>Ga0335070_10009078_pt1 | contig 11679 bp, 5 predicted proteins | sample Lox_Sample_13_FD_206722 | JGI IMG/M metagenome (GOLD analysis project Ga0335070, IMG submission 206722) | Soil microbial communities from Loxahatchee National Wildlife Refuge, Florida, United States - Lox_Sample_1.3 | ecosystem: Environmental > Terrestrial > Soil > Wetlands | place: USA: Florida...
GCCCAAGCGTCGTCCGATGCGTGTGACCGAACAACCCCACGAGTGTGCGCAAAGCGCGTCGCACCTGCGACGTTGACGCGATTACGATGGCAGCGAGGTCGCGCGTCGTGCGGGGGCTGGCCCCGGGGAACTACGGCCGCGCGCCCGCAGCGAGCACCGATGCGGGCCGGGGCATCAGCGACGTAGCGTCGCGATTGGAATGGACGGTCGTCTCTGGATCAGCATCCTCGCCTTCTGCGCTGTCGCGCTCGCTGCCGCGCTCACGGGCCACTGGATCGCATGGGCGGCGCTCGCCGTGTGCGCCGCGGTCGTGGCGCTGGCCGCCGCCGACGCGCACCTGCGCCACCTCCTGGAGCGCCCCGAGGGCGGGTCATCGCGCGGTGCACAGGGGCGCAGGCCCCACGCGCCGCGGCCGAACAGCCGCTGACGCTCGGTGAGCGCTCAGGGACGCACGACCTCGACCGTCCCCCGCACGACCCCCCCGACGTCGCGCCCTGCGGGCTTCAGCGTGTAGACCGCTCGCACCAGGCCGCTCGCCGGTTGCGCCGGCAGGTCGAGCGTCACCCGCCGGGCCTTCCTGCCGACCGCGACCGTCCGCCGCCCGGACGTCAGCACCGCCGGGTCAGACGTCGTGAGCGTCCCCGAGACGCTCGTCGCCTTGGCCGCCACGATGCGCGGGAAGCGCAGCGCAAGCACCCGCAGCGGCCGGCGCTGCACCTGCACGCGCAGGCTCGCGACGCCCGTCGCGCCGCGTGCGCCCCGGCCCACGAGCCGCAGCGTGAACGTGCCCGGGCTCAGCCGCGCGCCGACCGTCCCGCCGAACCCCAGCGCCCGCCGGCCCGCGTACCAGCGCAGCTGCCTGCCGCGCAGCGCGACGCCCGCGTCGCTCAGCGCCGACCCGTCCAGCAGCACGCGGTCACCCGCCAGCAGCGGCTGCCCCGCGATGGGCGCGTTGATCGTCACCACCGGTGGCGTGCCGTCGGCGCGCACCGTCCCGGATGTCGCCACCCCGTGCACGAGGCGGTCGCGCACGATCACCCGCACGCGCCCGTCGCGCGTCCCCGGCAGCCGGCGCCCATCGATGCGCGCTGCCCCGTGGTCGGCGCCGTCGAACACCGTCTGCCACGTGCGCCCGCCGTCGGCCGAGAACAGGACCGACGCCGAGCGCTCGGAGGCCACGCCGCCCGAGGTGGCCCAGCGCACCGTCAGCGCGCCGGCGCGGCGCACCCGCGTCCCGGCCCGCGGGGCGCGCAGCGACACCCGCACCGGCGCCCCGCGCCGCCAGGTGTCGAGGACGGCCCCGTCGCGGATCAGCTCGACCGACGCGGCCCGTGGATCGACCGGGCCGACGAACGACGCGGGGCCGCCGGCGGGCTGGTCGGCCGGCGTGTTCACCGTCGCCCCCGCGTCGAGCAGAACCTTCCCGGCGACGGTCAGGGAGCGCAGGCGCACCGAGGAGGCAGCGGTCGAGGGCACGTCCGCCCGCTCGGGGTCCGGCGGGTCGACGCGCATGATCGCGCCGCCGCCGTCGCCGACCGTCCCGACCGCGACCGCGTTGCGCGACGGCCGGGCGGCCCGCGCAGCCTGCGCCGAGCGTGCTCCGCGCCCGAGCACGGAGAACGTCGTCTCGCTCGGCCGCGCAAGGTAGCCGACGCGCGAGCCGAACGCGCGCAGGCGCGAGAAGAACCGGTTCCAGTTGTACGCGCCGAGCCACGCGTCGGCGGGGTTGCGGTACGAGGTGTCGTTGTTGCTGGCGCAGTACGACATGAGGTCGTAGAAGTACTGCGTCGGGTCGTCGATGTTGACGACGGCGGGCTGGAAGCTGCGTCCGACAAACGACGGCTGGATGAACGCCGTGCCCTCCAGCCGCCCGCGGTTGTCCGGCGCCCACGGCTCACCGACCTGGCCGCTGGAGTTCCCGCCGCAGGTCTGGTCGGCGTGGGGCGCGGACAGCGCGTGCCCGAGCTCGTGCGCGGCCGCCGTCAGCGGGCGGGAGGCTGTCGTGATGGCGATGAACGGCCCGGGACCGAGCGGGGCGATGTCGGAGACGTCGGTGATGTTGCCGTTGTTCTCCCAGCCTGGCTCGGTGCCGCCGGCCCCGGTCGGGTAGTTGTGGCCGGCGAACAGGATGTCGTAGTGCTCGATCAGCCGCAGCTGCAGGCCGTCCTGGACCAGCTCGCGCGCCGGGTTCGTTGCCATCCAGCCCATGACTCGGGCGCCGACCGCGGCGATCCGGCATGCGCGGTTCACCTGGCCGAGCGAGGTGAAGTTCGGCGCGGTGTACGTCGCGCCGTTGCACGTCCAGGCCACGGGACTGCCGGGTGGCGACGGCGTGACCGCCCCGGTCAGCCCCGCCTCCGTCGTGATGTCGAGCGTCGCCTGGTAGGGCAGCACGACCATCCGCTCACCGCCGGGGATGAGCTTGCGCGCCGCGCTCAGCACGGTCGTGGGCGCCGGCATGTTCGCCTGGCCGGCGGTCTTGAGCTGGATCGACGCGATCACGAGCTGCGGGAGTCCCTCGGCGGGGACGCCCTTGAGCGTGAACGTGTCGTCGCTCGCGCACGGGGTGTCGCACTCGCGCCGCCCGTAGGTCGCGCCGAGCTGCCCGGGCTCGAAGTTCACGCTGGCCTGCAGGTCGAGCTTGCCGCCGGCGAGCCATTCGGCGGGGACGTTGAAGAAGACGCCCGTGCGCTTGCGGTCGAAGGCGCTGACGACCACGTCGCTGGTCTGGGGCGGGTTCGTGATCGTGCGCACGAGCGGCTGGCCGACCTGCTTGCCGCCGCGCAGCGCGGTGAGCGTGACCTGCAGCGGGAGCGTGGGGTCCCCGGCCGGGCCGGTCGTCGTGTTGACGTAGACAACCGCCGTCGTCTGCTTGAGCGAGTCGAGCGTCACGCCCGCGTACTGCGCCTGCTGCGGGGTGAACGTGCTGAGGATCCCGCCGAGGCCGATGAGGTGGTAGCTCGTCGGCGTCCCGCCGCCCGGCAGTGACGGGAAGGCGCCGGAGGGGAAGCCGAACATCTGCGCGCCGGAGTTGGGCTGCACCGTCTGGTAGACGTCGATGCCGCGCACGCGCAGGTTGCCGTAGGGCGGAGGGACCGTGTTGATCCCGGCGGACGTGAAGAACACCGTGTCGCTGGTCGCCGTGTTCTGGCCGCCGGCGTTCGAGGCGGTGACCGAGCAGGAGAACGTGTACCCGTAGTCCGCGGGCTTCGGGGTGAACGTCGGCGTGGTCGCGATCGTGCCCCCGCGGATCAGGTCGCGCCAGGCGTACTGGAAGTCGCCCTCGGCGCCGGTCCACGTGCCCGGATCGCAGCGGTAGGTGCCGGCGGCGCCGCGCTCGGCACCGATCGACGGGCGCACGGTGTTCACCGGCGGCTGGACCGGCGGCGGGCCGGCGGGCGCCACCGGCTCCTCGCCGCGGGCGAGCGCGGCGACGTCGTCGGCGCCGAGCGCCCGCGAGTAGACGCGCACGTCGTCGATCGACGCCGGGAAGTGGCCCGGACAGCCGGCGTTGGCGAAGCTGCCGATGGTCATCGCACGCGTGTCGAGGCCGTAGGCGATGCTCGCGGTGCCGCTGGCGCCGTCGCCCACCTGCGCGCCATCGAGGTAGAGGCGCGTCTTCGTCCCGTCGAAGACGCCGACGAGCGAGTGCCAGGTGCCGTCGAAGACCGCTGCGGCGGGCGCGGCCGGTGACTGCGTCGCGTTCAGCACGATCCCGTCCCAAGTCATGAAGACGACGTCGCCCCCGGCGTCGGTCGCCAGGGCGTAGGACGGGTTCGCGTCGCTCCCGTCGCCGCCCGGCGTGCACGTGCTCGCGCCCTTCGCCACGAGGAACCGGTAGCCGCCGGGATCGCCGCCCGCGCGCTTGACCCAGGCGCTGAGCGTGACGCGCGCGGGCTCGAGCGCGGCGAGGTTCGCCGCGGTCGCCGGGACGCGCACGTCCCACAGGTTCATCGTCTCGTCCAGCGCCTGGCCCAGGCGCCCGGCGGGATCGAACGGCGTGCCCGGCTGCAGGACCACGTCGTTCCCGCTGCCCGACGTGTCGGCTCCGCCGGCGTCGAGCGGCCAGTGCCCCACGAGCGTCGCATCCGCCGCACGTGCCGTGGGCGCGGGCATCGCGACGAGCAGCGCGCAGGCCGCCGCCAGCAGCGCCCACAGGCGCGCGCCTGCTCGGCCTCCTCCCGTGGGCCCGGTCATCGGCCTGTGACGCTACTGCCCAGCCCCGCGGCGCGGCAAGCGCTGGACGCCCCCCGGAGGTTGACCCGCGCGCCGCGTCCGGCGTACGCTCGCGCCATGGCCGGCGGGATCGCCAGCCGCGGGAGGATGGTCACCGGCGCCGTCGTGGCCGCTGCGCTCGTGCTCGCGCTCTGGGCCCTCCCCGCGCGCGCGGCGACCGGGTGGCGCATCACGCAGCGCGAGGGAACGAACCGCTCGCAGCTCGTGCTCGCAGCGTCCGGCCTGCGCTTCGACGCGCTCGCGCCCGCGAAGGCCAAGGGCAAGCCCAAGCCGCAGGTCGGCGTGATCGTCCGCTACCGCGACCGCCGCCTGTTCCTGCTCGACCCGGCGAACCGCCGCTACGACGCGCTGTCGCTGGCCGGCGCGGTCGCGAGCTACGCCGCGGAGCTCAAGCTCGCGAACAAGGGGCAGCCGTCCGAGCGCCTGCCCGGCAGGCCCGGCGCGAAGCGCCGGAAGGGCCAGGCATCGCTCAAGCGTCCCGCGGCGCGGCTGCGCGCGCTGGGGCTGACGACGCGGATCGGGCCGCTGCTCGCGCGCGCCTACCTGCTCACCGCGGGCAAGGCGCGCCAGCGCATCTGGTACGCGGACGCGCTCCCGGTCCCGCCCTCAGCCGTGCGCGCGCTGTTCGCCAAGGGCAGCGGCGGCCAGCTGAACGCGGCGCTCAGCGGGCGCGCGGGCCGCGTGCCGCTGCGCATCGACGAGCCGCACGGCAGGCGCTGGAGCACGGTGCTGCGCACGACGAGCATCAGGCGCGGTGCGGTCGCCGCCCGCCTCCTGAGGCCGCCGGCGGGGTACACCGAGCGCAACCTGCTGGCCTCGGCGGCGTCGCCCCCCGCCCGGTCCGCGGACGTGCCCGCCGACGCGCTGCGCTGCGCGTTCGTCATCAACTGCCTCGGCGTGTTGCGCGGGCCGGTCAGCGAGCACCCCGACATCTACGCCTTCTACTGGGGCTCGCACTACCACGACCGGCTGGACTTCGTCAGCGCGGTCAACCGCGGGCTGCACAACTTCGTCGGCGACGAGTTCGCGGACCCGAACTCGCAGGCGTTCTGGGGGCCGCTCGCGCAGTACGGGGTGCACCAGGGGCGGCTCCTCGGCTACCAGGTCGACAACGACAACCCCGACGACAGCGTCGGCTCGTGGAACTTCTTCGACATCGACTGGTTCGTCACGACGCACCGCTTCGGCGACGCACCCACCTACTGGTGGCGCTGGAGCGACCACGACCCGATCTTCGCGATCTTCGTCGACCAGTCGGAGGTCGACTCGAGCGGCTGGGCCGGCTACCACTTCTACACGCCGACCGAGGGCCTGCTGTTCGCCTTCCTCGCGCATCCCAGCATGCCGTGGTTCATCGTCAAGACACCGGCCATGACGTCGCTCCCGGCCGACCGCAACGACCCCAACTTCAAGAAGGCTGTCGACCAGACCACCGAGCGTGCCTCGCACGAGTTCGTCGAAGCGGCGACCGATCCCTACCCCTTCCAGAGCTGGGGCGATCCGGCGAAGGAGCCGATCTGGGAGAAGGGCGAGCTGGCCGACATCTGCTCGGAGGGGAACACCGCACCCTGGGTCGAGCACGCGCGCGTGCTGAAGGGCTCGACCGCGTTCTCCACCTACTGGTCCAACGACGACGACGCGTGCGTGCCGGAGTCGCGCCCGAGCGTCACGATCGCCTCGCCGGCGGACGGCACGACCTACACCTGGGGCGCGCAGGTCACCTTCCTGGCCAGCGGCGACGACCTCTTCGACGGCGGGCTCGACCCGACGCACAACTACCTCTGGACGGACGATCGCGACGGCCAGATAGGTGTCGGGAAGATCCTCAACACGACCGCGCTTTCGCCCGGCACGCACCACGTGACGGTGACCGTGCGCAACTCGGAGGGCGCTGCGCGGACCGCGGGGCCGGTGACGGTGACGATGGAGGTCAAGCCGCCGGCGGTGCGCATCGACGAGCCCGCCGACGGGAGCACCTTCGGCACCGACCAGAAGGTCAACCTGCGCGGCTCGGTCTTCGATCCGAAGGACGGCGACGCCAGCGACCAGGGCGTCTGGTCGGTCGACGGAACGCCGATCGGCACGGGCGCCAAGCTGCTGACCACGCAGATCACCCAGCAGGGCGCGCACATCGTCACGCTCTCGTACACGAACTCCGCCGGCCTGAAGGGGACCGACGGGATCAAGATCAACATCGGCCCGCCGTCCGGCAATCCGAGCGTCACGATCACCGACCCGCCGTTGCCGGACGGCTACGTCGACCGCTACGTGACCCCCGGGGTGCCGTTCAAGCTCGCCGCCACCGCCACGCCCCAGGGCGCGGCCACCATCCCGGACTCGGGCTATGCGTGGACGAGCGACATCGACGGCCCGCTGGGGACCGGCCAGTCGATCACCGCGACGCTCAGCGCCGGGACGCACATCGTCACGGTCACGGTGACCGACAGCCTCGGGCACGTCGGGACCGACAAGGTGACGATCATCTCGCAGCCGGTGATCGGGTAGGGCGGGCCCGCCCGCGCGGTCACCCGAATCGTCACTTCCGCGCGCCGCCGAGCGCGTATGGTCCGCGGCGCCCCTGACGAGTCGCGAAAGGCCGACGCCATGGCGAAGAAGTCCCCGCAGAACCCCGAGCGCGAGCGCCTCGACCAGCACCGTGGCGCCTGGCGGCGCTGGGGGCCCTACCTCTCCGAGCGCGCGTGGGGGACCGTGCGCGAGGACTACAGCCCCGGCGGCACCGCCTGGGAGTACCTGCCCCATGACCACGCCCGCTCGCGCGCCTACCGCTGGAACGAGGACGGGATGGCTGGGATCTGCGACGACCGCCAGCGCCTGTGCCTCGCGCTGGCGCTGTGGAACGGGGAGGACCCGATCCTCAAGGAGCGCATGTTCGGCCTCACCGGCAACCAGGGCAACCACGGCGAGGACGTCAAGGAGTACTGGTGGTTTCTCGATGCGACGCCCAGCCACAGCTGGCTGCGTTGGCGCTACCACTACCCCCAGCGGGCCTTCCCGTACACGGACCTCGTCGCCGAGAACGGCCGCCGCGGCAAGCTCGATCCCGAGTACGAGCTGCTCGACACCGGCGCGTTCGATGACGACCGCTACTGGATCGTCGAGGTGCACTACGCGAAGGCCACGCCGGACGATCTCCTGATGCGCGTCACCGCGCGCAACGCCGGTCCCGAGCCCGCGGAGCTGCACGTCCTGCCGACCCTCTGGCTGCGCAACACCTGGTCCTGGGACTTCGAAACGACCCGACCCGAGCTGCGGGTCGAGGACGGCGCCGTGATCGCGGACGTCGACGACCTCGGGCGCTGGGTGCTGCGCCCCGGGCCAGGTCCGGATCGCCGCGCGCCGGAGCTCCTCGTCTGCGAGAACGAGACGAACACGCGGCGGCTCTTCGGCATCGACTCGGGAACGGCCTTCCCGAAGGACGGCATCGGCGACCACGTGATCCACGGCGCGCCGACCGTCGACCCGGACGGGGTGGGGACGAAGGCGGCCGCGTGGTACCGCATCGCCGCCGGCCCCGGGGAGGAGGTCGAGCTTCGCCTGCGCCTCTGGCAGCCCGCCGCCCAGGCACCGCAGGAGCCGCTCGGCCGGGGGTTCGCCTCGCTGATGAAGACGCGCCGCGCCGAGGCCGACGCCTTCTACGCGGCGCTGACGCCCGAGGGCACGAGCGACGAGGACGCGATGATCATGCGCCAGGCGTTCGCCGGCCTGATCTGGTCGCAGCAGTGGTACCACTACGACGTCGCACGCTGGCTGGAAGGCGACCCGGCGCAGCCGCCGCCGCCCGGGGAACGCCAGCACGGGCGCAACAGCGGCTGGCGCCACCTCCACGCGGCCGACGTGATCATCATGCCTGACCCGTGGGAGTACCCCTGGTTCGCCGCCTGGGACCTCGCCTTCCACGCGATCGCCTATGCGCACCTGGACCCCGGGTATGCCAAGGACCAGCTGCTCTTGCTGTGCCGCGAGTGGTACCAGCATCCCAGCGGCGCGCTTCCCGCATACGAGTGGTCGTTCAGCGATGTCAACCCGCCGCTGCAGGCGTGGGCGGCGCTGAAGATCTGGATGATCGACGGCGGCCGCGACCACGCGTTCCTCGAGCGCGTCTTCCTGAAGCTGCTCGTGAACTTCACCTGGTGGGTGAACGTCAACGACGCCGCCGGCGACGGGCTGTTCGAGGGCGGCTTCCTCGGCCTGGACAACATCAGCGCGATCGACCGCTCGAACCTGCCGCCCGGCTGGCGCCTGGAGCAGGCGGACGCGACCGCGTGGATGGGGCAGTACAGCCTGATGATGCTCGCGCTCGCCGGGCTGCTCGCGCACGAGGACGAGGCCTACGAGGACTTCGTCGTGAAGTTCTCCGAGCACTTCACGGCGATCGCGCACGCGATGGACCGCGAAGGGTTGTGGAACGAGCAGGACGGCCTCTTCTACGACCAGCTGATCGCGCCCGACGGGACGGTGACCGCGTTGCGGATCCCGACGATCGTCGGTGTCGTGCCGATGCTCCCGGCCGCGGTGGTGGACACGCGGCGTCTGCGGCAGGCGCTCACCGACGAGCGCCGCGCGCTGCGCCGGCTGCAGGTGGCGCGCGAGCGCGGCGGGTCGAACGTCGGCCGGGTGCGGGGCGTCGCCGGAGACGACCGGGTCCTCGTGAGCATCGTCGACCCGGCCGAGATGCGCCAGATCGCGGCGAACCTCTTCGACGAGTCCGAGTTCCTCTCGCCGCACGGGATCCGCGCGATCTCCGCGCGCCTGCGCGACGAGCCCGTGCACATCCCCGTCCCCGGCGGCGAGGCGGTCGTCGACTACGAGCCCGCGGAGTCGACCAGCGGCATGTTCGGCGGCAACTCGAACTGGCGCGGGCCGGTCTGGATGCCCATGAACTACCTCGTCGTCGACCACCTTGCGCGCCTGGGTGAGGCCGTCGGGGACGATGCGCACGTCGAGTATCCGACCGGGTCGGGCGTCGAGCGGACCATCGCCGAGATCGCCGACGACCTGCGCCAGCGGCTCATCGGGATCTGGCGACGCGGCCCGGACGGGCGCCGCCCGGTGTACGGGTGGGTGCAGAGGCTTCAGGAGGACCCCGAGTGGCGGGACAACCTCCTGTTCTTCGAGTACTTCCACGGCGACAACGGGGCCGGGCTGGGCGCAATGCACCAGACCGGGTGGACGGCGCTCGTGGCGGACCTCATCGCCGGCCGTGACCTGCGACGCCGGATCATCGAGCGATGATCCGCTTGGGACCACAGGCCTGCGGCACGCTCGAGGAGGCCGCCGCGCGCGAGTGGCTGCTGACCGACGGGGTCGGCGGGTATGCGATGGGCACCGTCGCGGGCCTCGCCACACGCCGCTACCACGGCCTGCTCGTCGTGCACGATCCCGCCTCGGGCGCGCGCTCGATGGCGCTGCTCGGGCTCGACGCCGTGTGCGTCGTCGGCGACGCGCGCGTGCGGCTCGGCTGCGACGAGTGGGCCGACGGGTCGGTCGACCCGCGCGGCTTCGAGCAGCTCGTCTCGTTCGACCTCGACGACGGGGTGCCGCGCTGGCGCTGGTCGTTCGGCGGCGTGGAGATCGAACGCGAGATCGCGATGACGCACGGCGCGCCCGGCGTGGTCGTCGTGCACCGCGTGCTGCGCGCGCCGCGGCCGGTGCGGCTCGAGCTGACGCCGCTGTGCACCTGGCGCGACCACCACGGCGACCGGTTCGCGTGGGGGCAGCCCGCCGTCGAGCCGGCGGACGGCGGGTTCGCCTTCGAGGGGCGCTACCGGGTGCGTGGGCCGGGCTGGGAGCCGGGCGGGTCGTGGTACCGCGGGCTGCGCCACCGGATGGAGGCAGAACGCGGGCTTGGCGATCGCGAGGACGTGTGGGCAGCGGGGCGGTTCGTCGCCAGGGTCGCGCCCGGCAGGACGGCGGTCGTGGCCGCCTGGGCCGGCGACGCGCGCGGCCGGCTCGACGCCACCGTCGTGCGCGGCGCGCGGGCGCGCGCGGCCGAGCTCGCGCGGCGCGCCGGGGGCGACGCGCTGGACGGCGTGCTCGCGGTCGCCGCCGACCGCTTCCTGGTGCGCACGCCGGACGGCCCGGCGCTGTACGCGGGCTGGCCGTGGTTCGGCGAGTGGTCGCGCGATGCGATGACGAGCTACGAGGGCCTCCTGCTGTGCACCGGTCGCCACGAGGAGGGTGCCGCGCTGCTGCGGCGCGCCGCCGGCACGCTCTCGGAGGGCATGCTCGCGAACTCCACCGACCCGGGCCTGCGCGAGTACAACACCGCCGACGCGACGCTCTGGTTCATCCACGCCGCCGGCCGGCACGTCGCGGTTACCGGCGACGACGGGCTGGCCGCGGAGCTGCTGCCCGCGCTGACCGGCGCGCTCGAGCACCACGTGAACGGGACGCGCTTCGGGATCGGCATGGACGCGGCCGACGGGCTGCTGCGCCAGGGCGCGGCCGGCTGGGCGCTGACATGGATGGACGCGCGCGTCGACGGCGTGCCGGTCACGCCGCGCGCGGGCAAGGCCGTCGAGGTCAACGCGCTCTGGGTCAACGCGCTGGCGACCGCGGCTGAGCTCGCGCGGCGCACCGGCAGCGATCCTGGGCGCTGGGCGGGGCTCGGCGAGCGTGCGCGCGCGTCGTTCGCCGCGCGCTTCCGGCGGCCCGACGCGCGCGGGCTGCTCGACGTCGTCGACGGCCCCGCGGGCGACGACGCGGCGATCCGTCCCAACCAGCTGCTCGCCGCGGCGCTGCCGCACGGCCCGCTCGCCGACCGCTCGATCGTCGACGCCTGCACGGGCGAGCTGCTCACGCCGCTCGGCCTGCGCTCGCTCTCGCCGGGGGACCCCGCGTACCGCGGGCGCCACCGCGGCGACCAGGCCGCCCGTGACCGCGCCTACCACCAGGGCACGGTGTGGCCGTGGCTCATCGGCCCGTACGTCGACGCGGCGCTCGCCGCCGGCGCGCCCGTCGACGGCGTGCTCGCGGCGCTCGAGGCGCACGTCGCCGATTGGGGTCTCGGCTCGGTCGTGGAGACGTGCGACGGCGACGCGCCGCACGCATCGAGCGGCGCGCCCTTCCAGGCCTGGTCGGTGGCCGAGTTGCTGCGGGCGCGCCGGCGCCTGGCCGGCGGGTAGGCGGTACCAATCGGCTCCACACAAGCGCCCGAAGTGGTACGTCGCCGCCCCGTGGTCAGCGACCGGCCTCGGCGACACGCGCCTCGCGGGCCAGGCGGCGGGCTAGGCGCAGCGGCTCCGGGGTTCGCGAACCGCGGCATGCCGCGAGCACGACGGCTGCCGCCGTGTCCGGATCGGTGCGCCAGCCCGGGTGGACGACCAGCGCCCTCGCCCCGCTGCGGGTGCGCAGCCGCCAGGCGACGGTGCCGGCGCCAACCCGAAGGGCGGCGCGGGCGCCGCGCTCCGGGCCTGGCTCGTG
>Ga0335070_10009079_pt1 | contig 11679 bp, 10 predicted proteins | sample Lox_Sample_13_FD_206722 | JGI IMG/M metagenome (GOLD analysis project Ga0335070, IMG submission 206722) | Soil microbial communities from Loxahatchee National Wildlife Refuge, Florida, United States - Lox_Sample_1.3 | ecosystem: Environmental > Terrestrial > Soil > Wetlands | place: USA...
GGCTTCTGGAGCATGGCGCACGAGATCCGTGCGGATCTGTGCATGCTGCTGGGTTGTCTGTATCTGCTGGTGATTGGCGGGGGCGCCTGGTCAGCGGATCTGCGTCTGCAGCGCCAGAAGGACGCGCTCGTGAGGCGGGCTGCGTGATGACTTCGCGCCGCGAACTTCTCCAACTGGGTGCCGCAGCATGGATTGCCCGACTGCCGCAAGTGGCACTGTGCGCGCCCGGCAGTCAGTTATCCGATTCACCCGACCACCAACTGCGAATCTCCAAGGGCCTCATCGAGTTGTCCCCCGAGCACATCGTCTCGACGACGCTCTACAACGGTCAGTTTCCCGGACCGCTTCTGCGGCTCAAGGAGGGGCGCGCGGTCGACATCGACATCCGGAATGACACCGACTCACCTGAGCTCGTTCATTGGCATGGCCAGAGCGTTCCGAGTGATGTGGACGGTGCCGCGGAGGAAGGCTCGCCGCTGATTCCAGCGCATGGCACGCAACGTGTGCGCTTCGTGCCGCAACCCGCGGGACTGCGTTTCTACCACACTCATATGCCCGCCGGAGACGACCTCAACCGGGGAACCTACTCCGCGCAAACCGGTCTCGTTTACGTCGAACCCCGTCAGGAACCCGGCGCATACGATCTGGAGGTCTTCCTGACCCTGAAGGAATTCCTTCCGTCCTTGAGCCGTGGCGGGGACATGGCGATGGATGTACTCGCCGGCGCCGCACTTCCGGAACTGCAAAGCATGGGCAAGGAGGCGGCTGCGCGCTCCGGCACGCGTGCGAAGGGTTACGAAGTGAGTTATGAGCTGTTCGGCATCAACGGGCGCATGCTCGGGCGTGGCGAGCCGGTCAGGGTGCGGCAAGGACAGCGCGTACTGTTCCATGTCGTCAACGCGAGCGCCACGGAGATCCGCAGTCTGGCGCTGCCGGGTCACGTTTTCACGATCATGGCGCTGGATGGCAATGCCGTGCCCACCCCCGCCAAAGTACCCGTGTTGTGGCTTGGTACTGCCGAACGAGTTTCAGCCGTCGTGGAAATGAATCATCCCGGCGTCTGGGTAATGGGTGATCTCGCCGATGATGATCGCGCACGAGGTATGGGTGTGGTCGTGGAATACGCGGGCCGAAAGGGCGCGCCCCAGTGGGTGAAACCTACGCCATTTCACTGGGATTACACGCTGTTCGGAGACACCACCGCCGCGCCCGCGGAACCGGACGAAAAGCTCGACTTCACGATAGTGAAGAACAATGCCGCCCTCGGGGGCTTCAATCAATGGACGTTGAACGGCGAAGCATTCTCAATGAAGAACATGAGTCCCCGGCACATCCTGCAGCGCGGCCGGCGATATCGTGTGAAGTTCCGCAACGCCAGTGACGATATCCATCCTCTGCACCTGCATCGTCACACCTTCGAACTCGTCCGGGTCGGCGGCAGACTGACCTCCGGTGTGCGCAAGGATGTCGTGATGCTGGGCGGCTATCAGGAGCTGGAATTCGACTTCATCGCGGATAATCCCGGACCCACGCTGTTTCATTGCCATCAGCAACTGCACATGGACTTTGGCTTCATGGGGCTGTTCGACTACGCCTGAGCGCTCCTGTCTCAGGCCGCAGTCAGACCGCCGTCTGCGAGCAGGGTGTGCCCGGTCACGTAGGAGGCGGCATCCGATGCCAACCAGATGATGGCTTCGGCAATCTCTTCGGGCGCGCAGATCCTGCCCATGGGCACCTGAGCCGCGATGGCATCGATCGGCACCTTGCCGGCGACCATGCGCGACAACAGGCCGGTCTGCACCGGGCCTGGAGCTATGGCATTGACGCGTATATTGGATTTCGCCAGCTCGAGTGCCACGGCGCGGGTGAGCCCGACGATCGCATGCTTGGTCGCCGTATAGAGCGCGATGTTGGCGATCCCGGTGACACCGGCCGTCGATGACGTATTCACGATCGCGCCGCCGCCATGCGCGAGCATGTGCGGGATCTGGTACTTGAGCCCGAGCCAGACGCCCTTCAGATTGATGTCGATGACCCGGTAGAACTCGTCCTCGGTGGTTTCCTGCACCGGGACCAGGCGGGTCTCCGTGCCGGCGTTATTGATCGCGATCTCGATTCGACCCAGCTGGGCGGCCGCCTTCTCGACCAGCTTGCGCACTTCGGTTGCGTGCCGGACATCGATCTCGAGGAACTCGATGTCCCGGGCACCCTGCTTGCGTGCCTCCATGACCACCTCGCGTCCTTCGTCGGCTCCGAGCCCGGCAAAGCAAACACGGGCACCACGAGCCGCCAGAGCCAGAACGGTCGCCCGACCTATACCGGTCGTACCGCCCACGACGAGCGCACCCCGTCCGGCAAAGCTATCGGAAGCTACCCTGTGTGGTGCTGGGCTCGAGTCTGCGTTCATGGCGCCGGAACCTGCGGTTGGACTGAGGCGTCCGAAAGCTTACGCGATTCACATACCTTGTCATCCACTCCCGCCCGTCCACGCAGCGGTTAATCGATTACCGGTCAGTTCTCCTCACCACCAAACCTCGATTACAGATACTCGCGCATCAGCTCGATGTGCTCGGGCCCGACGCCACAGCAGCCGCCCAGAATGCCGGCGCCGCTGGCGAGCCACTGCCGCGTCCAGGCGAGGTATTGCGCGGGTCCCAGATCCTTGCGGATGTCGCTCAAGCCCGCGTTGGCTTCCGCGTCGTGCGATTGTGGCCCGAATGCATTGGCGTAGGCACCCAGCAGCACCGCCTGGAGCAGCCCCTCGGGTGATCCGTCGCGTCCCGGCTCGGCGGTCAGAGATTGCCGGGCCGCGGTCAGTGCATCGCCAATGACCTCGGGCTGACAGCAATTGAACAGCACGGCAGAGGCACCGAGGCGGACAGCATGAACCACGGCCGGACCCGCGGCCTCGCCGGAGCGCAGACACGGTTCGTCCGTCGTCGTTTCGTCGTTCAACGTATAGGACACCCACCAGGGTTTGTCAGAGCCCGACAGGACCTCGTGCATCAGTTCCATCTCGGCGCGCGAGCTCACCGTCTCGGACAACCAGACATTGACGTAAGGCTCGAGCGCTCGCCGCAGGGTTTGAAGCACTGGTCTGGCTATCGCCGCATCGAACAGGTCAGGTCGGTATGAACCACACACGGGCGGCAGTGAGCCTGCAACCCAGACGCGCCGGCCCGCGGAATCGGCGGCCGCACGGGCCAGTTTTCCCGCCAGCTCTGCCAGCGCCGCTCCCTCGGACGCGAACCGCGCCTGTCCGATATGGAACGGGACGATGGCGTAGCTGTTGGTGGTGATGACGTCCGCGCCGGCGGCGACGTATTTCCGGTGCACGCGCGAGACGAACTCCGGTGCTTCCATCAGGGCCAGAGCCGACCATTCGGGTTGGCGGAACGGAGCGCCCATTTTCAGCAGCTCGCGGCCGGTTCCGCCATCGAGGAGTACGTACCGGTTCCGACCCGATGTGGGCAGTTCAGGAGGAATCTTCATGTAGAGGGGTCTCGTCGGCGCACAACACTCAGCATATCGCTTAGACTCGCACGACGGGAATCGATTCGATGGAAGACGTGATCATCGTCGGCGGGGGACCCGTCGGCTTCATCAACGCCCTGGGACTTGCACAGGCCGGCGCGCGCGTGACGGTCATCGAGGCCGAGCCGCAGATCATCGATTCGCCGCGCGCCGCCGTGTATTTCTGGTCGGTGCTGGATGGCCTGGAGCGCCTGGGAATCCTGGCGGAGGCCGAGGCGACCGGCTTTCGCAAGCAGGACTACACCTACCGCGTGCACCGTACGGGAGAGTGGATCTCCTACTCCATCGATGTCCTCAAGGATCACACGCCGCACCCGTATAATCTGCATCTGGGTCAGCACCTGCTGGCCGGGATCGCCATGCGCCACCTCACCTGCCTGTCGAACGCGACGGTGCGGTTCGGTACACGTCTGCAGCGCCTGCAACAGGACGCACAGGGCGTCACGCTCACCGTGCAATCACCAACCGGAACCGAAGAGCTCCGCTCAGGTTGGGTCGTGGGCGCCGATGGGGCAGGCAGTACGGTCCGCCACCAGCTCGGTCTCTCCTTCGCCGGCACGACCTGGCCGGAACGGTTCGTGGCCACGAACATCCACTACGACTTCGAAGGGCACGGTTACGCGCGCTCGACGTTCGTGATCGACGATCAGTACGGCGCGATCATCGCCCTGCTCAACAATGAGGGTCTCTGGCGCTGCACGTACATGGAGGATGCAGTGCTTCCCGAGGCAACCTTTCGCGAGCGCTTGCCGCGGATGTTTGCCGAAATTCTGCCAGGTAACGGTACCTACACGATCGAGTGCGCTTCACCTTATCGCATGCATCAACGGTCCGCTCCGAGATATCGCGAGGGACGCGTAGTACTCGCAGGAGACGCCGCGCACGTGACCAATCCAACCGGAGGGCTGGGACTGACTTCCGGTCTGTTCGACAGTTTCGCGCTCTACCCCGCGCTGGCTGCCGTTGCTCTTGACGGCGCGGACCCCGAGGTGCTCGACCGTTACTCGACCGCACGTCGGGATCTGTTCCTCAGCCGTGTATCGCCACAGGCCACGGCCAACAAGCAGCTCATCTATCACGCCAACGGCGGCGGCCCACGACTGGAGGAGTCCCTGGCCGCGCTGCGCCGCATGTCCACGGATGCGCAATTCCTGCTCGAACGGTTGCAGTTCACCCGTTCGCTGGAATCGCCACCCTTGCTCGGCAAGAAACCGGATTCAAACGCGTGACCGGACCCTCGAGGCCTGTCAGACCCGCAAGACCCGTCGGGCCTGCGGACCTGCGTGCCGCGAGTGCCGGCCCGCTCACCCTCGCGGCGCAGGGATTCTTCTGGTGCGGCGGTGAGGAACGGATTCTGCCCACGGGGCCGGTGATCCGCGGCCAGATGTATGTGGAGTACTGGATTCCCCAGGATCTGCGCCAGCCGTGGCCGCTCGTCATGGTGCATGGAGGCGGCGGTCAGGGCCTGGATTTTCTGGGTACGCCGGACGGCCGGGAAGGCTGGGCCCACTGGTTCGTGCGCAGGGGTTTCCCCGTCTACGTGGTGGACCGCCCGGGTCTCGGGCGCGCGCCGTTTCACCCGGACATCCTGGGCGAGATGGCAGCCCCGCTGAGCGCCGCCTTTCTCGAAGAGAGATTCACCCGCCCGCGGGAATTTCCGCAGCGCTACCCGCAGGCCCGGTTGCACACGCAGTGGCCCGGCCCCGGTACGCTCGGGGATGCCTGCTTCGATCAGTTCTATTGCGAGGCCGGTCCGTCCCAGGCGGATCTGGGCCAAGCGCATCGCGACACACGTCAGGCCGTGGCTGCACTCCTCGATGCGATCGGACCTTCGATCCTGCTGACGCATTCAGCCGGCGGACCGACGGGCTGGCTGGCCGCCGATGAGCGCCCCGGTCTCGTCAAATCCATCCTTGCGGTGGAACCCGCCGGGCCACCTTTCTCCAACACTGCCTCCGGCCGGCTGTCCTGGGGACTGACGGCATCCTCGCTGACTTACCAGCCACCCGCGGCGACACCCGAGGACCTGGCCCTTGAGCTGCGTCCGCCGCTGCGTAGAGGAACCGTTGCCTGCTGGGTCCAGAAGGAGCCTGCAAGGCAACTGCCACGTCTGCAGGGCTTTCCGATCGCCATCGTCACATCGGAAGCATCATGGAAGACTCAGGACGATCACGGCACCGTGGACTACCTGTCGCAGGCTGGTGCTGACGTTGAGCATCTGCGGCTCGAAGAACACGGTATACGCGGGAACGGTCACGCCATGATGCTGGAACTCAACAGTGATGTGATCGCTGCCCTGTTGTCTGACTGGCTGGCGCGCAAGGGCTTGTGCCAGGTACGGAACCGATGATGTCCCGCCGCGAAGGAATGAGGGAACCCGACCGAAATCTGCCTTGTCCGCCGCGGATTCGGCCTGTACCTTTGGTGGCCATCGGACCTTCACGCCGCGGGGAGCGCTCATGTCATTGTCTCGATCAGGCACTGCGTCCAGTCTCACTCTGCTGGCACTCTCCGCCCTGTCCTTCGCTTCGTTCCCGTCATGGGCGGATACGGCCAGCACGCCTCAGGTGCAGCCCACCCAGTTCATCGACCTGTTCGAGGCGATGTTCGGAGTGCATGCGGGGCAGCGCAGGAACCACACGAAGGGGTTGTGCGCCGCGGGAGAATTCGTCGGTACCGGTGAGGCGGCAGCGCTGAGCCGCTCGGCCCTGTTTTCCGGCAAGCCGGTGCCCGTCGTGGCCCGATTCTCCCTGGGTGGCGGCAGTCCGGATGCACCCGATTCCGCGCCGATCCCCCGCGGCATGGCTTTGGAATTCCACCTGCCTGGTGGTGCCCTGCAGCACATGACGATGCTGGACCTGCCGATCTTCGGTGCCGCGACCCCGACCTCATTCTATGAGGCGCTGGTCGCCGCGACACCGGATCCGAAAACCGGCAAGCCCGATCCGGCGAAACTCGACGCCTACATGGCCTCCCATCCGGATGCCCGGCCGCTCGCGGACTGGTCGAAGGGCCACACGCCCACCGCCAACTATTACCAGTCGGCCTATTTCAGCATCCATACGTTCAAGTTCCTGGATGCCAAGGGCACCGGGCACCTGGTGAAATGGCGCTTCGTACCTCGTGATGGCGTCAAGGAACTGACCCGGGCCGAACTGCAGGCCGCGCCGCATGACTTCCTCGACAAGAACCTCATCGCACGCACCGCAAAATCGCCGGCGGTGTGGGACATGATCGTCTATGTGGGCAAGCCGGGCGATCCGCAGGACAACCCGACTCTGGCCTGGCCGGAAGACCGCAAGCACTTCACCGCGGGCACGCTTACCATCTCGCAGGCGATGCCGCAGAAGGGCGCCAGCTGCGAGCCGATCAACTTCGATCCCCTGGTCATGGCCGAAGGCATCGCAGCCACCAATGACCCGGTCCTGCTGTTCCGCTCCCCCGCCTACGCCATCTCCTTCGGCAAGCGGCTGTCGGGCAGATAATCTCTCGTCCGAATACCGCTCGCCTCAGGAGCTGCCGGCGCGCGCTGCACCGAATCGGGCCGCCAACACCGTGACCGAGCCGCAGGTCAGCAGGCTGGCGAGCATGCCGATGGTCAGTGCTCGGTCATGCTGGAAGTAGCCATGCAGGGCGCCGATGAACTGCAGGGCGTTGAAGCCGGCAAACGAGAATACGGAGATGCCCTGGGCGGTGCGTGTGCGCCAGATGTGCAAGGCCTGCGGCACGAACAGCGCCGCGTTCAGGATCATCGCGAAACCGAAGATCAGGGCAACGACGTCCTTCACGCGCGCGCCGGCTCCTCGGCGGACAGATCCTCCACGGGCCGGAAGTCCTCATCGATTCCGAACAGCCGTGGCCCGAAGACCTTCAGGCACTCCGGCCGGCGCATGATGGGAGCTGCGCTGTAGCCGATGACCCGCACACGCTGTCCGTAGGCCAGCATCTCGGCGGTCAGGGGCTCCGCGGATTCGGCATCCAGCACGGCGATCAGGTCCGGGACGATCGTGACGGTGCGGCCGCGGTTGCGCGCGACCAGATACTCGTTCTGGATCTCGATGCGGAATTCCGGCTCCTCGGATGCGCCGCTGCTGATCAGCACCCGTCCCCAATGCCAGCCATCCCGCGTCTCATGCAGTACATCCACGATCCTTCCGTTGAACAGCTCACGCGCATGGCGGCCTTCCTGGGGTGCATTCAGGAACTCCAGCACGCCGGCCACGGGATCCGCCTGGGACTCGCGCGCCTGGCGGATGCGGCGCCCGATCTCCAGTGTGTGGCTGACAGTGTCGTGAACCGCGAGTTGCTTCACTTGCCGGCCCGACATGGGATAGAAGCTGCCGAAAATCATGGACCCCAGCGCCGCGCAGACCGAGCGCACGACGTCCTCGGCAATCCGGTTGGCGGTGGTTCGAACGTGGGCGACGTTGCCTGAGTCATCCATCAGGATGCTCGGCGTCGCACCGCATCCGTAGACTCCGAACGTGGTCATTTCCAGGTGCGGAAAGGCCCGGCCCATTCCGTCCCCGTCAACTACGGGAAGTCCGGCACGCGTGCCCAGCGCCAGCGGAAACATCGAATTGACCCCACCGATCTCCGCGCTGATCAGCGCATCGATCTTGCGGCCGTAGAAACTTTCGCTGGCCTCCAGCAGACGCAGCAGTGTGTTCGTGCTGACCAGGTGTTCGACGATGACCGTCGGGGCTCCGACGCCGGCGATCGATAGCACGAAGGCGTCATCCGGCAGCTCGGAGGCCTTTATGATTTTCGCGCTGCGCCCCTCGGCCAGCTGGTTGCGCAGGTACAGCTCGCCCACGTAGGGATCGCCGCCGCCGCCGGAACCCAGCAGCACGGCGCCGCGCGCCATGTCCTGCACATCGATGTCGTTGGTGATCGAGAACACTAGCGCTCTCCGGAGGCAAGCCGTCCCACGGCCCGCACTTTGACCTGGACCGCCGTGGTCCGCATGTGAGTCATGGGCAGTTCGGTCAGTTCGACGATATCGACCGAACCGGGCTCGGCGCCCGCGGCGAGAGCGGCTGCCAGCGCCTCTTCCCGAGCCTGCTCCAGCGCCTTCTCGCGCCCGATGGCGAAGTCAAACAGCCGGTCCACGCGCCCACTCACCATGGAGATCGCCGCGCCCACGGCGTTGGCGACGTCCGCATGCTTCGGCCGGTGGACCTCGGAGGTGCCCCGTAACGAGCGACTCAGCAGGATGTGACCGCCGCCCACCAGGATGACGGGCACGGGCTTGCTGCTGGTCTTCATCTGATCGATGGCATCCTCGATCTGGGTGTGGATCCGGTCGAGCACGGACTGGACCATCGCATCGGGCACGGAGCGGACGCGGGCCGGATCGCCGATCGCGGCCTGCCCGGCCCGAACGGCGACGTCCGTCGTCGTCAACTCCTTGCCGCCAAACACCAGTGCACGGCGATCGAGCTCATAGCCCACCGAGTCAGGGCCGAGGCGCACCACCGGTGGCGCGCCGCGCACGAGCGTACCGCCACCCAGTGCGATCGACAGGACGTCGGGCATGCGGAAGTTGGTGCGGACTCCGCCGATGAGATGCGCCGTCGCAGTTTCTCGCGGGAACCCGCGCACGAGGAAGCCCAGATCGGTCGTCGTGCCACCGATATCCATCACGATGGCATCCTGGATTCCGGTCAGGAAGGCGGCACCGCGAATACTGTTGGTCGGTCCGGCCGAACAGGTCACGATCGGAAAGCGGGTCGCGTACTCGGTCGAAACGAGCGTGCCGTCGTTCTGACTGAAGTAGATGGGCGCCTTGACACCCACCCGGCCAAGCGCATCCCGCAACGACGTCACGACCTTGCGTGACAGGTTGCGCAACGATGCGTTGATCAAAGCTGCGTTTTCCCGATCGATGAGGCCAAGTCCGCCCACCTCGCTCGACAGGGTGATGTCCGCCTCAGGATGGACACTGGCGATGATCTGAGCCGCCTTCTGCTCGATGTCGGGGCGTACTGGTGCGAAATTGGAGGTCACGGCGATCGAGCGAATCCCCTTGGCGCGGATATCGGCGCCTGCCTGCTCGAGTCCCGCCGTGTCCAGCGGGGCGTAGTCGCGGCCGTCGTAGAACGACCCGCCCCCCACCATATAAGAGTGTCGCCCCACCACGCTGATGAGGTCCGCGGGCCACCCCACCATGGGCGGAATGCCGTCCGCCTTGGGAAGCGAAACGCGTACGGCGGCCACCGGAGTCAGATCGCGCCGCTGCACGAATGCGTTGATGAACTGGGTTGTCCCGATCATGACGGTCGCGAGCGCATCGGGCGCAATACCCGCCGTGCCGAGCACAGCCTGCGCAGCCGCGATCAGGCCGTCACCGACCTCGGGTGTAGTGGAGCGCTTGGCTGCGGCCACGACCTCGTCGCCAATCATGATCACCGCATCGGTGTTGGTCCCGCCGACATCTACACCCAGAACGGGCCGTGGTGCGCTCACTGGCGCCTCCCCGAGAGCCGATTCACGATGATCCTGCCCCCCTTGATGACAAGTTTCAGATAGCGTTCCGGCTCGGCCAGTACCTGCACGTTTTCGAGTGGATTGCCTTCCACCCCGATGACATCGGCGAGCGCCCCCGCTGCGAGCGTACCGATCTGCCCGGTCTGGTTGACGAGTTCGGCGTTGACCCGCGTTGCGGACCGTAATACATCCACAGGCGACTGGATTCGCCCACGCACCTTGAATTCATCCGCCTGGCGGGCGCGCAGTTCACCGAACAGGTCGGTACCGAATCCGAGCTTCACACCCGCCCGGACGCACTCGGAAAGAGCCGCGCAATTGCGGTCGGCCACCGCAGCAAGCTTCTCGGCGGCGCCCCGCGGCAACCGGTCGCCACTCTCACGCAGAACATCGACCACGGCGAGTGTGGGGACCACGAATGCGCCTGCCTCCGCCACCTCATCAGCGCTTTGTCGATCCATCAAGGTGCCGTGCTCTACCGAACGCACACCATTGCGCACGCACCGACGTACGGCTTCCGCGGTATGCGCATGCGCCATGACATACGTTCGTCGCGTGGCCGCTTCCTGCACCGCCGCGCCAATTTCCTCGTCCGTGAACTGATCCATCCAGATCGGATCCGTGGGTGACAGCACGCCGCCGGAGACGAACAGCTTGATGTGATCGGCGCCCTGCCGCAGCTGCTCCCGTACGGCCCGCCGCATCTCATCGACACCGTCCACGACCTGACTGAGCGCACCGCTGTAGCCACATCCGCAGATGGAAATCGAGTCCCCCGGCCGCATGTCCCCGTGACCACCCGTCTGCGAGATGGCCTTGCCGGCGAGCAGGAGTCGTGGACCCTGTATCAGACCGCGCTCCAGCGCCCGCACCAGACCGATGTCGCCACCGCCTGCGTCCCGGACCGTCGTGAATCCTCTCAACAGGGCGGATTCCAGGTGCTGGCGTGCGTCCAAAGCCCGCAGGGAAGGATGCTGGCGGTCGATGGATGCGACATCGAAGGTGGAACTGACCGGATGGAAGTGTGCATCGATCAGCCCCGGCAACACAGTCAATCCGGTTGCATCGATCACCTCCGCAGTCGCTTCATCCCCGCGGGGTGCCTGAGTCGTGCGGGCCTCTGCACCCCCACGCGAGGGCTCCTCCAAGCGTATGGCCGCAATGCGATCATCCGTAATCGCGATGCTGGCCAGGCGACCTGCGTGCAGATCGGTTCCATCGAAGTACTGTTCCGTGCGCAGGATGAGGGAAGCCATCGTCGACAAGCTCCATCAAAGACTGACGCGGACGTCGATGCCGTAGGAAGCAGGAGGCACGAGGAACCCGATACCGGCCACGCCGATACCCAGTGAGGGTGACACGTACTGCGAATAGGCCCGCGTGTCGGTGATGTTGCGTCCCCACACGTACACATTCCAGCGCCCGGTTTCAAGGCCGAGCCGAGCGTTCAGGTACTGCTTGGCGTTCTGCACGTCGATGTTGTCGAGCTGCCAGTACTTGCGTCCGTACAGCTGACCATCCACGCGCCCGTACCAGCTCATGCCGTTGCTCAGGGGCTGACGATACTCCGTTCCCAGTGCCGCGTTCCAGGGAGTCAGGTTGGGCGTGTAGTTGCCGACATACTGCGGGAAGGCCGGCAGCTGCTTGATTTTCGCG
>Ga0335070_10009080_pt1 | contig 11679 bp, 5 predicted proteins | sample Lox_Sample_13_FD_206722 | JGI IMG/M metagenome (GOLD analysis project Ga0335070, IMG submission 206722) | Soil microbial communities from Loxahatchee National Wildlife Refuge, Florida, United States - Lox_Sample_1.3 | ecosystem: Environmental > Terrestrial > Soil > Wetlands | place: USA: Florida...
CAGCCGTCCCACTTGCTCATGCACGGACGGAGCGCGGATGGAAAGACGCTGGCGGAATTGTTCCGCGGTCGCATCCTCTGCTCCGACCCTGACGAGGCCGAGGCGTGAAATATATTTGCGCAGCATCGGCAGGGTTATATTGGTCGCGATCGCCATCGGCATGGACAAGCCGATGCTGCGACGGTCTTCGCTCATATAGGCGATCCCCAGCCGCAGCGCGTCCTCCGGCTTTTGGATCTTGGTGGGCTTTCCGTCCAGGATGATCTCGCCGGTGTCAGCCGGGGCCACGCCAAAGAGGGCGAGTCCTACGTCTGTCCGCCGGGAGCCGACCAATCCGGCAAAGCCAAGCACTTCGCCGCGATACACGTCTACATTGATGCCGGTAAAGGTCTCGCGTCTCCCCAGTCCCCGCAAAGACAAAAGCAGATCGCCGCGCGCGGCCTTGGTCTTGGCGAAAAACTCTTCGATCTCACTTCCCACCATATCGCGGATCACCCCTTCTGCGGTGATCTCGGAACGCGCCTTGGTCGAAACCCACCGGCCGTCCCGGAAGACCGAAACGCGGTCCGCAATCTCGAAAATCTCCTCCATGCGATGGCTGATAAAGAGGATCGAGACCCCTTGGTCCCGCAGTGTGCGCGTCAGCTTGAATAGCTGTGCTACCTCATGGGCGGACAACGATGCCGTCGGCTCGTCCATGATGAGAACGCGCACTTGGAGCGAGATCGCCTTGGCAATCTCCACCGTTTGCTGCTGTGCGAGGGTCAGCCCGCGCGCCTGCATTCGAACGTCGAGATTGACGTCGAGCTTGGCGAGAATGGCCTCTGCCTCGCGGCTCATTCTGCTCCGGTTCACGATGATTCCGAGCGAGCCGTGGGTGATAAAGATGTTCTCGGCGACATTCAGATCGGGAAAAACCATCGGCTCCTGGTAAATGGCGGCGATGCCATACGCCTGCGCGTCCACCGAGCTGTGGACCCTGATCGGTTTACCGTCCAAAACGATCTGGCCCTCATCCGGCGCATAGATGCCGGTCATTATCTTGATGAGGGTCGATTTTCCGGCTCCATTTTCACCCACCAGGGTGTGGATCTCACCCGGGTAGAGGCGGAGCGATACATCGTCCAAGGCCTGAATCGTGTCGAAACGCTTGGAGATATGACTCATCTCCAGAACGGGAGTTGTGATAGTGTCTGTTGGCATCCTTCCTCCGCCCAAGTGCTTGTTTCACCATCCTGCAAAAGCGCACGTACGCCTCGTCCCACGCCTCTGTTCCATGAGGCTCATAGGCGGTCCCATTTCAAAGGATTTGCCGATGGCCTGCCTGCCTTTCGACAAGGACGCGAGATGCCGCAGGGCTAACGCTAGCATGAGTGCATAGCCCAGAGCGGTTGCCTCTACCGGTCCTGCGATCACCTGCCGCCCCGTAGCATCCGCAGCAAACTGGCACAAGAGACGGTCTTGGGTGACGCCGCCGATGATGTGGATCGTGCGCAGAGCTTTGCCGAGCAGTGCCTCGAATCGTTCCATTTTGAGAACGACATTTCAGCTGGCGGCGACGCTGGCGGGCGATTTGTGTGAGCCCCTGCTTGATGTTGTCGAACAGCCGCAGCACATCCCAATGCAATCTTTCGAGGACGCGAACGGGTACGTTGGCAAAGCACAGCGCTTCGGAGGGTGAAGCTATCGCCGTCGAACGATGCGACCATCGCACGCCCGCTCTCTGCGCCCATATCCAGCGCCACAGACTTGACTGTTGACGCTGTATCGCCGCTCCGCCTCAATTCCGCTACTGGGCGCATCCAAGTGTGGACACGTTCAAAATCCTCATTCCCCTCATTTTCCCCGCTCCCCAGTGGAGAGCGGGGTCCAGGGTGAGGGGCGGCTCAGTCTACGAGATGTTCTCAGAACAGCGATTTGACCGCCTCCACGACGCGTTGTTTGGTCGGACCAAGTTAAGATTAGGCTAGCTCCGCAGACTTGTCAAGAAAAACCATTTTCGAACAGCCTATTGTCAACGGGAGCGAGAGCGAATCAGACCTGTACGACGTCAACGCCCTTCGCGCGCAGTGCTTTCACGAGCAAAGAGTCCGCCTGCAGCGAGGTGATGATCCTTGCAGCCTTTTCGATGGGACAGAGGATGAGGTGACCCATCTTGCCGAATTTCGTCTCATCCGCGAGGATGATGAGCTCGCGCGCGTGCGCAATCATGGCCCGCTCCATCTGGATGAGCAGGGGATCCGAGTTGGTGAGAGCCGTTTCGGTGATACCCTCGATTCCCATGAATGCCTTCTTCACGTTGTAGTTCGCAAAAGGGTCGGGGCTCAGGGTGTTCAGGATGAGCTGGGAGCCGGGATCCACGGTGCCTTCGGGCATGATGACCGTGCACCGGGAATGCCGCACGAGGTGCTCCGCGATCGCGAAAGAGTTCGTGACAACCGTCACGTCGAGCGTCGCCAGGTATTCGGCCATGTGGAAGGTCGTCGAGCCGCCGTCGATCATGATCGTTTCTCCCGGCTCCACCGATGCGCAGGCCAGGCGGGCAATACGGCGTTTTTTCTCCTCGTTGATGGTCACGCGGCGATCGAGAGGGGCCTCGGCCCGGAGCGCCGTTCCCTGCTCCCGCGTGAGCTCCACGCCGCCGCGCACCCGGCGCAGCCGCTTCTCCCTTTCCAGCTCGATGAAGTCCCGGCGGACAGTGGCCTCAGAGGCGCCGGTTGCCTCGACTACGTCGTGAATGCTGGCAAAGGTGTGCAGGTCGAGCAGCCGGAAGATTGTCTGCTTGCGCTCTCTTTCAAGCATTTTCGTCCTCAGTCCACGCTCATTATGCATGATAACCGCCAGAAAGCAATCGGAATCGATCTCGAATGATTGATTTCCGAGGTGAAAGGGATCAGCAGCTGACAGGGCGCATACCGGTCACACGGGCCATGCCGCGGGCGAGGAGGCGCCGGGGCGCGTGACGGATCAGGAAAGTGAGAAGCGGCTTTCCGATCACGGTGAACGGCGCAGGGTTTCTGCTCTTTGCCAGCCTGAGGACGGCGCGGGCAACGACCCGGGGATCCTGACCGTTGGAGATCATCCTGTCGCGCGTCCGGCGGACGCTCTCAACGGCCTCCGCGTACGGGGACTTCTTCCTCATCACCAGTTCCTGCTGCGCGCCCGTGCGGACATACCAGGGCGCGACGACCGCAACCCGCACGCCGGTGCCCAGCAGCTCCAATCGAAGGCATTCGCCGAACGACTTCTGCGCTGCTTTGCTCGCCGAGTAGATCGAAGAAAAGGGCGTCGGCGCTTCCCCCCTGATCGACCCGATAAAGACAACCATGCCCCTGCGCCGCGCTCGCATGCCGGGCAGGAGAGCCTGGACAAGCCGCGCCGGCCCGAAAAAGTTGACCTGGAAATGCTCGCGGATCTTCCTGATGGGGATTTCTTCCGCGGGGCCGACCGGACTTTCCCCCGCATTGTTGACCAGGAGGTCGACATCACCAGCGGCGCGTACGAAGGCTTCAATGCCTCTTTCGCTTTTCAGATCGAGAGGAAGGTAGGTCACCCCGGGAACCCGCTCGGCCGCGGGGAGCCTGCGCGGACTGCGACAGGTTCCCAGAACGTCCCATCCCTCCGCGGCAAGTGCCTCGGCGACCGCCCGCCCGATTCCTCGAGAAGCGCCTGTAACCAGGGCCCGGCCTGAGCTGCTCACGCCAGACAATCGAGCAGGGCAGCGAAAGCCATCACCGCCGTGTCGTTGTCCTGCGGCGTGTGGCTTGCGCTCACCATGTCCCGCCCGTTTCTCGAGAGCACTCCGTTGGCATGGACGATGAGAGAGTAGTGCTCCAGTGCATTTCTGCGCGCCATGATCTCCTGCAGGGCATCCGGCCCGGTGATGGGGACCGCGTGCGGCGATGTCATTTCGATGCGGATGATTCCGCCGAAGTTATACGCAAAAAAACCGCAGCCGCGGGCGCCAAACAGGACGTTGAGCTTGTCGACGTAGTCGGCTGCCACCGCGAAAAGCTTCTCCATGACGCCCGGTTTCTCCAGCTCTGTGATGGTGTAGTAGGCGGCGGCTGCTGAGAGGACGGTTCCCGGCAGCGTGCCGGCGAGATAGGCGAACGGCCTCCCGTCGGGGATCACGCCGGCGCTCGCCGTCTCCATGACATCGGCTCTCCCGCATACCGCGCCGCATGAGGGCCAGCCGCTCATGAGCGCTTTACCCAGGGTCGTCAGGTCCGGCTTCACTCCGAGCGCTCCCTGCGCTCCCCCCAGCCCCATGCGCAGCCCTGTGACCACCTCGTCGAACACATACAGCGCGCCGTGGCGGTGGGCGATCTCGATTGCCTGCGCGTGAAAGCCGTCGGCAAAGGGAACAAGCCCCGACTCCCCTCCCACCGGCTCGCAGAAAACAGCGGCGATCCCGCCGTCAGCGTCGTTGGCGGAGAGAGTCCTGTCCAGCGCCTCCAGGTTGTTCGGCGGGATGAGCACCGTCAGATCCAGAATCTCTCCGGGGACCCCCTGGGAGAGGAACCTCCCGCTTCCCGGGATCTCCATGTCGGTCATGAACGTGTCGCTCCATCCATGGTAACCGGCCATGAACTTCGCGACTTTCTTCTTCCCGGTGAACGACCTGGCGATCCTCGCCGCCGCAGCATTTGCCTCGGTCCCCGATGAGGTGAAGCGCACGCGCTCGATCCCCGGGAAATGACGGATGATCTTCTCGGCGGCCTTGATCTCCATCTCGTCCGAGAAACCGTGGAACCACGTCCTCTTTTCGATGAGATCCAGCATGTTGCGTTTCAGACCTTCGTGATCGTGCCCCAGGATGACAGGACCACCCGCCAGGATGTAGTCGACGTACTCGTTCCCGTCGACGTCCCAGACGCGGCTCCCTTTTCCTCGCTGCATGAAAAGCGGATACGGGAGGCTCGGGGCCCAGGCATGCTCGATTCCCCGCGGGAGGACCTTTCCGGCTTTTTCGAAGAGCCGGGCCGAGGTTGCGGTGCGGTCCCGGAAGGCCTTCTGCGTACGGTCGCGCCGCGCGGGGTCCAGTCTCCGCACGGGACGCGCGGCCAGCGCCTTCGTGCGGTCGAGGATCTCCTGGTATTCCATATCTGGCGCAGTATAGGGAAAGCGCGTCACCCTTGCCAGTCCCGAGCGCCGCGGCTACACTCGCCGCACACCATGACGGGAAACGAGCTTGAGGTTCTTCTCGGCGACATTCGCCGCGCGCGAATCGGAGTGATCGGGGATTACTGTCTCGACGCATACTGGTACCTGGATCCCTCCCTGTCAGAGATCTCCATCGAGACCGGGCTCGCCACACGCGCGGTCAGTCGCCAGAGCTACTCACTTGGCGGGGCCGGAAACGTGGCGAACAATCTCGTTGCAATGGGCGTGGGGCGCGTGTGCGCTTTCGGCGTTCTGGGTGACGATGCGTTTGGCAGGGAGATGCGGCGCATCATGCGGGCGGCAGGCATCGAGGCGCGCGGCGTCGTTTTTCAGGATCACGACTGGTCCACGCCGGTCTATGTCAAGCCCATCGAGAACGGGAATGAGCAGGGCAGGATCGATTTCGGAGGCGCGAACGCGCTCGACCCGGCCGTGGGACGTTCGCTGCTGGACGCGCTGCAGGCGGAGCTCCCCGGGCTGGATCTCGTCATCATCAATCAGCAGCTCCCCCACGGCATTCACACGGAGTGGCTCCGTGCCCTTCTCGGCTCGCTCATCGCATCATCGTCGACCAGGTTCATCGTCGACAGCAGGGCTTTCAGCGACTCCTTTGGAAGCGCAATCCGCAAGCTGAACGACCCGGAGGCCTTGCGCCTGTGCGGCGTGTCGTGGAAGGAAGACGCACCGGTGACGCGCGAGGTCGCTGCTGCCGCTGCCTCGACGCTTTTTTCCCGATGGAGCGCGCCGGTGTTCATCACCCGCGGGGCTCGAGGAATCATCGGTCAGGACGAGGCGGGTACCTTCGAGGTGCCGGGGCTCCAGATCATCGGCAGGATCGACACGGTCGGGGCGGGGGACAGCGCGCTCGCCGGCATTGCGGCGGCGCTGGCGTCCGGGCGCGGGTGCCTGGAGGCCGCAACGCTGGGCAACTTCGTGGCCGGGGTCACGGTGCGAAAGCTCTACATCACCGGAACTGCTTCACCTGAGGAAATCCTTGCCGTCGGAAGTGATCCGGATTACGTGTTCCGTCCCGAGCTCGCGGAAGACCCGCGCGCCGCATGCTACTATGGCGGCAAGGAAATCGAAATCGTCTCGGGTCTGCGGAGCGGCCGCGCCGTCAAGACCGTGATCTTCGATTTCGACGGAACCGTCTCCACGCTTCGGGAGGGCTGGGAAGAGATCATGCAGCCCGTCATGATCAGAAGCATCCTTGGGGACGGCTGGGTAGACGCGCCCGCGGACATCTACCAGGACGTCAAGGAAAGGGTCCGCGGCTATATCGACGCCACCACGGGAGTCCAGACCCTCGTGCAGATGCAGGGGCTCGCGGCGATGGTGAAGGAGCTGGGCCTTGTTCCCGCCTCCCAGGTGAAGGATGCATGGGGATACAAGGAAGACTACGACAGAGAGCTGCAGGCGAAGGTCGATGCACGGATCGCCCGGATTCAGGCGGGTGAGCTGTCCTGCGAGGACTACATGATCAAGGGCGCCCGGGAGGTGCTCGAGGCGCTGGAGCATGCCGGCGTCAGGCTTTTCCTTGCAAGCGGCACTGATGAGGATGACGTTCTGCGGGAAGCGCGTGTGCTCGGCGTGGACAGGTTCTTCGACGACCGCGTTCTGGGTGCGGTCGGAAATCCGAATATCGAGGCCAAGAAGGTCGTTCTGGAAAGGATCGCCGGGCTCGTTGGACAGCAGGGTCTCGCGGAGCTTGTTACCTTCGGAGACGGCCCGGTGGAGGTGAGGGAGACAAAGAAGCGAGGCGGCTATGCCATCGGAGTCGCAACCGACGAGCCGCGCCGCTACGGGTTGAATGTTTCAAAGAGAAGCCGGCTCGTGCGTGCGGGCGCCGACCTGGTGATTCCGGATTTCCTCCCGTGGAAGAAGGTCCTCGAGCTTCTTGGAGTGCACGTGTGAGCTTTCCGGCGTTCGACCGCTGGGCGATCAGGTTCAAGCCCCTTTCCGACAGGAAGAACAAGGTCCTTATCCCCCGGGATCTCGTCATGCCGGACGCGCCGGGTCGGCAGCTTCCGGCCGCTGCGGCTGCGACCCTGCGGGAGGCAGCGGACCGCATCAGGGCGGCCCGGTCCGAGGGCCGGCCGGTTATCTGCGCTTTCGGCGCGCACGCCATCAAGAACGGGCTGGGTCCTGTCCTGATCGCCCTGATGTCGGAAGGGTGGCTGACGCACCTGGCTACCAACGGCGCCGGAATCATTCACGACTGGGAAATCGCGTTCCAGGGAAGGACGAGCGAAGACGTCCGGGAGAACGTGGCCCACGGCGAGTTCGGCATCTGGCAGGAGACGGGGCAATATATCAACCTCGGGCTGCTCGTGGGCGCCTACGAGGGCCTGGGGTATGGCCAGTCCATCGGGGCGCTCATCGCCCAGGAAGGACTTGCCATTCCCGATCGAACGGAGCTTCGTCACACCGCCGAAAAGCTGCTGTCAAGCGATCCCGACAGGGCCGCGGCCGCGGCGGATCTGCTGGGCGTGCTCGCGGCGGCCGATATTCCCGCCGGCTTTCTTTCGGTGCCGCACCCGTTCCGCCGGTGGAGCGCGCAGGCTGCGGCCCGGGAGCTGGGCGTCCCGTTCACCGGCCACCCGAGCATCGGCCACGACATCATCTATGCGCATCCGTGGAACAACGGAGGGGCCGTCGGCCGTACGGGGGGACGCGACTTCCTGACCTTTGCCGCAAGCGTCAGCCGGCTGGAAGGCGGAGTGTATCTCTCCGTGGGGTCGGCGGTCATGTCACCGATGATCTTCGAAAAATCCCTTTCCATGTCGCAGAACCTGGCGCTGCAGCGCGGCGTACGAATCAGCAACCATTACATCCTCGTCGTCGATATCGCGGAGTCCACGTGGGACTGGCTCAAGGACGGCGAGCCGCCGGCGGACAGCCCGGCGTACTACCTGCGCTACTGCAAGACCTTCGCCCGCATGGGCGGCACGATGCGTTACCTGCGGGCGGACAACAGGGATTTCTTCCTCGGCCTGCTGCACGACCTGGGCGGGCGCTGAGCGGTTGTCACTCCTCTCGAATTGCGCTATGATTCCGGGCGAAAAGTCCCCCACACCTTTTTACGAAAGAGGGTCTACGACAATGGCCAGGAAGATGGTCACCATCGACGGGAATACCGCCGCCGCTACGGTCGCGCACGCGACCAACGAAGTCATCGCTATCTACCCCATCACTCCTTCCTCAACGATGGGAGAGACCGCGGACGACCTGTCCGCGGCGGGCGTGAAGAACATCTGGGGAACCGTTCCGACGGTGGTCGAGATGCAATCGGAGGCTGGCGCGGCAGGAGCCGTCCATGGCGCACTGACCACGGGCGCTCTCACGACGACCTTCACCGCTTCTCAGGGGCTTCTCCTGATGATTCCCAATATGTACAAGATCGCCGGCGAGCTCACCCCGACGGTGTTCCATATCGCCGCAAGGGCGCTCGCGTCGCACGCTCTTTCGATCTTTGGCGATCACGAGGACGTCATGGCATGCCGGTCCACAGGCTGGGCAATGCTCTGCTCGAACAACGCGCAGGAGATCATGGACTGCGCGCTGATAGCGCAGGCGGCTTCGCTTGAATCCCGGATCCCGTTCCTGCACTTCTTCGACGGATTCCGTTCGTACATGGAAGTGCAGAAGGTCGAGGAGCCGTCGCATGACGACATGCGCGCCATGGTGACCGACGAGCTGGTTGCCGCCCACCGGGCCCGTGCACTGAATCCCGAGCGCCCGACAATCAAGGGAACTTCGCAGAACCCCGATGTGTTCTTTGCAAGCCGCGAGACGGTGAACACGTACTATCTGGCCACGCCTGCCATCGTCCAGAAGGCGATGGACAAGCTCGCCACGCTCGTTGGACGACAGTACAAGCTCTTCGACTACGTGGGCGCCCCTGACGCCGAGCGCGTCATCGTCATGATGGGAAACGGCGCCGAGACCGCCGAGGAGGCGGCTGAATACCTGGTTTCCAAGGGCGAGAAAGTCGGCGTGCTCAAGGTGCGCCTGTTCCGCCCCTTCAGCCTGGAGCACTTTGCGAAGGCGCTGCCGAAATCGGTAAAGGCTATCGCCGTCCTGGACAGGACCAAGGAGCCAGGAGCCCTCGGCGAGCCGCTGTACGAGGACGTGCGCACGGCAATCGGCGAAGCGATGGCCGATGGCCTCCTTTCGAGAAAGGACTACCCGGTTGTCGTCGGCGGTCGTTACGGCCTTGGTTCGTACGAGTTCACCGGCGCCATGGCCAAGGCGGTGTTCGACAATCTCAAGGAAAAGAGCCCGAAGAACCACTTCACGGTGGGAATCAATGACGATGTCACGCACACCAGTCTCCCCTTCGATCCCGCTTTCTCCTCCGAGCCGGCGGGAGTCCACCGCGCCATGTTCTACGGCCTGGGCGCGGACGGAACCATCGGAGCGAACAAGAACTCGATCAAGATCATCGGCAAGGCGACGGACAACTACGTCCAGGGCTACTTCGTCCTGGACTCCAAGAAATCGGGCTCCATCACGATCTCGCACCTGCGCTTCGGGAAGAAGCCGATCAAGAGCACGTACCTCATCTCCAAGGCCAGCTTTCTCGCCTGCCACAAGTTCAGCTTCCTCCAGAAGTACGACATGCTGTCGCAGGCGGACGACGGCGCAGTATTCCTGCTCAATTCTCCTTTCGGAAAGGACGAGGTCTGGGGGAACATTCCGGTCGAGGTGCAGAAGCAGATCATCGACAAGAAGCTGAAGTTCTACGTCATCAACGGAACGAAGATCGCTGACGATGTCGGGCTGCGGGGACGGATCAACGTCCCCCTGCAGACCGCGTTCTTCATGATCTCGGGCGTTCTTCCGGAGCAGAAGGCGCTGGAGCTGATCAAGGCGGCAATCGACGACACGTATGGCAACAAGGGCCGCGACATTGTCGAGATGAACCTGAAGGCCGTCGAGGCCGCTCGCACGCGCATCGAGAAGGTGGACTACCCCCCGCAGGTCCTCGGTGACCTGCACATGCTTCCCCCGGTTCCCGCGGATGCGCCAGAGTTCGTTCAGAAGGTGACAGCGGAAATCATCGCCGGACGTGGTGAGACGCTGCCGGTTTCCGCGCTCCCGGATGATGGCACGTGGCCTACCGGAACAACGAAATGGGAGAAGCGCAACATCGCGGAGGAGATGCCTGTCTGGGATCCCGAGGTCTGCATCCAGTGCGGCGAATGCTCAATGGTGTGCCCGCACGGGGTTATCCGCAACACGCTCTACGATCCCGGCTTCCTGAAAGATGCGCCTCCGACGTTCAAGTCCGTCGACGCCAGGGGCAAGGAGTTCGCGGGCCTGAAGTACACCGTCCAGGTCTCGTCCCTTGACTGCACCGGCTGCGGGGTATGCGTGACCGCCTGCCCCGCGTACAGGAAGGTGGACGGCCAGAAGACCGACCGGAAGGCCGTCAACATGGCGCCGCAGCTTCCCATCCGCGACCAGGAGGCGAGGAACTTCGAGTTCTTCCTGTCCCTGCCGGACGTGGATCCCAAATACATCAAGCGCAACTCCGTCAAGGGGTCCCAGCTCATCGCGCCGCTGTTCGAGTTCTCCGGCGCCTGTGCCGGTTGCGGTGAGACGCCGTACGTGAAGCTCATGAGCCAGCTCTACGGGGATCGGGCCGTGATTGCGAACGCAACGGGCTGCTCCTCCATTTACGGAGGAAACCTTCCGACAACCCCGTACACGACGAGGAGAGACGGCAGGGGACCCGCCTGGTCGAACTCATTGTTCGAGGATGCGGCTGAGTTCGGCTACGGCATGCGGCTGACGGCAGACAAGCTCATGGAGTACGCGAAAGAGCTCATCGACTTTCTCGTCGCTTCCGGATCAAAGACCGTCTCGAAGGATCTGCTCGAGCAGATCGGGAATGCCGACCAGTCCACCCAGGCAGGCATCGAGAGCCAGAGGCAGCGCGTCGTCGATCTGAAGAACGCTCTTGCAAAGAAAGGATCGACTCCCGAGGAGAAGCGGCTCCTCGCGGCGGCCGACTACCTGATCCGCAAGTCAGTCTGGGTCATCGGCGGGGATGGCTGGGCGTACGACATCGGCTACGGCGGCCTGGACCACGTCATTGCCTCGGGTCGCAAGGTGAACATCCTCGTGCTCGACACCGAGGTCTACTCGAACACGGGAGGGCAGATGTCAAAGGCCACCCCTGTCGGCGCTATCGCGAAGTTCGCCGCCGCCGGCAAGCCGACCGGGCAGAAGGACCTCGGCCTGATGGCCACGGCGTACGGCAGCGTGTACGTGGCGCGCGTCGCTTTCGGCGCAAACAAGCTGCAGACCATCCGGGCATTTACCGAGGCCGACGAATATGACGGACCATCGATAATCATCGCGTACAGCCACTGCATCAACCACGGCTATGATCTGAGGAAGGGAATCGGGCAGCAGAAGCTGGCCGTGGATTCGGGCGCATGGCCGCTGTTCCGCTACAATCCGAAGCTGAAGGCCGATGGGAAAAACCCCTTCATTCTCGATTCG
>Ga0335070_10009081_pt1 | contig 11679 bp, 13 predicted proteins | sample Lox_Sample_13_FD_206722 | JGI IMG/M metagenome (GOLD analysis project Ga0335070, IMG submission 206722) | Soil microbial communities from Loxahatchee National Wildlife Refuge, Florida, United States - Lox_Sample_1.3 | ecosystem: Environmental > Terrestrial > Soil > Wetlands | place: USA...
CCTTTCTTTAGCGCTTGACAACGGACCGTTTGATTTAAATAACCTTTAGGTTATGCAACCAATCGGTTATGTACATGGGGGCCCCGCCCATCTGGATGCCACTTTTGCCGCTTTGGCAGATCCCACCCGACGCGCGATTCTGGCGCGTCTGGCTGGCGGCGAAGCGTCGGTCGCAGAACTTGCGGAGCCCTTTGCCATGAGCCAACCAGCGATCTCCAAACACCTCAAGGTGCTGGAACGCGCTGGGTTGATCTCGCGCGGCCGCGATGCCCAGCGGCGGCCGCGTCGGCTCGAGGCTCAAAGACTCGGCGAGGCCACGGCATGGCTTGAGAACTATCGCCGCTTCTGGGAGGGCCGTTTCCAGCGACTGGATGCCCTCCTCGACGACATGCAGAAGAAGCAGAAGAGATGACCGCACCTCACGATACGGAGATAACGATGCCAAACACCCTGCAAATCTCCACGCGCGGAGACCGGGAAATCGTCGTCACCCGAGCCTTCGATGCTCCCCGCACGCTCGTATGGGACGCCTTCACCAAACCGGAGCTCGTCCGGCAGTGGTTGCTGGGACCGCCGGGTTGGACGATGCCGGTCTGCGAGATTGATTTCCGAGTCGGTGGCCGCTACCGCTATGTCTGGCGCAACGAAAGCGGCACAGAAATGGGCATGAGCGGCGTACATCGCGAAATCGTTGTGCCTGAGCGAATTGTAGTGACCGAAAAATTCGACCAGTCGTGGTATCCGGGCGAGGCCGTGGGAACGATCAGCCTGGCTGAGCAGGGTGGAAAAACGATGCTCACGCAGATCGTTCAGTACGAATCGCGCGAGGCTCGCGAGGTGGTACTGAAGTCTCCGATGGAGAGTGGTCTAGCCGCCGGCTACGACCGGCTTGAGCAGTTGGTGGCGTCCATGGTACGAGGAGAGAAAACGGCATGAGCACAAGCAGCGATCGTCGTCCCTGGAAAAGTGCGGGCGCTGTGTTCGCAGGATTGTTCGTCGGTGTCGTCCTTTCTCTCGGCACCGACGAGGTCCTTCATCTGCTGAATGTATATCCACCGTGGAGCGAAACGATGTCCGATGGCCTCTTTGTGCTGGCAACTGCATACCGGTTCGTGTATTCGGTCCTCGGGAGCTACATTGCGGCAAGACTGGCGCCAAATCGTCCGATGTGGCACGCCATGGTGCTTGGTTGGGCCGGCGTGGTAGTGAGCAGCATCGGAACGGCTGCAACATGGAACCATCAACCCTCGCTAGGGCCTCACTGGTATCCCCTAGCGCTGGTGGCGATGTCATTGCCCTGCTCCTGGAGCGGAGGACGGCTTCGAGAGATGCAGTTGGAGAAACTCACGGCTCAAAGCTTGTAGATCGTTCCCAAAAAGGAACCGCCGGCCTGGCTGTTTCTCCAGGCCGGCGGACTTTTTTGCGATACTAAGTAGGCGCAACTCGCTATGTCTGAATGATTCGCGGCGTGATGAAGAAGATCAACTCCTGGTTCTGAGTGTCGACCTTCGTGTGCCGGAACAGATTGCCCAGTACGGGGACGCTGCCGAGCAGCGGCACCTGCGAGATCTGGATCGAGTTCTGCGTCTGGATGACGCCGCCGATCACCACCGTACCGCCATCGGTTACCAGCACCTGCGTGGTGGCCTGCTGCGTGATCAGTTCGGGGTTGCCCTGCACGGTCTGACCAAAGTTCGGCGTCGTGTTTTCGACGTCGACGTTCAGGAAGATCGTGTTCTCCGAGGTAATCTGCGGAGTCACGGTCAGCCGCAGGAAGGCGTCGACGTAGGTCACGGTCGGCGGACCACCTAACTGCGCCTGCGTCACGATGGGGACGCGCACGCCCTGCTTCATCAGTGCCTGGATGTTGTTCTGCGTAACTACGCGCGGACGGGACAGCACCTTCAGCAAGCCGCGCGATTCCGCCATCGAAAGCTGGAAGTCCAGACGCACGGTGTTGCTGGCGTTGATGAACGTCAGGCCGCTGTTAGGCTGCGTTACGGGCAGGTTCGAGAACAATGGAATGGTATTGCCGGTGCCGGAGCCGCTGGCCGGAGTCGTGATATACCCCGGCGTCAAGCCGCCCACGTTCGTGTTGGTCGTACCGGCGCCGGAGAGACCGCCGACCGCGCTATGTCCGTTGCCCCAACCGAAGCCGAACTGCGTACCGATGTCGCGGGCGAACTGCCGGGTCGCGGCCACCACGCGCGCTTCGATTTCGACTTCCTGGGTCTTGCGGTCCAGTTGCGTCAGCAACCGGTCGACTACCGGAATCACTTTCGGAATATCGTTGATGATTACAGCGTTGGTGCGATCGTCAGCCACAACGTCGCCCCGCTGCGAAAGGAACTTCTTCACCGTCGCGATGGCGTCCTTCGCTTTGGCATAGCTCAGGAAACGCGTCACCGAAACCTTCTCGACCGCCAAAGCTTCAGACTCGATCTGTGCGCGGCGGGCATCGGCTTCCTTCTTCAGGGTCTCGACGGTTGCGATGCGCAGAACATTTCCTTCCAGCTCGCGAGCCAGATCGTTGTTCTTCAGTACGATGTCAAGCGCCTGATCCCACGGCACGTCATCGAGCACGATCGTCAGCGTGCCATGCACGTTGGGATCGAGCACGACGTTGAGGCCGCTGATTTCATGGATCAGACGGAAGAAGTCCTTCAGGTCGACGTCTTTCAGGTTGACCGAGATCGGCTCGCCGGTATAGCGGGGTCCAGCTGCGACGGATCCCTGCTGAGCCATCTGAGCCTTTTGCTCGGCCGCCAGGTTCACGGCCGGAGTAATGCCGGTGGAACTCTGGGCCGGCGCCGTGGAACTCTGCGCCTGTGGCGCTGCGTGCATGCTCACCGGGAGAAGTTCGGCAGCAGTTTTATCGGAAAAACGTGCCGCAGCTTCCTGGGCGCGAACCACGGGCTCATCGGTTGAGCTCAAAGTTGCGCTCTTCAATTCCGGCTTGGCCTCGCTCTTCGCCTGATAAGTGGGCTCGACGAAGACAAAGTCATTGGCTGAAGTCGAACTCTTCTCCGCGGGCTTGGTCGCCGGGGCCGACTTAGGTGCCGAGCGCAGATCCATCACGCGCGGCGAGAAAGGCGACATTGGGTGCGTCACCGGAGCCGGCGATTCCGCGGCCACAGTTTTGGGCTGGGCATCGGCGTTGCCGTGCAGTGTCAGCACAAGTTTTCCCGCCGGACCTGGGGTCAACTCATAGGCGAGCGCCTTCTCCAGGTCGACCACGACGCGGGTCGTGGGATGTGCCTGGCCATCCATGCCGATGCGCACGCCCTTGACTCCCGAGGCGCCGACCGCGATGCGGCTCTTGCCGGTCGCCATCATGGTTTCCGGCAGATCGACCACCACGCGCGCAGGGGATTCCAGCGTGCTGAGCTTCGGTGTGACTGCGCCGCTGGCTGCCATCTCGATGCGGACATTGTCCGCCTCGCGGATTACGTTGACTCGATCGAGCTGGCTGGGCGCTTGGGCGGCCGCGGCCACCGCTCCCATCAGCAGCAACGATACGAAGATGATTCCAAGTTGCTTTCGCATTTCGCCTCTCCCCACCTGCGGGCCTGGCCCGCATTTCCTTCCTACTTGAGCTCGTACCTCGTACTAAACCGCCGGAGTAAAGATTCTCTTCACCACTTCCTTCGTCGATGTCTTGCCCAGCTTGTCCTGCACCGTTTCCTGGAACACTACCGAGTCGCCGGTGATCTTTACGACATAGCCGTTGAACACGGGATCGTTCTCCCGCAGGAAATAGGCCTTCCCGATGTTGTTGGTCACGACTGCGATAAAGCCATTGTCGGACTTGACCACGCCGCGCAGGTTGATGGCATTGATTTCCAGGCACTTCTTGCCCGTCGAACAACCCGCTCCGTGTTCCTGCACGACCGGGCTGAAGAACGGATCACGCTTGCCGTTCATCGCCCACTTCTTTTCTTCCGGCTTGGGTTTAGCCGGCTCGGCAGCCTTGGGCTTGGCCTCGGCCGGAGCCGCCGCTGTCACTTTCGTGGCCTTGGTCGGTGCCGCCGCCTTCGCCTGTTGTTTCGGTTCCGCCTTGGGAGCCACCGCCGGTGCCTTGGCGGCTGCGACCTTAGTCTCGGGAGCCTTCGCCGCCGGAGCCTTGGCTACTGTGGGTTTCGAGGGCGCTGGTTTCGGAGCTGGCGCTGGAGCGCTCTTGGCCACCAACGCAGCCCCGCCCTGCGTATGCAGAATCAAGGTCACCTTGCCCGCGGGCCCCGGAGCAACGTCGTAGGCGATGGCCTTTTCCAGATCCACCACCACGCTGGTGGTCGGAGGATTCTTTCCGTCCATGCCGATGCGCACGCCTTTCACGCCACCGCTGCCGACCGGGATCTTGTTCTGGGCGCTTGCCACCGTCGTTTCTGGAAGCTCCACCAGCACCCGCGCCGGCGAGCTGAGCTTGGTCACACGCGGCGTCACCGCCTGGCTGGTGCTGATCTCAACCTGGATGTCGTCGCTTCCAGGAACCACGTTCACCTTCTGCAGCCGGTTGTTCGAGCCCGCTTCCGCCTGCACAGCGGGTTTGGCGGCAGGGGCCGCCGTCGCCGCAGGTTTCGGGGGCGCCAGCACGATCGGTTTTTGCTGACCCGGAATTGCTGCCGGCTTCACGGCGGGCGCCGGCGCTCCCGGCGCAGGCTTGGACGCCGTCGCCGGAACTCCCGCAGCTTTCAGCGCCGCGTCGGTGTCGTTGGCTTGCTTCTGTTGCAGCGATTTGGCCACGCTGCGTGCGTTGTCGATGGCGTCCGGGTTCTGCCCCCAGCTTTTCGTGGACAAGGCCCCGCTCGTCGTTAATGCGATTGCCAATATGCCAGTTGTCAGCTTCATCGCCGTCTTCATGGGTTATTCCTATCTCGCCGCCGTGGCCGCCGGTTTTGGTCCGGCGACTGCGGCAGGAGGTTGCAAGTTTCGGCTGAAATAGGTCGTTGCCGTAAAAGTCGCTATGATGCTCTCGTTGGGCGCGTATTGATACGTGTGCTTGGCCTTTGCGCCGCTCGGATTCTTCGTGGTCGCTACCAGCAACCCGCTGACGTTGACGATCCGTTCCAGCTTGCTCACGCGATCGAAGAAGTTCAGCACCGAGTAATAAGGCCCGTCTAGTTCCATGTCGAAAGGAACCTCAGCGTAGTACTGCTGCTGCTTGACGTCCTTGGCCGTGTAGCGTCGCAGTTCGACGCCCGCCTTCTGCGCTTCGGCGTCCATCATCGTCATGAAACCGTCGATCTGCTTCTCGTCGGGAACAATGCGCTGCTCGATTTCCAATTGCTGCTTGAGCTCGGCCAGTTGCTGCTCCATCTGCTTCAGCCTCGGCCGGTAGGATTCGAGCTCGTTGTTCTCGCGAATCTTGTCTTCCAGGGCATGCTGCGCGGCCGCGTTCTTCTCGTTCTGGCTCTTGAACACGGTGTAGTACAGAGCCGCGCTGACGATGGCTCCACCGAGAATCACCAGCCCCCACTGCTTGATGCCCGACAATTCGCTAAAGTTCGCCATAGGTCCGCCTCTAGGACTTTCCTTTCCCGCCCGGGTTCTCTCCCGTAGCTTTGTCGCAGCTCAGGGTGAACTGAAACGCCTGCATTTCCTTGATCTGCTCATCCTGGTAGGTTTCTTTGATCTCGACAGTCTTGAAGAAGCCGGTCTTCTGCAGGTTCGCGATCAGATTGGCGACTGCATCAGTCGACAGCGCGGTCCCTTCCAGGTGGACGCTCGTGCCCTGATCGTCCATCTTGCTTAGCCACACGGCTTCCGTGTTATTGATGGTCTCTCCCATCATCGCCATCAGGTTGACCGGTCCGGTCTGTCCATCGTGCAACTGCTTGATCACATCCACACGCCGCTGATAGATGCCGGCCTGAGTCTGCCGCTCCAGGAACTTGGCCTTCACATCCGCCAGTTCCCGGTTTTTCTTCACCGCCTCATCCATCTTGACGGCGATCGCCTTCCCCTGATGATCGAGCCGATACCAGTAGCCCATGTTCACCAGCCCGACGATCACGACGATCACCAGAACCTTGAGCTTGGGCGATCCCATATCGCCCATTTCCATCGTGGGCATCGACGGACCGCTGCCGGCACGCTTGCCCTTTCCTTTCGCGGTTTCGAGAAGATTGATTTTGATCATAGGGATTCAAAGCTCCTCAGGGCCAAGCCCACTGCCACTGCCATCTGGCCGGGATTCTGCTCGACCATTTCCGCAGCCAGCCCATCCGCCGGCGGAACTACGCGCTGAAACGGATTCAGCAACTCCACCGGCATCGAGAACTCTTGCCGCAACGCCTCCATCAGGCCGGGCACCTTGGACGAACCGCCCGCCAGGTAGATCTTCTCGATGTGCTCGCCCGCCGCGCTGGCGCGGAAGAAGTCGAACGTCTTCTGGATTTCCAGCACGATGATCTCGGTCACCTGCTGCAGGATCGGCTGCTTTGCGTCTTCGCTCACCGTGCCCACCTTGCGGCCCAGTTTCAGCGCTTCGGCGTCTTCGAAGCTCAGATCGAGTTCCTTCTGCAGCGAGTCGGTGTACTGATGCCCGCCCACGCTGACGTCGCGCGGAAACAGCGGTGTCGTGCCCTTCACAATGTTGATGTTCATAACGCTGGCCCCCAGATTCAGCAGCGCTACAACCTGGCCGGGCGCGGGCTGGTAGTTGTACTCGTAACAGTTCTGCAGGGCCAAGGCGTCGATGTCGACTATCTTCGGAGTCCGCCCCGCCATCGAGAGTACGTTGGTGTAGTTCAGAATCTTGTCCTTCTTCACCGCGACCAGAAGCACATCCATCTGCGGCGAACCCACTTCATCGGACAGAATCTGATAATCGAGGCTCACATCGGCGAGATCGAAGGGAATATGCTGCGCCGCTTCTTTCTCGATCGTGTCGGCCAATTCCTGGTCGCTCATCGAGGGCAGCGAGATCTTCTTCACGATCACCGAGTGCCCGCTCACCGCTGTGGCCACATCCTTGGTCTTGATTTGGTTGTCGAGGAAGAGCTTCGAAATCGCGCTCGACACCGTGCCCGAGTCCACGATCATGGAGTCAACCACGATGTCGGAGGTCAGCGGTTCTACACCGAGGTGCGCCACTTCGATCTGCCCGCCCTTCTTCTTTAACTCGACTGCCTTGATGCTCGAGGAGCCTACGTCCAGACCAACAATCGACTTCGATCCGAATCCAAACATGTGCCCACCTTTTGTGGTCGCGGGCGAATCGCCCGCGGTTGTTTTAACTAAATCTGTCCCGCAGCCTTGGTCGCCGCCTTCGGCTTCCGCTTGGCCTGCGGTTCCATCTCGCTCGACTTCTCTTCCATCCACTGATCCAGTCGCGATTTCTTGAAGCGCCACCGGTTCCCGAGCTTGAACGCGGGAATCTTCTGTTCGCCGACGTACTTGTACAACGTGTCCGGACTCACGCCCAGATATTGCGACGCCTGGCGAATGTTCATTACTTCTCGCGAGTCGGCCATAGTTCCTTTGCATCTCCTTAGCGTTTCTTCCCGCCCGATTTCTCGGCCCCACGGGATTGCTTCGGGAGACTTCCTCACCCTGTCTATCGGCTCAGAGGGCTATCGGTGTCCCGAGCATATATCAGCCAGGAAAAGCCCCGGCTCGAAGCGAATCTGCGCGTTTTTCCGCGTTTTTTGCCGGTTTTCTGGAGTGCTAACCTAGCGGGACAGGAGGGAATGTCTATATGTAGTGGTTATTGAAACAAAACATACTACAGAATGGATTCGGTCTAGACTCGGAGTTCGGTCATCTGCATACCGGTAACTGAAGTACTAGGCACGGTACGGAGGTACTACGTCACTAGGCTAAGTCACTGGAACATAACGCCGAAGGGTTTCGGCGGTTGGGGTATTGCTCGCCGGGAAAAACCGGGTTCACGGAGCTCAGCCGGACGGCTCCGCTGAGCTCACGAAACGTTTAGCGGCCGCAATTGTTACTGGCTCTTCACCGAGTCTCCCACCTTGGCCGGCGTAGTACCGCTGTAGTTTGCCGTCGCCGAATCGGCATCGACTTCTGTGATGGTCGCGGTTCCCATTTTGTTTGTAATCGTCTTAATCACCTTTCCCGTGGTGGGATCCTTCACGGTCCGAACTGGACGGCTAATCTCGACCGCATCGCCCACCTGCACGCCAGAGTTGCGGCCGATATTGAGAATGATCGTAGCGCCGCTCACGTCTGCGACAAGACCTGAAAACTCCGCCTTGCGTGTCGGCAGCGCCTCCGCCTTTTGATCCAGTTGCGTGGCCATCTGGGTCACGGCCTGGTGAACGGCTTCTCCCAGGATGGTTTCGCCGAAGTTCTTGCTGGTCATGTCATACCCGCCGCCGGCCGCGTTGCCGCCGCCACCACCGGCGCCGACCAGCGATGTTCCTTTTCGGGTGGACTCTCCGCTGCCGGTGACGGCCGCAAGAATTTCAGCCGTGGTGGTGTCAACCAGGCGGGCGGTAATGCCGACGACGGCTTTGGCTTCGCGCTTCTGCAGTCCGCCGAGGCCAAACTTGCGGGCTACGACCGCTCCTCCCCCATAAGTCTTGTTCTGATCGTCGCGCCCAAACTGGGTGATGCTGCCCATGATGACGGCGTCCACGCCGAGAATTTTCCCGATCTTCGCTGCCGTGGCCGGATCGGCCCGGTCGCTATTGGCGAAATTCTGCTCGTTCAAAATCTTGTCCAGGGCATTGCGTTCGATGAGCGAGTATTTGCCATCGGTTACCAATTGCTGTACCAGCAAATCAGAGATGCCTTTCCCTACGTCGACGTTGGTTCCGAACACCGCGGCCACCTGCGTCTGAACTGTTGCATATTCGAAATTGAGTACCGCTACCCGTTTCTTCTTCTGCGCGGATGCAGTTGGAACCAGACTCGAGACAAGCACAACCGCCATCACCACGGCAGACCACCACTTCGTACCCATGGGAAACTCCCCTGTGTGAGGTTTGCGACTTCCCCCGCGCCCGCAAGAGTATCGCCGGGAAAAGGCCTGGTCAAGCCATTGCAGCAACAACTGGCATGCAATTTGTAAACCCTGGCATGCTTTCCTCAACTGGCACTTCTCTCCTTGTCTTGGTTAGGCTACTCTATCCGGCGGAGGATCCTTGCGCTACCTTGATCGCCTGCAACCTTTGGCACTGCTTGTGATGCGTCTGGCGCTCGGCGCGATCATGACGGTCCACGGATATCACAAAGTCTTCGGCGGCCTGCGGCCGTTCGCGCACGCGGTTGGAGGCATGGGCCTTCCCGCATGGCTCGGCTATGTCTCGGCCTTTACGGAGTTGCTGGGCGGATTGCTGCTTATCGTTGGATTCTTTACCCGCCCAGCCGCGTTCGCGGTGTGCGTCAACCTGTGCGTTGCTATCTGGAAGGTTCACCTGCACAACGGACTGCTCGGATCGCCTGACCGCCCTGGCTACGAATTCCCCCTCGCCGCAGCCAGCGTGGCCTTCGCCCTGATCTTCTTTGGTGCCGGCGCTATCTCGATTGACCACGTACTTCGCGGCGGCGGTAGCGGCTCCTCGCGATAACACACTTGGCAGTCTGCGATTCGGGCCGAGCATTGTTCGTCCGCGAAACGCGTACCAGAGTCGGAAGAATCGATTCCCTAAGGCACGAATCCACGCAACTTTCCGGATTCGAGCGGGTTTACCTCACGTTGCACATCTGCGATCGCGCTTCAGGGCGATTTGAACATTGCACGCGCTTGCAATTATGATGGGACTCACTCAGGCGCTTGCATCCAAAAGCCTTGGCGGCTGCATCCTGGCGGCCAAGCCCGACAACGTAGGAGGTTCTCCTTGAGACTGTCCGTTGTATTCGCCATCCTGGTCGCCGCATTTGCACTCTGCAGCTTAGCTTCCGCCCAGCAGGGCGACGCCTATATCGGCGGCGGAACTCTGCTCTCCTCGTCGGCTTCCTCCAGCACGGTTATTCCTGGGACCAACTGCGGCACGGATGCACAAGGCGGTGTGCTCTGCCCGGAGAAGGGCGGCACCTACTTGAACGTTGGCGCGGATGTGATTTTCAGAAACCGCATCGGCGCGGCATTCGACGTCAACTGGAAGGCTAGCCAGGGAGCGCTTGGCGGACAGGTGCCGTATCGGCCCATCCTCGTTGACATTAACGGTGTGTTCCAGCCCCGCTTGGGCAAGAAGGCCGGACTCGACCTCTTCGGTGGCATCGGGTGGCAGTCAACCCGCTTGTACTCGGGCAATTATCAGTGCAGTTACTTCAGCTGCACTAACTTCGTCAGTTCCAAGCACTTCCTGGTCGATGTCGGCGCGGGCATCCGTTATTACGTTTGGGGACATGTGTTCTTCCGTCCCGAGGCGCGGTTCTATCACATCCTGAACAACACAGATACCTCCAGCACCGGCATCGGGTTTACATCGAACAACGTGGTCCGAGTCGGAGCTTCGATCGGATATACCATTGGTCCAGAGTAAACGCCCCGGGCCGATGCGAAGAGTTCTCAGTTCTCAGTTCCCAGTTCTCAGTCAAGACGAAACCCGCCGATGGCTCTCGAGAGCCATCGCGCGGCCGCTGAGAACGTATGCGTGGAGTGGGCAACTGAGAACTGAGAACTGGCAACTGAGAACTGTTCTCCTCGGATGCGTGCTGGCTGCACTCGCGGGCTTCGCGCCTGCGCAGCAAATCGACTTTGCCATCGGCGGCAGCACGCTGTGGTCGCCCAAACCACTCACCGCCTCGCAAGCCTTCCTCCCTCCGGCTGAAGGAGGAGGAGTCTACGCCAGCGCCAGTTTGCAGTACCTGACTGAGAGGCGCTTTGGCTTCAACGTGGAAGGCGCCCTGCGGCCGAAAGAGGCTCTCTACAATGGTTATCAGTACTTTCGCCCGGTTTTGTACGATGTGAATGCCGTCCACGCCCTGCGCCTGGCTCCCAAAACACGCGGCGATCTGATGGCTGGAGTCGGCGGCGAGAGCCTTCTGTTCTACAAGCAAATCAACTGCAATTACAGCGCGGGTTGTCGCGCTTATGTGAACGACACGCACTTCCTGGTCCATGGCGGAGTTGGTGTGCGGTACTACTTCTGGCACACTTTCTTTGTGCGCCCCGAAATCCACTACTATTTCATCCCCAACAATTTCCAGTTCCACTCCGATCATGTACTCCGCATGGGAGCGTCCATCGGCCACACCTTCGGCTCGCGATAAGCCAGCCTCAGTTCCGACCTTCCGACCTTACAGTCAGCAGGAGAGCGAACAACCTTCCCCGGTCTCGGCGAGCCCCTCAGCATGGTGCGTTGCGGTTCTCGCCGAACTGCCAGCGACTAAAAAGGGCAGCGTGTGAAGACGCTGCCCGTGGCTTCCCAAAATCAGGAATTCTACTTCATGCTCATGCAGATCTCCGCTTCGTGGATCGCCTGATTCAGGTGCTCAATCGACTTCACGCGATGCCCATGGAAATCATGTGCCGCGGACTCCAATTCTTTCTTCGCCGCGCGCATGTGTTCCAAAGCCTCATCGATGTGAGGATGCCGTTCGGGAGTAGCGACTGGAGCCGGAGCCACTGGCGCTGCAGCCACCGGCACCGGTACTGCGGGCGCTTTCGGCCCGGCAGCCGCAGCGGAAAAGGCGAGGGTGAACAGAAGCGTCGCCGTGATGAGCAGAGTCAAGAAACCGATTTTCTTCATAGTCTCCTCCTCGTCC
>Ga0335070_10009082_pt1 | contig 11678 bp, 6 predicted proteins | sample Lox_Sample_13_FD_206722 | JGI IMG/M metagenome (GOLD analysis project Ga0335070, IMG submission 206722) | Soil microbial communities from Loxahatchee National Wildlife Refuge, Florida, United States - Lox_Sample_1.3 | ecosystem: Environmental > Terrestrial > Soil > Wetlands | place: USA: Florida...
AGTATGCGCTTCCATTGTCCTTGCCGTGAGGGCAAGTTACGCACCTTTCGCGCGTATTCGGAGCAACGACGTGAAATCTCCTGCCGCTCCGATAAGCTCAAGCGGGTGTATTGCTCTATTGTCGACGCGAACTCAGTAATGTCGCGGACGTAAATGCCAGCTTCCAGGATATCCGGTCGTGGATAAAGAGCGTCGACGACGCGCTGAGTAGCAATAAAGGGTACCCCGACTGCGAGGGACTCCATGGCCTTGTTGGGAAATCCAGTGCTGACCTCAACGGGAAAAACGCTGAGGTCAGACTTCCGGATCTCGTGCATTATCGATGGGACGAATCCGGTGAACTTAAGGTTCCCGAACTTCTTGTGAAACCGCGCGGGACACCTCCCGATAATACGCAACTCGTAACGCGAGGGATCGAGCGCAGGCGCAATCAACTCGCCCAAAACACGCAGCGCCAGCTCATTAGCCGCATAAGAGAGCTTCCCATGGAACGAGATCACGAAACGATCACGTTCGCACGGGATACGGGGCGGGACGTCGTCCCCATGCACCTGGGTCCATACCTCAATCGGAGTGGTTACACCTAGTTGACGCAGGTCGGCAACATCGCGATGAGACGATAAAACCACTACACTGGCCGCATTGCAGGCGGCACGCTCGTGACGAGGCAACAACAGCGAGTCCAAACCGTACAGGAGCCGCTTATAGCCTTTGCCGTGATTAAACATTAAACGAGTCAGGCGGCTAACACAATCCTGGCAGTCATAAATGACTCGCTGGTGTTTCAAATACCGATGGACGGGAAGACGCTCGACGTAAATGGCATCGTAGGAGTCAAGATCAAGATTGGCCACCACGCGACGTAACCGTCCGGAGTTGTAGAACTCTTGTGTGATCGGCCGTCCACGGAGTATTCCGAGCAGAACCCGGAATGCCCGCGCCACTTCCGACGCATTGGGAATTGCAATCACATTGCGAATTCCGGACGGGAGTTCCAACGGTGCGCCGTCATCCAGATACACCAAATCTACCTCAGCATACTGTATCAACTCGCGTAGCACTTGGGGCGTGCGTATGCGTATACGATTGGGAGCGTAAGGTACTATTGCGAGAACCCGCCGCGTTAAGTGTTGGCTTCTAAAGCCCGGAGTTTCGCACCCGAGGCGCGACAAGGATTCGAAAGCAGCTTGTTCATTATTTGATTTGTTCATAGTGAGCTTGGCTCTGACTCCCGTCGTTCGGCAAACGAGGCCGGCTTCGCTTTGTTTCGAAGTAGCCATCGAAAATTCCCCGCCACGCTGCATGAATCTGTTTCCTAGGTGCGGGTGAATACACCGCCAGTTGTAAGGAGCGAAGCAAGCCATACTTCAAAACGAAATAGACGTACCGAATGGGAGCGACTCCTAGGCGGTGTCGCTGCTGGCAAATGAGTCGATTCTTGGTGCCTTCATAAAGGTACAAATCAGAGTATAGCCCCTTCTCACCCGAACCCACCTCGTGGATGATTGGCAGATTCACAACCACCACCTCCGCTCCCATAGTGCGCGCACGCATACAGAAGTCAAGGTCCTCACTGTACATGAAGAAGTCACGGTCAAAACCACCCAGAGATTGGTACAAGTCAGATCGGACCATCATGCAGCATCCGGGTACAAACGTTGCAAAACGCACTTCGCCATCGAACGACTCACGAGTCCCGACAATATCGCCAGTAAGTCGGTTGATGTCCCCTCCGGCGCACCACACATCACCATGCTTTGCCGTCCGGATTATGCACGACACGATCCGTCTTGGAGAGCAAACGGCCAGCATAGTCTCGATGACACGCGTGTCAGGAATGCGAATGTCGTTGTTCACGACTAGAAATACATCTTCTAAACCATGGCTAACAGCACGGAAATTTCGGTTGTGTCCTTCGCCGAATCCAGGATTGTCGGGAGACTCGAAATAGAGAATCGGGATGGGAGAATCTGACAAGCTTCTCCGCAATTCCGCGGTCTCCCCAACCTCCGAATTGTCGCGTACCAGGATACGGCACTCGATTCCCTTGCACGCCGTAACGAGGTCAGATATACACAGCTTTGTTGCCTGCCAGTTTCTGTAGTTGATTGTGCTGATGGTTAGCATTCAAGGAACAGGGTGTTCGTAGTCAGAAGTCGGTGTGTAAGACGAGTCAATGCAAGCAGAAAAGACAATCCACCAAACAGCAGTCGCGTCAAGCGGTTTTCTTAGTGCGAATTGCGATAAACGATTTAGTCATCCCGAGGAATCTTTCGTGCTCAATCGGCAGTCCGGGAATAACAACTGAAACTCTTTCTTTCCCACGAGATGAACGTGATCGGCCCAATCTTGGACTACGCTCCGATCCGGCCGGAAAGTCCATCCAAACCCCGTCAAATAGCGGACGACGTAGTAGTTGCGTAGCAGTCGAGGCCACCAATGCAAAAAGAAAGCAAGGTAGTGCACGTCAAATGGAAACCAACGATTCGGAGTCTGGCAGTATAGTTCGACGCCGACACGGCGCATTTCCTCGGCGAATTTGCGCATGTCGTCACGGCACGGCATATGTTCGATTGCGGAATTCGAAAAGGCGAGGCGAAAAGAATTGTCCGCGTAGGTTAATTGCCTGCCATCGCCTGGGACACTTGTGATGGTGCCTTCACTCGAAGCGGGCAGAGCAGGATTGACAAGGGTAACCTTGCGCGTGGTACCTTCCCAAAAACTAAACGTCCCCCCTATATCAATGACTTCATTGTAAGAAGCGGAAGGAAACTGCTGTTCGAACTCAACCATGCGCTTCCGGCGAAATATGGCCCCGAGATGGTGGCGGATCTCGACTAATCTGTTGCCCATGAAACCCCGTGCAGTTTGGTTGCCGTGGTGTCGAATGACTGTCACACGCCTCTTGGCGGTGTGCGGTGTTAACGACGCTTGGGTTTTGTTCATCGTTTCCAACTCCAATCCATTTATGCAGGCTGCACCTGGGGTCTATAGTCGGCTCTCGTCACCACTCGATGAGGTGGTAAGGACTCCAAAAATAGTCCGCAAGTGATATAAAAGGCCGCAATGGAAACAAGATGCGCGTACGCACTGTCAAAAAACGAAGCAGCTACAAACGTAATGCAAAGTGCGATTGTAATCGCCCGCAGAGGGTCTTCAGACCGCGCCCGGTAACTTCGGCTGAGAATCACGAGGATCGTCGTCAACCTGCATAACACCAGCACGATTCCTGGAAATGCACCAAATTCGACCAATGTGCCCAGCCAAAGAAAGTCGGTAATGAATTTTACATCGCGCACATCATCCGGCCCGTTCTGCGTGCCTGGTCCTGTACCAACGAACATATATTGACTCAACCACCGAGGCGCGTCTCGGTAGTAAGCCCAGTGGCCCTCATTGGAGCCTTGAGTAATCTCGTCCGTGGCTTGCAGCATCCCGATAAGCCCCACTCGATCCGCAACCCCATACAAGAGTGCACCCATGATTACGATGATCAGGCCAGCCTTTAGCTTGTTCTTTAAAGACTGCGCGCGCACGGCATGTGCAAATACTATGACTAGCAAGGCCGCGAGCCAGATGCGACTCATCGACAGCAGAACCCCAACCGCTGCGCAGACCATGACCAGCACTGTGAACCAGTGCCGCCGCCGGGCATTGCAGTAGAAGGCAATGGTAAAGGCGAGAAAGGACAGGAATCCGTAGTCGATTTGCGTACCGTACAGTCCGCTTGCACGCGCGATGCCCAAGTAGTTCTTCTGCAAGAGCCAGCGGTCGTATTGAAATAGCCAAAATTCAATACCCAGTGACTCGCATATCGCGACACAAGAGGTGACCAGGTACGCGCAACCCAGGGCAACCAGAGCGGCCCGCTTCGTGAGCGAGCTAAACTGCCGGAGCAAAAAGCCCGAATACATAAGAAAAGGAGCAATGCAGTTGTAATAACCGGCAGCGATTGCCTGATTACTTCCAATTCGCCCCGCTATGAAATAGAGGTAGACAGCAACTCCAGCGAGATGGAACTGGACAAGGTTAAGAACATCAAGAATGAGAAAGTCATGTCGCACTCGACGGATTCTCAACTCGAACGACACAAGCGCGAAAACGGCCAAGCTGGAAATCAGCGCAGCGGTGAGCAGGTCCCGGTTAATACCCGTCAGATTGGTATAGATTTGACGGATTAGTACAAAGAGCAAAACGGGAAACAGAATAAGCACGCGTTTGCTCATGCTTTCACCCAAGCAGAAACAAAACGACGAAACCGGCGACGTGGCAGCAGGGAGAAATATCGGAGTCGAGAGGATATCGGGTTAGGTGATCGTGGAACGCAAGAAACGTGACGCTTGCGGAGGAGATGCATAACGCCTATCGAAGTCTTTTTTCGCAAATCCACATCCAGCGACAACCACCGGAGACCACGTCCGGACCTAGGGTGCCAAGCGCAGTCGTAGAAAGCTTGAACGGTTCGCGTCATGCTCACAGGTGTTCCAGCCCGAGACTGCGCTCTTCAGGGGACAACAGTAGAAACCAGGCGAAAACAACAAACAACAGAAGCGCTAGTCCCAAAAGAGTTGCTTTGAACGCGAGACTCTGAGCAAATGTGACCGATGCAAGCATCACTAAGACGGGCGACGCAACCAGGAATGCGCGCAACATGGGAGACGTTGCCATCGGCAGCAGACGTCGTGCCATGACAAACAAGATGAGGGCATCAAGAGCGACGCGGCCTGTCCAGGCGATTGCGGCGCCAACAATGCCGTACGTTTTGGTTAGAGTCCACAAGGCAAGCAGGTACGTGGGCAGTTCGATCAAATGCAACTTGGCAGTAAGGTCCGGCCTTCCCGTTCCCTGCAATACTGCAAAAGGTACCTGTGCCAAGCTATTGATGAGTACCCCCACAGCCAGCCATTGGAGTACTCGAGTGCTTTGTTGAGCGAACTCAGCCCCCAGCCACAGCCTCAAACCATCCGGTGCGAAAACGACAACGATAAGGATCAGGGGGAATATGCTGAGGAGGACGCATTTTAAACTGCGGTAATACAGAAGTGCCGTCCGGTTGGCATCTTGTACAAAGCTTGTGGAGAAGGCTGGGAACATTACGCCGAGTACAGCGGTGGGAATAAGCCAGAGCTTGGTGACAACTTCATAAGGCGTGGCGTAATAAGCAACGGCGCCGACGGACAGAAGAGCACCGATCAGGAAACGATCCATTGTTACCATGAGGGGGCCGATCACATTCGTAACCGTCATCCAACCGCCAAACCGGAGCAAAGGCCCTACGGTTTCGTTCTTCCAGGCGATAGCTGCCGCCAGAGATGGCATAGCTTTCAGGCACATGAAAATATGAGCTATCCCGCCGACAAGTCGGGCCACCACTAGTACCGCGACGACAGCGGTAAGACTTTTCGAGAAAGGCAAAACTAAGAGTGGACCAAGAAACGTAAATATTCCTATCGGAAGACGCAATGTATTGACCATGCCAAAGCGTTGCTGAGCCTCCAGCAAGCCGCGCAGACCGGCCGTAGTGACCACTATCGGGACCGATAAGCCAAGCAGGTAGAAGGAGTGAAGGGTTTCACGCTCAAGCCCATTCGGTACGTGAAGAACCCGCTGAACTAACCATGGCGACACGCCAACAACTACCACGGTACCTATCAAACCCAGGGAAAACATCAAGAGAAGAGATGTCCACGCAATAGCCGGAACTTCTTGCCAGTCTCCAGTCCCTATCTTCTTCGCAACCAATTGGGTAACGGCACGCCCTAAACCCAGGTCGAACAAACTGGCATAGCCGATCACGGCCCAGCTAAGCGTCAGCACGCCAAAGCGATCCGTGCCCAGCTCCCGGATCAATATCGGAATGCAAAAGATAGCGACCAGCAACGGCGCGCCATTTCCCAATAGGTTCCAGACAGCATTGCGCGCCAACAGGCGACCACCTGTAAGAGTTGTGCTTTGATCGGCGCCCACTTTCGTCATCAGGATTGATCTGCAGTAGGTTTGGGTCAACGACAATTGAGGCTGGCTAGGAGGGGAGTCATATCCGTGGGATTGCTGTGCTTCACGCGGGCGGGATTTTCGATCCACCTGTCGAGGATTGTCAGACCGGAGCAGTTGGCATAGTGCTTCACGATCCACCCTCCGCAAACCATACTGAAATCTCTCCGCTCATCGAGCTTGCATCGCAAATACCTTTCGAGTGCTGCGACGACGCCTCTATGGTTCTGCCATCCGACTCCTATGCTGCCATCTTTCCGCAGATAAAGTCTTCTCATGTTCGTGTCGTGAAAGAAGACCTTAGACCGGGGTGCCAGAAAGGGCCCCCAGTGGTCGATTTCCTTGATCGTGTACTCGAGTTCATGACTTGTATCGATGAATAGAATGTCTATGCTTGGGTTGATCCCACGTGCTTGGCACCAGTCACCAAATATGTCTGCAAACGCGACATCATCACTTTTTACGAATGACCAGTTACAATATTGCGAGGCCCGCGAGCAATCCTCGAGATCGACGCTGACCAACTTTGAGCCACACAGTGCCGCGACTCGTTCCAGCACAAAAGTGCTTTCCCCGCCACGCACCCCGAGTTCGACGATCAGAGAAGGCCGAACTTCGAGCGTTTCCAAGAACAGAGTAGGCAAGTGGTCACTGATATCGGTTCTGGTTCGTGAACGGGCTAAAACCTCATCGTATTCCGGGACTCCGCTATAGGTATGCAGAGGCTTTTCGCTTAGCCAATCTACGAGGAGATTGTAAACCGCAGCAAAAGTTGCCAAAAGCAAGTTAAGCGAGCGCTGTGGAGCTTTCTTAGGGGCAGTGGCTACTTGTGCAATTTTCGAAATCATATTCCTCACCGATTTCTCCTTTGTCGAATACTTCCAGCACAGTGTCACTCTGTCCCACGATTCGTGAGTTTGAATTTTCGTACCGACCAGCGTTTGTGTATGCTCCTCAGCTCCGACAGCACCTGGTTCGCGGTGTGCTTCAACGCTTCTGCCTTTGCCGGGTTGGCCTGGTTCAACAACGTCGCTCCGATAACCCAGCTTGCCCCCGCAAGAAAAACCAGAAGCCCGCCGCCAAGTATTATGACGAGGCGGGGCGGTCGGGCTTTCTTCTCAGGTAGGTTAGGATCGTCGAGGACTTTGACGGTTGGGATCTCTTTTGCTTCCTGAATCTTGGCAAGTTCGTACTGTTGGGTTAAAAGTTCGTAGACTGTCTCCTGGATCTTAGTTTCACGATAGAGATCTGCCCATCGCACACCCAACAACGGCAGCTGACGGATTGAAGGGAACTGTTTCTGGGAATCGGGGTCATCACTGCTGGCATTAGTGCCGCTCAGCTTGTCCAGTTGTCGTTTGAGTTCTTCCACGCGGGCGTGTAAGGAACGAACCCGGACGTTGTTTGCGGTGTAGATTTGTTCGACACTTTCAAGTTCAGATTGTGCCGCAATTAGTTCGCCCTGCAGTCGGGCAGCGGCTTCCACCATTGCTTTCCCCTGGGTCGCGATATCAATGGTGGTATTCTTGCTGGCATACTCGCTGAATTGCCGAGAAGCATTATCCAGGTTCTGCTTAACTGTCGAGAGCCGTTGCTCAATAAAGATACGCTCACGTCGCGCCGAGGATGTAGATACCTCTGCGACCAAACGGTTTAGCTCATCGACGTAGGCTTGGGCGATCTGATAAGCACGACGTGGGTCGCGGTCCGTCACCGTGATTGTTATGACGCCGCTCTTCCGATCTTCCCAGACATCGGTACGTTTGGCCAAATCCCGCCTGGCATCCTGCCAATAGTAGTCCCAATAGACCTTTCGCAGGTCAAAGCGATCGATAATACGATCTTCAACTGTTCGACTGTGCAAAATGTCGATCCAGAGCGCACCTGACGTCTTCATTCCCAGGAGATCACCCGCCAGGGAACCCAGTGATGAGTTGGTCTTGCCAGTCAAAGCAGCCATCATGGCAATGCCTGACGACGTCTGAGAATCTGGAGGCATGAGCCGTGCCGTGGAATCGTACTGATTCGGAATAAGTACAGCGATCACCGTGCACGCGAGCAAGCCCCAGGCCGTTAAGCGCCCCAGAAAGCGGCGCCGCTCCCACAATAGTAAAAGCAATTCTCCGCGATTGCGCTCAACTCGAGACTCAATCAGATAATTGGGCCCGGTTGGCTCACTAGGGGGAGGAGATTCGATGATTCGAGCTTGTGATTTCATCGGCAGTGGGCAGGTCCTGGTCTTAACTCCTACATTCTGAATGGTGGGTTAATGACAATAAACATAATGCCGATAGCAGAGTTATTCTGAGATTCTTCAGGGTAAAAGTCGGCTTAAATGGAGCGAGAGTATTCGACTGATCGGACCGTGAGAGAATTGGGAACCTGGTCGCATTCTGGATAAGCAGAAACTAGAAGCTCTTCGCTACTTGAATGGCGATGCCCACGGCATACACTAACTGCGACGCCTGAAGCGTGGTCTTCCACTTGTTGTTCGCGGTGTAGGCCTTCTCGGGAACAACGAGCATGTCGCCGGGGCGAAGGTTCGCACCCAGCACTCCTCCCGTGAACATCCCGCCCGAACCGCCAACCACGGAGCCGTCGGCCCGGATCACGAAGATCGCTTTCTTCTCGGCAACGTTGGTGGGACCGCCAGCCTGTTTTAAGTACCAAGCTGCATTCTTGCCGGAACGGTAGGTCACGGCGGTTGGGTTGTAGACCGAGCCATTGACCATCACGAAGCTGGCTCGCTTCGGAATGGTCAGCGTGTCACCCGAGCGCAGTTCGACATCCCAGGGAGTGTTTGCCCAGCGTTTCACGTCCGAAGAAATATGGATCACCAGGCGGCCGTTGGGCGGGGTGTTCTGCAATTTCTGCAGTGTCGTCTGCCATTGCTGGAGCGATGCTTCCTTGGCCAGTTTCTGTTCCGGCTCATTGTCGGGCAGCTGCATCAAGCTCGCTCCTTGTTGCTGCAGGCGGTCAACCAAATCTGCCCGGTCCTTCTCCTGAATCTCGCGCACCTGGACACGCTCAAGTACAGCACCATAGGGATAGGCATCGGAACGCAACCCCCCGGCACGGGCCAGCAGGGAACTGAGCCGTTCGCCTTCGCGAATGCCAAAAGTGCCCGGATGGACGACCTCTCCCTTGATGGCCACCGACGCGCCGCGATCATTCCAGCCGGCAAGTTGCCGAATAGTCAAAACGTCCCCATCATGCAGAACGACGTCGGTGTCGGCGTTTCCCGCCATGGCGCTGGCAATCTCCACGGTTTTGTGTTCCCCGATGTTTCCTGACCCTGCCACACCTAGGTAAGTCGTCAGATCGGCTTGGCTGGCATCGGCTCCTCGTTTCAGGCCGCCAGCCAGCCGAACCAAGTCTGCGGCTGTCATGCCTTCACCCAAGGGATATCGACCCGGATGAGAAACTTCCCCCTGAACCTGAACTGTCGGTGGATCGACCTTGCCCTGGTTGCGGTGGATGAGCACACGATCTTTCGGCTGCAACAGGACGTCATCCGCGGGATCTCCGGACAGCGCCTTTTCTAGGTTGACGCTGAGAACCTTCAACTTGCCGTCTTCCGACTTGCGATAGATCTGGGCATCCTCCAACTGGGCATCGGGGGTAACGCCCCCAGCCAGATAAACGGCATCACGAAGGTGCAAAACGCCGTTGGTGATGTGATCGCCCGGATCGCGCACTTCACCGCTCACCGTAACGACCGGCGGATCTTCAAAGTCAAAGCGGCCGAAAACGCGGACCGTGTCAAAGGGTTTCAGCACAAGGTCGGCGTCCTGGCCGGCCATCGCCCCGCCCAAATTGAAGGCCAGCACCACCGGTTTGTAGTCCGGAGTCTCAAGCCGGATGATTTCGGCATGCCGCCTAGAAGGTTCGGGAAGCAGGTCGCTATAGGAATGGATCAAGTCAGTGACTTTCATCCCGTCGCGATAGGGATACTTGCCGGGGTGAAATACATGGCCGTCAAGATAGACCGTCTTGTCTGCATAGGGCAGGATGGGAGAAATTCTGATCTTGTCGCCGTCCTGCACCTGGAAATCTTCCAGAGCTTTGTTCACGGCTTGTCCGTCGTTACTCTCCGGCATATCAAGGCGCAACATGGTGCGCTTTTCGTGCGCCACGAGCCGTTCGACATCCACATGACGCAGAGTGCCGGAGGGAAGCACGCCACCAGCTAATTGCAGCAACTCGGCGAGACTCTTCTCTGTGCCGAGTTCGTAGATCGCTGGCCGGCGTACCATCCCTTCGAGGGTAACTTCTGCGCTGCTCGGAGGCACCAGGAGTGTATCTCCCGACTCTAAGCGCGAGATCTCGGTGTGAACGCCATGAAGAAGCAAATCGTAGGCATCGATTTCCTGCACCAACTTGTCGCCACGACTCTGACGCAAATGGCGCAGAGACCCGCGTGATGTTGGGCCACCAGCTGCGTAGAGGGCGTTCAGCGGAGTCGAGAGAGAGCTGATGTCATAAGCGCCCGGATGTTCCACCTCACCGACTACGTACACACGGACAGTTCGAATGCGCGCCAAAGAAACGTCGGCCGCGACATCGCGGAATTGGGTGCGCAGGACCGTTTGCACCATGTGCTGCACATCACCAAGAGTTCGCCCCGAGACTTGAACAGTGCCCACTTCTGGCAGGGCCACTTGGCCTTCACGGTCCACGACTCGCTGTAGACGCTGCGCCACACCACCCCAGAGTTCAATGCTGAGGCCATCCCCTGGGCCGAGCACGTAATCAGGGCCGACCGGCAGATCCATCGGGAGATCATCGAGGTTCCCTGTACCCTCTTGGAATACATCCATTCCGAAGTGTTGCAGCACCGGCGGCCGTCGCGAAACCTGCGCATACAGATCGTAGAGCGATGGGACGTCAGCATAGGGATTCGGGCGCGGGCGAATAAGCGGCCGGTCCTCGTCGAGATCCGAGGGCTGAGGAATGGGCCGTCGCGGCTGCTGCAGGGCAGCCTGCAACGTAGACATCTGGCTTTGAGAAGGAAGAGATCCTCGTTCCTGAGGAGCCAACTGGGGAGACAGGCTGGTGCCAGGAACCATCGATGGGGTTCGACTGAAATTGTCTACACCCAGGTTTTGGGAATTCCGGGCCGCAGCAGCCTCAATGTTGCCACCTGTGAGCGTCATGGATCCAGAAGAACTCGCGCTCAGCAACTCAGGCAGTTGTTCCGGGCTGATGCGCGGCATTCCGCCCATGGTCATGGGTCCTGTGATGGAGCCTAAATTCTCGAATGACGTCGTATCCTGCGGCTGCAGACTGGTGCGCTGCACTTGGCGCGCAGGATTGTTGGGAACGGTATAACCAGGTGTTGGGTTCTGTGGTGGCGCCTGCTGTTGCGGATTCAGCATGGGAGACGCGTAGTCCTCGGGACCTTGATGAGTGGACCAGTAGGTCTGCTCCTGGTTTGTCCCGGTCTTCCGCGGTTTGTCCGAGGGGAGCTCACTCGAGTTTGGGATCGAGGTCTTGACCAAGCCACGTTGTTCAGCCAGGTAGTTCTCCCGTTCAATTTCCTCGCGAGTCGGCTTGGCCCGAACGTAATAACGGTTCTCGATCTCACGAGTCGCGACGACACAAACGCTGATATCTTCACGCACCAGACGGAACAGCGCATCGTCTGTCAGGTCATTCGGTTCCAGAATGCGTCCCTGCTCGTA
>Ga0335070_10009083_pt1 | contig 11677 bp, 6 predicted proteins | sample Lox_Sample_13_FD_206722 | JGI IMG/M metagenome (GOLD analysis project Ga0335070, IMG submission 206722) | Soil microbial communities from Loxahatchee National Wildlife Refuge, Florida, United States - Lox_Sample_1.3 | ecosystem: Environmental > Terrestrial > Soil > Wetlands | place: USA: Florida...
CCCGAACCCCAACCCGCCCGCGGCGATCCGGTGGATCAGTGGTTCGCCGACCGGCTGGCGGTCAAGCTGAGCGCAGCGGGTCTTGCGACCCTCGAAGACGTGATCGAGCGGCGGGGTAGGGCGGGGCCATCCTGGTGGCAGTCGATCCCGAATTTGGGCGGTCATTCCGCACAAACCATCGAGCGGTTCCTGAAAGCCCATGCCGAACCACTCGGACCTGCAGACGGTATGTTGGTGGTCTGCCCGTCCGCAACGCCGCCCACCCGGACAGAGAACCCGGCGATCCAGCAACTGTTCGACGGAAAGCCCGACTTGAGCGGCGCGCTCGGGCGCAACCGCGCACCGGCCGATCGCTGCCGGATCGAGGCCCACAATGACTTCGAGGCGATCCAGGCCTGGCTTAACCTGCGGGACCGCCAGAGTCACACCTATCGGGCCTACCGCAAGGAGGCCGAGCGCTGGCTGTTGTGGGCCATCTCTGAGTTGGGTAAACCGCTATCGTCCCTGACCACCCCGGACTGCAAGGCGTACCGGGATTTCCTGTTCGCCCCCAGTGAGCCGTGGCTGAGACAAGACTTCAAGCCGCGCTGGAGCACCGATTGGCGGCCCTTCAAGGGGCCATTGAAACCCCGCAATGTCCGCCACACCGAAACCATCCTGGGCGCCCTTTGCGAGTGGCTGGTCAAGCAGCGCTATCTGGACAGCAATCCGTTTGACGGGTTGCCGCCACTGCCCAATCCGCAAGAACAAGCTCTCCAAGTTGAGCGGGCCCTGGATGAGGCGCACTGGCAGTGGTTGCTCGACTATTGTGCCCAGTGTGAGACAGAGCCGCCGCAGGGCAGGGTGCCTCGAGATTACCGGCGCATCTGGATCGCCCTGCAACTGGCGTACTGCACCGGATTGCGATTGGCCGAACTGGCCGGCGCCACCTTCGGCGACCTCCGCTACAAATCACGTAATGGCGGGCAGTGGTGGCTGTCGGTATTGGGCAAGGGCAGCCGGCAGCGGGAAGTGCCGCTCCCGGATGAGTTGGTGGCTGAACTCAAGCAGTATGCCAAGGAAAGAGGGGTGGCCTGGGGAATTCCGGATTCCTCCGTGCCGATCACCGGAAAGTTCAGGCAGACCGCGGTCATCGGGACCTTTGAGTTGGATTACGTCGAGCGGCCCTTCACGGCTTCGGGTCTGCACCGGATATTGAAGACCTTCTTCCTTGAAGCGGCGGAGCGGATGAGCCGGGAAGGTCATGAGCACAGTCAACGGCAGGCCGAGCGGTTGTTGCAGGTGACCGCGCACTGGCTTCGGCACACCCATGCCTCCCATGCGATCAACCGCGGCATGCCGCTGATCCTGGTGAAGGAGAACCTGGGACACGCCAGTTTGAATACTACCTCCATCTACCTGCACGGCGACAAAGACCAAAGGCATCAGGAAATGGGAAAGCTGTACCGCGGCAAGCGGGCGGTAACCGGTTAGCCGGCTCAAGACAGTTTGTGGGTTGCACGGAGAACCTTTTATCAGAATTGATATGAGGTTTTCATCAGCAGATAGCCGCCGCGCCTGCAACTGCCGATCCAATAAATCGGGGTCCTTATATTCTCAAAAAATATTTCTTGAAATGGATTTTCAACAGCCTAGCATTGCATTGAGTTTCGATAAGGAGATGAGCATGGAACAACTGAATCGGATCACCCAGCAACCCGAAGTCATGGGCGGGAAGGCGTGCATCCGTGGGATGCGGGTGACGGTCGGCATGATCGTCGGCCAGATCGGGGCCGGGCACAGCATCGAAGAAGTCCTTGCGGATTACCCCTATCTCGAACGCGAGGACATTATGCAGGCGCTGCGCTACGCCGCGTGGCGAGCGGAAGAGCGGGAAATCACCCTGGCGAGCGCATGAAGCTGCTCGTGGATATGAATCTGTCGCCACGCTGGATCGACCTATTGACCCGCTCGGGGCTACCCGCCGTCCACTGGTCGGCCGTTGGCCGGGTCGATGCGCTGGATACCGAGATCATGACCTACGCGGCTACGAATGATTACGTCGTGCTGACTCACGATCTGGACTTCAGCGCGATCCTGGCGGTGACCCATGGCGAGAAGCCAAGCGTCGTGCAAATCCGATCGGACGATGTCAGCCCGGATGTCATCGGTGCCAAGGTAGTGGCCGCCTTGCGGCAGATGGCACCGGAAATCGAAGCGGGCGCACTGCTCAGTGTTGACCCCACCCGCACCCGCCTACGTCTCCTACCGCTTCAAGCCAGGGAGCCATGAAAGTAGAACTCGAAGCGCTGGCCGAGGCATGAGGGTAGTTCTCACCGCCGCGGTGAAACTGCCCGAGGACTCCGACGGCAGGGCCACGCCTGCCTTGCACCACGCTACCGAGGCCGTGCAGGAACAGATTCCGTAGGCTTGCTTGCTCTCGCCGTGTGGCCTCTCGGGAAAACAGACGCGGCGTGAACCATGAGTACTTGGCGATGCTCGGCTAAACGCTTTACGGCTAAGAATTCCCATGATGCAGCGCCTGAAGGGGTTTCGCGGTGAGTCTTCCCATCCGGCGCTTTCTCAGGCGTTCGATGACCACGATCATCCTGGAGAAATCGGTGAGACTGCACGTCACTTCGTACACGAGCAAGATGTCGATCTTGCTGGCCTCGATGTCCACCAAGAGTCTTTGTAACGCCGGGCGCTCCATATTGCCGCCGGAGTAGGCCGGGTACGCTGAACAAACGGGCGGAGTTGATGGAAAAGAACGCCAAACCCAAACCGGGCAAGACGATCATCCTGGTGGATTACGAGAACGTCCATCAGGTCGATCTATCCCATGCGGATCCCCAAACCACGGAAATAAAGATCTTTGTCGGCCAAGCCCAACACAACATCCCTTTCGATCTGGTGCAGGCCGTTCAAAGTTTCGGAAACACTCTGGAATGGATCAAGATCGGAGGGAGCGGCAAGAACGCCCTCGACTTCCATGTAGCCTTCTTCATCGGAAAACTCAGCGCAGAGAAACGGGCCGAGGCGGATAACCGGCCCGTCTCATTCGTAATCATCTCCCGGGTTAAAGGATTTGACCCGCTCATTCGCTATGCCAGTCAACACGACGTTGATTGCCGCCGGATCGATGCCATGCAGCCACCGGCCCAGGAAACCGTGACATCGTCCATGGAAAGCGAGGATGACAACCTGACCAAGGCGGTCGAGCTCATTGCCAAGATTCAAAAGAACAAGCGGCCGAAAACGCGCGGCACCCTGAGCAAATATCTGGCGACCCATTTTCAGAAATCGATGAGCTCGACAGATGGCGATGAGGTCATCGCATCCTTGCTCGTGAAGCAAAAAATCGTCGAGGAGGGTAAAAGCTCGTTTACCAGATTTGAGGCAGCGAGCCACTCGCGCGCCAACACCCTGATCCTCTACCGGGTGCTGCGGATGCGCTTGAAGGCCAGACACAGCCCTTATTCCCCGGAGCGTGCACTGGAAATCACCCGTCGTATCCAGCTGCATCAGATCACCTTCAATCAGCGTCAGCAGGCTTCCGGCCTCACCACGTTAACCCCAGAGCAACAGGAGCTATTCGCCAACCTCGATCTGCCGAAACCGACCTCCAACGCTGTCCAACCCCCCGAGTAGAGACAAAATTGACTCCCTCGATCCCGGCAAAACAATCACTTACGCGAAAATGTGTCGAACTCGGGTGAACAGGGTAAATGCATTACGGAAGGGCAGGAGGTGCCCACAATAGTCGCGCGGCGTTCGAGGTCATGACGGTCGGCTATCTGAGGTTGATCCGTCATTCGCTAACCTTCCGCGAACTACGGCTCCTCGGCCTTATGCAAAGCTTTGCATAACGGCCATAGCCGGCTGTTGGACCTTCCTCGTCGAATGCCGGCTCAGTCGGAGAAAGCTGACACTCCGCTTCGGTGACAAATCGGTACTATTGACCTGTTCCATCAGTTCGGTCCGCCGGAAAGATGTTGAAAGCAGATAAGCTGTGGACCTGGATCAACACTATTCAACCGGGAAAGGGAGATAATCCGACCACGTGACTTCGCCCGCGGCCTCTTCGGGTCCAGGCAGGCTCGATACGTCCCAGTCGCCGCCCAAAACCTTGACCAGTAACACTGCCGCGCCCAGGCGTGCTCCCCGCAGCTGCACCAGGGTTTGCTCGTTGGCCAGAGCGGCGGCCTGCGCCGTCATGACGTTGAGGTAACTCACCGTGCCGGCCTTGTACTGGTTGGTCGTCATCGCCACGGACTCGCGGGCCGCCTGTACCGCCTTGTCCTGTACTCGATACTCTTCCTCCAGGATGCGCAGCGCCGCCAGATTGTCTTCCACTTCCTGGAAGCCGGTTAAAACCGTCTGCCGATAGTTGGCGACACCGGCGTCGTACGCGGCGATGGCCTGCTTCATCTGCGCGCTGCGCGCTCCGCCGTCCAGCAGCGTCAAGGCGGCTGCGGCGGGGCCCAGCGCCCAGTAACGGCTTGCCATGGTCATGAAGGTGGAGAGCGTGTTGGATTGAGACCCGTTGGTGGCGGACAGGCTCAGACTCGGGAAGTAGGCCGCCTTGGCCACGCCGATCTTGGCGTTGGCGGCAGCGACCTGCCGTTCTGCGGCAGCGATGTCGGGACGTCGTTCCAGAAGCTCCGACGGGACGCCGACCGGAATCGGCGGCGGTGGGGCGTTCAGCGGCGCGAAGCTCAAGGTGAGCTCAGCCGGTGGTTTGCCGATCAGCACGGCGACCGCATGCTCCATCTGCGCTCGCTGTACCCCGACATCGATGGCCTGCGCCCGAGCCGATTCGAGCTGGGATTCAGCCTGAGCGACATCGGTACGCGCAGCTACCCCCACCGCATACCGGTTTCTGGTTACCTCGAGCGTCTTTCTGTAGGCTTCGACAGTTTCGTCCAACAGTTTCTTCTGTGCATCCAGGGCCCGCAGCTGGAAGTAATCCTGGGCCAGCGTGGCCTGGGTGGAGAGCCGCAAGGACTGCAGCGTGGCGGCGCTTGCCTGGGCGTTGCCGGTATCCGATTCGACCTGCCGACGGACGCTGCCCCACAGGTCCGGCTCCCAGGCCATGTTCAGGGCGGCTCCGAACAGGTATCTCACGCCGGCCACCGCGATGCTTTGGCTGGTGGGAGCACGGAAGCGGGAGACCGTCGCGGTCGCCGTGCCGGTCGGGACGTACGCGGCGCGAGCCGACTGAACTAGGGCTTGTGCCTGACGGTATTGTGCCTCGGCTTGAGCGATGGACTGATTGGCGGTGGCGACCTGTTCCTCGAGCGCGTTCAACTGGGGGTCTTTGAATATCTCCCACCATCTGCCGGGTGGCAGGTGATCTTTGGGTTGCGCCTGTTTCCATCCCTTCATTTCCTTGAAGGCTGCAGGTGCCGTGGTTTGCGGCCGGACATAATCCGGTCCGACCGTGCAGCCGGCGAGCATCATTGCCAACATCGCGCACAAGAACGGCGGGAAGCTGCGGGACATCATGCTTGTCTCGTTCATGAGGACTACCCTACCCCGCCCGGCATGGAAGCCGTCCGACTGAAAGCGCGGACACACCAAGCCCGGAACCGATCCAGGTAGAGATACACCACCGGCGTGGTGTAAAGCGTGAGCATCTGGCTGACGATCAATCCGCCGACGATGGAGATACCGAGGGGGCGGCGCAGTTCCGAACCGTAGCCCGATCCCAGAGCCAGCGGCAAGGCGCCGAGCAAGGCCGCCAACGTCGTCATCATGATCGGACGAAAACGCATGAGGCAGGCGGTGAAAATAGCTTCGCGCGTTTCCATCCCGAGTTCGCGCTCCGCCTCGAGGGCAAAGTCGACCATCATGATGGCATTCTTTTTCACGATGCCGATGAGCAGGACTACGCCGATCAGGGCAATGATGCTGAACTCCGTCTGGCAAGCGAGCAGAGCGAGAATCGCGCCGACGCCGGCCGAGGGCAAGGTGGAGAGAATCGTCAGAGGATGCACGTAGCTTTCGTACAGTACGCCCAACACGATGTAGATGGCGATCAAGGCGGTCAAGATGAGCCAAGGCTGGCTCCGCAGCGAATCCTGGAACACCTTCGCCGCCCCCTGGAAGCCGCCGTGGATCGAGGACGGCACCCCAATGTCGACCAAGGCTTTTTCGATCGCCGAGGTCGCAGCGGAGAGCGAAACCCCGGGCTTGAGATTGAAGGAGATCGTCGCTGCGGCGAATTGTCCCTGGTGGTTGACCGTCAGCGGTGTGTTGGCCGGAGCGAAACTCGCCACGGCCGAAAGGGGCACCTGCGCGCCGTTCGTTTGCGGAGGCTTGGGCGGCACACTGAGGTAAAGCTGGTTCAGAGTCTGCGGTTTCTGCCAATATTCCGGGGCCAGTTCCATCACGACGTGGTATTGATTGAGCGGGTTGTAGATGACGGATACCTGCCTTTGTCCGAAGGCGTCGTTCAGGCTCGCATCGATCAGCGCCTGACTGATCCCGAGCCGTGCTGCCGAGTCTCGATCCACCACGAGCGACACCTGTTGCCCCTTGTCCTGCTGGTCGGTATTGACGTCCGCCAGTTCTGGGAGCGCGGACAGCGCCTTGAAGATTTTGGGGGCCCAATCACGAAGCGCGGCCAGGTTTTCGGCCTGCAAGGTATATTCGAACAGGGCGGCCGAACCCCGGCCGCCCACGCGGAGATCTTGCACCGGTTGCAGGAACAGGCTGGCTCCGGGCTCCCTCGCCAGCTTTTGACGCAGACGGCCCATGATCCGGTCGAGGGGAATATCCCGCTCCTCCGGTGGCTTGAGCACCGCGAACATCAGCCCGGTGTTGGTGATCTGCTGGCCACCGGCGAAACCCACGACGCTGTCGATGGCCGGATCCTGCCGCAGGATGTCGGCGAAGTCCGCCAGTTTTTTCTGCATGGCTTGGAAGGAGATGCTCTGGTCCGCCTGGATGGTCCCGGCCAGCCTCCCGTTGTCCTGCACAGGGAAGAAACCCTTGGGGACGATCGCATAGAGATAGATATTGAGTCCTATGGTGCAGAGCAACAGCAACATCATCAGGGGAGCATGCTTCAAGGCCCAGCGCAGCGTCCTTTCGTATCCTCGCCGCAGGTGATCGAAAAGTTGTTCCATCAGCAGGTACGGGCGTCCGTGCCGCCCGCTTTCCCGTCCGAGCCAGCGCGCGCAGAGCATGGGGGTGGTGGTTAACGAGACCAGCAGCGACACCATCACAGCGGCGGAGAGAGTGACCGCGAACTCGCGGAACAGGCGCCCGACGATACCGCCCATCAGCAATATCGGGATGAACACGGCGATCAGCGAGAGGCTCATGGACAACACCGTGAAGCTGACTTCTCCGGCGCCTTGCAGCGCGGCTTTGAACGGCCTGACACCCTTTTCGATGTAACGGGATGTGTTCTCCAGCACCACGATGGCGTCGTCGACCACGAACCCGGTGGCGATGGTCAAGGCCATCAGGGAGAGATTGTCGAGGCTGTAGCCGCAGAGATACATCACCCCGCAGGCACCGATGAGGGAAACCGGGACGGCGATGATGGGAATCAGGGTCGAACGGAGGTTCCGCAGAAACAGGAACACCACCAGAATCACCAGCCCTATGGCGATCAAAAGACTCCGCTCCACTTCGTCGACGGATGCCCTGATCGTCACCGAGCGGTCCACGACCACCGACAGATCGATGGCGTTCGGGATGGAACCCCGCAGTTGCGGGAGCAGCGCCTTCACCCTTTCCACCGTTTCGATGATGTTGGCGCCGGGCTGCTTGTTCAGGATCACCAGCACCGAGGGCTTGCCGTTTTTCAGGCCGGTATTGCGCAGGTCTTCCACCGAATCCACCGCCTCGCCGAGGTCGGCGATGCGCACGGGAGCGCCGTTGCGATAGGCCACGATCAGGGGCAGGTAGTCCTGCGCACGCTTGGCCTGGTCGTTGGCCTGGATCTGCCAATGACGCCTCCCGTCCTCCACCGAGCCTTTGGGGCGATTCGCATTGGCCGCGACGATGGCCGCGCGGACGTCCTCCAGACCAACCCCGTATTTGGCCAGCGTCCCGGGATTCAGCTCGACCCGGACGGCCGGCAAGGAACTGCCGCCCACCGTCACCTGACCGATCCCCTGAATCTGAGCGATCTTTTGCGCCAGGATCGTCGAGGCTGCGTCGTACATCTGGCCGCGGCTCAGGGCGTCCGAGGTCAGTGCCAGGATCAGGATGGGGGAGTCGGCCGGGTTGACTTTGCGATAGTTGGGCCGGCTCGGCAGATTGGTGGGCAGCAGGCTGCTAGCCGCGTTGATGGCCGCCTGCACGTCGCGGGCGGCGCCATCGATGTCGCGGTCGAGATCGAACTGCAGGGTAATGCGCGTGGACCCCAAGGAGCTCGCGGAAGTCATCTCGGTGATGCCGGCGATGCGTCCGAGCGACCGCTCCAACGGGGTAGCGACCGTGGCGGCCATGGTTTCCGGGCTGGCGCCGGGCAGCGAAGCTTGAACGGCGATGGTCGGAAAATCCACTTGGGGCAAGGGCGCCACGGGCAATTGCAGAAAGGCGACGATGCCCGCCAGCGCCACGCCGATGGTCAGCAGCGTGGTGGCGACGGGACGGGAGATGAAGATCGCGGATGGATTCACGCGTGCTTTTCGCCGTATTCCGGATCGGGGGTGGGTTCTTCGCCATTGGCGGTGAAACGGCGGGCCAGCCGATCCAGGGCCAGGTAAATGACCGGTGTCGTGAACAGGGTCAGCAGCTGGCTCAGCAGCAGACCGCCGACCATCGTGATGCCAAGCGGGTGGCGTAGTTCCGATCCCACGCCGGTTCCGAGCATGAGCGGCAGGGCGCCGAGCAGGGCGGCCAGGGTGGTCATCATGATCGGCCGAAAGCGCAGCAGGCAGGCCTGGAAGATGGCCTCTCTCGGCGACAGGCCCTGCTTGCGTTCCGCTTCCAGGGCGAAGTCGATCATCATGATGGCGTTCTTTTTCACGATGCCGATGAGCAAGATGATTCCGATGACGGCGATGATGCCGAGGTCTGTCTCCGAAGCCATCAGGGCAAGCAGTGCGCCGACTCCGGCGGAGGGCAGGGTCGAAAGTATGGTGATCGGGTGGATGTAGCTCTCGTAGAGAACCCCCAGCACGATATAAACCGTGACGATCGCGGCGACTATCAGCCACAGCGTGTTGGACAGCGAAGCGGTGAAAGCCATGGCCGCGCCCTGGTATCGGGTGGCTACGCTTTGGGGCAGGCCAATCTCTTGCTTGGCCTCCTCGATGGCCTTCACGGCGTCTCCCAGGGAAGCGCCCGGCGCCAGGTTGAAGGAGATGGTCGCCGCCGGAAACTGACCGAGGTGATTGATGGCCAGGGGGGTGGGATGCTCGGAGACCTGCGCAACGGCGGATAAGGGGACCTGCGTTCCGTTCGTCGAAGGGATGCGAAGATCATCCAGGGCATGCGGACCGGTGCGGTAATCGGGCTTCACCTCGAGCACCACCCGATACTGGTTGGACTGGGTGAAAATGGTGGACACCAGCCGCTGCCCGTAGGCGTCGTACAGGGCGTTGTCGACGGCCGCGGCGGTGACACCCAGACGGCTCGCGGTGGCGCGGTCGATAGACACGAATACCTGAAGCCCCTGGTCCTGAAGATCGCTGGCCACATCGGCGAATTCGGGCGAACCGGAAAGCCGCTCGACGAGGCGATGCGTCCAGCGGCTCAGCTCACTTGGGTCAACCGTTTCCAGGGTGAACTGGTATTGGGTGCGGCTGACCCGGTGTTCGAGGGTGAGATCCTGCACCGGCTGGAGATAGAGCGTGATGCCCAGAACCGCCGCCAGCTTCGGCTGCAGCCGCAGTATGACCTCGCTGGCGCTCACCCCGCGAACGGCAAGCGGTTTCAGATTGATCAGGAAGCGTCCGCTGTTGAGGGTGGGATTGGTACCGTCCACGCCGATGAAGGACGAAAGGGTCTCGACCGCGGGGTCTTCCAGGATCGCAGCGGCCAGGGCGCCCTGCCGCTCTGCCATGGCCTGGAAGGAAATGTCCTGGGGCGCTTCCGAAATACCCTGGAGGATTCCGGTGTCCTGAACCGGAAAGAATCCCTTGGGTACGACGATGTAAAGCAAGATCGTCAATGCCAGGGTTCCGAACGCGACCAGCAGGGTCAGGATTTGCCGCTGAAGCACCCACTCGAGCATCCGGCCATAGCCCGCGATCATCTTGTCGAAGAATTGACCGGTGCTCCGGTAAAACCAGCCCGTCTTTTGCTCCGATATCGGGCGAAGCAGCTTGGCGCACATCATGGGCGTCAGGGTGAGCGACACGACGGCGGAGATCAGAATGGACACCGCGAGGGTGATGGCGAATTCCCGGAACAGACGGCCGACCACGTCCCCCATGAACAGCAGCGGGATCAGCACCGCGACCAGAGAAAAGGTCAGGGAGATGATGGTGAAGCCGATCTGTTCCGAGCCTTTGAGCGCCGCCTTCAGCGGCGGTTCTCCCTCTTCGATGTAGCGGGAGATGTTCTCGATCACCACGATGGCGTCGTCGACCACGAAGCCGGTGGCGATGGTGAGCGCCATGAGTGTCAGGTTGTTGATGCTGAAACCGGCGAGGTACATCACGCCGAAGGTGCCGACCAGGGACAAGGGCACCGCGACGCCGGGAATGACGGTAGCCCGGACGTTGCGAAGAAAGGCGAAGATCACCAGCACGACCAGGCATACGGCCAGGAAGAGCTCGACGCGGACATCGTGCACCGAAGCGCGAATGGTGATCGTGCGGTCGGTCAGCGGCGCGACGTCCACCGAATGGGGCAATGTCGCCTGCAATTGAGGGAGCAGCCGGTGGATCCGGTCCACCACCTCGATGACGTTGGCGCCCGGCTGGCGCTGGATGTTGACGACGACCGCCGCGTTGCCGTTGGCCCAGGCGGCGAGACGGACATTCTCGGCATCGTCCTCGGCCTCGGCGACGTCGGACAGCCTCACGGGAGCGCCATTGCGGTAGGCGACGACCAAGCGCCGGTACTCCTCCGCGGACCTGAGTTGATCGTTGGCGTCGATGATCGCCGCGCGGGCCGGACCGTCGAACATGCCCTTGGGCTGGTTCACGTTGGCGGCGGCGATGGCCAGGCGCAGGTCCTCCAGGCTCATGCCGTAGGATGCCAGTGATTTGGGATTGGCCCGCACGCGCACCGCCGGCCGCTGTCCGCCGCTGATGCTGACCAACCCGACCCCGGGCAATTGGGAAATTTTCTGCGCCAGTCGCGTGTCGACCATGTCCTCCACCTTGGACAGCGGCAAGGTTTTCGAGCTGACCGCCAGGGTCAGGATCGGCGCATCCGCCGGATTGACCTTGTTGTAGATGGGCGGCATCGGCAGGTCAGTGGGCAGGAAACTGGTGGCGGCGTTGATGGCCGCCTGGACCGTTTGTTCGGCGACGTCCAGATTCAGGCTGAGATTGAACTGCAGCGTGATGACCGAAGCGCCGCCCGAACTCGCCGATGACATCTGGTTGAGCCCCGGCATCTGGCCGAATTGGCGCTCCAGGGGGGCGGTGATCGATGAGGTCATGACCTCGGGGCTGGCTCCCGGGTAGAGCGTCACCACCTGGATGGTCGGATAATCCACTTGCGGCAACGCAGAGATCGGCAGCAGGCGATAAGCCAGGATGCCGACCAACAACAGCGC
>Ga0335070_10009085_pt1 | contig 11676 bp, 7 predicted proteins | sample Lox_Sample_13_FD_206722 | JGI IMG/M metagenome (GOLD analysis project Ga0335070, IMG submission 206722) | Soil microbial communities from Loxahatchee National Wildlife Refuge, Florida, United States - Lox_Sample_1.3 | ecosystem: Environmental > Terrestrial > Soil > Wetlands | place: USA: Florida...
CGCCATGTAGGATCGGCTGGCGGTCCTGCACGATCTCGCGGCGGATGCGCAGGTAGCGCGCCTCCTGCCAGAGGCAGGCGCCGGCGACGGTGAGGAGAACCAGCGCGACGATCGCGAGCACGACGCGGGCCATGTGAACGCTCCCGAGCGAGTTTCGCAACCTATTGCCTGCTGTGCGAGCCGACGATCGCGAGGTTGGCCGTGCGGACGTCCTTGGCGGGGCCCTCCTCGATCAGGCTCACCCGCGCGACGCGTCCCGGGTCGTTCGGGAAGCGCGAGCGCACGTCGCCGAGCAGGCGCCGGTTGATCTCGAACCCGATCTCGAGGTGGCGCGGCAGCGCCAACTCGAACCACTCGAGCGGCCATTTCTCGAGCGCCTCGGGCAGCAGCGTGTGGTTCGTGTACGCGAGCGCCATGCGCGTGAGATCCCACGCGGCGTCCCAACCGAGCTTTGCCTCGGCGAGCAGGATCCGCATCAGCTCCGGGACCGCGAGCGCCGGGTGCGTGTCGTTGCGCTGGATCGCCACCTTCTCCGGCAGCGCGCTCCAGTCGGCGTTCGTGCGCCGGAAGCGGCGCACGAGATCGGCGAGCGAGCACGCGACCAGGAAGTACTCCTGCAGGAATCGCAGGCCCTGACCGCGGACGGTCGAGTCGTCGGGATAGAGCACGCGCGTGAGCGATTCGGCCGCGAGCGTATCGGTCAGCGCCTCGGTGAACTCGCCGAGGCTGAAGCGCTGGAAGTCGAAGTCGCGCGGCGCGGCGGCCGCCCACAGGCGCAGCGTATTGATCGTCCTTCCGCCGTATCCGACCATGGGTCGGTCGTAGGGAATGCCGATCAGGTAGGACGGGAGACCCGGAATCAGCTCCAGGCGCCCTTCGCGCATCGCGACCGAGCAGCCGAGGGCGACTCTCACGTGCTCGTTGTGCCGGGGAACCTCCCAGGGATCCCCTCGACGCAGCCAGTGATCCGGTTGCTCCTGCTGCCAGCCGCTCTCGATCGACTGGCGGAAGATGCCGTATTCGTAGCGGAGCCCGTAGCCCATCGCGGGGATCTGCAGCGTCGCCAGCGAGTCGAGCAAGCAGGCGGCCAGGCGACCGAGCCCGCCGTTGCCGAGGCCGGCGTCCGGCTCCTGCTCGAGCAGCTCGATCCAATCGATCTGCTTCTCCTCCGCGATGCGGACCACGTGCGGGGCGATCCGGAGGTTCGTGACGTTGCTCGCGAGCGAGCGACCGAGCAGGAACTCCATCGAGAGGTAGTACACGCGCTTGGGGTTCTCGCGCGCGTAGGTCTGCTCCGTGTAGATCCAGCGCTGCGAGAGCAGATCCCGCACCGAGCGCGCGATCGCCTCGAAGCGCTCGCGCGGGCCAGCGTCCGCGACCGGGATGACGTCGTCGAAGGTGAGATGTCGCTCGTAGAGCGCGTCGGCAGTCCCGGAGAACCGGATCGGTCCGCATCCGTAGCGCTCCGCGACCTCCAGGAGTGCGTCGCCACCGATGGCGGCGACCAGATCCCGCTCCTCGACCTTCTTCCGTTTCACGCGCGGTTCCCTGGTTGCCATCACTGGATCTCCTGCTCGACGAGCAACGCGAGCGAGCGCGGTCGCACGAGGTAACTCGACGCCGTGACGGCCGGCGCCTTCTCCCAGTCGACGACGTCTTCGGGCGCGGTGAGCGACGTATCGATCCACCGGCGCCACGCAGCACCGTGCGCGGCGCTCGCGTCGGGCAGCGCGAAGCGCAGCGTATCCCAGTAGGCGTTGAGCATCCCGTGCACCCGGAAGCGGCCGCTCAGGCTCGAGATCGTGAACGCGAGCGAGTGCGAGTCGTCGCTCCAGTCCGGGCAGCAGAGCTCCACCCCGTGCCACGCGATCGCGGCGCGCTGCAGGAGCTGGTCGAGCGTGAGCCCCCGGGCGTCGGACACCACCACGTCGCGCTGCATGCGGAAGGCGAGCACGCACTTCACGAAGCGGTGGAGGTCCCGATGGCGCTCGAGCAGGCCCCAGTCGAGCCAGCTGATCTCGTTGTCCTGGCAGTAGGCGTTGTTGTTGCCGCGCTGCGAGCGGCGCATCTCGTCGCCCATCGAGAGCATCGGGGTCCCGACCGAGAGCATCAGCGTCACGAGAAAGTTCCGGATCTGGCGGATGCGCAGCTCTTCGACGGCGGGATCGTCGCTGGGGCCCTCGGCGCCGCAGTTCCAGCTCGCGTTGTCGTCGGTTCCGTCGCGGTTCTGCTCGCCGTTGGCCTCGTTGTGCTTGCGGTCGTAGGAGACCAGGTCTTCGAGCGTGAAGCCGTCGTGGCAGGTGATGAAGTTGATGCTCTGCTCGGGCTCTCGCTGCTTGTGCCGGTAGAGGTCGGGACTGCCGAGCAGCCGCGCCGCCAGCTTCGATACCGTGCCGCGGTCGCCCTTCCAGAAGCGGCGGATGTCGTCGCGGAAGCGGCCGTTCCACTCCTGCCAGGCGTCTCCCACGAAGCTTCCCACCTGGTAGAGCCCTGCGGCGTCCCACGCCTCGGCGATCAGCTTCGTGCCCGCGAGCACGGGGTCCGACTCGATGTCCCACAGCGCGGGTGGCCTCGGCAGGGGCCGGCCCGATTCGTCGCGCGAGAGGATGGAGGCGAGATCGAAGCGGAACCCGTCGACGTGCATCTGTTCCACCCAGTAGCGCAGGCTGTCCTGGATCAGCCGCCGCACGACCGAGTGATTGGCGTCGAGCGTGTTCCCCGTGCCTGCGTAGTTCGAATAGCGGCTCCGGTCCGGCTCGAGCAGGTAGTAGGTGTCGTTCGCGAGCCCGCGCAGGCTGAGCGTGGGTCCGGTGTGATCGCCCTCCGCAGTGTGGTTGAAGACGACGTCGAGGATCACCTCGATGCCCGCGCGGTGGAGCGCCTTGACCATGTCGCGGAACTCGGCGATCGGCCCGAGCAGGTCCTGGCGCGAGCTGTAGGCACGGTGTGGCGCGAACAGTGCGACGGGCGAGTAGCCCCAGTAGTTGGAGAGACCCTCGGGAGCATCTTGCGCGTCGAACTGGAATACGGGCATGAGCTCCACGGCCGTGACGCCGAGATCGCGCAGGTAGGGGATCTTCTCGACGAGCCCTGCGTAGGTTCCCGCCTTGCCCGGTGCCACTCCCGAGCTCGGGTGCGCCGTGAAGCCGCGCACGTGCAGCTCGTAGATCACGGTCTCCACGTAGGGGCGCCGCAGCGGAACATCTCCCTCCCAGTCGTAGTGGCGCGGATCGGCGACGACGCACTTCATCGCCACGGCCGTGTTGTCGCCCGGCGCGCGCGCCGCGGCGCGGCGATATCCACCGGGGACGGCGACCGCGAGCCCGTAGGGGTCGAGCAGCAGCTTGTGGGGATCGAAGCGCAAGCCACGCCCCGGGTCGAACGGGCCGTACGCGCGATACCCGTAGAGCTGACCCGCTCCGATCCCGGGCACGAAGACGTGCCAGTAGTGGTAGGTGCGGTGCCGCTCGGGATCGAGCGCGATCGTCCGCGACGGTTGCGCGGAGTCCTCGCGATCGAAGAGCAGGAGCTCGATCCGGGTCGCACTCCGCGAGTAGACGCTGAAGTTCACGCCGTCCGACCCGACCGTCGCGCCGAGCGGCGCGCTACTCCCTCGCAGGACGTCGCCGGCGCTCATGCGGTCGCGCTCGCGCGTCGGAGCGGCTCGAAGCTCCAGGACCCGTCGGCGGCCAGCGCGATCCGGGCGTCGTGTCGGGCCGCGAGCGCGGGGTCGCTCGCGAACGTCACGACGGTGATCGACTGCTCGGCGAGGAAGTCGAGCGCGCTCGCCACGGCCTCGACGCCGAGGACGGTCTGCGGCCGATCCAGGATCGCGTAGCGCGGCGCGGCCAGGGCCAGCCGCGCGAAGGACAGCGCCTGCTGCTCGCCCAGCGACAAGAGCTCGCCCCAGTCGCGCTCCACGTCCAGCCCTCCCGCCTTCTCGAGAACTCCGGCGACGCCGAGCTCGTGCAGCACCTCCAGGATGCGCGCCTCGGCGAGTTCCCGCTCGCGGCCGGTCGGCACCAGGGCCTGGCGCAGCGTGCCGGGAGGAAGGTAGGGGCGCTCGGTCAGGAACAGGATCTCGTCCGCAGGCGGGCGCACGATCCGGCCCTCGCCCGCGTCCCACAGGCCGGCGGTCGCGCGGAACAAGGCGATCGAGGCCTCGTCGGGCCCGGTGACCAGCGTGCGCGTGCCGGCGGGCAGGCGCGCAGAGAGGTTCGCGACCAGCACGCTCCCGTCGTGCGGCGCGCGCAGCGAGAGCTGCTGGTACGCGAGCTCTTCGCCGGACTCGTCGATCTCGATCCGCGTCGCAGCCGCCTCCATCCGCTCCTCGCCTTCGCCGAGCGCGCTGAGCCGCGCCAGCACCACGGCGTAGCCGGAGAGCTGCTGGAACTGGGTGACGACCAGCGAGAACGCGCCGATCAGGTGCGAGAACGCCATCGACGACTGCGAGATCACGCCGAACTCCCCCTGTCCGCGGATGAAGAGCGGCGCCACGATCAGGATCGGGATCAACTGGATCATGTAGTCGTAGCCGGTCGTGAAGAAGCCGAGGTTCCGGTTCACCGCGATGATGCGCTTCAGGTTCTCCACCACGGCGTCGATGCGCGCCAGGAGCCGCTCGCGGATCCGGCCCTCGCGGCGCAGCAACGCCACGGACTCCGCGTTCTCGCGCAGATGCACCAGCTCCGCGCGGAAGCTGGCCTCGCGGTCGCTCTGGTCGTAGTTGAGCCAGAGCAGCGGTCGCCCGAACACGAGCGTGAGCCCCGAGCCGAGCGCAGCGTAGCCGACGGCCACTGCGAAGAGCAGTGGGCTGATCGACCACATCACCCCCGAGAAGGCGACGATGGTGAAGGTTCCGTTCAGGAACACGAGCAGCAGGGACAGCGTCGTCGTGGTGAAGGTGCGCACGTCGTCGGCGATGCGCTGGTCCGGGTTGGGGATCTCGGCCTGCTCGCGCAGCCGGTAGTAGGCGGCGCCCTGCAGATACAAATCGATGGACTTGCGCGTGAACCAGTGCCGCCACAGCAGGCCGAGGCGCTCCTCGGTGAAGCGGTAGATCACCGCGGCGACGGTCGACGCCGCGAAGACGCCGACGTAGAGCAGAGCCTGGGTCAGGAACCCGGACATGCTGCGCTGTTCGATCGCGGTCATGAAGTCGCGGCCGACGTAGCTGTTCACCACGTTCAGGCCGTTGATCGCGAGCAGCAGGGCGAGCAGCGTCCCGGACAGCAGCTTCACGCGCCCGCCGACCTCCGAGCGCGTGAGGTCGCGCATGGCGTGACGCCAGCGGGCCCAGGTCTGCCGGTCGAGCGGGATCCGCGCGGGCTCCAAGACGGCTGTTCCTCCCGCTGCGCCGGCCCGACTTCAGACCTTCAGGACGACGCGGCCGTCGATGGCGCCAGCGCGCATCTGGTCGAAGACCGCGTTGATCTGCTCGAGAGGAGCTCGCCCGCAGCGCGTCGTCCTCCGCCGCTCCGGTCGGTGCGCGATCGTCCGACGCTGCCGCCGCGCCTTCCGGACCTTCACGCGAGGCTCACCGACCGGCGGAAGCGCGCGAGCGCGCCGAGGAAGGCGACGCTGCCGATCGCGACCAGCGCGCAGAGCTGCGGCCACACCACGTCGAGGCCGGCGCCGCGGTAGAGGATCGCCTGTGCCAGGCTCACGAAGTGCGTGGTCGGAGCGGCCAGCATGAGGTTCTGCACGACCGCCGGCATGCTCTCGCGTGGCGTGATCGCTCCCGAGAGGATCTCGAAGGGCAGGACCACGAGGATGATCAGCAGGCCGAGCTGCGGCATGCTGCGCACCACGGTCGCGAGCAGGATCCCGATCGACGTCGTCGAGAACAGGTGGAGCGCCGTCCCGAAGAGGAACAGCGCGATCGATCCTGCGATCGGAACGCCGAGCGCCCCCTGCACCACGAGCCACAGCGAGAGCGCTGCCACCACCAGTACGACGAGGCCGTTCGACCAGACCTTGGCTGCCATGATCTGGAAGGGTGAGAGCGGCATCACCATCAGGTGCTCGAGCGTGCCGTGCTCGCGCTCGCGGATCAGGGCGGCGCCGGCGAGAATGATGGAGATCAGGGTGACTTGGTTGATCACCTCCATTACGCCCCCGAACCAGACCCCATCGAGGTTCGGGTTGAACATCACGCGCGTCACCAGCTCGATCGGAGGCTCGGCCGCCTTCCCGCTCTCGCGCATGAACCGGTCGAGCTCGTCCTGCACGATGTTCTGGATGTAGCCCGCGCCGATGTAGGCCTGGGTCATCTGCGTGGCGTCGATGTTCACCTGGATCTCGGGATGCCTTCCCTGGAGCACGTCGCGTTCGAAGTCCGGCGGGACGTCGAGCACGAAGGTGTAGAGCCCCAGGTCCAGGCCGGGGTCGAGCTCGGCGGGCGTGATCCGGTCCGGCTTCTGGAAGCGCGGGGGGTAGAAGGCCGTGATGATGCGCTCGGAGAGGTGCGAGCGGTCGTGGTCCACGATCGCGATGGGCGCGTTGTGGAGCTCGTGGGAGGCGGCCTTCGCGGCGGTGTAGACCATGAGCGAGAAGGAGACGAGGATGAGGCCGATCAGCACCGGGTCGTGCCGGAGGCTTCGCAGCTCCTTCACGCCGAGGCGCCAGATCTTGCGGAAGCTGCCCACGGCTAGCGCCCCTCCTTCCGCAGTAGCGCGATGCTGACCGCGATGAACACCGGCGCGAAAGGCGCGATCGCGAGAACCTCGGGCAGGAGCTCGCGCAGGTCGAGCCCCTTCGAGAACGCGCCACGGCACAGCGTGATGAAGTACGTGGCCGGGAAGATCGTCCCGACGATCCTGCCCCCTCCCTGGAGCGACGCCACGGGGTGGAGGAGGCCGGAGAACGACACCGTCGGGACCAGGGTGAGGATGGCCGCGGCCGTGAGCGCGGCGATCTGGCTGCTCGTGAAGCTCGAGAACACGAGGCCGAGCGCCGTCGACGCCATCACGTAGAGCAGGGCGCCCAGCGTGAGCCCGAGGAAGCTGCCCGTGACCGGCACGCGGAAGACGAGGACGGAAAGCGCGACCAGCGACAGATAGCTCAGCATGGCGAGGGCCACGTACGGGAGTTGCTTGCCGAGCAGGAACTCGGAGCGCGTCACCGGCGTTACGTAGAGGTTCGTGATGGAGCCGAGCTCCTTCTCGCGCACGACACCGAGCGCCGCCAGCTGGGCGGGCAACATCATGAGCAGCAGCGGGATCACCGCCGGCACCATGGCGACGATGCTCACGAAGCCTTGGTTGTAGCGGTAGCGGAGCTCGAGGTCGGCGTAGCTCAAATCCATCGGCAGCTCCTTCTGGACACCTCGTCGCCCGTGGATCGCCACGCCCTCGCGTCGCGCGAGATCCTGCAGGTAGTGCAGGTGCACGCCGTGCACGTAGCCGCGCATCGTCTCACCGCGGAACGGATTCGCCCCGTCGATCGCCACGCCCGCCTCCACGGAGCGGCCGAAGCGCAGGTCACGGCCGAAATCGGGCGGGATCCCGATCGCGACCGAGATATTGTCGCTGCGCATGCGACGATCCAGCTCGGCGCCGTCGGCAATCGGAGGTCGCTCCACGAAGTAGTGCGAACCTGCGAAGGCCCGCGCGTAGTCGCGGCTTTCGGGGGTCCCGTCCCGATCGAGCACTGCGAAGCGCACGTCCTCCACGTCGAGGTCGAGGCCGTAGCCGAAGATCAGCATCAAGAGGAGCGCGCCGCCGAGCGCGAAGCTCAATCGGATCGGGTCGCGAATCAGCTCGAGGTGCTCGCGCCGCGCGTAGGCGAAGAGGCGCGCGGGCGAGAACGCCTTGCGTTTTCCGGGCGCGCGGGCCCGAGGCTGCGCCTCGGGAGGAGGCGCCTCGGCGCTCTCGCCCGTCGCCTCCTCGAGATAGGAGATGAAGGCCTCCTGGAGCGAGGCGGCGCCTCGCGAGCGCACGATCGCAGCGGGCGCGTCGCTCACCAGTACGCGCCCTGCGTGCATCAGCGAGATGCGGTCGCAGCGCTCGCCCTCGTTCATGAAATGCGTGGAGACGAAGATCGTCACCCCCTGGTTGCGCGAGAGATCGATCAGGAGCTCCCAGAATCCGTCGCGCGCCACCGGGTCGACGCCCGAGGTAGGCTCGTCGAGGATCAGCATCTCCGGGGAGTGCACGATCGCCACCGCCAGCGAGAGCCGCTGGCGGATGCCGAGCGGCAACGCTTCGGCCAGCTGGTCGACGTGCTCGCGCAGGTCGAAGCGCTCGAGCAGCTCCTCGACGCGCGGCCCTATGCGATCCGGCGGCAGCTCGAAGAGCTGCGCGTGGAGCATGAGGTTCTGGCGCACGCTGAGCTCGCCGTAGAGCGAGAACGCCTGCGTCATGTATCCGATCTGCTTGCGCACGTCGCCCTCTCGCGCTTCCACGTCGCGGCCGAACAGGCGGGCGCGTCCCTCGGTCACGGGGAGCAGTCCCGTCAGCATCTTCATGGTGGTCGTCTTGCCGCAGCCGTTCGAGCCGAGGAAGCCGAAGATCTCGCCGCGCTCGATGCGGAAGTTCACGTGGTCCACGGCGACGAAGTCGCCGAAGCGGCGGGTCAGGCCCTCGGCCTCGATGACGGGCTCGGCGCCCGTGTCCTTGCGCGGCGGGACGTGCAGCTCGCGGTGGCCGCGCCGCTTCTCCTCGGGCAGGAGCGCGATGAAGGCCGCGTCGAGGTTGCGCGTCGCGGTGTGCTCCATCAGCTCCTTCGGTGTACCCGTCGCCAGCACGCGCCCGGCGTCCATCGCGGCGAGCCAGCCGAAAGCCTCGGCCTCCTCCATGTAGGCGGTCGAAACGACCACGGTCATGCCGGGCCGGCGCTCGCGGATGCGATCGACGAGCTCCCAGAACTGGCGGCGCGAGAGCGGATCGACGCCCGTGGTGGGCTCGTCGAGCACGAGCAGCTCCGGGTCGTGGATCAGCGCGCAGCAGAGGGAGAGCTTCTGCTTCATCCCGCCCGAGAGCTTCCCGGCCGGGCGATCGCGGAAGCGAGCCAGGCCGGTGGCCACGAGCAGCTCGTCGATCTTCGCCGCGCGCTCGGCGCGCGCGTGCCCGAACAGGCGGCCGAAGAAGTCCACGTTCTCGAAGACCGAGAGCGTCGGGTACAGGTTCTTGCCCAGGCCCTGCGGCATGTAGGCGATCCGATCCGCGACCTGCGAGCGGAATGCGCGATCGCGGAGGTCGCCGCCCAGCACCTCGACGGAGCCGGTCTGGATCGCGCGCGCCGCCGTCACGAGGCCGAGCAGCGTCGACTTGCCGACGCCGTCGGGCCCGATCAGCCCCGCCATGCCGCCCGCCGGGATCTCGAGGTCGACGCCGTCGAGCGCGAGCGTCTTGCCGTACCGATGCGTGACGCCTCGGAGCCGTGCCGCGGGGCCGGCCGCTTCGCTCACGGCGGCGGCAGCTTCACGGCGAGATAGGCGGGCCACTCGCCGGCACCGGCTAGGCGAACGTAGGAGACGCCGGGAATACCCGTCTTCACCTGCTCGAAGTGCTGCTCGAGCAGGGCCGGGTCGATCTTCACCTTGTAGCGGAACATCAGCTTCTCGCGCTCGGTGCGCGTCTCCACCTCCTTCGGCGTGAACTGCGCCTCCGGCGAGGCGAACTCGATGCTGGCAGGAAGCACGAGCTCGGGGTACGCGTCGAGCACCATGCGCGCCTCGGCTCCGTACGCGACGCGTCCCGCCTGGTCGGTGGGAAGGAAGATCGTCATGTAGACGTCGGCCAGGTCGAGGACCGTGACCACCTTGCCGCCCGCGTCGATCACCTCGCCGGGCTCGGCCAGTCGGTAGATGACTCGGCCGTGGATCGGCGACACGAGCGTGCTCTCGTCGAGGAGAACCTGGATCCTGCGGAGGCTCGCCTCGGCTGCCGCGATCGAAGACGTCGCCTCGTGCAGCTGCTCTTCGGCCGCACGCGCGGCGGCCTCGGAGGTGTCGGCCCGCGTCTGGTCGTGGTCGAGCTTCTGGAGGCTCGCGGCATCGCCGCGGACCAGGTGCTGCGTCCGCGCAAGATCGAGCCGGGCGAGCTTGAGCTCGCTCTTGCGCTGCGCCAGCACCGCGGTGGCTGTCTGCTCGGCCTCGCGAGCGCGCGCGAGGTCCGCTTCAGCCTCGTGCCGCTGCGCCGTCAGCTCGTCGATGTCCATCTGGGCCAGCACCTGGCCCTTCTGGACCAGGTCGCCCTCGCGCACGCGCACCTCGACCACGCGGCCCGCGCGCTTCGTGGCGATGTCGTATTCCTGCGCCTCGACGCGCCCGTTTGCGGAGGCGAAGCCCGGGGGAAGCGGCGGTTGGCGCAACCAGTAGAACCAGTAGGCGGCACCGGCGACCGCCGTGACGGCGAGCGCCCCGACGAGCAGCCAGAGCCGACGGCGCCGTCCGCGGCCAGCCGCTCGGTCTCCGGCCTCGGCCTGTGTGCTGCCCTTCGCGGGCAGGCTCGCCGGCTGTGGTTTCGCTGTGTCGATCGGCGATGACACGAGAACCTCCCCAGGGAACCGCTTCCGTCCCGCGAACCAAGCAAACCCTGCGCCAACGCACGCCAGAGTCGGCCCCTGCCGCCGGGGTCGCCGTGCCCGCCGCCGGCGCGATCTGCCTCAGACGAGGGGATGAAATGTCCCAGCACGCGACGCGGAGAGCGCGGCGACGCAGCTCAGGAGTGTCCTCCGGCCGCGAGCCGATACACCAACAGTCCGACGAACAACACGGTCCCGAAGGCGTAGAAGATCGGGAAGACCCAGCGGAACGCCGGGTAACGCAGCGACTCGCCCTCCGGACGCCCCAGGGCCACGAACTCGTCGACCTGCGCCCGTGCGACCATCGTTCGAATCCTCTCCAGGCACTCCTCCAACTCGGCCTTCAAGCGCAAGCTGCCGATCAAGCCCACCAGTGAGAGGAGACACATCGCGAGGATCAGTGTCAGTTCGATCACGCGTTCACCGTGAACACTCTGGAGCAGGGAGAGGCTGCCCGCGCTGATGACCGAGTAGGTGTTCATGAACCAGATGCGCTCGCTCTTGACGCCGCGCACGTTCTCCCAGTTCTGGACGAAGATCGTCGCGAAGAGCGCGGGGTCGATCGCCATGCGGTCCTGGTCGCTCATGGTGTTTCCGTCCCTGCTCGATGTTCGCAGTCGGGATCACCAGAAGCGAAGCATACTGCTCGCCCCGATCCGACATTCGCGACACGCGCTCTCGGGTGGCCGACGGGCTCCTCGGGTGGCGCCTTCGCTCCGTGAGACGATCGTCTGGATGCGAGTGAGACCGCGCAGGCTCGGCCGCGATCTGGCAGAAGCGGCGAGGTCAGCCGCGAGCGCGGTTCCCGGATGGATCGAGGTCACGGCGGCGAATTCTCTGGGCGCCTGTTCGACCTCTGGGCATATCATCGCGGCGTGCAGGTCGACTTCGGTCGACTCCGTCGCGCGGCACCGCTCAGCGCCCGGGCCCCGGTCCGCGCCGCTGCGGCCGGAACGCGTGCGCGAACACGTAGTCCGCGACGCTGCGCCCCTGCGCGATGCCCTGCTCCTTGTCGAAGGCCCAGTGGATGCCGAGGTAGATGCGGCTCTGGCCGTTCTCGTCCTCGGCCTCCGAGAGCGAGCGGAAGTGGCGCGGGATCCGCGGGCGCACCTGCCCGTCGCTGCCCACCGTCACGCCGTTCCACTCGTC
>Ga0335070_10009086_pt1 | contig 11675 bp, 10 predicted proteins | sample Lox_Sample_13_FD_206722 | JGI IMG/M metagenome (GOLD analysis project Ga0335070, IMG submission 206722) | Soil microbial communities from Loxahatchee National Wildlife Refuge, Florida, United States - Lox_Sample_1.3 | ecosystem: Environmental > Terrestrial > Soil > Wetlands | place: USA...
TCCAGGTCTATGTGCGGCTGAACTACGACCCCAACAAGGCCATGACCGACGTCATGGCCAAGGTGCAGCAGACCAAATACCTGATCCCGAAGGAATCGAACGACCCGGTCATCACCAAGCAGACCGGCCAGACCACCGACATCATGTATATCGGCTTCGCCTCCAACGAGCTGAACGAGGCGGCGATCACCGACCATCTCTCCCGCGTGGTGCAGCCCCTGATCGCCACCGTCAACGGCGTGGCGGCGGCGGAGATCCTGGGCGGCCAGACCTTCGCCATGCGGCTGTGGCTCGATCCGGCGCGGATGACGGCGCTGGGGGTCACGGCGAACGACGTCTCGGCGGCGATCCAGGCCAACAACTTCCAGTCGGCGCCGGGCCAGACCAAGGGCTTCTTCACGGTCTCCAACATCACCGCGAACACCGACCTTACTTCGCTGGACCAGTTCCGAAAGATGGTGGTGAAGGCGAGCGGCGGCACGTTGATCCGCCTGGAAGACATCGGCACGGTCGATCTCTCGGCCCAGTCTTATGATTCCTCGGTGCTGATGAACGGCCAGCATGCGGTCTTCATCGGCGTGCAATCCACGCCGAACGGCAACCCGCTCAACATCGTCGCCGACATCCGCAAGATGGCGCCGGACCTCGAGCGCAGCCTGCCGCCGACGGTGAAGATGGGGATCGCCTATGATTCCACGAAGTTCATCACCTCCTCGATCCACGAGGTGGAGCGCACGCTGGCGGAGGCGATCGTCATCGTCGTGGTGGTGATCTTCCTGTTCCTCGGATCCTTCCGCTCCGTGGTGATCCCGGTCGTCACCATTCCGCTGTCGCTGATCGGCGCCGGCATCATCATGCTGGCGCTGGGATTCACCATCAACCTCCTGACCCTGCTCGCCATGGTGCTGGCGATCGGTCTCGTCGTCGATGACGCGATCGTCGTCGTGGAGAACATCCACCGCCATATCGAGGAAGGCCTCTCGCCGGTCCAGGCGGCGCTGCTGGGTGCCCGGGAGATCGCCGGGCCGGTCATCGCCATGACCATCACCTTGGCCGCGGTCTATGCGCCGATCGGCTTCCTCTCAGGCCTGACCGGCACCCTCTTCCGCGAGTTCGCCTTCACCCTCGCCGGCACGGTCATCATCTCGGGCATCATCGCCCTCACGCTCTCGCCGATGATGTGCTCGCTGCTGCTCAATCACGAGATGAGCACCGGCTGGTTCCCGACGCTGGTCGACCGCTCCTTCGGCGCGGTGACTAGGGTCTATTCGTCGATGCTGCGCGCGAGCCTGAACTATCGGCCGGCGATCGTGGTCTTCGGCGCCACCATCATGGCGCTCCTCACCTTCCTTTTCCTCCACACCAATTCGGAGCTGGCGCCGGCGGAGGACCAGGGCGTCATCTTCTCCCTCGGCAAGGGCCCGCAATATTCCAACCTCGACTACACGCGGATCTTCAGCGAGCAGCTGGACGCCGCCTATACCTCATTCCCCGAGACGACCGGCCGCTTCATCGTCAACGGATTCGAGGGCCTGAACTCCAGCATTTCCGGCATGATCACCAAGGACTGGGGCGAGCGCACGAAGTCCACCATGCAGCTCCTGCCGGAGGTGCAAGGCAAGCTCAACCAGATCACCGGCATGCAGATCTTCGCCTTCAACCTGCCGCCGCTTCCCGGCGGCACCGGCGGATTGCCGGTCTCGATGGTGATCAGCGCGCCCACCGAGTTCCTCGAGATCTACAAGTACATGCAGGAGATCAAGGATCGCGCCCGCAAGAGCGGCATGTTCATCGTGGTGGACAGCGACCTCGACTACAACAGCCCGGTCGTCAAGGTGAACATCGACCGCGCCAAGGCCAGCGATCTCGGCATCTCCATGGTGGAGATCGGCAACACCATGGCGCTGATGGTGGGCGGCAACTACGTCAACCGCTTCAACCTGAACGGCCGCTCCTATGAAGTCATCCCACAGGTCCCGCGCGGCGAGCGCCTGACGCCGGACCGGCTGGCGCAATACTACGTGCGCACCACCAGCGGCGACTTGGTGCCGCTGTCGACGGTGGTCTCGATCGCGAGCGGCGTCGATCCCAACGCCCTCACCCATTACAACCAGCTGAACTCGGCGACCTTCTCGGCCGTGCCGATGCCCGGCGTCACCATGGGCCAGGCGGTGACGTTCCTGAACAAGACGGCGGACGAGGTGCTTCCCGCCTCCTACCACCGCGACTTCCTCTCGGAATCCCGGCAATACGTGACCGAGGGCAACCAGCTCATGATCACGCTGGTCTTCGCCATCATCGTGATCTACCTGGTGCTGGCGGCGCAGTTCGAGAGCCTGCGCGATCCGCTCGTGATCCTGGTCAGCGTGCCGCTCGCGATCTGCGGCGCGGTGCTGCCGCTCTATTTCGGGATCCAGACCCTGAACATCTATACCCAGGTCGGGCTCGTGACACTGGTCGGGCTCATCAGCAAGCACGGCATCCTGATGACGGAGTTCGCGAACGAGCTGCAGCGCCACCAGAATCTCGACAAGCGCACGGCGATCGAGCAGGCGGCCGCGGTCCGTCTCCGGCCGATCCTGATGACCACCGCCGCCATGGTCGTGGGCCTGATCCCGCTGCTGATCGCGACCGGCGCCGGCGCCGCCAGCCGGTTCTCGATCGGCATCGTGATCGTCTCCGGCATGGCGATCGGCACGCTCTTCACGCTCTTTATCCTGCCGACCTTCTACACGCTGATCGCCACCGACCATCGCGAGGTCAAGCGCGAGCAGCGCAATGCGGAGATCGCCGCGGTTTCCTGAAATCCGAGTTGGGGTCGGCTTGGCGCCGCTATTCCTTGCAGCGGCAGGGAACGATGGCGCACTTCGCAAGGCGCACCACGTCGGCGATGGCAGGGCCGAGGGCGGCGGCGACAATCAATACGGTCAAGGTCGCATGTGGCATGGCGTGGTCTCCACCGTCGATCCGTTCGTTCAATAACCCTGCTTGATCACCCGTCCCGTGGGCGTCACCATGATACTCGAATCAATCCCGTTCTTGAAAGCGTGCGCGCGCCAGAGCGCGTCGCAACCCAGATATAACCCACGGACATTGGTATAGCCCGCCTCCTGGATCTTCTGGTTGATGGTGAACGCGCTGTCGCCGTTGAACGGACTTGCCTTGAGGCAGGTCGCCGCTGTCGGCGGCTGCGGCGGCTTCGGGGCAGCCGGCGCGCCGTTCGGATTCGTGTTTTGCGTTGGCGTGGCGCCGGTCCCGGAATCGGTGGTCGTCGAAGAGGTCGACTGCGCCCAGGCCGTCGCGGCTGTCATGAAAGTGAAGCACAACGCCGCGAGAGCCGTCGCTCGTACGATTTGTCCCATGCGCCGCGTCTCTCGCCTTTCTTGGCCGTGCCGCCCACCTCTGGCGCCCGGGTGGCCCATTTTAGAACCTTTCAAATTCTTCGGCCATCACGTTTATGGGAACACGGCAATGTCGCGCGGGTTCTCGCTGGATGAGCCACGAGCAGGAGAAGCCCCCATGATCGTCAAGGTAAAGGACGGGTACAAGGTCGTCTCGGAGAACGGCAAGAAGAACCTGGGCGGCCCCTATAAGACCAAGGCGGAGGCGGAGAAACGCCTGCGCCAGGTCGAGTATTTCAAGCACAAGAAGCCGACGAAACACTGACGGCGATGGCGCGCGCGCTGAGGGAAGAGTCGCCCGGTTATCGTCAGTTCGTCTCCTGATGCACCGAGCCGTCGGGGGCCACCATCACGTTCACCTGGTTGCCGTTGGCGCGCGCCGAGGCGTGCCAGACGTTGTCACAGCCCTTGTTGAGGCCGGTGATGTCGGAGTAGCCGGCGGCTTCCAGTTTCTTGCGGGCCTGGTCGGCCGTCGTGTTGTCGATCTTGTCGCCGGAATCGCAGTGGTTGGTCGGTTGCGATGTGTCCTGCGCCAGCGCCGGCAGCGGTGCTGCCGCAAGAAGGCCCATGAGGGCGGCAAGCGTGATTGTCCTCAAAGTCATTGTATCCTCATCCCGTTCTCTCCAGCCTCGCGGCAAGCTCTCGATCAACCGCGCGGCGGCAGAATTGTTGCAGCGCCGTGTGTTGAAATCAGGGCGCGGATATGGCGCACTGAGGCCGGCGGGGCACGCTTGCTGCTTGCGGGCTCGGCGCGACAATGATAGCAATTCAACTTGTATATACAAGTTAAGGGACGACTTCCGATGAACGCTCCCGTCAGTCCGAACCAGCGGGTCATCCGCGCGCCGCGGGGCACCAAGCTCAACGCCAAGTCCTGGCTGACCGAGGCGCCGCTTCGCATGTTGATGAACAATCTCGACCCGGAAGTGGCCGAGAATCCGGCGGAACTGGTGGTCTATGGCGGCATCGGCCGCGCCGCGCGCAATTGGGAGTGCTTCGACCGCATCGTCGCGACGCTGAAGGACCTGGACGAGGACGAAACCCTGCTCGTCCAATCGGGCAAGCCGGTCGGCGTCTTCAAGACCCACAAGGATGCGCCGCGGGTGCTGCTGGCGAATTCCAATCTCGTGCCGCACTGGGCGACCTGGGAACATTTCCGCGAGCTCGATGCCAAGGGGCTGATGATGTACGGCCAGATGACGGCCGGCTCCTGGATCTATATCGGCAGCCAGGGCATCGTGCAGGGCACCTACGAGACCTTCGCCGAGGCCGGCAACCAGCATTATGGCGGCGATCTCAAGGGCCGCTGGATCCTGACCGGCGGCCTCGGCGGCATGGGCGGCGCGCAGCCGCTCGCGGCGACCATGGCCGGCGCCTCGATGCTGGCGGTTGAGTGCGAGCCCTCGCGGATCGAGAAGCGCCTCGAGACCCGCTATCTCGACACCAAGGCGGCGACCCTCGACGAAGCCTTGGCGATCCTCGAGAAGGCGAGGAAGGACGGCAAGGCGGTTTCCATCGGCCTGCTCGGCAATGCGGCCGAAGTCTTCCCGGAGATCCTGAAGCGCGGCATCCGCCCCGACATGGTCACTGACCAGACCAGCGCGCATGACCCGTTGAACGGCTATCTGCCCGCCGGCTGGTCGCTCGCCAAGGCCGCCGAGATGCGGCGGAAGGATCCGGAAGGCACGATCAAGGCCGCGAAGGAGTCCATGGCGGTCCAGGTGCGCGCCATGCTGGGCTTCCAGAAGCTCGGCATCCCGACCTTCGACTACGGCAACAACATCCGGCAGATGGCGATGGAAGCCGGCGTCGCGAACGCTTTCGACTTCCCGGGCTTCGTCCCCGCCTACATCCGCCCGCTGTTCTGCAAGGGCGTGGGACCGTTCCGCTGGGCGGCGCTCTCCGGCGAGCCCGAGGACATCTTCAAGACCGACGCCAAGGTGAAGGAGCTGATGCCGCACGACAAGCATCTCCTGAACTGGCTCGACATGGCAAAGGAGCGCATCAAGTTCCAGGGCCTGCCGGCGCGCATCTGCTGGGTCGGCTTGGGCGACCGCGCGCGGCTCGGCCTCGCGTTCAACGAGATGGTGGCGAAGGGCGAGTTGAAGGCGCCGATCGTGATCGGCCGCGATCATCTCGATTCCGGCTCGGTCGCCAGCCCCAACCGCGAGACCGAGGGCATGAAGGACGGTTCCGACGCGGTCTCCGACTGGCCGCTGCTGAACGCGCTCTTGAACTGCGCCTCCGGCGCCACCTGGGTCAGCCTGCACCACGGCGGCGGCGTCGGCATGGGCTTCTCCCAGCATGCCGGCATGGTGATCGTCTGCGACGGATCGAAGGAAGCGGCGGCGCGCCTCGAACGCGTCTTGACCAACGACCCCGGCACCGGCGTGATGCGCCACGCCGATGCGGGCTATGAGATCGCGCAGGACTTCGCACGGGAGAAGGCACTGAACCTGCCGATGCTCAAGCGCTGATGCCGCTCGACCTTCTGCTGGAGAACTGCCGCGTGGCCACCATGGCCGCCGGCGGCGCGCCTTACGGTGCGATCGAGGATGCCGCGATCGGCATCACGGGCGATCGCATTGCCTGGGTCGGCGCGCGCAAGGACGCGGGCACGGCCAGGGAACGGATCGATCTCAAGAACCGCTGGGTGACGCCCGGCCTGATCGACTGCCACACCCACATCGTCTATGGCGGTGACCGGGCCAACGAGTTCGAACTGCGCCTGAAGGGGGCCACTTACGAAGAGATCGCCCGCGCCGGCGGCGGCATCGTCTCGACGGTGACGGCGACCCGGGCCGCCAGCGAGAGCGAGCTCGTCGAGAGCGCGACGAGACGCCTGGAGCCGCTGCTGGACGAGGGCGTCACGACGGTCGAGATCAAGTCCGGCTATGGCCTCGACCTCGAGACCGAGCGGCGCCAGCTGCGTGCCGCGCGCGCCCTCGGCAAGCGATTGCCGGTGACGGTGCGCGCGACCTGCCTCGCGGCCCACGCCATTCCGCCGGAGTTCAAGGACCGGAGCGATGCCTATATCGATCTCGTCTGCGACGAGATCATTCCGGCGGTCGCCAGGGAAGGCCTGGTCGATGCCGTCGATGCCTTCTGCGAGAAGATCGCCTTCTCGCCGGCCCAGACCCGTCGGGTGTTCGACACGGCGAGGCGGCTCGGCATCCCCGTGAAGCTCCATGCCGAGCAGCTCAGCGATCTGAACGGCGCGGCCCTGGCCGCGGAATACGGCGCTCTCTCGGCCGAGCACCTGGAATGGGCGAATCCCGACGGCATCGCCGCCATGGCCAAGGCGGGCACCGTCGCGGTGCTGCTGCCGGGCGCGTTCTACGCCCTGCGCGAGACCAAGCTTCCGCCGGTCGACGGCTTCCGCGCGGCCGGCGTGCCAATGGCGATCGCCACCGACAGCAATCCCGGCAGCTCGCCGGCGCTCTCCCTGCTGTTGATGCTGAGCATGGCCTGCACCTTCTTCCGCTTCACGCCAGAGGAAACATTGCGCGGCGTGACCGTGCACGCAGCCCGCGCGCTCGGCCTCGCGGCGAGCCACGGCGCAATCGAGGCCGGCAAGGCCGCCGACCTCGTGGTCTGGGACGTCGCCCGGCTGGCCGAGCTCGCCTATTGGATCGGCGGCAATCCCGCCGTCGGCGTCATGCAGGCAGGTCATTGGAGCCGCGGGCTGTGCATCTGACCCATCTCACCCCGGCGAACTACAAGCGCATGCCCTGGAAGAACGGCGGTGGCACAACCACGGAAGTGATGGTCGAGCCGGCCGGGGCGACCGAGCGCTACGACTGGCGCATCAGCATCGCCGACGTGGCGCAATCCGGCCCATTCTCCGATTTCACCGGCTACAACCGCACCATCATGCTGATCGAGGGCGCGGGCTTCGTCCTCGACTTCGACCGCGGTCCGACCAAGCGCGTCGATCGACCGTTCGAGCCATTTCCCTTCGCCGGCGAGTGGAAGGCCGACTGCACCCTGATCGACGGGCCGGTCCGCGACTTCAACCTGATCGTCGCGCGCAAGGGTCCGAAGACCAGCCTCGACGTGGTGCGCCTCGACCGTGGCACGGGGGCAATCGCGGTCGCACCGACGACGATCGTGCACATCCTGGCGGGAAGCGCGTGGACCCAGGATCGCGGCCTCGATGTCGGCGACACGCTGCGCCTCGATGAGACCGAGCATGCAATCGGCATCACGGCGGTGGATCCGTTCGTCGCGGCGGTCATTCGCATAGGCCGCTGATCATGCCGCTCGATTCCACGCCGCCGTTCAGCTTCCTCCCCGGCGACAGCCCGCTCCTGATCAGCATCCCGCATGTCGGCACCGACCTGCCCCCGGGAATGGCGGAGAATCTGACCGAGGCGGCGCGCCCGCTCCCCGATACCGACTGGCACCTGACCCGGCTCTACGACTTCGCGCCGGCGCTCGGCGCCAATGTGCTCGCCGCGCGCTATTCGCGCTTCGCCATCGATCTCAACCGGCCGCCCGACGATGCGCCGCTCTACGCCACGGCGACGACCGGTCTCTACCCCGAGACTTTGTTCGACGGCACGCCGGTGTTCCGGCCGGGCGGCACGCCGACCAAATCCGAGCGCGCGGCTTTCCTCGCCGAGATCTGGCGGCCCTATCACGAGCGGATCATCGCCGAGCTGGCGCGGATCAAGGCGCGCTTCGGCTACGCAGTGCTGTTCGATGCGCATTCGATCCGGGGCTTCATCCCGCGCCTGTTCGAGGGCGAACTGCCCGATTTCAACATCGGCACCAATGAAGGCCGCAGCGCCGCCGCCGGCCTCACCGATCGCTTGGCCGCGGCCTGCTCGGCGCCAGGCTATCGCCATGTGGTCAACGGCCGGTTCAAGGGCGGCTACATCACCCGCAACTATGGCGATCCGGCCGGGCGCATCCATGCCGTGCAGCTCGAGCTCGCCCAGCGCACCTATATGCGCGAGGCGCTGCCCTTCGACTACCTGGAAGCCGAGGCGGTGAAGGTGCGGCCGATTCTCAAACGCTTTGTCGAGACCCTGATCGGCTGGAAGCCGGATTAATCCTCCAGCAGCGGCCTGACCGCCGCGGCGAAGGCACGGCCGGCTTCGATCTCGTCGGGATGGCGGCTGTCCTGGATCACCCAGTCGCCGCCGACCATCACGTCGCGGATCATGCGGCTCGCGCCGGCGAAAATGAAGCGGCTGAGGATCTCGTCGGGCTTCACATTGGCGATCAGCGGATTCTTGCCGTCGAGCACCAGGAGGTCGGCCTTGTGGCCGGGCTCGATGCGGCCGAGCTTCTGTCCCATCGCCTGGGCGCCGCCCTCCAGCGCCTGGCCGTAGAGGAAGGTGCCGATATTTCCCTGCTTGCCGCCGTGGAGGCGGTTGCGCCGCTCATGCTTCAAGCGCTGGCCGTATTCCAGCCAGCGCAGCTCCTCGAAGGCCGTCACGGAGACGTGGCTGTCGGAGCCGATGCCGAAGCGTCCGCCCTGCTCGAGATAGGCAACCGCAGGGAAGAGACCGTCGCCGAGATTGGCCTCGGTCGTCGGGCAAAGACCGACCACGGCGCCGCTCTTGGCCATCGCCCTGACCTCGCCGTCATCGGCATGGGTCGCGTGGATTAGGCACCAGGCCTCGCCGATGTTCCAGCGGTCATAGAGGAACTGGATCGGCCGCTTGGCGCTCCAGGCGAGGCAGTCGTCCACCTCCTTCTGCTGCTCGGCGATGTGGATGTGGATCGGCATGCCGGGCCGCATCCCCTGAAGCACGGCCGTCATCTCGTCGGGCGTGACGGCGCGCAGCGAGTGGAAGCAGGCGCCGAGCACGCCGCGGCCGTTCGCAAAGGCCGGCTCGAGACTCTCCAGCAGCGCAAGATACGCCTCGGGATCATGGACGAAGCGGCGCTGGGTATCGTTCGGCGCTTTCCCGCCGAAACCGCCATGGGCATACATCACCGGCAGCATGGTGATGCGGATGCCGGTCGCCTCGGCGGCGTTGATCAGGCAGCGGGACATCTCCGCGGGATCATTGTAAGGCCGTCCGTCGACGTCGTGATGCAGGTAGTGGAACTCGGCGACCGATGTGTAGCCACCCTTCAGCATCTCGATGTAGAGGAAGGCCGCGATCGACTGGACCTGGTCCGGCTGCAGCCGGCCGACCAGGCGGTACATCAGCTCGCGCCAGGACCAGAAGCTGTCGTTCGGGTGCAGCGCGACCTCGGTCAGGCCGGCCATCGCCCGCTGAAAGGCATGGGAGTGCAGATTGACCATGCCGGGGACCACCGGTCCCTTGGCGATCTGCAGGCCTTCGGCGTCGGCGCCGGGCGTCACGTCCGTGATCGTGCCGTCGGGGGACACCGTGATGGCGACATTGCGGGCCCAACCATGAGGCAGGAGCGCCTGTTCGGCGAATATTGTCGGAACCATCAGCAACTTCCGTTCATTTGTCTGTACCTGTATATGAGTCCGGCCGGTTGTCTATATTAACATTGGGAAACTGTGGATCGCATTGTGAACACCGACCCCCTGCCGCGATACTCGCAGATCAAGCGAATGATCTCCGGGCGGATCCAGTCCGGCGCCTGGCGCCCGGGCGACCGCATCGCCTCCGAAGCGGAGCTGGTGCGCGACATGGGCGTCAGCCGGATGACCATCAACCGCGCGCTCCGGGAATTGACGCTCGAGGGCCAGCTGGTCCGGGTGCAAGGGGTCGGCACCTTCGTCGCCGAGAACAAGGCGGAATCCGCCCTGTTCGAGGTCCGGAACATTGCCGAGGAAATTCGCGCCCGAGGCAGCCGTCACGAGGCCAAGGTGGTGCTGCTCTGCCGGGAGGCCATTAGCGAGATCATCGCCCGGCAGTTCAACATGAAGCCCGGGGATGAGATCTATCACTCGATCCTGCTCCACCTCGAGAACGATGTCCCGATGCAGCTCGAAGACCGCTACGTCGATCCCCGCCTCGCCAAGGATTATCTCGTGCAGGATTTCTCCACCATCACGCCATATGTCTATCTGAGCGAGGTCGCACCGATCTCCGAGGCCGAGCATGTGATCGAGGCGGTGCTGGCGCGCCCCCACGCCCGCAAGCTCCTGAAGATCCCCGCCAAGGAGCCCTGCATCTGTCTGCAGCGCCGCACCTGGTCGGACGGCAAGCTGGTCAGCCTCGCCTACCTCGTTTATCCCGGCAGCCGGTATCGCCTGAGCGGTCGGTTCAAGGGTTAGGACCTGAGGGATCATCACGAGAATGGCCCCACGGCCGCGTGCAATCCCTCGGCCTCGCTGCGATCCTTGAGGAAGGCTTCGGCCTGGGCCAGGTCCGGCGCCAGGTACCGGTCCTCGGCATAGCGCGCGACGCGCTGCCTGATCCGCCGATGGAGATGATCCGTGCCGCGACCGCGCCCTTTCTCCCCGTGGAATTCCAACGCCTGGGCGGCGAGGACCAGCTCGATTGCCAGGATGCGGATCACGTTCTCGATCACCTTGGCGCATTTCAATGCTGCCGGCACGCCGAGATTGACGTCGTCCTCCTGCAGCCCCGAGGTGACGACGCTGTCGAGCACCGCGGGCTGCGCCAGGATCCGGTTCTCCGACGCAAGCGAAGCCGCGGCGTATTGCGCGATCATCATGCCGGAATTGACGCCGCTCTTCTCCACCAGGAATGGCGGCAGGCCGTTCACCAGCGGATTGACCAGGCGATCCAACCGCCGCTCCGCCGCGGCGCCCAGCTCGGCGACTGCGATCGCCAGCAGGTCCATGGCGATCGCCAGGGATTGCCCGTGCGGATGCGCGTTGGAGATCACGCGATAGGAGTCCGGCGTGCCCAGGACCAGCGGGTTGTCCGAGGAGGAGCGAAGCTCGGTGTTCACCTGCTCGCGCACATGGGTGATCTGGTCGCGGCTGGCGCCATGAATCTGCGGGATCGAACGGATGCTGAGGGCATCCTGGGTCCGCACACCCTTGGCCGCGGCGAGGATCGCGCTGCCCTCCAGCATGCGCCGAAGATTGGCGCCGGTCTGCAGCAGGCCGGGATAGGGCTTCAGCGCCAGGAGCTCGGGGTCGATGCAATCGGTCTGCCCCTTCAGAGCTTCGAAGCTCATGGCCGCGACGGCATCGGCCCAATCCACCACCCGCTCCGCCTCCGCCAGCGCGAGACAGGCGAGGCCGGTCAAGTCGCGGGTGCCGTTGACGAGGCACAGCCCGTCCTTCGCGGCGAGCGTGATCGGCTTCAGGCCGGCCTTCTCGAGGGCGGTTGCAGCCGGCATCCGCATGCCGTCGAACTC
>Ga0335070_10009087_pt1 | contig 11675 bp, 9 predicted proteins | sample Lox_Sample_13_FD_206722 | JGI IMG/M metagenome (GOLD analysis project Ga0335070, IMG submission 206722) | Soil microbial communities from Loxahatchee National Wildlife Refuge, Florida, United States - Lox_Sample_1.3 | ecosystem: Environmental > Terrestrial > Soil > Wetlands | place: USA: Florida...
GACCGAGAGCCTGAACTTGCCGCCCGCGCCCGAAGAGCCGCTCCAGTCGCCAACAAAGTTGCCTCGAATGGCATCATCGGCAAAAGCACAGAGGGCCAACGTGAGCGCGAAGGAAAGGGTGAAACCAAAGCGTCGCATGCCGCCAAAATAGCAGCCGGCAATGCCATGTGCAAGTTCGTTTCGCTGCGCATGAGCCGCCTCGCAAACACCGATGCCGGGACCTAAGCCATGGCCGCACCTTCCCTGCTCGCTCAGCGATTCGGTGTATACTGCTGCTCAACGCATGTTGAGACGAATTGCTGCCCTGCTGGCCTTGGCTGCCACGCCCGCCCCTTGCGGAGACTGGAGCGCGCGGCTGGCGGCGCAGTACCTCGATTCACGCCAGAAGGACTGGTTTGCCTGGCCCGCCGCCAATGCCTCCGGCATTCCCTGCGTTTCGTGCCACACCGGTGTGCCCTATTTACTGGCCCGGCCCGCGCTGCGGCAGGCGCTCGGCGAAACCGCGCCAACGCTCTATGAAGCGGTGCTTCTGGACGGCCTCAGAGCCACCGTTATCAAAACGAACGCCAAGGATCTGTTCCGCGATGTGAAAGGTCCGCTCGCCGATCAGGTTTTCGGTGCGCAGGCGATATTGACGGCGCTGCTGCTGTCCATGGATGACGCGCAGCGCGGCAACCGTCTGACGCCCGAAGGGGAAAAAGCCTTCGAACGGATGTGGTCGCTGCAGGTCCGCGATGGAAAGGCCAAGGGTGGATGGCACTGGTCGGACTTCGACCTCGACCCCTGGGAGACAGCCGAAGCCGCCTATTATGGAGCTTCCCTGGCCGCGCTGGCCACCGGCGTCGCTCCGGCGCATTATCAGGCCCGTCCGGAAATTCGGGAGAATGTCGAGGCGCTCACCGCTTATCTCCGAGCGGCGCAGAGCACGCAACCCCTGCACAATCAGTTGATCCTGCTATGGGCGTCGCTCCAGTTGAGCGGTTTGCTGCCGGAGCCGGATCGGAACGCCGTGGTGAATGAGGTTTGGCGGAAGCAGCAAGCGGACGGCGGCTGGACCTTGGAATCGCTGGGCCCCTGGCGGAAGCACCCTGAGGCTCCGCCAGCGACAGGTTCGAACAGCTACGCTACCGGGCTGGCTGCGTTTACGCTTGAGCAGGCGGGAGTCCGGCGCTCCGATGCCCGCATGTCGCGCGCTTTGGCCTGGCTGGAGGCGCACCAGGACCCGCAATCCGGCTATTGGGCGGCCGAATCGATGAACAAACCGCACGACGCCGGTTCCATGCCCGCCCAGTTCATGCGCGATGCGGCCACCGGTTTTGCCAGCCTCGCTCTGCTTCAGGGAAAAATCAAGTAACGCGGATTTGTTAGTCCGCTAACAGCCGGTTTGGGCGCGCGTCCAACAAGTATGAGTTCGGAGTCTGCCCATCGAGTAGCCGTTTCGCTCCTGATCCTCGCGTTGCCTGTCGCCGCACAGGACACCGCCTCGCAGATTAAGGTTGAAATTCAGCGCCTTCAGCAGTCTCTGAAAGACAGACCTTTTTCAGATCCAGATCTGCCCGACATCAATTCGATGGCAGGTGGTGAACTCAAGGCAGCCAACGATGCACTCAACGCGGGCCGGCTGTACTTGAGTCTAGAAAAACTAGCCGGGGCGGAAGATCTTCTCCAGGGCGCCAGGGTGGTTGCGGACAAAAAGGCCGAGACGGTGAAAGGCGGCTTGCCGGCGTATGAGGAGGAATGGAAGAAGGTGAGCACCAGCCTCAGCGCGCAGGCGCAGGAAGTCGTGACGAGAGACTGGAGAAGCGCACCAGCGGCCCAGCGGGCATTGTCTGAGACGGCGCAGGGGAAGGCCGTGCCGCTGCTCGAGGGTGGCAGGGGCTTTGCCACTTCCATGCAGCCAAAGGACGGACTCTTCTACATCGGCGAGGCACAGGGTGAAGCCGCATTCGCGAGATTTTGCGGTTCGCTGCGCCTTCCCCGTGAAGGCAGCCCCTCACTCCGGCTCTCGCTGCTGCGGGAGCTGCAAGCGCTTCAGAAAAAGACCAACGCAGCCTTCGTACCGCCGAGATCCATTGACCTCCATTCACGGTTCATTGCGCTGAACTCGACGCTCAAGCTGGCACAGGAGCTCGATGCGGCGATGTCGTACTCCGGGGCTCTGTATCAGTATCTGGAGGCGGTGCGGCACTGGGGCATGCTCGACGTCACCGCACCCGACGCCGCCGAACAATCCAAGTTGAAAGAGGCGGTAGCGGCCATGGGTAAGAAAATCGATGCCTCGGCGAGCGACGACTCCATCGCAAGACTCTTCATCGAGCGCGCTGCGTCGCAGGTAGCGCACGCCGATGGCTCCGCACCCAGCGCCGACGAATGGAGGAGCGCACGGGTCATCCTGGACCAGGTCTTGCCGGCCTACTTCGATACACAGAAGAAGACGGTTGCTCGAATCTCACTGACTTCGGGCAAGACCGTGGAGATCACCCTGGTGCGCTGGCCCTACACTTGAAACATCTCCGACCCGGCAAGTTTGCTGGTACAAGAAGTGGCAGGTAAGTATTCAGGCAGAGTGACTTTTGTCAGTGAGAATTTCGGGGCCTCCAAGCTAGCTGATCAGTTCGGCGTGAAAGGATACCCGGCGGTGTTTGTCGACGGCGTGCTGGTGGCCGCGCCCAGGGACTTCGGCTATTTCGGCGAAGTGGAAGGCACGGGCCGCTATGTTCCGTGGCGCAATGCCGACAGCCAGGCAAAATTCAGAACGGATCTCACCCGCATGATTGATCTCATCCTTGCCGGCAAGAAAGACGTGGTGAGCCGCGAGCACGAGGGCGCAAGCAGCGGGTTCAGCGAAATCGCGTCGCTCCCCAAGTTCGCGCTATCCGATCTCTCCGGACACCCGATCACGGCTGACCAACTTTCCGGTCGCGCGGTGATGGTGGAGTTTTGGGCCACGTGGTGTCCGCCCTGCCGTTCCACGCTCGAATGGCTCGGAGAATTGAAGAGCAAGTACAGCGACAATCTCGTCATCTTGGCGCTAGCGGTGGAATCACCCGAAGCAGGCGTGCGAACCGCGGTGGCATCGCTGAGCCCGGCTCTGCGCTGGGCCATTACGGATGCTCCGACCGCACGCGCTTTCGGCGACATCACCGCAGTGCCGACGATGTTTCTGTTTGACCGCTCGGGGAAAACCGCGCGCGTGCTGTACGGCGCGCCGCCCGATCTGCACGAACAAGCCACAAAGATTCTGGACGCGCTGGTGAAATAGCCTACTCGGCCGGATGCTCGTTCCGCACGCGAACGGGCGAGCTGAGCGCGGCAAGGCGGTCCACGTCGGTCTCACGGAAAAGGTCCAGACAAAACAAGTCAGGCGCGGCCTCGTACTCGATGGGCTTCTGCAGCAGATAGGCGAAGCTGCGCATCCCACCGCGGCTCACTACCTCGGAAAACAGATCGGGTTGAAGATCCGCGGCGATCAACGAGACAACCTGGCTGCGCATGCCGCTGCTCTCAATGCGCAGGCTCTGGACATGCGCGCGATCCTTGATCCATCGCGCCATCTCGAGGAGCGCCGCCGTTTCTTCGGCGATGGGCCGGTTGCCCACGCCATTCACCAGTTGCAGTAATTCCGGGACCATGTCAGCCTTCCACGCGGCACCGAAAAACGGCAGATCGATGGCCAGCACCTGCTCGCCGCGATTCAAGCAATCAGCGATGATTTCGGCCGCGGCAGCCTTTCCTTTGTCGTCGAGGACGATCGTGACGGGCACGTTGCCGGGCGCGGCGATCGGTTTGAGCCAGACCGCCGTGGCGCTCAAGCCATTCTCCATGCTGACCAGGTGCGATTTGGATTCGATTCCCAGGTGTTTGCTGTTCGCAGTGGTCCAGACGTGCTCGATGTGGACCGGCCGGAAGCGGATGAGATTTTTCAGCTTCGTCCGGCCGGCATCAGGCGACGTCATCGGGGCGCGGCTGATCTGGCCGGCGATTTTGCGCGCCAGATCCAAAATCGTCAAATTGTTTTCCGGGAGGCCGACACGCAGTTCGTCATAAGTCTTGATCTCCGGCGCAACATCAGCTCCCTCTTCAAAGGGCGGCAGCTTGAACTGGCTGGCGAAAAACCTGTACGCCTGGGTACGATTGTCCAGTTGATAGTTGTGCGTACCGGGATCGCGGTTTTCGTGCCAGCTTAGTAGATCTTGCTTGCCGTAAAGCGCGAAGATTGGCTGGATGGCGTCGAAGACGAACGGTTTCGTCATGGCCGCTCGAAAGCAACAGTCATCCTCCGCGTTATAGATCAGCTGGGTTGGCCGCGGCGCCATCATTGCGGTCAAGTGCGTGAAATCCACGCCATCGAACATGTCCGCGGCGCACTGCTCGAAGTCCCCGAGGTCACCATATTCTTTGGCCTCGACGCGGCTGGTGATCGATGAGTAGCCCGCGACCGGAACCGTGGCTTTTACTCGTTCATCGAGAGAGCTCAGGACGATGGTCTGCCATCCGCCGCCGGAAAGTCCGGTCACACCGATTCTGGCGCGGTCGGTGTTGGGATGTTCGTAAAGATAGTCCAAACCCTTGCGCATGCCCAAATAGAACAGGCCGACGCCATTCGCGCCCGCGAGATCCAAATGATACCCGAAGGAGTGCTGGTTGCCGTTGCGGTTCAGCTCGCCAAAGTAAAACCATTCCAGATTCAGGGCCAGAATGCCGTGCCGCGCGAAAGTAATGCAACGTTTTTGCTTGTACTCGACCGATTTCCCCGGCGGACCAACGTGTCCGTTTACATTCAAAATCGCGGGCATCTTGCCGCGCAGATTTTCAGGTTCGTATAACAGCGCGACCGACTGGAACCCCGGCACGATTTCGTAACGCAGTTTCCGAATGCGGTATCCCTTTCCTTCGATTACTCCCGCCTCTTCGAATTTCGGCGGCGCGTCGACCCATTCGCGCGGCCACCCGTGAAAAACGACATCGTCAACAAGGTGCCGGCGCAGACGCGCGGACTCGGCTGTCCACTGCTCGGCGCTCGATGGCGCCGGAGGCTTCGCGACGCGATGAAGAATGTACTGGCGGAGCTGGAAAACCGTGACCTGAGGCGCCAGGATTTCGCCTTCCAGGATGGGCCGCAGATAGTCCGCCTCGGTTTGGGCCCAGACGGGTGCGATGAAAACGGTAAGGGTGAGAAGCGCTCGGCAATTGATCATGAGAAGATGATTCTCTCACAGAGGGACGGACGGACTTGGGCATCCCCATTAATCCATTCATACCGGCGCGTCGAGCTTTTGCCATACTCTGCTTCATCGGCTTCGGTAGCGTGGCGGCGTGGCAAGCCGCGCACGATACGACGGGGAATTTTGTTGACCTCACGGCAGCCAGCGGCGTCCGTTTCCAGCACGTGGCGTCGCACACGTCGAAAAAGTATTTGCCGGAGACGATGGGCTCCGGCGTGGCGCTGTTCGACTACGACAACGACGGGCGTCTGGACATCTTCCTGGTAAATGGCGCACCCCTGGCCGATCCGACTCCCAAAGGAACCGTCCCGAAGAAGACCGGACCGAAAGACTGGAACCGCCTCTTTCACCAGAAGAATGACGGGACCTTCGAAGACGTGACCGAAAAGGCCGGCCTACAAGGGACCGGATACGGTATGGCCGCCGCGGTGGGCGATTATGACAACGACGGTTTTGAAGACCTCTACGTGACTGCCCTCGGCGGCAACAGGCTCTATCACAACAATGGCGACGGCACGTTCACGGACGTGACGGAACAGGCGGGCGCCGGCGGCAGCGGCTGGTCGACCAGCGCGGTTTGGGTGGATCTGGATAACGACGGTCTGCTGGATCTGGTGGTGCTGCGCTATCTGCAATGGGATTTCGACGACATCTGGTGTGGAGAGCACAAGGAAGGCTTTCGCGCCTACTGCCATCCGGATACCTTCCGAGCCATTACGCCGCTGGTCTATCACAACGACGGCAACGGACGGTTTACCGAAGTCAGCCAGAAGATCGGGCTGGCTGTGCCCGGCAAGGGTCTGGGCATTGCCATCGCGGATTATGATGGCGACGGCCACATCGACCTCTTCGTGGCTAACGATTCGATGCCCGAATTTCTGTTCCACAACAAAGGCGATGGCACGTTCGAAGAAAAGGGTCTGCTCGCGCAGGTTGCGGTGGACGAAGATGGGCGCACCTACGCCGGCATGGGCGTGGACTTTGAGGATTTCAACAACGACGGCCTTCCGGACCTGGTGGTGGACAACCTGGCCAATCAGATGTACGCGATCTATCAAAATGCCGGCGACGGCACGTTTACCTACACGACCAGGGGGTCCGGCATGGGCCGCATGTCGATGCTGCACTCCGGTTGGGGGCTCCGGCTGATCGACTATGACAATGACGGCTGGAAGGATCTGCTCATCGCGCAAGGGCATGACCTGGACACCATCGATTTGACGAGTCCTCAACTGCACTATCGCGAACCCATGTTGCTGGCGCGGAATACGGGGCGCGGTTTCGTGGATGTGTCGGCAGCGTCCGGCAGCATTTTTCATGAAGCGTGGGCGGGCCGCGGGCTCGCCACCGGAGACATCGATAACGACGGCCGCATGGACGCGGTGGTGTCCACGAATGACGGGCCGGCCCACGTGATTCACAACGAAACGAGGACAGACAATCACTGGCTGACGCTCAAGCTGGTGGGTCACCAGAGCAACCGCGATGCGATCGGAGCTTCCGTGAAGATCGTCACGGCGAAAGGCGCGCAATACGCGACGGTGACCACGGCGAACAGCTACCTTTCGTCCAGCGACAAACGCGTGCACTTCGGTCTTGGAGGGGAGGCCGTGGTCCGGAGGATTGACATCCGGTGGCCCAGCGGCATCCCGCAGAGCTTGAAAGAGGTCCGAGCAGACCAGGTTTTACATGTGGACGAAACGGCGGGCCTGCGGCAGTGAGGTATAAGCTTGGAACTGTGACCCGGCCTTTGATCGTTGCTCTCGGTTTTGCATTTGCGTTTGGCGTTACGAGCGCCCAAGAGAATTCTGGCTGGCAGCCATTGGCGGGCCACACGCAGGTGCCGATATGGCCGGACACTGCACCGGACGCGCAGTTTGGCCCACCGGCCAACACCGAAACGACGCCGGAACCAGGAGAGGTCGACAACGTCTCACGACCCACAATGACGGTCTACTCGCCGAAGGGAAAGAATACTGGCGCTGCGGTGGTTGTGTTTCCTGGCGGGGGCTATTCCGTCCTGGCGATCGATCTCGAAGGCACGGAGGTCTGCGACTGGCTGACCTCAAAGGGGATTACGTGTGTGCTCTTGAAGTACCGCGTTCCGCACACGGGACCGCAGTGGAATGAGCGATGCAGATGTCAGGTGAATCCGAAAGAGCCGATGGCGCTCGAAGATGCGCAGAGGACAGTGGGGCTGGTGCGCTTCCACGCCGCGGAGTACCATATCGATCCGCACAAGATCGGCGTGCTTGGATTCTCGGCAGGCGGGCACCTGTCGGCGGATATCAGCACGCACTTTGAGAAACGTTTATATCCGGCCGTAGATGCGGCCGACAAAGAAAGCTGCCGCCCGGATTTCGCGGTGGTGCTTTATCCGGGGCATCTCTGGAGTTCCTCGAAGGGGTTTTTGTTGAATCCGGATGTTCCTGTTACTCGCCAGACGCCTCCCACTTTTTTGCTTCAGGCCGAGAATGATCCCGTGGACAGTATCAACAACTCGCTGGTTTATTACATCGCGCTGAAGAACGCCGGGGTTCCGGTAGAAATGCATTTATACGCGGAAGGCAAGCATGCCTTTGGGCTGCGGCGCACGAAGTTTCCGATCACACGATGGCCTGAGCTGGTGGAGACGTGGCTGGGAACGATTGGGATGATGTAGGGAGTTGGCTGGGATAACGCAGCCGGTCGGGATGCTTGACGGGATCGGACTTCCGCACTACGCTTGCATCGGAGACTGTGGATGCCCAAATATCTGATTCAGGCCCGGTATACGACCCAAGGAATCCAAGGCCTCATCAGCGACTCCGCTTCGGGTCGCAGGGCCGATGTGCAAGCGGCCGTCAAGGCACTCGGGGGTAAGCTTGAGGCGTTTTACTATTCATTCGGCGAAGACGATGTAGTCCTTATTCTGGACCTGCCCAACAGTGTGACCGCGGCGGCTTTGAGCTTGACCATCTCAGGCTCCGGCGCAGTGCAGGTCCGAACAACTCCGCTGCTCACCGTCGAGGATGTGGATCAAGCCCTCGAGATTAAAACGCAGTACCGGGCCCCCGGAGAATCGCGGTGATGCGAGCAATGGCGTTCAGTGGCGGAGGTACTTCTCCAGAAATCTGAACACGTCGTCTTCCCATTGAGCAGCGCCCGTGTGCACGAAATTGTGCCCGTCGTCCGGCGTTTGGCCGAAGGGCGGGTAAATCCGCAGCACGTGCGGCTTGGCCAGCCTGTTCAACTCCGCGGCCAGCGCCTTGCCGGGCGCGATGGAGTAGTCGTTCGCAGCGTAAAGCAGCATCACCGGAGCGGTTGTCTTGCGGACAGCCGCCAGCAAGACGTCGCGCAGTTCGGGCGAGTCCTCCCAAGAACCAGCGGCAGCACCGAAGGTGACGACTGCGCGTATCGCACTATCGCGCCCAGCCGCGAGTAGACTGAGCTGTCCGCCAAACGAGTGCCCGACAATGGCGATGCGATGAACGTCGCCCCCGGGCAGACGCTTGAGAAACGACAAACCTGCCATGGCATCGTCAAGATGATCCGTCGTCAGCAAACGGATCTGCGCGCGGTTTCGAGATGCTTCCCCGCCGGTAGCCTTCTCGCGCCGGAAAATATCCTGCATGAAAATCCCCTGGTCGGCCGAAAGGCCCTGGCCGCGGCGAAAGAGATAGAGAAAGGTGTAGCCGTGTTTCACGAACATAGGTCCGAGTTTCTCTGCCGCTTCGGTGATGGGGAATTTGCCGGTATACGCGGGACCGGTGCTGCCGGAGCCGTGAAGAAACAGGACAGCGGGAGCGGAGCCCTCAGATCGCCAGAGGAAACCTTTGAGGCGTAGCGTGCCGCTGGGGACGACAACCGTTTCCGGAACCACGGACGGCGATGCCTGGCCAGGAGTCGCGGAAACCGGCATGGAGGCGAACATCAATATGAAGGCAAGGACGGCTCGCAAGCGCCGCTCCGTTACTGCTTCGCCATGTACGGCACGAAGCCTTGCGTCTTCGTCTTCAATTGGTAGACCGAATGGGTCGCCGTAATGTAGAGAGTGCGGAAGTCGGAATCGCCCCAAGCGAGATTGGCCGGCTGTTCCGGCATGACGATGGTGCCCAAGTGATTTCCGTTTGCATCCCAAACCCAGATTCCGAAAGGCCCGGTTACAAAGACGTTCCCCTTGCGATCCACTTTCATGCCGTCGGGAACGCCCGATCGGGGCGGGCCTTCTTCCTTGCCGAAAAGCCGACCGTTGCTCAAGTCTCCGGTGGGACTGACATCATAGACGCGAATGTCGCGTTTCTCGCTGTCGTCGATGTACAGGCGCCGGCCGTTCGGAGAAAAGGCGAGACCGTTGGGCTGGACGAGATCCTGTGTCAGCAGGCGTACCGATCCATCCGTGCCGAGCCGGTAGACGCCTTGAAACGGAATCTCCTGCTTCTCACCCTGTACCAAGTCGAGGGTGGGATCGGTGAAATAAAGCGCGCCGTCCGGTCCGAGCACCACATCGTTGGGGCTGTTGAACCGTTTGCCTTCGTATTTATCGGCAAGGACGTGGTAGGAGCCGTCGGGCTGAACTTCCACCAGCGCGCGCAATACGCTGGCCGTAGTGATCAAGCGGTGACTGCGATCCAAAGTGCTACCGTCCGGATCTCCGGTCTCGAAGACTGCTTCGCGCCGTCCATCCGGGTAAACGCGAAAAATCTTGTTCTGTTCTTCGTCGCTGACGAAGACGAAGCCGTGAGGGTCCCAGACCGGCCCTTCGGTAAACCCGAATCCGCCGGCGACTTTTCGAGGCCTCGCGCGGCGGTCCATCAATTTCCAGAATTGCGGGGATTCAGCTTTCAATCCGAACTGGCGCTGCGGGCGAGACTGGGCGGGCAATCGAGCGCCGGGCAGGACGGCCAGATACACAGTGGCCAGGGGCAAAAAAATCCATTTCCGCGGGTGGGGCATGGTGATCTTTTGAAGTTTATCAGGTGGCCTTCGGAAACTTTGCGAACTTCTGTCCCTTCCGAGCGTATTTAGTCATAAGGCCCTCGCGCAAGCTCGAGGTGTATCAGGCTGGAGAGTGAACCATGGGATCTTTCGGAATGCAGATGAGGCACGTGGTACGCCGGTTGATGCGGTCGCCGATGTTCACCGCTGTAACACTGATCACACTGGCGGTGGGGATCGGCGCCAATACCGCGATATTCAGTGTGCTGGAGGGCGTCCTGCTCAAGCCAATTCCCTATCCAAATCCCGACCAACTCGTGGGCGTGTGGGAAACGGCCCCGGGAGTGAACTTTCCGGAAGTGAACGCGTCGCCTGCAACCTACTTTACTTTTCGTGAAGAGAACCGGACCTTCCAGGATACGGGCATCTGGCGAAGCGACTCAGTGAGTGTGACTGGCCTGGCTGAGCCCGAACAGGTGGATGCGCTGGAGGTGACGGACGGCGTGCTGCCCATTCTTGGCGTGCAGCCGATCCGCGGACGCTGGTTCACGCGCAAGGACGACTCTCCCGGCAGTCCGGAGACGGTGATGCTGGCATACGGGTACTGGCAGCGCAGATTCGGCGGCGACGCGTCGGCGACCGGGCGAAGAATCACGATCGATGGGAGCACCCGCGAAGTCATCGGCATCATGCCGCAGAGTTTCCGCTTCATGAATCGCGACCCCTCGGTGATTCTACCGTTTCAGCTCAACCGCAACGAAGCCTTCATCGGTAATTTCAGCTTTCTGGGCATCGCACGCCTGAAACCCGGAGTCACTCTCGCGCAGGCCAACGCGGATGTCGCGCGGATGATTCCGATGATGTCCCAGAAATTCCGTCCGGCTCCGGGCATGAGTCTCCAGATGTTCGAGCAGGCACGGTTTGGTCCCAATCTGCGGCTGTTGAAGCAGGACGTTGTCGGAGACATTGGGAAAGTGTTGTGGGTGCTGATGGGGACGGTCGGCATGGTGCTGTTCATCGCTTGCGCCAACGTCGCCAACCTGCTGCTTGTGAGAGCCGAAGGACGCCAGCAGGAACTCGCCATCCGCGGGGCGCTGGGAGCGAGCCGGCCGCAGATCGCCGGGGAACTCTTGCTGGAGAGCGTGATTCTCGGGCTGGCGGGCGGCGTGCTTGGGCTGGGACTGGCCTACGCCGCGCTCCGATTGCTGGTGGCCATTCGGCCAACGAATTTGCCGAGGCTCGACGAGATTTCCATCGACCTGCCGGTCCTGCTTTTCGCGCTGGGGGTCTCAGTCGCGGCCGGCGTTCTGTTCGGCCTGATGCCGGTATTCAGATATGCGGGAGCGCAACTGAGCGCCGGTCTGCGGCAGGGAGGGCGGACGTTAAGCGAGGGCAGAGAGCGCCACCGGGCGCGCAGCGTGCTGGTCGTGGTGCAGGTGGCGCTGGCTCTGGTTCTACTGGTCAGTTCCGGGCTCATGACTCGCACGGTGCGGGCGCTCAAGCAGGTGCAGCCCGGATTCACGCAGCCGGAGC
>Ga0335070_10009088_pt1 | contig 11675 bp, 10 predicted proteins | sample Lox_Sample_13_FD_206722 | JGI IMG/M metagenome (GOLD analysis project Ga0335070, IMG submission 206722) | Soil microbial communities from Loxahatchee National Wildlife Refuge, Florida, United States - Lox_Sample_1.3 | ecosystem: Environmental > Terrestrial > Soil > Wetlands | place: USA...
GGTAATGTGCCACAGTCTCTCTCGCTCTTCGATTGTGGGGCAGGCTCAAAGCATCGCGGTGGTAACAGCTGGCCAGACTGGCCAACTCATCGTCCGACGACATTTGCAGTGTCGTGGGGACCATGAGTTGGCCAACCTTGATATCATGAATTGGCCAATCCCAACCTGGGCTCTCCAGCAGGGACCGATGAATTGAGCACCATCAGTTGGCCAGAAACCGGGTATCGGCACCAACAGCTTGCCAAAAACAAGAGAAGACAGCGAATTATCTTGGGGGTGTGAAGGCGCAGCCGGCCCTCAAGGCACCGCGGTTCGTATCCACGCCGGGCAACCACCGTTCTTGGGGGTGGTGTGTACACCCCTAACGAAGTTCTGGAATTTACCGGGGTAACGCGCCTGTGCTGCATCGGAATTCGACGCACGGCTCCACTAAAGGTGGCCGGCTATCAGGTATCCCACGCACTGGCTCAGCCCGAGTGCGATGACCGCGATCAATCCGTGTCTGATGATAACGGTGACAGGTTCATCGCGAGTGCTCCTGGCGATCGAATAGCTGATCAGGGCCAGCAACACAAAGGCCCAGGCGATTCCAACGATCGTCGCCTGAGCGGCAGGCAATAGCAGAACGATCGCAGCAAAACTGAATGAAACCAGCAGGCGGGAGAGAAAATTCAAGGCCGTGGCAAGCCTCGACCGCCGTTCGCCGCATCCTTCGCTCTCCTTGTACAGACGAATCCCCAGGGAATCAGAGATATTATCCGCCAGGGCGAATGTGAGCAATCCACCGAGAATCGGTCCCTTGCCCGCCCGGGCCGATGCCAGTCCGACAATCAGACTGGCACTCGTAATGACGGCCGCCGAGCTGCCAAGAATGTAGTTCTCCACCTTCGTGAATTCCGACCTGTCGACACGCCAGATGGCGATCTCCTCACGAAGCCAACGTTGAAGATCAGCCTTCATCATCCCCTCCCGCCGAGGCGGTCATCCGCCGCCGGGCAGAGTCCGCCCCGGGGTCTTCCATCCTCGGCATTCCCTTGCCACGGCCTTGTCCAGCGTTTCGCCATCCAGTGTCTTGCGTTTGGGCAACTCCACCACGAGACGCCGGAGTTCGGTCTGGTGAGCGCCCTGAATGTTCTTGTCCTTCGCATGGCATTCAGCAAGCAGCTTCTGGACCTCCCCGTCGATTTCGCGGGCGGTCTGTTGGCTGCAGTCGAGCGCGTCCTTCCTCACGGCGGCGTCCGCAACCTCGGGTTTGGCCGATGTTCGCGGCACTCGCGGTAAGGAAACGTATACCCGGCCAACCTGCTCCCAGCAGCCGGCCAGCCCCAGAGTAGGAGCGGCATGACGACGACCGCCCATTAACTCGTTCCCCGTTCGCCCGGTCGTTGTCCGGTCGCGTGAGGTCGATTTGGGCCGATGGCTTTCAGCCACCTCACTATGCTACGACGTTTCTTCGAGGATCGCGAAGAAATCGCGCGCTAACCACCCCGAACAAGAAACCTCGGATATGCGCGACATAGGCAACGCCCCCGGTTTGCGCGTTGGCCACCGTGCCAAGGTCGAAAAGCTGGATGAGGAACCACACACCGATCAGAAGCGCGGTGGGGACGAACGTGACGCGCACAAAGACGAAGATGCACAGGAGCGAGCGCATCCGATCCCGCGGGTAGTGGGTGGAGTCTCCGATATCCACAAGGAAGTGTTTCCTCACTGCCTTTCGGTGTTCCGCATCCACGGTGGAGATGTGGTCCCGCGCCTCCTTCTCGGAGAGTCTCATTTCACGCATCGTGTTCTTGATGCGCTGCTCCACCGGCGCCACGAAAGAAAGACCTATCCTCTTGTCAGGGGGCAGGAAGAAGCTGCTGCCCCGGCCCACGATCACCGCATTTCCATGCGCGGCGATGGAAAACAAAACACGTTTCAGGCTCTCAAGGTATGCCTGCGATGAAAGGGCCCGGTCTGGCCGGAATTCGGCCAGCCAATCTTCGAGCTCGGAGCTCTCCTTCTCGCCGAGCGTAGCGACGAGCTGGGTGCTGACGTGTGCGTCCTGGGCGATCTGTTCAACCAACTCCCAGTCGTAGAGGTGCATGCCCAGTTCGGTGGCAAGCTTCTCGGCGATGGACTCGGCCCCGCAGCCCTCCTCGCGCGTGATCGTCACGACCGCGGCGGGCGGGGCGGCATCACTTCGCGCAGCCGCCATTCCTCGATTCTCGCTCTGATCAACCGGTTCAGCTCTTCGGCGGTACGGAGATTATTCATGTGGGTTTTCTGTGGACACGGTGTTTTCACGCCCGTTGGCCCTTGACGTTGATCAAGCCAACCTTCGCAGGCTGTTGCGGGTCAGGGTAGCAACGCAACTTTGCGATACCAACTGAACCCGGCGACCAGACGACCTGCCTTTCTCCATGACGACATGCAACGCCTGGCGCCGCCTGGTCGTTTGGCGTCGCCACGGCGGCAGGATTCCAGATTCCATCAGCTGGCCAGAAACTGGGTTTTGATACCAATAGTTGGCCAAGAACCTATCTGTAGACGCGGCCCATCCCGGATTCATTCATCGGCACCAGCGAGGAGACGGTTTACGGGCTGCCCATGGCGCTTGAATCAGTCGCGTCGCCCTGGCTGCCGCGATCTCACGGCATTACTACTCGCGCCAGATCTTGTTCAGCAAGCGCAACCCGAGAACGACACTGAGCGCGCAGCCGAGGACGCCGACGACAGAAAACCCCTTCACGACCGGCGGCACCCCGTTGCTCCATAACACGGCTGAGCCGAGGAACAGGGAGCTGGTGATCATGCCCATCACCAGCCGATTCACCGAGGGTTCGAGCCGGCGGTGCTCCAGATGGATGTCGAACGTGCCGCTCTGGATCTTTTTGAAAACCTCGTTGAGGCCGCGCGGGAGCGTTTCGCCGATGTGGCGCCATTCGCCGAGCACGCGCTGCCATTTCTTCCATTGCGCGCGCGGCGAGAGGCGGCGCCGGAGGATCTTGCGCTGATACGACCCGATCAACTCGAGCATGTTCACCGCCGGGCTGAGCAGCCGCGCCGTGCCTTCGAGCATCACGAACATCTTGATGAGGCTCGAGACGCTGCTCGGCAGGATCAATTGGTAACGCGAGATGATTCGGACCATCTCGTTGAGGGCGCCGCCGAGTTGGAGGCGGTCGATGGACTGGCTGCCGTAGAAGGCCACATAGTCGGCGACATCGGCGCTGAAGGCCCCTTCGTCGAAGTCATCCGGGGCGGAGCAGAGGTCCATGATCAGGCGGGCGAGGTGCGCGCCGTCGTGGTTGGCGATGGCGATCATGGCCTCCGCGATCGTCTCGCGCAACGGTTCATCGATGCGGCCCACCATGCCACAGTCGAGGATGCCGATGGCGCCGCCGGGGAGCACGAGGACGTTGCCGGGATGAGGATCGGCGTGAAAGAAACCGTCGCGAAAAACCATATCCATCCAGATGGTCGCGCCGCGGCGGGCGAGATCCTCGCGGTCGACGTCGAGCTCGTCGAGACGGCCGGCTTCGCGCAGGCTCACGCCGGTGAGCAATTCCATCGTGAGCACGCGGCTGGTGCACAGCTCGGAAAAGACCTGCGGAAAATGCACCATCGGATCAGCGGCGAAATTGGTGGCGAATTGCTGAAGATTCTGTTCCTCGCGGCTGAAGTCGAGTTCGCGCGACAGCGAACGGCGAAACTCCTGGACCACGGCCACGGGCTGGTAGCGTTTCAGTTCCGCCGACATCTCCGCCAGTCGGGCGAGTCTCTGCAGGATTTCAACGTCGCCCCGGATGCGCGACTCGATGCCCGGATGCTGCACCTTCACCACCACCGCGCGCCCATCCGGCAGGCGCGCGCCATGGACCTGCCCAATCGAAGCGGAACCGATGGGGGCAGAATCAAACTCAGCGAAGATCTCGGTCACGGGCCGGCCCAGTTCGGCGGCGATCGTGGCGAACGCGACTTCCGGCGGGTCGGGTGGCACCCTGCGCTGCAACTGGGCCAGTTCGTCCGCGACTTCCGGTCCGACGAGATCGGGGCGGGTACTGAGCATCTGCCCGAACTTGATGTAGGTGGTGCCGAGTTCGGTCACCGCGAGACGGATGCGCGTGGCGTGCGATTGCTCGGCCAGCAACTCGCCTTCCTGGCCAATGAGAAATCTCGTCTGGCTTTTGAATTCGGTATGACTCAGCCACTCCGCGAGGCCATACTTCGCGAGGACGCTAACGACTTCACCGATTCGACGGACGTTATGAAAATGTCGCTGGGGTGAACGGGGGTTCATGATGGAAGCTTGGTGGAGGCGACAGGATGGATGAGTGATTGAAGGCGGCGGGAAACGGTCAACGCCCCGATCAGCAATGTGATGCGACAGCAACCGGCTGGCGTGCGTTTCGCGGCCTGTAGAACCATACCTTTGCCCCTTCTGTCGCTGCAATGTATCCAGCGACGATGACGAGAACGGTTCCCATCTGGAGCGCCGACAGCGGCACAAAACCGAACGCAGACGCAAGGGGCCCGAGAAAGGGGATAGCGAGGGCGACGACACTCATGACAATAGAGGTCCTCAACAGCATGTTGCTCGGCTTGCTGTAATACGCGGGTCCGCGCGTTCGAAGGACCAGGACAACGGCGAGTTCGGTCAATAGAGAAATGACGAACCAAGTCGTCTGGAAGACTGCTTTATCGGCATGAAAGACCAGCAGCAGAATCGCGAACGTCAGCAGATCGAAGACGGAGCTGATCAGCCCGAAAACGATCATGAAACGCCGCACTTCCTTGATCTGCCAGCGCTGAGGGCTTGTGACGTTCTCCGGATCGACGTTGTCGGTCGAGATCGTAATCGATGGCAGGTCCGAGATGAAATTCTCGAGCAGGACTTGCTTGGCGGCCATCGGGAGGAACGGCAGCAACGGGGCTCCCAGCGCCATGCTGACCATATTGCCGAAACTCGCACTGTTCGTAATGTTGATGTATTTGAGCGTGTTGACGAAGGTGCGTCGGCCATCCTCCACGCCACGGCGTAGGACATCCAGATCGGGCTTTAGGAGGATGATGTCGGCGCTTTCGCGGGCGACATCGACTGCCTGGTCGACCGAGATTCCGACATCGGCCCCATGCAGCGCGGGCGCATCGTTGATGCCATCACCGAGATACCCGACGGCATGTCCGGTCCGCTGCAGGGCGCGGATAATACGCTCCTTCTGCTGGGGATCGACTTCAACGAAGAGATCGGTGCGCGGCGCGCGCTGCCCGAGCGCCTCGTCGTTGAGTTTGGCCAGTTCATCGCCGGCAATGATCGCCTTCGGGTCGAGCCCCACCGCTTCCGCCAGGTGCGCCGTGATGTGGCGATTGTCGCCGCTGATGACCTTGACGCGGACGCCGAGGTTGGTGAGATCGCGGATCGTTTGCTGAGCGTCCGATTTGGGCGGATCGAAGAAGACCAAGAATCCGGCAAATGCCATCCCTCCCTCATCGTCGCGGCCGTAGCGGTCTTTGGCGGCGATCTTGCGTGTCGCCACGGCCAGGACCCGAAATCCTGCCTCACCCTTGGCCCGGCAGAACGCCTCAAGCCGCTCGCGCACGTCCGTCGTGATAGGAACATGCAAACCGTCGCGGTCCACCGAGGAACAGATAGCAAGCACATTCGCGAAAGCGCCCTTGGTGACGATCAGGTGCTGCGATGCATCGCCGTCCACCGCCAAGACGATTGTCAGCAGCTTGCGTTGAAAGTCGTAGGGAATCTCATCGATCTTGCGGTAGCCATTCGTCGTCAATCCGGCACTCTTGCCGACCGCTACGAGGGCGGCATCGAGCGGGTTGGCGATGCCGGTCTCGAAGGCCGCGTTGAGAAAGGCCAGCTGCTTGGCCTGCGTTGATGTCCGGCCATCTGCGTCTGTGGCGTCTTGAAGGACGATGACGCCCTCGGTCAATGTGCCGGTCTTGTCCGTGCAGAATATATCCATGCTGCCGAGGTTCTCGATCGCATTGAGGCGGCGGACGATGACACCCTGTTTGGCCATCGCGCGTGCGCCGGCGGACAGCGTCACGCTGATAATGGCGGGCAGCAGCTCCGGCGATAGACCGACAGCGAGCGCTACTGCAAATAGCAGCGACTCGATTACCGGCCGGCCAAGAAGCAGGTTTACCGTCAGCACGAACAGAACGATGGCGATCATCACCCGGATCAGGATATAGCCGAAGTGCCGAATGCCGCGCGCGAACTCCGTCTCGGGCGGGCGCGCCCTGAGCCGCGCTACGATCGCGCCGAAGGCGGTCCGGCTCCCCGTTTCGACCGCAAGCATCTTCGCCTTGCCGCTCTGGACCGAAGCGCCGAGGTAAACTGCGTTGGTACGCCCAGCGATGGGCACCTCCGGCGGAACGATCCCGGGCTGCTTCTCGACGGGAAAGGATTCGCCGGTCAGGCTGGCTTCGTTGACCAGGAAGTCCGTGGCCTCGATCAGACGTCCATCGGCAGGAATGAGGTTGCCGGCCGATAGCACGATGACATCGCCGGGCACGATGGTGCTTACGGGCACAATTTGTTCGATGCCATTGCGTTCCACACGACAAGTCAGCGCCAGACGGCGCTTGAGCGCTTCGACCGCAGCCGATGCCCGGTACTCCTGATAGAAACCGAGCAGCGTGCTGCCGAGCACGATCGCCAGAATGATGCTTGCATCCACCCATTCCCGCAGCGCCAGCGAAATCACGGCGCCGAAGATGAGAATAAGTACGAGCGGGCTTTCGAATTGCCGCAGCAGTAGGCGCAGAGCGCTCAGGTGCCTCACGTCCTCGACGCTGTTGGGGCCAACTTGGCGAAGCTTCGCGGCGGCATTTTCGGACGACAAGCCGCCGGAGCCCGAGCCCAGAGCAGCGCTCAGCTCAGCAGCATCACGACTCCAGTATGGGACATCAGTTTTCTGGTCGGCCATACGCCATCACTTCCGTTAGTCAATCGCCTTGCCGCGGACCACCATGCAACTCTGTATCAAATCAAACACGTCCATAGCCTCGGCGCGCGAGACCTCCCATGGAGAACATGTTGCCGAAATTCGAATTGCAGGCGGGCCGGCACGAGATCACCGGCCGCGAGAGAGGGCTCTCCTCTGCGGGCCGGTCGCTTTTCCGTAGATGGGCCCGCTTCGGTCGCGCCCCACTTCCAATTCCGAATCTCCAGCAGGTCTTGACCATATTTGTCGATGTATTGCTTTTGCTTTCGTTTGCGTCCCGACCAACTCATCACTCGGTCCAGTAAAGGCGGGGCACGTCAGAGGCGTCGGAAACCCTCAAAGACCCGTCCGGTGACCGCCCCAAAGATGAAGCCGCCAATGTGAGCCACATAGGCGACGCCACCGCCCGAGTCTACATCGGCCACGGCGCCGACCTGATTAAAAAGTTGAATCAAGAACCACAGTCCGATCAAGAGCGCTGCCGGAATGAAGGCAATGCGGGTGAACCAGCCCAAAACAAGCAGCGTGCGGATCCTGTCATGAGGGTAAGTGACCAGAAAGGCGCCCATCACACCGGCAATCGCGCCACTGGCGCCGAGATTGGGGACGGTGGAACTGGGCATGATGGCGGTCTGCGCCACCGAAGCCGCCAGACCGCAGAGCAGGTAAAACACCGCGTACCGTGGCCGCCCCATCGCGTCCTCGATTTCCGGGCCAAATGCCCAGAGGAACACCATGTTGCCCAGAATGTGCATCCAGCCGACGTGCATGAACATCGCCGTCAGGATGGTGACCCAGTGGTGGCCGGCGACAATTGTGGCGGGAATCTCCGCCCACTGCATTACAAAGGCCTCGCCGCCCATCAGTTCCAACACGAAGACGAACCCGTTCGCGATGATGATTGCGGTGGTGACGACGGGGAAACGGCTGGGCTGCCGAGATGCATCCGATAGTGGAATCATGCTTCCTGCGCTTTCTTCCTTCGTTGCGTGGGACAAACATCCGCCTCAACCGATCGGGCCCATCAATTTGCTCGTGGTTCATTCCATTGCACCTGGTCCTCCCAACTCAATCTTCCGCTCGACAACGCTCCTTACCGGCAGGTACTCGACTGTGGGGAGAGGGAGCCTTTGGTTTCAGTGGGTGCGATCGGCAGGGGATCCTCGGCTCCGACTCTTCTCCAGTGCCTCTTTCACGGAACCACCGCTCACCGTCTCTTGCTTCAAGAGTTCCTCGGCCAACGCCTTAAGGGCCGGGCGCTGCTCTCTCAACAATTCCTGGGCCCGCTGGTATTGTTCGGTCACGAAACGCTGGACTTCGCTGTCGATCACCTGACGAGTCTCCGGACTGATCTGGCTGTTGTCCTCGACGGCCCCGCCCAGGTATTGGAGCTGTTGACCTGCGTAGCGCACCGAGCCGAGCTTTTCGCTCATGCCAAATTCTGTGACCATGCGCCGGGCCAGCTCAGTCGCCCGCATGATGTCGTCACTGGCGCCGGTACTGATGGTTCCGAACTCCACCATCTCGGCGGCCCGGCCGCCCAACATGACGGCAATCCGGTCCTTGAGTTCGGCGACGGAGAGCAGATAGCGGTCCTCGGTTGGCATTTGCATGGTGTAGCCCAAGGCGCCGCGGCTGTGCGGCACGATGCTGATCTTGCTGACCGGTTCACCATGCGGCACCAGTTCAGCCACCAGCGCGTGACCAGACTCGTGGTAGGCAACCGTAGTTCGCTCCTGCTCGTTCATCACCCGGCTCTTTTTCTCGGAACCTGCGATCACCCGTTCGATCGCCGCCTCGAAATCACTCAACATGACGGCCGCGGCTTTGTGCCGGGCAGAGAGCAAGGCCGCCTCATTCATGGCATTCGCCAGATCCGCGCCGCTGAAACCAGCGGTCATCCGGGCGGCTCGCTCCAAGTCAAAGTCTGCCGCCAGCTTTATTTTCCTGCCATGAATGCGAAGGATTTGCACCCGGCCAAGGAGATCTGGATTGCCGATGGCAATCTGGCGATCGAAGCGGCCCGCGCGCTGAAGTGCCGGGTCAAGCACCTCCGGACGGTTGGTGGCAGCCATGATAATCACCGGGGCGCTGGTGTCGGTTTTGAAACCGTCAATCTCTGCCAGCAGCTGGTTAAGCGTCTGCTCCCGCTCATCATTGCCGCCCAGGCGCGTCACGCCTCCCCGGCTCTGACCAATGGCGTCAATCTCGTCAATGAACACGATCGCCGGAGCCGCCTTGCGCGCCTGCTCGAACAGGTCGCGCACGCGGGCGGCGCCCACGCCCACGAACATTTCGACGAACGCGGAGCCACTCGTCTCGAAGAACGCAACCCGGGCCTCGCCCGCCGTTGCTTTGGCCAGCAGCGTCTTGCCGGTGCCCGGGGGCCCTACGAGCAACACGCCCTTGGGAATATGCCCGCCGAGTTGAGCGAATTGCTCTGGCGCCTTCAGAAACTGAATGATCTCCTGGAGCTCGGCAATGGCTTCATCTGCCCCACCCACATCTTGGTAGGTGACGGTGACATCCTCGGGCTTGACCTCGGTCGCCTTGCTCTTGCCAATCCCAAAGATGCCGCCCAACCCTCCGCCGGCGGCCCCGCCCCCTCGCCAGTAGGCCACGTACCAGAAACCGCCGAGTAGCGCCAGCGGCAGAAGGTACCGCAGCAAAATGCCACCCAGGGGGTTGGGTGGGCGCTCGAAGCGGTAAGTTACATTTGCGCGTTGCAGCTCTTCAATCAGCTTGGGGTCGCCGGGGGGCGCAGCCACGGTATCGAATGGGACGATCGGAAAAGCCCCGTCCGCTTTGGGGTTCTTCATCTTCCCAGTGATGGCCGCGCCGCCGATGGTTACGTTCACGATGTGACCATCAGCGACGTTCTTCTTGAACTCGCTGTAAGGAATCTCGGTGCTCCGGGTCAGAGGAGCCAAGACGAATACCTGGAACAGCCACATAACAATCAAGCTCGTGATGAAGTAGCTGATGCCGTAATGAAATTGCCGCCGACTTTGCTCCTGGCGCTTCTTTTCATCGTCGCGGTCGTGTCTTCTTTGTGAGGATTCTGGCTCGTTCATAGTCCATTTCCTAAGTGTTCAAATTCATGGCAGCTAGACTCGTTACCATCGGCGTTTTGCTGCGCTTTTCGAACATTAACGATTCTTCAGTCTGGGCATTTGGTCGATCTTCATACATTCGCATATTGCATCATCAGGCCCCAGCCAATGTCTGTATGGCTGATGATTCCTATTACTCTATGGTTTCGGACAACCGGCAATTGCTTGATGCGCCGGGCAGTCATGGTCGCTCCAGCATGGAGCGCCTCATCATCGGGGGACACGGTGATGACGTTTTTCGTCATGATCGCGTCAACTGGAAGATCCGTGATGTCCCTCACGCGATCCTCCATCGACTCAGGAGATAGGAAGTACTCCTCATGTTCCATTAGTTCTTTCTGAGTTGGGAGCAATTTACGACTTAGGTCAGAGTAGGTGACAATGCCCGCCAGCTTCTGCTCGCTGTCGACGACGAGGATATCATTCAGATGGTGGCGGAGCATAAGGCGCAGAATCTCGCGTAGCGGCGTCTTGGGGTCGACCGTGACTGGTCTGGAATTCATTAATTGATGGACTTTCATTTTGATTCCGGGGAGGACGAGGCGGGTGGGGTTGAGTTGGTGGATTGATTTAGGGCCGAGCGCTACGAATGTGCTGTCGGTGGCCGCCAAAAGATCTTCAGCACCTCGAGTACGGCCCGCTCGCCGTCGGCGGCCTCGCCGAAAATCCGGGGCCGCCCGAGAGAGACGGAGCGGGAACCGAGCGCAAAAGCGTTGACGACATCGCCTCCACGCCGCCCGCCGCTGTCATAGGGGACCTCGCGACCGCGGGCAGCTTGGGCAACGCAGCCGGGGTCGAGCCGAGGTTGTGAGAATTCATAGCGCAAGCATACCCGATCCCGCGTCGGCAAGAAATACTTTCGAGCGCTCAAAGTGATGCCTGGTTGGCATGAGCCAACGGAGGTGAACTCCGACAAGCGGACTTTGAAGGCGGCGGCACGCCGGCCGCCGCCTGCTCGAGTCGGACGCGGGCGATCGCAGGTAGAGAAGCAAGGAGGGGGACCAGCAGCAAGAAGCGGATCGGGCACAATCTAGTCGGCTTATTCTTGGCCAGTATAACTGTGAGAAGAATAAAGCATTTCCGATCGTTCCCCGATGAATTTACAGTGTGGCTATGAACCAATCCACCACGTCTACGCCGGGCGGTCCTATGAATAGCAACAAGGACGAAGCGCTCGCCGAAACAAATACGACTCAATACCAGGGGTTTGAGGAGCCGCGAAGCTCTGCCTGGCTCCTTGTCGAGATCATCGCCGTGCTTCTAGCATTGGTCTGTTTCGTCGCCATGGTTAGGAGGAAGATCGGGGTTTTCTAGTGACAATTAACTTACGCTTAGCGATGGACATTTCTGCCGAGCCCGATCAACAAGGCCGATGCTTGGGTTCGGAACTGCACTCCAAAGGACCGCCCAAAACTCGCGCGCAATTGCGGCGCCGGTCATGATGGAAAGATTCCGCCTAAGAGGGTGGTTATCTTCCGGTGACATCATCCTTGTGCACTCGGGAAACACTTGAGGAAGTTGGCCAGCGTCGGAGATGTGTTGGAACCTTTCCAAACCAGCATCGTCTGCATTGGCGGGAGCCCGGACGGAGGGTCGCGGAACACGATCA
>Ga0335070_10009089_pt1 | contig 11675 bp, 8 predicted proteins | sample Lox_Sample_13_FD_206722 | JGI IMG/M metagenome (GOLD analysis project Ga0335070, IMG submission 206722) | Soil microbial communities from Loxahatchee National Wildlife Refuge, Florida, United States - Lox_Sample_1.3 | ecosystem: Environmental > Terrestrial > Soil > Wetlands | place: USA: Florida...
AGGAACTCGCCCCGCACGAGCGCGTGATGCTGGAGAACATTTTCCAGGGCGGCAGCATGACGCAGTTGTCGAACCTGAAGAATCGCTTCTACACGGCTGTGCCGATCATCCGTCAGGACATCATGGCCGCGCTCAAGAATAAGGGGATTTATCTGCTGGACCCCGAGTCTGCCAACGGATACAGCATCGGCGCAATCATTGTGATCCTTATTCCTTTCGCCATTTTCCAATACCTGGGATGGGCTAACTTCCTGAGTTCGGTTCCTCTGCTGATTGGCTGCGGACTTTTAGCCGCATTCATCTGGTGGCTCTTCGCCCGTGAGATGACCGCAAAAACAATCAAGGGAAGCCGCATTCGCATCGCCGTGCTCGGGTTTCAGGAATTCATGAACCGTGTGGACGCGGAACGCCTGAAGCTGATGCCGCCAACTACGTTTGAAAAATATCTCGCGTATGCCATGGCGCTGGGCGTGGAGCATCATTGGGCCCAGGCATTCGCCGGGATCGTGAAAGATCCGCCAAGCTGGTACACGGCTCCCGGCGGCTACCCACCGGGCATGGGATTTAATCCAATCTTCTTCTCGAATTCCATGCACAGCATGGCCACGGATATGCATCAGGTTTTCGTCTCGGCGCCGCGTGCGAGTTCGACGGGATCGGGATTCGGTGGCGGTGGTGGTTTTGGTGGTGGCGGAGGGTTCTCCGGCGGCGGATTCGGCGGAGGAGGAGGCGGAGCGTTTTAGCGAATGTAGCGACAGCCGAGGCGGTTGTCCCTACAAGAGCAATCTCGCGCGTCGCCAACTACTACGTTCCGATTATTGATTCATTCTTCGCTATCCCTATAATCGGCGCACCACTTTCTGGGGTTCGACTGTGCCCATTACGCGCAAATCTGTCCTTAAGGCCGTCGCCGCAGGACTTTGCGTCATTGCGCTCGCGTGGGCGTTCGCTTCTATAGCGCTCTACCGCGTCATGCGTCGACCTCCCGAGCAATTCGCCAGGGTGATGACACGAGTCCCCGAGCCGTACGCATTCCTGGTCCTTCCCTTTTCGATGTTATGGCGTCATGCGCGTGCCGGCGCCCTCGAGATCGGCGACCCCGTCCCGGATTTCACGCTGGCGAAGTTGGATAAGACGGGTCGGATCCAGCTTGCGTCATTTGCGCAGCAAGCCCGGCCAGTCGTGCTGGTATTCGGCAGCTATACCTGACCGCCATTCCGGCGGGAGGTGCCCGCCCTCAACAAGCTCTATCGCGAGTATGGAAGCCAGGTATCCTTCCTGGTGGTATACATCACGGAGGCACATCCGACCGACGTCTGGCAAACAGAGAGCAACCTGAAGGACAACGTGCTGTTTGCCAGTCCTAAATCGGAGCAAGAACGCACGGAATTGGCGGGCACGTGCGTGCGGAAGCTTGGCATCGAGATACCCGCCGTGGTCGACGAATTCGGAAACTCCACCGAGAGCGCTTACACAGCATGGCCCGAGCGACTGTACCTGCTCGATCGCACGGGCCGCGTGACCTACAAAAGTCAGCCAGGTCCTTACGGGTTTAAACCCGACGAGCTGCGCACGGCACTCCACAATCTGACCGGGCAATAACGGGTGGAACCAGATTTTCTTATTTTTCGCCTGCGCTTACGTTGCTTCCCCATAAGGCATTGCTGCCCCAGAGTGCATTGCTGCCCCACAGGGCGTTCGATCCCCACAGCGCATTGCTGCCCCACAGTGCATTTGAGCCCCACAAGGCATTACTGCCCCAGAGCGCGTTGCTGCCGTTGACCGTCGATGGAGGCGCCCCGACAAAGAACTGCGAGGTACCCCACACCGCGGCGTTCGACCAGGCCGGCGATGTGTTCCATGTGCTGCCCCGGGCGTCATTCATGTAGACGCTGCCCGACTTGGCGTCGAAAGTGGCGACCGGGGACATGGCATTTCCCTTCGCCACGTCCGTGCTGCTCATCGCTGCTTCCACGTCGACATAGCCGGCGCCAATCGTGAAGACGTCATATTGATCGGTATAGGTGATCCCGGTGGTTGGATCGGTCGTGCTGCTGAACGCAGGAAATGATTTCCATGCCGTCTTCATCAGGCGGGCTTTCACCTGATCAGGCGTGAGCGAAGGACTCTTCTGCAGCAGGTCCGCGACAACGCCGCTGACCACACCGGCCGCCATGCTGGTGCCGCTCAGGGTGAAGTAGCTGGATGACGGAGCGCTGCTGCCTCCATTCACGTAGAACGAATAAGGCACCTGGTTGCCGGGATACTGCGTGTAGAGCGTGGAACCCGGGGCTTCCAGCGAAACCAGCAAGTTGCCAGGGGCGACAATGTCGGGCTTCACGATGGCATCGATCGCGGTCGGCCCTTTCGAACTGTAGCTCGCGATCAGGTCATCGACGCGGGTCGGCGTTCCCATGGTCTTCATCGCTCCGACCGTGATCACGTAGGGATCATTGCCCGGAGCCGTCACTGTCGCATAACCGTCCGTGGGCTCGTAACGTCCATTATTTCCGGCTGCGACCACGACCACGATGCCGTTCTTCCAGGCGGCCTCGACTGCCTGGCAAAGCGGATCGAGCGTGTAGCTCTCGTAGACGGCGCGTCCAAGGGAAAGGTTCAATACGCGGATGTTGAACAGCGGCTTCAGCGTGATCGCCGTGCCGATAGCGGCGATGACCGCGCTGTCGGAGCCCGCACCATTCTGATCGAGAACGCGCAGGTTCACCAGGTTCGCCTTGGGAGCGATGCCTTCAAACGTCCGCGAATAAGCAGGTCCTGTGGAGCTGGCTCCGTTGCCGGCGATCAGTCCTGCAATGTGTGTCCCGTGTCCGTATTCGTCATTCCCGCTGAGCTTGCCGGGCACGAAACTCTGATTCCATACGACGCGAGATGCCCCTAAAAGGCCGCCTTTGAGATCGGGGTGATTGCTCACGCCGCTATCGACAAGCGCCACGCCAATGCCTGAACCGGTGTATCCGGATTGCCACGCGGCAAATGCATTGACCGCCGGCGCCGCGTTGCTGAGGGCAGGAGTCAATGTGCGATCCAGGCTGATGTACTTTACATTTGCCTGATTCGAGAGCGACAGGATATTCGAGAGCGGCAACTGGGCGACGACTCCATTCACCAGCGGCAACGAGTTCAGAATCGAACCCAGCGTCCCCAGAAGCTTGAGGTCGAGAAGACTCGGTGGATTGTTGTACTGCACGACCACCTGAGCGGACGATGCTTTGAACTTCTGCAGATCCGGAGAGAGTTTCGCGGTGTTGGCACCGAACGCGAGAGTCGCGGTGCACAGCAGAAATCCCAGCCACAGCTTCTTCATGATTCCCCCAAACTTCGATTGCCCACAGACTTGCGGAAACTGACCCCAAGTACTCAGGTGCAGGTCAAGCGCCAAAAAGAAGCCGGGCGAGGCTTTTGATTCAACAACTTGCAGTGGGTGTTGTAGAACGCAACGGGCGTTTTGTCCCGAGTGCTGAGACATGGGACAAGTTGTCGCATTTGAGCAGTGAGTAATGAGCAGTGAGTAATGAGCAAGCGATGGCTCACTTCCTAAGTTACTGAAACAGCATTGTTTTGTTGCGAAACCTTCGTAATCTCATGGCCCCCTTTCGGGCAGACATGCTCCTCTAAATTGTTGAAAATCTACTCACTTGTCCTATGTCTTGGGTTCGCTCCATGGGTTCTCGGGCATTTGTCGTCCTGCTAGCGATGGCGGCGTCGACAGTCTTCGCAGTGGCGTGTTCCCACTGGCAATCGAGCGATCCCATCAAGTTCGCCTGCTACCTCATTGCTGCGCTGCTGGTATCGCCACTGAAGGTGAGTCTGCCGGGAATCGAAGGGACGCTCTCCGTGAACTTCCTGTTCACGCTGCTCGGCATCCTCGAACTGAGCCTGCCGGAGACTCTGCTCATCGGGGTGGCGAGCACGTTGTCGCAGTTCTACTGGAAGCCTGCGCGGCAGGTGAAACTGATCCAGTTGGTTTTCAATCTTTCGCAGGTCACGATTTCCAGCGCGATCGCGTTTGGGACGTACCATCTGGTGGCCGTATACCTGTTGCACACTGCCGGGCCTGTGGCCCTGGTGGCAGCCGCCGTGACGCACTTCGGCTGCAACACGGCGGCAATGTCGACCATCATCGGGTTGACCGAAGAGAAGCCGATCGCGAAGGTCTGGACAGGGAGCTATCTCTGGTCATTCCCCTATTACATGGTCGGCGCGGCCGCGGCGGGCCTGGTGCATTTCCTGAATGGCCATATCGGATGGCAGTCCTCGCTCCTGGTCCTGCCGCCGATCTACCTCATGTACCGTTCGTACCGCCTGTATCTTGGCAAACTGGACACGGAGAAGCGCCACGCCGAACAGGTTTCGAATCTGCACCTGCGGACGATCGAAGCGCTCGCGCTCGCCATTGAGGCCAAGGATCAGACCACCGGCGAGCATTTGCAGCGGGTTCGGGTCTATGCCCTGGAACTGGCCAAGGATCTGCAACTGACGGAAGACGAAACGGAAGCCCTGAAAGCCGCCTCCGTGCTGCACGATATCGGCAAGCTTGCCGTGCCCGAACACATCATTTCGAAGCCCGGGAAACTCACCCGCGACGAATTCGAGAAGATGAAGATCCACCCTGTAGTGGGAGCCGAGATTCTCGAACAGGTCAACTTCCCGTATCCGGTCGTACCCATTGTGCGGGCGCACCATGAAAAATGGGACGGAAGCGGCTATCCGCACGGCCTCGCCGGCGACGATATCCCCATTGGGGCGCGGATCCTCGCGGCAGTCGATTGCCTGGACGCGCTGGCTTCCGACCGGCAATACCGGAAAGCGTTACCGCTTGATGAAGCCATGGCCAAAGTTGCGGCAGAGGCGGGCAGCAGTTTTGATCCCGAGGTTGTGGGAATTCTGCAACGCCGCTACATTGAACTGGAAAAACTGGCCCACCAGCAACCGCTCCAGGCTCCTCCAAAGCTGTCGACAGACCTCAAAATTGAACGAGGGCTTGCGCCGGCCGCAGGATTTGCAGAAAGCCCCGAGCCGACTCAGCAGCAAACCAGGAGCAGCAATCTATCCGTAGTTGCCGCCGCCCGCCAGCAAGGCGCCGCTCTAGCGGAAGCATGCCGCAGTTCCTGCTGGACAGCGGAAGACGTTGCTGCCCTTCTGGCGGTACGCCTGCAACGCCTCGTGCCATATCAGGCAATGGCGCTCTACCGGCTGCGGGGCGACTTCCTAAAGGCTTCGTTTGCCAGTGGTGAGAACTCGCAACTCTTCTCCTCGCTGCAGATTCCTCTGGGGGAAGGCTTGTCGGGCTGGGTCGCGCAGAATGGAAAGCCGATTCTGAACGGCAATCCCTCGGTTGAACCCGGTTATCTGAACGATCCGACCAAGTACAGCACATTACGCTCCGCGTTGGCCATTCCGATGTCCGGCCGAGCGGGAGTATCCGGGATACTTGCCCTTTACCGAACCAGAGCGGATTCGTTCACCGCCGAAGAGTTGCGCATTGTGGAGGCAATCAGCTCCGGGCTTGGGTTCGCCGTCGAAGCTGAGGAGTCCAAAGTCGCCGGAGCCAGCGCCGGAAGCTAGTAGAGCGCACTATTCGATTTCAAAACTCACATACATCAGGCCGCCATCGCGTTCGATTTGCAGGGCGACGGGATCTCCCATTTTCAAATCACGGGCGGTGTCCCGCAGACCTTGCACCGAATCGACGGGCTTGCCATTCATCTCATGAATGATGTCGCCGGCCTGCAAGCCTGTCTGCGGCAGGGTCAAGTCGGCGGCGCGTCCCACCACGATCACGCCCGAAGGAACCCGCAGCGAACCGACTCGTGATTTCAATTCCCCCGTAAGATCGATGGCAACAATTCCCAGCCGGGGCACCAGGCTATTTTCCGAATTGATCTCGTCCAGCAGTTCATCCATGTGGTCGCGGCGCTCGATGGCCGGGATGTACAAGGCTTTCTTCTCCTGCCCGCGTAGGATTTCCAATTTAACGGGTTGATCCAGCCGATGCAGGTAGAGGGCGGCCGAAAGCGACGATAAGGTTTCGATCCGGCGATCGTCGGCTGTGAGGATGATGTCCTGAATTTGCAAGCCGGCGGCCGCCGCAGGGCCGTCGGGACTCACGTCGGAAACGATCACGCCCCACTGGCGGGGAAGGTGCAGCGCCTGGGCCAGAGTCAGCGTGATCTCCTGCGAAACCGCTCCGATCTCTACTTTGTGGACGTGCCCGTGCTTGCGCAGACTGCGGTACACGAAGTCGACAATGCGCGCCGGAATTGCGAATCCCAATCCTTCGCTGCCTCCACCCTGGGACAGGATGAAGGTGTTGATCCCCAGCACGTTCCCGTTCATGTCGACCAGTGGCCCTCCACTGTTGCCAGGATTGATCGGGGCATCGGTCTGGATGTAGGTCATCGCCTTCTCCGGATTCGCCTGGCGCGCGACGGCACTCACTACTCCCATGGTCAGCGAGTTCTGCAGGCCCTCGGGACTTCCAATGGCGAAGACCAGTTCTCCGACCTGCGGCCGTTGCTGCGTGTTTAGGGTGAGTGTGGGCAGGCCGGTCTCATCGATTTTTAGAAGCGCCAGATCCGAATCCTTGTGCTGCCCGAGGAGCCTTGCTTCAAGGATCCTGCGTTTCCCAACCGGTACCTGTTGGCCAGAGTCTCCGGGCAGAGGCAATGCCACCTGAATCCTCTGCGCACCTTCGATCACGTGAGCATTGGTCACAATGTAGCCGTTCGGGTCCACGATGACGCCCGAGCCGACAGCATGCTGCCGCACAATCAATGCCGCTTGCGACCGGTCTTCTTCGTGCAACTGTCCGTAGCCGGTGACCATGATCTGGACTACGGCGGGGGAAACCTTCTCGGCCAGGCTCTCAAGGGCGCCGTTGAGCTGCACAAGGACGTTGGGCGGCTCGGAGTTGCGTTTACCGGACTGCTGAGAACTCTGCGAAGCCTGAACGGAAGGGTTATATCCGCCGTTTGCGGTACTGCCATTTTGCCCGGCGGATTGAGACTGCGCGCGCCCAATAACTACAGCGAGGATCGCGAAAAAAATCACCGGCATTCGCACTCGATTGAACGCGAGGGAAAGCACTATTTGAGCGAGCAACTTGCGCATAAGCGAACGACCTCTCCGGAGACTGAGCTGGTCTGAACCCCACAAGCGAGTCTAACGCGTTGCCCAAAAGCGTGTGCGATGCGGTGCATTCAGGACTTCCGCCCCGGGGGGAACCTAGTTCCTACCGGTAACTTCCGGGTTCTCAGGCTTTTACGGAAAGGACTTTCGTGATATAACCGCCCCTGAGTGGAATTGCGGGCTTAGCCCGCCAGGAGCTTGGTTTGACGTCGCTGGTCGCACGGGCGAACGGAAAAGCAGGCCAGCATACAGGAGGCCCCGTGGCTGAAGAAGCGCGGACGGGAAAAAGATTTCCGCTGCATTTGCCGATTACGATTCATAAAGGCGAAACAGGCGGTGAAACGCAAGGTACGACGGGTAATCTCAGCGCCGCTGGTGTCTACATCCGCGCCGACGAATCGATGGAAGTCGGTTCGCCGGTGGAGTTTGAAATCACGCTGCCGCCGGAGATGACCGGTGGCCCCGAGAACGTTACCATCCAGTGCAAAGGGCGGGTGGTGCGCGCCGACGAGACCGGGGCCGGCGGCGAAGGCCGCGGCGTCGCTTGCGTCATTGATTCCTACGAGTTCGTTCGGAATTCATAAGCAGCGGGCAGCAGTGCCCGTTCAACATTTGGAGAGCTGACCAATGCTCAAACTGATTCTGGCCGATAACCAGGCGATCTTTCGTGCGGGTATCGCCAAAGTGCTCGCCGTAGAAGACGAAATGCGTATTGTGGCCCAGGCGCAGACGCCGGAGCAGATGTTCATGGCCATCGACAAGTTCCGCGCCGCCGTGCTGGTGGTCGCCGCGGGATTCCACAGCGACTTTGCCGGCATCGTGCAAGCCGCCAACAAAGCGAAGACCCGTGTCATCGTCCTCGCCGATACCGGCGAGAGCGCGCAGCGGCATATGTCGAACGGCGCGCATGGTGTCGTCTACCGCAACGTGACCAGCTCCGCGCTGGTCGATTGCGTCCGCAAGGTCGCGCGCGGAGAGAGCTGGGTCCAGGACGTTGCCGTACCCAGTGAACTCACCGAAAACGATATGGTCGGACTGCGCGTGCGCGACCGCCTCACCGCAAAAGAGCTGCGCATCGTCGCGCTCATCGTCCAAGGCTATAAGAACAAGGAAATTGCCACCCAGCTCGGCACGACTGAGCAGGTCATCAAGAACTACCTGCGCAACGTCTACGACAAGATCGGTGTCTCAGACCGGCTGGAGCTGGCTCTGTTCACCATTCATCACCGGATCCTGAACGAAGCCGCCGCTGCCACCGCCGCCGGCACGCAACCGCAGGCTCCGGCCGGAGTTGCTCCGTAAGTCCTATGCTGTCCCAACCAGGCCGCCCGAGTGGCGGCCTTTTGGTTTGGAACTATCAACGCAGAGGACGGGGAGTACGCAGAAGAGAAACTAGTATCTGCCGATCTCTCTAACCTCAGCGCCCTCTGTGTCCTCTGCGCTGTTCAGTTGCTTGCCGAATCATCCGCAAACTTGAGATCATCTATCGCCTATGGAATACCGACAGCTTGGCCGTTCTGGATTGAAAGTTCCTGCCCTGAGCTTTGGCACCGGCACCTTCGGCGGGAGCAACGAGTTCTTCGCGGCCTGGGGATCCACCAACGTCGATGGGGCGACCCAGCTGGTAGACATGTGCCTCGAGGCAGGCGTGAACCTGTTCGACACCGCCGACGTCTACTCCGACGGCTTGTCGGAGACCATCCTGGGCAAAGCCATCGCGGGACGACGCGACCAGGTCCTGATCTCGAGCAAGACAACCTTCCGCCTCGGTGCCGGACCGAACGACGTCGGCTCGTCGCGTTTCCACGTTATTCGCGCTTGCGAAGACAGCCTGCGCCGGCTCGACACCGATTACATCGACATCTACCATCTTCACGGCTTCGACGCGCTGACGCCGCTGGAGGAAGTGCTCAGCACGCTTGACACACTGGTCACAAGTGGCAAGGTTCGCTACATCGCCTGCTCGAATTTTTCCGGTTGGCATTTGATGAAGTCGCTCGACGTCTCTGATCGCTACGGTTGGGCGCGTTACGTCGGACACCAGGTCTACTATTCGCTGATCGGGCGGGAATACGAATGGGAGTTGATGCCACTAGCCATGGATCAAGGTGTGGGCGCGCTGATCTGGAGCCCTCTCGGATGGGGCCGTTTGACAGGCAAGATCCGACGGGGTCAGGCGGTTCCAAAACAAAGCCGTCTGCACAAGACCAGCGACATGGGTCCGCAGATGCCTGACGACTACTTGTACAAGGTCATCGATGCGCTGGACGAGGTCGCCAAAGAAACGGAGAAGAGCATCCCGCAAATCGCGCTGAACTGGCTGTTGCAGCGCCCGACCATTTCGACGGTAATAATGGGCGCTCGCAACGAAGAACAGCTTCAGCAGAATCTAGGCGCAGCCGGATGGAACCTCACGCCGGAGCAGGTCGCAAAGCTGGACAAAGCCAGCGACGTAACTCCCGTCTACCCGTATTGGCATCAGCGACTCTTTTCGGAGCGCAATCCAGCAGCATCAGCGCCAAGTCCTCCAAGAAGCTGATGCCCCGTGTAGCCGCGGACCCATTGGTCCGCGGTCGGGCGAACCGCGATGCAGACTGTCGGCGGCGAGGCAATCGAGATTCGAAGCAGGCGTAAACGCGTCTATCAGAAGCAAAGACACATGCAAAACTCGTTCGCGTGCAGACTAATTTTCGGCGCCTGCACGCTCCTCTTCGCTTCGCTCCGAGTCGCGGGGCGGACCAATGGGTCCGCCCCTACACTAAACCTTCTCGCCCACTGATTTCGCCTGCGTGAAAAGGTACAGATAATCCGGGCCGCCTGACTTGGAATCGGTGCCGGACATATTGAACCCGCCGAACGGGTGCGCCCCGACCATCGCTCCAGTGCACTTGCGATTGATGTAAAGGTTACCGACGTGGAACTCCTGAATCGCGCGGTCGATCTTGTCGCGCGATTTCGCGTAGACCGCACCAGTCAGGCCGAATTCGGTGTCATTGGCAATCTCGAGAGCATGATCGAACCCACGTGCCTTGATCACGGCCAGCACCGGGCCAAAGATTTCTTCCTGCTCGAGTTTCGATTTCGGCTGAATGTCTGCAAATACTGTGGGCTGGATGAAATAGCCTTCCCCAGCCTCGAGCGCGCGCCCGCCACCAGTAATCAGCCGACCATCTTTCTTGCCCTGCTCGATGTAACCGAGGATCGTTTTCATCGAGCCTTCATTGATGACCGCCGCCATGTTGGCGTTTTCGGCCGGATCGCCGAGGCGTATCTTTTCCACCCGCTCCTTCAACTGCGAGAGGAACTTGTCATACACGCGTTCGTCGACAATGGCACGGGAGCAAGCGGAACACTTCTGTCCCTGGAAACCGAAGGCCGCGGCAGCGACGCCCTCGACAGCGGAGTCAATGTCGGCGTCCGCATCTACGATGATCGCGTCCTTGCCGCCCATTTCGAGGATGGTCCGCTTGATCCAGATCTGCCCGGGCGCCTGGGTCGCGGCTGATTTGTTGATCTGAAGTCCGACCTCGCGCGATCCCGTAAAGGCGATGTACCGCGTTTTCGGATGGCCGACGATGGCATCGCCGAACGTCGCCCCGGAACCGGGACAAAAGTTCACCACGCCTTCGGGCATGCCGCACTCTTCCAGTAGTTCCACGAACTTTGCCGCTATTGTGGGCGAGTCGCTCGAGGGTTTCAGGATGACCGTGTTGCCGCAGACGATCGAGGCCAACGTCATCCCGGCCATGATGGCACAGGGGAAATTCCACGGCGGAATTACCGCTCCTACCCCGAGCGGAATGTAGAAGAGAGAATCCTTCTCACCGGGCAGTTGTATTGGAGTCTGTGTCTTCGACAGCCGCAAGGCTTCGCGGGCGTAGAACTCGCAAAAATCAATGGTCTCGGAGATATCGGCGTCGGCTTCGGCCCAGTTCTTGCTGACTTCGAAGACGAGCCAAGCCATGTATTCCATCTTGCGCTGGCGAAGAAGATCTCCGACCCGGAATACAAGCCCGGCGCGCTCCTCGACAGAAGTGCGGCTCCAGGATTCGAAAGCCCTGAGCGCTGCCGTCATCGCCGGCTCGACCTGATCTTTGCCTGCCTTTTGATGAAGGCCGACGACTTCTGAAGGCTTCGCGGGATTCAGTGACCTGATCTTGTCAGTGGTCTTGACGCGCTTGCCGCCGATGATGAGGTCGTACTCGCGGCCCAGTTGTCCGCGAACTTTCGCTATGGCCGCACGCATGCGGCGGGCGTTTTCTTCGTTGCGGAAGTCGAAGAACGGCTCGGTCACAAACGGGCCCGTATGCAGTCCCGAACGCGGCCGGACGGGGGCTTCTAGCGTTGCCATTGGATGATTCCTTTCAAAGGACAAATGAGGTATATGACTTTGATTAGTCTACACCTGCTAAAGATGCGGGAATCGGGGCCTTGCAGACAGCATGGGCGGCGCCTTCATAGACTTTCCAGACGAGGAGGCCTTCAAAATGGTCAGTTCGGGGTGCACCCAGTCCCCTTAAGACTTA
>Ga0335070_10009091_pt1 | contig 11674 bp, 7 predicted proteins | sample Lox_Sample_13_FD_206722 | JGI IMG/M metagenome (GOLD analysis project Ga0335070, IMG submission 206722) | Soil microbial communities from Loxahatchee National Wildlife Refuge, Florida, United States - Lox_Sample_1.3 | ecosystem: Environmental > Terrestrial > Soil > Wetlands | place: USA: Florida...
GCCGTTGGCGGAGACGGTCCCGACCTGCGCGATCTCGTCGGTGTTGCGGGTCGGCTTCGAGAGCTTCTTGAGCTCCTCGGTCATCGCGCCGACCGCCTTGTCGATGCCGCGCTTGAGCTCCATCGGGTTCACGCCAGCGGCGACGAGCTTGGCGCCCTCGCGGAAGATCGCCTGGGCGAGCACGGTGGCGGTGGTGGTGCCGTCGCCGGCGCTGTCGGAGGTCTTGCTGGCGACCTCCTTCACCATCTGCGCGCCCATGTTCTCGAACTTGTCCTCGAACTCGATCTCCTTGGCCACCGTGACGCCGTCCTTGGTCACGGTGGGCGAGCCCCAGCTCTTCTCGATGATGACGTTGCGGCCCTTCGGGCCGAGCGTGACGCGCACCGCGTTCGCGAGCCCGTTGACGCCCGCGAGCATCTTCTCGCGCGCGTTCTGGTGGTAGCGGATTTCCTTGGCTGCCATGGTCCGTTGCTTCCTTCCGTATCGCTAGTTCAGGATCGCGAGGATGTCGTCCTCGCGCAGGATGATGTGCTCGTCCCCCTCGAGCGTGATCTCGCTCCCGGAGTACTTGCCGAAGAGGATGCGATCGCCGGCCTTGACGTCGAGCGGACGCACCGTGCCGTCGTCGAGCAGCTTGCCGCTGCCGACGGCCACGACGCGGCCCTCCTGCGGCTTCTCCTTGGCGGTGTCGGGGATGATGATGCCCCCTTTGGTCTTCGCCTCCTCGTCGATGCGCTTCACCAGGATGCGGTCGTGCAGCGGTCGGATCTTCATGCGCTCCCTTCTCCTCCGCGGCGCCCCGAGCGGGGCCGCAGCGCGGTGTTTGCGATTGGATCCGGGGATGCCGGATGCCGCGGTCGGATAAGCACCGGCCCGCGCGGCGTCAAGCCGCCCCCGGCGCCCAGCCTCGAAATTGGGAAGGAACCAGGGTACCGCACTCCCCCACGGGGGGCAACCTGCCGCCCGTTGCGCGGCGAGGGGAATGTTGGAAGATCCGGCCGCCCGCAGCGCAGGAGATCGATCAGCGTGAGTCGCGATGCCGCCCGGCGCCGACGCATCGGCGCGCTGCTCCAAGTCGCGTGGCTCGCGTGGCTCGCGGGATGGCTCGCCGGCGGCGACGCCCGGGCCGCGAAGCCCTTCGGCCTCGAGCAGGTCGCCGAGAAGGCCCAGGCGCTCGCGCGGACGCCCTTCCAGGACCCGCGCGGCCAGGTCCCTCAATGGCTGCTCGGCATCTCGTACGACCAGTGGCGCGATATCCGCTTCCGCCCCGACCAGGCGCTGTGGCGCGGCAAGAACTCGCAGTTCGAGGTGCAGTTCTTCCACCCGGGGCTCTACTACGACCGCACCGTCGCGATGAACGTGGTGGACGCGAAGGGGGTGCATCCGGTCCCGTTCTCGCCGAGCCAGTTCGACTACGGCAAGAACGACTTCGCGAGCCGCGTGCCGCAGAACCTCGGCTACGCCGGCTTCCGCATCCACTACCCGATCAAGACGCCGGGCTACAAGGACGAGGTGATCGTGTTCCTCGGCGCGAGCTACTTCCGCGCCGTCGGCCGCGATCAGGCCTACGGGCTGTCGGCGCGCGGCGTCGCGCTGGACACCGCGCTCCCGACCGGCGAGGAGTTCCCGTTCTTCAAGGAGTACTGGCTGGTGCGGCCGGCGCCGGCCGCGAAGGAGATCGAGATCTTCGCACTGCTCGACAGTCCGCGCGTCACTGGCGCCTATCGCTTCGTCGTGTACCCCGGCGAGGAGACGCTCGTCGACGTCGAGGTGCGCCTGTTCCTGCGCGACAGGATCGGCCGGCTGGGCATCGCCCCGCTCACCAGCATGTTCTACTTCGGCGAGAACACGCTGCGCCCGCCCGAGGACTTCCGCCCCGAGGTCCACGACTCGGACGGATTGCTGCTCGCGGACTCGACCGGCGAGTGGATCTGGCGCCCGCTCGACAACCCGCGCACGCTCGGCGTGAGCGCCTTCCGCATGACCAATCCGCGCGGCTTCGGGCTGGTCCAGCGCGACCGCGACTTCGACCACTACCAGGACCTCGAGACCCGGCAGGACACGCGGCCGAGCGTCTGGATCGCGCCCGCCGGCGACTGGGGCACCGGCTCGGTGCAGCTGGTGGAGATCCCGACCCCGACCGACATCCACGACAACATCGTGACCTTCTGGGTACCCGAGAAGCAGCCCAGCCCGGGCGACCCGATCGAGTATGCGTACCGCATGGCCTGGTTCGGCGACGAACCCAGCCGCCCGCCGGGTGGGCGCGTCGAGGCGACGCGTCGCGACCGCGGCACCTTCCCCGACGCCCACCGCTTCGTGATCGACTTCAACGGCAAGCAGCTCTCGCAACTCCCGCCGGAGACGGTGCTGCGCGGCGTGGTGAGCACCGGCGACGGCAGCCAGGGCGAGATCCTCGAGCAGCACGTGCTCTTCAACCCCGCGACCCGGGGCTGGCGGCTCACCTTCCAGGTCCGGCCGAAGGGGGGCGACCCGGTCGAGCTGCGCGCCTTCCTGCAGCGCGGCCAGGACGCGCTCACCGAAACCTGGTCCTACACTCTCAAGCCATGACGGAAGCCGCGCTCCGCATCGAGCGCGAGCGGCTCTTCCACGATTGGCAGGGCGTGCGCGACCGCGCGGAGGCCTACCTCGCGGCGCTCGGCGTTCCGGCGTCGGAGCGGCGCGGGCTGGCCGAAGAGGCCGCTCTGCGCGCCGCGCTACACCCCGGCAGATCGGCGGGCGGCGGGGCGCTCGCGGACACGCTCGCCGAGCTGCGCAAGCTCCTCGTCGAGGCGCATCCGCAGCGCGCCCTGCTCCCCGCGCCGGGTGAAGCCGACGAGTTCGTCGCCTGGCGGCTCGATGCGGTGCTGGCGGGCGGGCCGGCGTCGGCGGCTCCGCTCGCGCGCAGCGGGCCGCGGCGGCTCGACTCGATGCCGCCGCTCGCGCGCGGCGCGATGATCCCGCACCGCTTCACCCGCCGGGGCCTGCGCCGAGCGATCGTGCGCGTGCCCTTCGCGCGCACCGCCGCGGATGCCAGCCGGCCGCGTCCGGATCCGCTCGCGCGCCGCTGGACGTTCGCGGCGCGCCGGCGCCGCGTGCTGCTCGCGGTGCTGGTGCTGATCCCGAGCGTGATCGCCGGCGAGTTCATGCTCGACGTGCTGCCGCAGAAGGGCAATACGCTGCTCGAGGAAGGCATCGCGCTCTGCTTCGGCGCGTTGTTCGGCTGGATCTCGATCGGCTTCTGGACCGCGACGCTCGGCTTCCTGCTGCTGATCGGGCGGCGCGAGCGCTTCGCGATCACGCGGCCGCCGGCCGACGGCTCCCAGGGCGCGCAGATCGACGCCGCGGCGCGCACCGCGATCGTGATGCCGATCTGCGAGGAGCCGGTGCCCCGGGTCTTCGCCGGCCTGCGCGCCATCCACCGCTCGCTCGAGAAGGCCGGGGCGCTCGGCCTCTTCGACTTCTTCGTGCTCTCCGACTCGAGCGACCCCGCGACCGCGGTCGAGGAAGAGGCGGCGTGGTTCGAGTGGTGCCGCTCGGTCGACGGCTTCGGGCGCATCTTCTACCGCCGCCGCCGCGTCCGCATCGAGCGCAAGAGCGGCAACGTCGCCGACTTCTGCCGGCGCTGGGGCAAGCGCTATCGCTACATGATCATGCTCGACGCCGACAGCGTGATGTCCGGCGACGCGCTGGTGCGTCTCGTCCAGATGATGGAGCTGCACGCCGACGTCGGGATGATCCAGACCGCGCCGGTGTCGATCCTGCGCCGCTCGCTGTTCGCGCGGGTTCAGCAGTTCGCCGGCCGCCTATACGGCGCGCTCTTCGCGGCGGGTCTGCACTACTGGCAGCTCGGCGAGGGACAGTATTGGGGGCACAACGCGATCATCCGCGTGGCCCCATTCATGGACTACTGCCATCTCCCGCGCCTCCCCGGCGGTCCGCCGCGCGGCGGCGAGATCCTCTCGCACGACTTCGTCGAGGCGGCGCTGATGGGCCGCGCGGGCTGGGCGCTCTGGCTCGCCTACGATCTGCCGGGCTCGTACGAGGAAACCCCCTCCTCGCTGCTCGAGGAGATGAAGCGCGACCGCCGCTGGTGTCAGGGCAACATCCAGCACCTGCGGCTGCTGGCGACCAAGGGCTTCTCCGGCGCGCACCGCGCGCTGTTCCTGAACGGCGTGCTCTCCTACGTGTCCGCGCTGCTGTGGTTCTTCTTCCTGGTGCTCTCCACCACCGAGGCGATCTGGGAAGCGCTGAGCCCGCCCGTCTACTTCCCGCCCGGCAAGAGCCTGTTCCCGGAGTGGCCGGTGTGGCGGCCCGACTGGGCGATCGCGCTGCTGGCGGTGACGGGCGCGATCCTGTTCCTGCCCAAGCTGCTGGCGATCGTGCTCGTGCTGGTGCGCGGCGGAGCGCGCGGCTTCGGCGGCTTCTTCCGGCTCGCGGCGAGCGCGCTGCTCGAGGTGCTGGTCTCGACGCTGCTCGCACCGATCCGCATGGTCTTCCACACCCGCTTCGTGATCGCGAATCTGCTCGGCCGCACCGTGGCGTGGCGCTCGGCCGCGCGCGGCGACGCCGAGACGAGCTGGGGCGAGGCGATCCGCCACCACGGGGTCGACACGCTGGTGGCGAGCGGCTGGGCGGCGGGCGTCTTCGCGCTGAGCCCGCACTACTTCTGGTGGCTGACGCCGATCGTGGTGGCGCTGATCCTCTCGATCCCGCTCTCGGTCTACACCAGCCGCGTGCGGCTCGGCGAGCGCGCCCGCGCGCTCGGGCTGTTCCTGACCCCCGAGGAGTCCTCGCCGCCTCCCGAGATCGAGGACCTCGAGCGCGAGCTCGCCACGGCCGAGGCGGCGCGCGCGGCGCTGCCGCGGGCGGAGCGCGACGGCTTCGTGCGCGCCGTGACCGATCCGGTCGTGAACGCGCTGCACTGCGCGCTCAGCGGCTCGCGGCGCGGCCTCAAGGCGCAGCTGCGCGCCGCGCGCGAGGCGCTCGTCGCGCGCGCGCTCGCCGAGGGGCCGGGCGCGCTCGGAACCAGCGATCGGCGCAACCTGCTCTCCGATCCGCAACGCATGGTCGAGCTGCACCGAGGCGTCTGGCAGATCGAGGACCCCTTGGCCGCGCGGCGCTGGGGCCTCCCGAGAGCCGGCCCGAACTCCTAGCGCGCGGCGAACCCGACGATCACACCCGGATCGCCCGCGTCCGCGGCGGAGGCGACGTCGAGGCGCGAGGCCTCGACGCCCTTTTGTGACACCAGCAGCTGGCGCACGCGCTCGGCGCGCTGTCTGGCGAGCTGCGCCATGCGCTCGGGCGAGACGGGCTGCGCCTCGACGTAGCGCACCAGCAGGGCCTGGTCGTCGGCCGAGAGCTCGGCGGATTCGCCGCGCGAGCGCCGCTCGAGCGCAGCGAACAGGCGCCGCCGCGCGAAGAAGCCGGCGCCCTCGAGATCGGGCAGCGCCTCGCCCTGCCCGGCGCGCTCCACCAGCAGCTGCTCGGCGACCAGCGGGCGATCGACGGGACCCGTGCGGCCGTGCAGCGCGAGCTTCAGCGCCGGGCGGCTCGCCAGCAGCTGGGCGAGCCCTGCGAGCCGCTCCTCCTGCCCGGCCGCGAGCGCGTCGCCGCCCGCGACGCAGCCGAGCGGCTCGAGCGAGGGCGCGCCGCCTCCCTGGCCGCCGCCCGGCAATACGGCACCGATCATCTTGAGCGGTGAGGTGATCGCGCCCACCAGCGCCTGGCGCAGCGCGCCGGCGACGATCGTCCCGATCCCCGTCGATACGCCCTTCTCGTCGTAGACGACCGGCACCGTGAGCGAGATGTTGCCACTCGGGTCGCGCAGCAGCGCGAGCGCGAGGTCGATCGGGATGCCGAAGCGGCCCTCGAAGTCGCCCGCCTTCTGCGTGGTGACGGCGAGCTCGTGGAGCGTGATCCGGTTGTTGGTGTCGTAGCGCGCGCCGCGGATCCGGATCTTCGACTTGAGCGACGCCGCGCCGCCGAGGCTGTAGCCCGCCGCGCCGGTCGCGTAGGGGTTGAAGGGCGGGAGCGCGAGCTTGTCGAGCTGGATCGCGAACTCGCCCGAGCCGCCCGCGAGCGAGCCGGTCACCTGGAACGAGCCGCCGGCGGGTGCGACGCCGCGCACGCGCACGTCGCGCGCCGCGAGACTCGGGAAAGTCACGTCGCGCGCGGCGACGGAGAGCTTGTCGACGCCGCCCCGGTAGGGCGGGTCCAGCGTGCGATCCTCGAAGCCGAGCGTGCCGCCCGCGATCTCGAGCGCGCCGAGGGAGAAGTCGAGGGGCTGCTTCGATTCGGCCGGCTTCGCGGTGCTCGCCTCCGCGGGCTCGGCCGGCTTGGCGGCGGCGGTCGCGTCCTGCGCCTTGGCGGGGCCGCCGAGCAGCTGCTCGAGCGCTGGCGAGGGACGCGTGTAGCGGAGGTTCGGTTCGACGAGCTTCACGCTCTCGAGGGCGATGCGCATCGGCGCGGGCGGCGCGCCCTCGACCGGGATCGGCGCGAAGACCTCGCGGATCCCGACGTCGAGCGACTTCCACGCCACCTCGACCTCCTTGCCGCCCGGATCCGCCAGCTCGAAGCCGTCGACGCCGGCGCGCCCGGAGAGGCGGACGCCGGGGGTGGCGCCCGCGAGGCGAGCGGACACGGTGAGGTCCCCCGAGCCCCGACTCGAGCGCAGCCAGGGCGCGAGCTGCGGCATGGCGCCGAGCAGCAGCAGCGGGAACGGCAGCCCCTCCCAAGTGAGCTTGCCTTCGTAGGCGGGTGGCAGCACGCCGAGCTTGCCGACCAGGCGCAGCTTGCCCTTCGCCACCCCGAGCTCCAGGTCGATCGGGAACAGCTCGTCCTGGCGCGCGGAGACGCCCTCCGCGTGGAGGGCGAGCGTCACGTCGAGCGGGCCCCGATCGCTGATCAGCGTGAAGGCGGCGCGCTCGACGTCGATGCGCTGGACGCGGTAGCCCGGCGCGGGCGAAGCCGCCGCCGGCCTCTCGGGCGGCTGCTTCTGGGGGGCGGGGCGCGCCGGACCTCCCATCACGAACTCGCGCCGCACGCGGAGCTTCGGGCCCTTGATGCCGAGGGCGCCGAGCGCGATGTCGTCGCCGCTGACGTGCACGTCGCCGAGCGAGAACTCCTCGAGGCCGAACTCGAGGAGCGACGCGCCGGTGGGCGCGTCGGCGATCTTGATCTCGGGGCTGCGCAGCGCGAGGCGGTCGACGGCATAGCGCCACGGCTTCTCGGGCTTCTGCGCCTTCGGCTCCGCCGGCGCGTTCGCCGCCGGCTCGGCGGGCGCGCTCGCCGCTGGCTCCGCGGGCTGCGGCTTCGCGAGCTTGGTGTTCCGGAGCGGGTCGATCCGGCCGTCGACCTCTCGATCGAGGAGGACGCTCGGCGCATCGATCGACAGCTCGCGGATGCGGACCTCGTGCGACAGCAGCGCGCGCCAATCGATCCGAGCGAAGACGCGGTCCCAGTGCACGAGGGCCGAAGCGGGGTCGACGGACGCGGGGTGGAGGAAGGCCGACACGAGGGACGCGGGCTCGGCCGCCTCGGGGCCGCCCGCCGGCGCCTTCCCGACCACCACGCCCTCGAACGCGACACCGCCCTTCAGCAGCCAGAAGTCGACGTTGTGGATCTCGGCCGGCACGCCGACGTAACGCTGCAGAGCGTAGGGAATACCGCGCTCGAGGGCGGCGGGCAGCACGAGCCGCACCGCGAGCGCGAGGGCCGCGGCGACGGCGAGCAGCCAAACGAGCCGGCGCCGCCAGCGCCGCTTGCGCTCCGGCCGCTCGCCTGCAGGCTCCGTCGCACTCATCGCGTCTCCTCGCGAGTCCATTCTAGAGCAGGCCGCGCGCCGATTGCGCCCAGAGTGCGGCTGCGGCGATCGCCAGGGTCGCGAGCGTCACCGGGACGCCGGTGCGGGCGTGGCGGCGCCAGTCGATCTCGACCCCGCGGCGCGCCGCCGCGTCGACCACGATGAGATTCGCGATGCTCCCCACCAAGAGCAGGTTTCCCGCCAGGGTGCTGGCGAGCGCCAGCAGCGGCCCGGCGTGCGTCGCGCGCGCGAGCGGCAGGAGCAGCATCACCGCCGGCACGTTCGACACCGCGTTGCTGAGCAGCACGGTCGCGGCGAAGAGCGGAGCCGGGCGCTGCAGGTCGACGCCGCTCGAGCGCAGCGCCGCCACGGCTTCGGCGGGCAGACCGGCCTGTTCGAAGGCGCCGTTCACCACGAACAGACCGATGAAGAGCACGAGGAGCTGCCAGTCGACCAGGCCGAGCGTCGCCCGCGAGTGGAGCTTGCGACTGGTGAGCAGCGCACCGGCGCCCGCCAGCGCGGCGATCTCGCGGGGCCAGCTGGTGGCGAGGAAGGCGATCAGCAGCCCCGAAGCGACGCCGAGGCCCTTGGCGGTCTGCCAGCGGTCGAAGCTCGGGATCGGCTCCGGCGCGCTGGTGGCTACACCCACGCGGATCGGCGGCGCGCCCCAGCGCCCGCGGCTCTGCAGCGCGATCACCGCCCACGTCGCGACGAGCCCGAGCGCGGTGGGTAGCGCCGCGTGGGCCAGGTATCCGACGAACGGGAGCGCGAGCGTCTGCCCCACCAGCATGTTCTGCGGGTTTCCGATCAGCGTCGCGGCCGAGCCGACGTTGGCCGCGCACGCGAGCGCCAGCAGGAAAGGGATGGGGTCCAGGCGCCGGCGAGCGCACGCCTCGACCAGCACGGGAGCGACGGCGAGGCATACGACGTCGTTGCTGAAGACCGCCGCGAGGCACCCGACCGCAGCGATGATCAGGGCGAGCAGCCGCGCGGGCGGGAGTGGAAGCTCGGCGAGGCCCCAGCCGACGCGGCTGTAGAACCCGCCGAGGCGGAGCTGCGCCGACACCACCATCAGCCCGAACAGCAGCGCGAGCGTCGGCACGTCGACGGCGCGACCGGCGTCGGCGAGCGTCGTCGCGCCCGTCGCGAGCAGCGCGATCGCGCCGAGCAGGGCGATGCCGGTGCGGTCCAGGGCCAGGCGCGGGAAGCGCCCGAGCAGCATGCCGAGGTACACCGCAGCGAAGACGGCGAGGACCACGCCGGGCATCGGGCGAACGGTTAGCGAAGTCGGTGGCGCGGGGCGCGCCTGCTCAGCTCGCGGGATCGGAGTCGGCGTGATCGCGCGTCAGGCCGTAGCCCTCGAGGTCGTCGCGCGTCGCCACCGGTGCGCCGGCGCCCGGCTCGCGGACCGCGCTGCGCTGGGCGCGCTCCTCGCGCTTCTCGGCGGCCTTCTCGGCGCGCTTGCGCTCGCGTTGACGCTTCAGGACCGAGGGTCGATTGGTGGCCACGCGCTGATCCTCACCTCGGGTTCGAGCTCCGTCGGGTCCTCTCCATCCCGAGCCGCCGAGGGACGAGCCGTCCTCCGCCGGTCCGGCGGAGGACGGCCTCCCGATTCACGCGACTCGAACTCTCAGCGCCGGCGTCCTCCGCCGAAGCCGCCACCGCCCCCGGCCGGCCGCTCGTTCGCTTCGTTGACGCGCAGCGCGCGGCCCCCGAAGTCGCGACCGTCGAGGCTCTGCATCGCCGCGGCCGCGCCATTCGAGTCCGACATCTCGACGAAGGCGAAGCCGCGCGGGCGGCCGGTCTCGCGATCCATGATCACGGCGACCGATTCGACCGAGCCGTGCTTCTCGAAGAGCTGGCGCAGTTCGGTCTCGGTGGTGCTGAACGGAAGATTCCCAACGTAAAGCTTCTTGCCCAAACTCGATTCCCTTTGGCGATTCCACCGCGCCTTCGGAAGGACGCGCACAGATTCGCCGCGATTCTCAGGATCCTTGGTCGGAACGTCCGGCAGCGGAGCCCGAGCTAGATACGCACGCGCCTGGCGGCGGTGCAGGCAGGCTCACATGGACGGTAGACAGGCGGGCTCGCGCCCGGGGCTGCGCATCGACCAAAGAGAACGCCCAGGGTGAGTGGATAACCGATCCACCCCCGCGCGCAAGTCTGCGTAACCGATGCGCAACGCGCGCTGTGGCCTACTGCGGTGAAAGGGGGAGCGGGCTCGCCTCACGGCCGCCGGGTGGCGTGCCGATGAAGGCGGTGGGCCGGAGGTGCCGCCATCCGCTCCGCACTCCCCTTCCTCGCTGCGACTGCACTCGGGCTCGCGACCCTGACCGCGGGTGCGAGTGAATCCTTCACGCCCTCGCCCTACCTGGCGCCGGTTCCCGACGCGGGGAAGTGCGACATGGTCGTGAACGAGGCCAACGCGGCCAGCAACCTCGCCTGGGTGAACAACCCGGCGATGCGCGTCTTCTGCATCGAGCCCGGCGACTACCGCAGCCTCGGGATGCTCGATCTGACGCTCTCCGGCACGCAGGCGAGCCGCCGCTACCTGCGCTTCAACGCGCCTGCCGGGTCGGGCACCGCGGTCCAGCGCACGGAGCGCGCGCTCTTCGAGACGATCCGGGTCCGCGCGAGCTGGTGGGTGATCCAGGGCCTCACGGTCCAGCCGAGCAACCCTTCGACCTATTGGTTCCTGAGCATCCAGGGCGGCAGCTACAACGTCCTCGACGGCAACCTGATCGACGGCTCGGACCAGGCGAACACCTCCTCCCAGGTCGGGATCCTGCTCGGCGCCTGGTACGCGGCGCCGGCCACGCACAACTGGGTGCAGAGGAACGTGGTCCGCAACGGCAATCACAGCCGCGCGGCCGTCGACTACGTCGGCGTCGCGGTCAACGCCGCCTACGACGTCGGAGGCGACAACGACTTCAATCTGGTCCTCGACAACGAGGTCTACGACTGGGGGGATGGCATCGCGTTGACCGGCGACCGCTCCGACTGCGCCTACCCCGCTCGCCCCCACGCAACGGTGATCGACGGCAACGACATCTACATCACCGGCGACAAGCGCATCGATTGCACCACCGGGGCGCCGGATCCGACCGGCGACTGCGCCTGCGCCGAGAACGGCGTCGATCTCAAGCCCGATCCGGGTCCGGACCCCTCCGTGTGGACGCTGGTGACGAACAATCGGCTGTGGGGCTTCCGGCCGACCCGCTTGCCATCGACGTGCGGTGGCTCGGGCGCCATCGGTCAGGCGATCAGCTCGGGCAACCAATGTCCCGGGCACGTCTTCGTGGGCACCAACGTCGTCGGCGATGCGGCGCTCGGGGTCGAGGTGACGGGCCCGAGCTGGATCATCGCGGGCAACCTCGTGTACGACGTGCACCTGCCTGTGGGTATCGCGTCGGCGCTGCTTCCCCTGGGCACGGGGTCGGGTCTCGACATCGAGTTCAACACGATCGTCGGGGTCGACAACGCCTACGACGACATGGCCTCGAACACCGAGACGCGCTGCAACGTCGTGATCGACAATCTGGGGCTGAACGGCCACGGCGGCACCCGGGGCGCCAACGAGTCCACCGACTTCAACTTCCTGTACCAGTCGTCGGCCGAGAACTTCGTGGGCGCGACGAACCAGGTCTTCCCCAGCGCGCTCCAGAGCCAGAACACCGAGCATTGCTTCTGGCGCAAGCGATGGACGTCACCCGAGCTCGTGTGCGTGCCGTTCGGAAGCACGACGGCCGCGAGCCCGCACAGCGCGGCGGTCGCGAACTGCAATCCGAACCTGGGCGCGCCGTTCGGGATCGGCCCGATCGGCTACACGTCGGGAAGCGCCGTCCCCGAGCCGACCGGCGCCCTGCTCGG
>Ga0335070_10009092_pt1 | contig 11673 bp, 12 predicted proteins | sample Lox_Sample_13_FD_206722 | JGI IMG/M metagenome (GOLD analysis project Ga0335070, IMG submission 206722) | Soil microbial communities from Loxahatchee National Wildlife Refuge, Florida, United States - Lox_Sample_1.3 | ecosystem: Environmental > Terrestrial > Soil > Wetlands | place: USA...
TGGTCAACACCGCAGGCTCGGTCGACAACTTCCGCCGCATCATCGAAGGCAAGGTCGACGTCGCCTTCGCCCAGTCGGGCACCTACCAGATGGTGACTGACCCGGAGCACAAGGTCTCCGGGCTCGCCGCCATCTACTACGAGCCCCTCTGGATCTTCACCAAGCGCGGCATCCGGATCGAAGACAAGATGGTTTTTCGCCCGGACAGCGTGGCGGTCGGGCCCAAGGGCAGCGGTACCGAGGCCATCGCCAAGGCCATCATCGCCGAGCAGGGCTACGACATCACCGCCCCCGCCATCGTCAATCTCACTTCCGCCGAGGCGCGCCGCCAGCTCATGGAGGGCAGGCTCGACGTCGCCTTCTTCGTCATCTCGTACCGCGATCCCGGCATCATGGAGCTCCTGCGCCGCAAAGACCTCTCGCTGACGAGCTTCAGGCGCGAGGCCGCCTACACGCGGAAATTCCGCGGGCTCACGCCCCTCCGGCTCCCCGAAGGGCTCCTTGATCTCAAGGAAAATATTCCGTCGGAGAACATTACCCTGCTCTCGCCCTCGGCCATGCTGGTGGCGCGGGACGGCATCAACCCGCGGGTGGTCGAGCTCGTGCTCAAGGTTGCTCAAGCGGTGAACGGTCCCGGAGATCTTCTCGATCCGCCGCTCAAGTTTCCAACGCTGGAAGGCGTGGACGTGCCGGTCAACGAAGCCGCCGAGACCTACCTGACCCAGGGCGAGTCCTTCCTGTCGCGCACTCTTCCGTATCGGGCCCTGCGCTGGGTCCTGCTCCTCAAGCTCCTGCTCCTGCCACTCCTGGCCATCTGGCTACCGCTTCTCCGCCTCGCGCCGCTGATCGCCGCGTGGCGAAGGGGCCGCTGGCTCAAGCGCTACTATGCGCGGCTGCGCGACGTCGAGAGCAAGCTCGCCACCGCGCGCTGGCCGAACGAGCTCCGGGACGGGATCAACGAGCTCGAGGCGCTTCGCGGGGAGGTGCAGATGGTGTCCCGCAAGCTGCCGCCCCAGCAGCAGCAGGACGTCTATCACTGGCGCCTGCACCTCCAGCTCCTCCTGAGCGAGGCGATGGAGCGCCTCGGCAGGATGGAAGCGACGGCCGCGCGCTAAGTCACATCGTCGCGGCGGCTGATCTTCTCACGGTAGAGCCGCACAGAGTCCCGAATGGTGGCCTCCGCGTGGGGGCGGCCGCGGAGATCCTCGACGTTGACCACCTTGTTCTCGAGAGCCTTGTAGTCGAGGAAGAAGCGCTTCAGCTCCTTGAGCCGGTGGGGCGGCAGCTCGTTGACATCCCGGTAGTGCTCGTACTCGGGATCGTCGACGTGGACGGCGATGATCTTGTCGTCACGCCCCTTGTCATCGCTCATCGTGAGCACTCCGATGGCGCGGGCACGCAGGACACAGAGAGGCACCACCGGCTCCTGGCCCAGTACCAGCACGTCGAGCGGATCGCCGTCCTCGCAATAGGTCTGCGGCAGGAAGCCATAGTTGGCGGGGTAGTGCACCGCGCTGTGCAGGATGCGATCGACGCGGAGGAGCCCGGTGTCTTTGTCGAGCTCGTACTTCACTTTCGAGCCCTTGGGGATCTCGATGACCGCGGCGAAGCACTCTTCGATCCGTGCGCCCAGCGGCACATCGTGCCACGCATGGACGGTCACGGGACGTCCTCGCACCCGGGGCGGCTTAGCCTGCCGCGGGCTCGGAGGCGGCGAAGCGCTCCAGATGGTGCTCGGCGTCGCCGAATGTCTGACCGATCATGGTGAGCCGGCGGAACGTGTGGCTGACCTTCAGCTCCTCGGTCATGCCCATGCCGCCGTGGAGCTGCACGGCCTCCTGGCTCACGTGCCGGCAGGCATCGGCGATTTTGATCTTGGCCGCGGAGACGGCGTGGCGCCGCTCGGCCGCCCCCGCGCTTTCCACCTTCACGCAGGCGAGGTACGCCATGGAGCGCGCCTGCTCGTAGCTGATCACCATGTCGACCATGCGATGCTGGAGCGCCTGAAAGCTGCCGATGGGCACGCCGAACTGACGCCGGTTCTTGATGTACTCGAGCGTAGCCTCATTGGCATAGCGGATGGCGCCCACGGCCTCCGCGCAGAGGAGCGCGGTGGCATAGTCGGCGGCGTCCTCGATGAGAGGGAGCGCCCGGCCTTCGGCGCCGAGCATTGCTTCCGCCGGCACCGTCACCCCGGACAGCCAGACGTCGGCCGCCCGCAGCTCGTCGATCGTCCGATAATCCTTCACCGTGAGTCCGGAAGCTCCGCGGTCCACCAGGAAGAGGCTGATGCCGCTCGGGTCGGTGTCGGTGCCCGAAGTACGGGCCGAGACGATCAAGGTGTCCGCGGCCGCACCGTGCAGCACCGCGCGCTTCTCGCCCTCGAGCGTGTAGCCGTCGCCCGCCCGCTTGGCCCGGGCGCCCACATGGCGCAGATCGTAGCGGGCACTGCGCTCGGTGTGAGCGAAAGCGAGGCGGCGCTTGCCCTGGATCAGCGGCGGGAGGATCCGCTTCTGCTGCTCGGCGGACGCTCCCCGCGACACGAGCCGCCCGGCCAGACCCACGTTGACCCAGTACGGCTCGACGACGAGGCCTTCGCCAATGGCCTCCATGACCAGCATGACGTCCACCGCCGTCCCGCCGAAGCCGCCGTGCTCCTCCGGAAAGGGCACGCCGAGCAGCCCCATCTCGGCGAAGGCCGCCCACACCGTCTCGCTCCATCCGGTGGGCGAGGCTACGATCTTGGCGCGGGCGTCGATCGAGTATTCGTTGGTCAGATACTTCTTGAGACTGTCGGCAAGAAGCTGCTGCTCTTCGCTCAGATCGAAATTCATGGCGCTACAGTCCGAGCGTGGCCTTGGCGATGATGTTTCGCTGGATCTCGTTGGAGCCGGCGTAGATCGTCGCCTTGCGCATGTTGCAGTAGCGCGGGGCCAGTCGCGCCGTGAAGTGATCGAAGTCCATGGCGTCCACCGGCCGGAAGGCCTGGGCCAGCGGCCCCGCCGCCTGCATCATCAGCTCCGTGATCGCCTGCTGGACCTCGGTGCCCTTGATCTTGAGCATCGAGACGTCGGCGCCGGGAGGGCGCCCGGTGCGCCGCATCTGATCGAGGAAACGCAGGTTGGTGATCTCGAGCGCCATCAGCTCGACTTCGACGCGGGTCAGTCGATCGCGGAAGCGTGGATCCTCGAGGAGCGGCCGGCCGTCCTTCATATAGTCACCCGCCAGCTCCTTCAGCCGGGCCAGCTCGCGCTTGGAGGCGCCTACGCGGCCCGTGCCCATGCGCTCGTAGCCCAGCAGGTACTTGGCCACCGTCCAGCCCTTGCCTTCTTCGTGCACCAGGTTCTCGACGGGCACTTTCACCTCGTCGAAGAAGACCTCGTTCACCTCCTGGCTGCCGTCCATGAGGACGATGGGGCGCACCGTGATGCCGGGCGTCTTCATGTCGATGAGGAGGAAGGAGATGCCGTCCTGACGCTTGCCCGTGTTCGGATCGGTGCGGACGAGGCAGAAGATCCAGTCGGCATAATGCGCCAGCGTGGTCCAGATCTTCTGACCCGTGACGACGTAGTGCCCGTCCTCGCGCGCCGCGCGAGTTTTCAGAGAGGCCAGATCCGAGCCCGAGCCCGGCTCCGAGTAGCCCTGGCACCAGAAATCGGTGCCGTCGTAGATGCGCGGCAGGAAGCGCTTCTTCTGCGCCTCGGTACCGAACTGGAGCAGGACGGGCGCGCACATGCGGAGCCCGAACGGAATCAGCGGCGGGGTGGCCGCAAAGCCGCACTCTTCCTCGAAGATGTACTTCTCCACGGCGTTCCAGCTCGTCCCGCCCCACTCCTCGGGCCAGTCGGGGGCGACCCAGCCCTTCTTGGCGAGGATCTTGTGCCAGCGCAGGAGATCGTCCTTGGACAGCTCCTGATAGCTCTCCATTTTCTGACGCAGCTCGTCAGGCAGGTTACCCCGCAGCCACGAGCGCACCTCGTCACGAAACGCCAGCTCCTCGGTCGAGTAGTTCAGATCCATGGCTGCGCTCCTCTTTGTCGATTCGGACAACGCCAGCAGAAGTGGGCGAGAGAATAACATACTCGAGACGCTCTGGTGGGGCGGGCGCGGCGGTAGGACTTACCGGGTAGATCTGTCCGATGTTGCTGCCCGGTCTCGACCATGGCGGCCGCGTGACATTGCGCGTGGGAAGTTGGAGAGTTGGCACGAAGGGTGCCTCGTAGAATCACGGTTGGGCGCCACGGCCAGACACACGTCCGGATCCCGAGAAGGGGGAACGAGCCATGAAAATCCGGGTCCAGCGCGACGACGGCATATTCGAGACCATCGAGCTATCCCAAGATGCCTGGCAGGTACTACGCCTCGGCACCATCAACACGCTGGTCAGCTCGGAACGGACACACTCCTTCGACGAAGACGGCTACTACCTTCACACGCAGCCGGTGGCGGCCGATGTCGACGAGGATGCGCCGCCGGAGCCTGGTATCGGCGGGCTGGAACCGACATTCGCCTGAGGTGCGAGCCATGGCCGATCGCGCCACGCGCAGGCACTTCTCGATGGTTCGCGGCTTCCACCTGGCGGATCTATTCACCATCGCCAATGGCGTCTGCGGCGCCACCGCGATCTTTCAGGCGATGAAGTATCTCACCACACACGACCCGCGCCATATGCTCGTGGCCGGCGCGTTGATCCTGGTCGCGCTCGTGTGCGACGTCTTCGATGGATGGATCGCGAGATGGCGGCATTCGGCCTCGGCGATGGGCCGCGAGCTCGACTCGCTGGCCGACGTGATCTCGTTCGGCGTCGCCCCCGCCGCGATCGCGTTCGCCGCCGGGGTGAATACCCGGCTGGATCAGGCGATCCTGCTCTTCTTCACCGCCTGCGGTCTGAGCCGATTGGCCAGATTCAATGTGACCGCAGAGAGCCTGTCGGGCGCGAAGGGTAAGGTAGAGTACTTCGAAGGGACGCCCATTCCGACGAGCGTCGTACCGCTCGGCATCCTGATGCTGGCGTTCCATGCGGGGAATCTGTACCGGATGCGCATCCTCGGCGTCGCGGTGCACGCCGTTGCCCTGCCTTTCCTGGTGTCCGGCTCGCTCATGATCAGCAAGACCCTGCGAATCCCCAAGCCATAGGTTCGGCAGTAAACTTGGAACCTCCCAGGCTGGAGATCACGAGGAGCGATCAACATGAAGATCCTGGCAATGTTTGGTGCGGTGCTGCTCGCGGTGGGCTCGGCCGGTGCCGGCTCGGCCGCCGCGGCCGACGACTCAAAAGTGAAGGAGGGCGCCAAGGAGGTCGAGAGCGGCGGCAAGCAGGTCGGTGATGGTGTGGCGGATACGGCCAAAGGCGTCGGCAAGACCGTGGTTGGGGGCGCCGAAGTCGGGGGCGAGAAGATCAAGGAGGAAGGCGAGGCTGCCAAACCCGAGGCCACGAGCGCGTGGGAAAGCGTAAAGACGTTCTTCACGCGGCCCTTCAGCAAGTAGTCCACCCTCTGTCCGCCCGTTCGACGCAGGCCCCGGCCGTGGCGCGGGCGGGCACGACGCCACATGCAGATCCTCCCTCATTCGGGCGGCTCACCGCTCCGCAGCCGTTGTGGCGGATGTAAGTCAGCGATTTATCATCACAGTGTCGTTTGGCACGGCTCCTGCGAGTGGTTGAGCGCCAGTTCGGAATCGCGTGAGCAGAAGCGGCATGAGGGTCGTGGGCGCGAAGACGAGGGGGGAGCCGGATATGGAACTGAGAAGCGTGGTTGGCTATCTGATGGCGCTCGCCCTTCCGCTGTGGCTCGTCGGGGAGTTCATGGTGCACTCCTGGAAGCGCTCGAATCAGCGCCAAGGCCATCGGGCGTCGGACCGGCTGCACACCGGGCCGGCTCGGAGACCGTTGCGTGCTCCCGCCCGAAGGCTGGCGAGCTCCCGGAAACCGGCCTGATCGACGCGTTCAGCAGTCGATCCCACCCAGAGTTGGCTGAACGCTCGAAGTAGCTGTTTGTCAGGGTACCTGGAGAGATTGGCGTCTCGAGACACCAGGCTAGATGCTCTCGGAGCGCGACGACCTCCCCGATCACCGCGACCACCGGAGGCTCGAGGCCTCGGGCACGCCCGACGATGTCACCCAGCGTGCCTACGCAGACTTCCTGCGCCTCTGTGGTCCCCCAGCAGATCAACGCCACGGGCGTCTCCGGCCTCTATAGCGGGGGCCCCCGGCTCAGTCGAAGCGGAGGCGAAAGAAGCGGTGCCCGGGCTGATCGAAGAAGTGCACACGCCGCGCATAGTCGAGCGCCCGCGCATAGCTCTCAAACCGCTCGGCCAGGCGCCGATAGGGGGGCGCCGCCGCGCGGGCGCTGGCGCGCTCGTGCTCGGAGACGAACCGGTAGGCGCGCTTGCCCTCGGTGACGTAGTAGCGGGTGCTCGTGGTGCTTTCCACCCGCTCGCGGAAGATCCCGGTCATGAAGAGCGTGAAGTCGCCGATGTGGCGGCGGACCGTGACTTCCCGTTCGGGCTTGAAGGAGGATGCATCACCCTGCCATGCTCCCTGAATTTCCAGGAGCATGTCGACCACGCTTTCCAAGCGTGGGACCACTGACCCGCGGGGAAAGAGGTTCTCCGTGCGAGCGAAACGCGTGAGCAGATCGGCGAGGTAGTCGGCGGCCGGATCGTCGCGAAACGACAGATCCGAGAAGCTCGCCCGGATGGCACGGTCGAAGAATCGTCGCAGCTCCATCGATCGACCCTCGTTGGATTACATACTAGCACCTCCATCCGGGCCACATGCCGGATTGCCCGAGCTGGCGCGGTCGATGCGATCGCTGCGCTACCTCAGAGCTCGAGGTCGCCCTTGGCGAGCTGCTGGTAGATGGTCCGGCGCAGGATCTCGTTGGTACCATCGGCGATATTAATCACCCGGAGCGTATTGTAGGCGTGCACCAAACCGACCTCGTTGGTGAGGCCCATGCCCCCGTGAGTCTGGATGGCGCGGTCGACGGCACGCAGGCACACCTCCACGGCGTAGGCCTTGGCCATCGACAGCTCCTTGATCGCGCGCGCGCCGCGGTCGAGCAGGATGGCGGCATTGAGCCCCATGAGGTGGGCCGCGTGCACCTGCATCGCCGATTCGGCCAGTGGGAAGCTCACACCCTGATGGTCGGCAATGGGCGCGCCGAAGGCCACGCGCTGTCCCGCATAGCCCACCGCCTTCTCGAGAGCCCAGCGGGCGAGACCCACCGCCCTCGCCGCGTTGTAGACACGTCCGAGCGATACGCCGAGGAGAGCGATGCGGAAACCCTCGTGGAGGGCGCCCACGAGCTGCCAGGGCTCGGCGCGAACGCCGTCGAGGGTCGACTCGCCCTCCACGCCGCCGATATCCCCGTGCAGGAGCGTCACCCGCTGCAGCGTGAACCCGGGCGCGTTCGTCGGCACCAGGAACGCGCTGATCCCGCCCCGCTTGGCCGCCGCGCGGGCGGGATCCGTCACGGCGAACGCGATCATCCAATCGGCGAAGGTGATATTGCTCGTCCACATCTTCCGGCCGGTGATCCGCCAGCCGTCGCCGTCCGGCATCGCGCGGGTCTGGATCATGGTGGCGTCGGAACCCGCGCCCGGTTCCGAGAGTCCAAAGCACATGGACTGCCGGCCGGAGACCAGGCCGCCGAGGATGCGCTCGCGCGCCTCGATGGTCACCTGCTCGAGCACGGGGCTCGGCCCGAACGCCCAGTGGCTCAGAGCGAAGGTGCCGAGCCAGTGATGCGGCCCGCAGAGGCGGTTGATCATCTCCCAGCAGACGTAGTACGCGAGATAGCCCTGCCCGAGCCCGCCGAGCGAGGGCGGCACGCAAAGATTGAAGTAGCCCGCCTCCGCCGAGGCCATGCGCACCTGCCGGATCAGCTCGACGACCTCGGGCGCGTAGCGCCCATCGATCCCGTATCGCCTCCGCGGGTCCTCCAGCAGTTCCAGGTGCTTCTCGTGCCGGGTGATGACTTCGGCACGCAGGAAGCGCTCGAGCCCCGCGGTGATGCGCTCGATCTCGACCGGAATGTCGAAGGCGATGGCGGTCATGGGGCGTATCCTCTCCCACTGGTCTGCCCTCTGCAAGCCTTGATCCTCGACACCGACGTCTATCCGCGAGGGATCAGCCCCGCGACAGCTTGCGCCCTATCCGCTTCTCGATCACGTGGGTGACGGCCGAGAAGTCTTCCTTGCCCCAGCCGCCGTCCACCGCCTCGTCGTACGTGCGCTTGGTCTCCTCCAGGATGGGCGTCGGCACCTCGGAGGCGCGGGCCAGCGCCAGCGCCAGTCCCGCGTCCTTGCGCATCAGCTCGCACATGAAGGTGGGCGAGAACTCGCCGTCGAAGATGCGCTTGGCGCGCCGGTCGAAGTAGGTGCCGAAGGCCATGCCGCCGCCGTTCCGCACCACATCGTAGAAGGTGTAGGGATCCACACCCGATTGCACGCAAACGGCCAGCGCTTCGGCGACGGCCACCGACGTCGCGGCGGCGAGACCGTTGTGGATCAGCTTCACGCGATTGCCCATGGCCGAGCCGCCCACGTACATGTGCATCTTGCCCATGATCTCGAGGTAGGGCGTGATCCGATCGAGCTTGGCCTGCTCCCCGCCCACGATGAAGAAGATCTCGCCGGACACGGCCTGGGGCTGCGAGCCAAGCATGGGCGTGTCCATGTGGGCCATAGCCTTGGCCGCCAGCGCGCGAGACACCTCGAGCGTCGCCTCGGGGCTCACGGTGGAGCAGTCGCAGGTGACGAGACCGGCCTTGCCGCTCGACGCGATCCCGCCCGCGCCTAGGTAGACGGCGCGCACGATGTCGTCGTTGGGCAGGCAGGTGAATACCACGGCGGCCTGCGCGGCAACGTCCGCCACGCTCTTGGCGACGGCCGCTCCGGGCAGCGTGCCCGCCTGTGCGGCCGCCGCCGCGCTCGCGTCGTGCACCACCAGCCTGACCCCTGCCCTGGCGAGGTTCGACGCCATGGGCAGCCCCATGGTGCCCAGCCCGATGAAGCCCACGGTCTCGTTCATGCGATACCCCTTGTCATTGGTTCAGGAGGAGGCAACGGGCGAGCTTGTCCATCAGCGGGCGTCATAGTAGACATGCAGGGCACCGCATTGTCCAGCCCCGCAACCGCGCCTAGAATGCTCACACCATGCGCGAATACCGCTACCGTGTCGATCGCGAGGGGCGCATCTACCACGACGGCACGGAGATCGTGGACCCGGCGACGCTGCGCTTCTTCCTGCTGGCGCTGCAGCGAACGCCGGACGGGCGCTGGCTCGCGATGTGTCAGGGCGAGCAGAATTGGTTCGAGGCCCAGGACACGCCGTTCGTGGTCCAGCGACTCGGCCTCGACGCCGTCGACGGCCAGCTCCGCGGCGTCGAGCTCCGCCTGGCCGGCGACTATCGCGAGCCGCTCGACGCGGCCACCCTCGAACACGATGGCCTGGAGCTCTTCTGCCGGGTTCGAAAGGGTACCTTTCGGGCGCGCTTCGGCAGGATCGCCATCCAGCAGATCGGCCCTTGGATCAGCGAGAACGGCGGACGCCCGATCCTCGCGCTCGGAGGCCAACGCTACACGCTCACCGCCGCGCGCGCCACGTCTCCGCCGTGATTGCGAAGTGGGCGACGCGGAAGTCCTTGTACTGCGTCATACCGTCGTACGTGAAGCCCACTTTCTCGAGCACGCGTCGCGATGCGCTATTCTCGGGAAAAGTCACGGCCACCAGCCGCGAGAGCCCCCCGCTCATGAAGGCATAGTCGGTGAGGGCGACCGCGGTCTCCGTGGCAATGCCGCGGCCCCACGTCACGCGCGCGAAGCGATACGCCAGCTCGACGTCCGGCCCCTCGGGCATGGGCAGGAGCCCGACGATCCCCTGGAAGGCCCCGTCCGTCTTGTCCTCCACGAGCCACCAACCGAGAGCCCCGCGATCCGTACCGATCCTCTCGCGCACCCGGGACAGGACCTGTTCCGGCGTACCACCGCGGCTGCCGATATAGCGCATCACCTCCGCGTCGCTGTCCAGGGCCACGAGGGCGGGCTCGTCCGAGGGGCGAAGGCGGCGTAAGCGTAGGCGTCCGGTCTCGAGCATCGGTCAGCGCATGAGCCGGGAGAGGGCCAGCACGTAGAGTGCGGACACCGCGAGCTGGCAGGCCGTGAAGGGCAGGCCATAGCGCAGCCAGCCGACGAAGGTGAGCCGTTTTCCGTGGCGCGCGCAGATGCCCGCCGTCACCACGTTGGCGGACGCGCCGATCAGCGTGGCGTTGCCGCCCAGCGTCGCGCCGAACATCATCGCGACGAAGACCGGAATGGTGGCGTCGGGCCAGTCGCTGAAGTGGGCCGCGAGGGCCAGCTCCGGCACCACCGCGGCCGCCACCAGGTAGCCCTTGACCATCATGATCGACGCCGCGACCACGGGAATATTGGCGAGCAGGCTCGAGAGCAGGCCGATCGCGCCGATCAGCCCCAGCGCCACGAGCGTGAGCTCGGTGCCGAACCACTCGTACAGCCGGACCGAGAGCCGCTGCAACAGCCCGGTCTTCGTCACCGCCTGCACCAGGCAGAAGATGCAGCCGAGGAAGAGCAGCGTCTTCCAGTCGATGTCGTGAAAGACATTGTCCACCGGCTCGACCTTGGCGCCATAGATGACGAGCAGCGCGAGCGAGGCGGCGATGATCGCCACCGCGGGCGGCACGATCCGGATGGGCAAGCTCTCGCCGAACAGGAAGAGCACGACCATCAATCCGAGGACCGCGAGCGCGACTGCCGCGAACCAGGGCCGCTGGAGCGGCTTGAAGGGCTCCTCCGGCGGCAGCGTCCGCTTCATGCGCCACAGCTCGGGCATGAGCAACGGCAGCAGCGGAACGACCACCGTCAAAGCAAGGACGCCGCCCAGGCTCACTCTTCGAAGGTACTCGCCAAAGCTCATGCCGATGGAGCTGCCCACGAGGAATGTCGCGGGGTCGCCGACGAGCGTCAGCAATCCGGCCGAATTGCTCACGATCGCCGTGAGGATCAGCGGTCCGACAAAGTCCACCTCGAGAGCCACGGCAACCCGCACGATGACTGGCGCGAGGAGGATCACCGTGGTGGCGTTCGGCAGGAACGCGCACAAGGGGGCGACCAGCGCGATGAGCAGGAGCAGGAACCGCTTGCCGCTGCCCCGCGTGGCGCGCAAGTAAGCCGTGCCGACGCGGTCGAAGATCCCGCTGCTGGCCAGCGTGCGCGCCACCACCATGCCGCCGAAGAGCAGCGAGAGCGGCCCGCCCGCCGTCTGCACGGCCGCGATGATGTCCTCCTCCCGCAGGATGTCGAAGCCGATGAGCACGCTGACGCCAACCAGCGTGGCGACGGCCATGTCGATCACGTCGAACGCGATGGCCAGGATCACCGCGGCGAACACGGCGAGGCTCATGTAGATCTGGAATTCGCTCACGCGCGGCTCAGGCGATCAGCGCATGGGCGGGGCGTACATGAGCCCGCCCTGCGTCCAGAGGCGATTCAGGCCGCGCTCGAGCTTGAGCCAGCTCTGGCTGCCAAGATTGCGCTCGAACATCTCGCCGTAGTTGCCGACGCTCTGCACCGCGCGCAGCGACCAGTCGGGGTCGGTGCCGAGCGCCTTGCCCAGCTCCGCGTCCGCGCCGAGCGCCCGACGCACGCTCTCCG
>Ga0335070_10009093_pt1 | contig 11673 bp, 9 predicted proteins | sample Lox_Sample_13_FD_206722 | JGI IMG/M metagenome (GOLD analysis project Ga0335070, IMG submission 206722) | Soil microbial communities from Loxahatchee National Wildlife Refuge, Florida, United States - Lox_Sample_1.3 | ecosystem: Environmental > Terrestrial > Soil > Wetlands | place: USA: Florida...
CGATGAGCGGATCGAACACATTCTCCTAATGGCTTCGTTTACCATCCTCTGCCTGACCGGCCTGCCGCAGAAATACGCGGGCGCTCCCTGGGCCGAGGCGATCATCGCAGCTTTGGGTGGAATTGAGACCGTGCGGATCATCCACCGCATCGCGGCGACGGTGTTCATCCTGGAGATCGTCTATCACGTGGTCTCTCTGGGATACAAATTGATCGTACGCCGGATGGGAATGAGCATGATCCCGGGTACAAAGGACGTGACCGACGCGCTGCAGGCGTTCCTCTACAACCTGGGGATCGCGAAGCGCCGTCCAAAGGCCGGGCGGTTTTCCTTTGAAGAAAAGCTGGAATACTGGGCGATGATATGGGGGTCGGTGATCATGATCTTGACTGGCCTGACGATGTGGAACCCGATCGCGACTGCCAGTTCGCTGCCCGGGGAAGTGATCCCGGCGGCCAAAGCGGCTCACGGTTCGGAAGCCCTGCTCGCTTTCCTGGGGATCCTGATCTGGCATTTCTACAACGTGCACCTGCGCCAGTTCAATACGAGCATGTTCACGGGGAAAATGAGCCGCGAGGAAATGGAGGATGAGCATCCCCTCGAGCTGAAGGAGCTGGAAGCCGGCGACCCACCCGTTATTGAGGCGGCGGTCTCTCGGCGCAGGCGGATATACATTCCTGTCGCGGGCGTGCTCACGATAGCCCTTCTGGTGGGAATTCATGAACTGTTGACCTTCGAAGCGACGTCGGTCGCGACAGTCCCGCCCGTAGAAACCGTCCAGGTGTACGCGCCGCAGACGCCGACGCCCATTCCCACGGCGCCGCCGCTACCCACAGCGGTCGCCCAGGTTTCCGGGGGCTCTGCCGCGTTGACCTGGGAAGGCCAGGTTGGGAGCCTGTTCCAGCAGCGCTGCGGAGCCTGCCATGGGAGCTCCGGCGGCTTGTCGGTCAAGAGCTATGCGGACCTGATGAAGGGTGGCGCGAAGGGCGCGGTGGTGATCCCGGGCAGCGCGGATACCAGCCCGCTGGTGGTGATCCAGGCCGGCAGCCACCCGGGAAAATTCTCCCCGGGCGAGCTCGAGCTGGTCAAAGAGTGGATCGACAAGAACGCTCCGGAGAAATAAATTTCGCTTATTCCCCGCGGCGCAGGCGGGCGCCGCAGGCCCGGCAGTAGATGTCTCCCGGGGCGGCGCGCTTGCCGCACTGGTGGCAGTACACGTCCGCGTCGTCGGTATCCGGATCGCGCCCGGCTTCCTGGGCGGGGTCATGCCGTTTACGTCCGGAGGCTCGCGGCCTTAAAGTCTGCCCGGACTGCCAGTACCACCAGCCGCCGGTGATCAGCAGGACTCCCACGGCTCCGATCAGCCAGGGGTATATCTGGTTAATGGTCGTCCGCCCGGGAGTCTGGTCGTTGATCGGGGTTGCCGGCTGGACTTTCAGCGACTGGGCGCTCAGGTCATCGTTTGACTTCTGATACGAAAACGAGACCGCGAAAGTTTCTCCCTGGGCGGCGGATCCCACAACCGATTTGTAATACAGCAGGTTGCTGTCCCCGGTCAATGGGCTGCCCAGCGCCGGGGTGATTTGCATGTTCGAAGCCGAAACCGGCTGCTGGACCTGGATGGCCAGCGAGGTGATGGCGTAGTCCCCGGGCCATTGGTAGGAGTACGACCGGTTCGCGCCGTTTTTCTTCAGGCCGGGATCGTAATACTCGAACTGGATTTCGTTGGTCGGAGCGGTGAAGTGGATGGTCGCCCAGGGACCCTCGATCGAGCGAGTGTAAGCGATGTTGTACAGGAGCCCATCCGTGTCCCGGTAGGCCACGTTATATGGGTCACCGCTTTCAGCGGGGATGTGCAACGCCAGGCTGGCCGGCAGTTGGGCTCCCTGAGCCATGACCAGGTGGTAAATCACCAGGACGCTGGGCCGGTCGTATTCTGGCCACAAATCGATTTCAAGGTTGGACAGGGTGATCCCTCCGGTCGTTTGCGCTGGTGGAGGAGAGGCGGGTGGAGGGTAGGCGGTCTGGGCGAGAGCAGCTTTTCCAGGCATGAAAAGCGCCAGCGCAACAAATCCCAGAGCGAAAATCCATTTCCGCATGGTTGACTCCTCCAGTTTCTTCCTGCGATGATCGTCCGTTAATGCCCCCTCGCAACTGCCCGCGTCTCTCCAAATGGTATCCAACGGTGAACCAAGGTTCTTAAAGTATACCAGAATCTTCCCGGGGAAAGGGCTATTCGACAATTTCAGGTAACATATCCCGAATTATGCTACAATTTTTTCATTCGCTCTCACCAAAGGAGGATTGAATGTCTTCTCTTCGAACCGCTTTCACCGGTTACGCAAACTACAGGGGCCGGGAAGGGCATTGGAGTTTTCTGCTCCACCGCCTGACCGGGCTGGGTACGCTGCTGTTTCTGACGGTTCACATTCTGGATACCGCTACCGTTTATTTTTTTCCGAGTCTTTACCCTGAGGCGATCAAGATTTACCAGAGCACCCTGTTTGGAATCGGCGAGATGGCGCTGATCTTCAGCGTTTTTTACCATGGGGTCAACGGCCTGCGGATTGCCTTTTTCGACATGTTCGCTCCCAGGGGCTGGACCATCCCCTCGGAGCGCATGTCGGTGTTATGGACACTGGGGATCACGCTGGTGATTTTTCTCCCCGCGGCGTTTATCATGGGTCGGAACCTGTTAATTCACAATTACGGCCTGTTTGGCGGATAAGAGGCCCTATGGCAACCGTTACAGATCAAATGCCTGGCAAAGCGTCGGTTCGCGAAGTCCACGTCCGCCAGACTTACGAGAACGTGGCCTGGAAATGGATGCGCTACAGCGCGTTCCTGCTCATCCCCCTGGCCTGGATCCACGTCATCATCCAGGATGTCCTGGTCGGTGTGCACCGCATCGATCTGGATTACGTCGCCCTGCGCTGGGCAAGCCTGGGATGGCGGGTGTACGACATCCTCCTCCTGGCCTTTGCTTTCGCGCACGGAATGAACGGCCTCCGCCAGGTCCTGGACGATTATGTCCACGGAGAGGGGGTACGCCGGTTGATCGCCTGGATCCTTTTTCTCCTCTGGCTGGTGATCACCTTGATCGGCGCTGTGGCGATCATTGGGGGCGTGCGAAAACCATGAACCGTTTCGAGATCTCATGACAACCAGGGAGAAGGTAGATGACACAGAACCATCAATTTGATATCATCGTCGTCGGCGGAGGCGGCGCGGGCCTGATGGCCGCCATGAACGCCTCGCAAGGGGCCAAAACTGCCGTGCTGAGCAAGCTGTATCCATCGCGCTCGCATACGGGGGCGGCGCAGGGGGGCGTCGGCGCGGCGCTGGGGAACCTCGAAGAGGATCACCCCGAGTGGCACACCTACGACACGGTCAAAGGCAGTGACTATATGGGCGACCAGGACGCGATTGAGTTTATGTGCGAGGAAGCGGTGCAGGCCGTCTACGATCTTGAGCACATGGGCCTGCCGTTTTCGCGCACCCCGGAGGGTCGCATCGCTCAACGCCCCTTTGGCGGCCATACCAATAACATCACCGGCAAGCCCGTTCGCCGTTCCTGTTATGCCGCCGACCGAACGGGGCACATGATCCTGCAGACGTTGTACCAGCAATGCATCAAAAACCAGATCAATTTTTTCGATGAATTTCAGGTCATCGACCTGTTGATGGTCAATGGGGCGGCGGCCGGGGTCGTGGCGGTGGAGCTGGCGACCGGGGAGCTGCATGTGTTCCATTCCAAAGCGGTGATTATCGCCACCGGTGGGCACGGCCGGATCTGGGAGATTACCTCCAACGCCTATGCCTACTCGGGAGATGGAATCGCGATCACCCTGCGGCGCGGCCTGCCCGCCGAGGATATGGAGTTCTTCCAGTTCCACCCGACCGGCATCCTCAAGCTGGGCATCCTGATCACCGAAGCGGTGCGCGGAGAGGGCGGGGTGATGATCAACAACCTCGGGGAGCGCTTTATGGAAAAATACGCCCCCCGGGTCAAGGACCTGGCCTCGCGCGATGTGGTCAGCCGGGCCATGTACCTGGAGATCCGCGATGGCAAGGGGATCAACGGGCAGCGCTACCTGTACGTGGACGTGCGCCCCGAGACGGTGAACAAATACGCCGAGTTGGACGGGCGCACTCGCCCGGATGGCACCCCTTACCGGGTGACCTCCCAGGAGATTCTCTCCAAAATCCCGGATATCACCGATTTCTGCAAGACCTACCTGGGCGTCGATCCGGCGACCCAGCCGATCCCCGTCCAGCCGACAGCGCATTACGCGATGGGCGGCATCCCGACCGATAAGTATGGGCGAGTGGTCATCGATGACCACGGGACCGTTGTCCCGGGGCTGTACGCCGCGGGAGAGTGCGCCTGCGTCTCGGTGCACGGCGCGAACCGCCTGGGGACGAACTCGCTGCTCGACCTGATCGTCTTCGGCAAGCACGCCGGGCTCAATGCCGCCGAATACGTCAACGGCGCCTCCTTCCAGCCGCTGCCGGCCGACCCGACGGATTTCACCCGCCAGCAAATCGACCGGCTCCTCCAGGGCGACGGCACCCAAAAGCCGGCGGTGATCGGGAAAGAGATGCGCGCGGTGATGTTCGACGACGTGGGCGTATTCCGCACCCATGAGGGCCTGGAAAGAGCGATTGAAAAAGTCCAGGAGCTGCGCGAGCGCTACCGCCACGTCAAGGTTGTCGACCGCACCAAAGTCTTCAACATGGACCTACTCAACGCCTGGGAGCTGGGCAATCTTCTGGACCTGGCCCTGGTCACGGCAGTCTCGGCGCAGGCGCGAACCGAGAGCCGGGGGGCTCACGCTCGCGAGGATTTCCCCAGCCGGGACGATGCCAACTGGTTGAAACATACCCTGGCCTGCCTGACCCCTTCGGGCGAGGTCAGCCTATCCTATAAGCCGGTGACGATCACCAAGTACACCCCCCAAATCCGCACCTATTAATGGGCGGTGCCGAGGACTGAAGCCATGCAGATCAACCTGAAGATATTTCGCTACAATCCGGAGACGGATGACAGGCCCCACTACGACGATTATACCCTGGACGTCGACCCGACCGACCGCGTCCTGGATATCCTCGAGCAGATCCGCGGATACCAGGATGAGACCCTGGCCTTTCGCCGCTCTTGCGCGCATGGGGTGTGCGGCTCTGACGCGATGCGGATCAACGGGCGCAATGCCCTCGCCTGCAAGGTGCTGGTGAAGGATCTCAAAACGACGGCGATCACGATCGAGCCGCTGCTGGGGCTGCCCGTCCAGCGGGATCTCATCGTGGATATGGAACCGTTCTTCGACCAGTACAGGCGGGTTTTGCCGTACCTGATCAACGACGAACCCCTTCCCGCGGATGGCAAGGAGCGGCTGCAGAGCCCGGAGGACCAGGCGCGGTTTGAAGGGAGCACGCGCTGCATCCTTTGTGCGGCCTGCACGACCGCCTGCCCGCCCTTCTGGGCTAACCAGAAATACGTGGGACCGGCGGCGATCGTGCAGGCCCACCGCTTTATTTTCGACAGCCGCGACCGGGGGGCAGCGCGCCGGCTGGAAATCTTAAACGATCGCGAAGGAGTCTGGCGCTGCCGGACTGCCTTTAACTGCACGGAGGCCTGCCCGCGCGAAATCAAGATCACCGAGGCGATCGCGGAAGTAAAGAGGGCGCTGAGCAGCGGAAAATTGGTTTAATTCGCCTAGAACTTACTGTTTGGTGAATTTGGGGATTGCTTCGTCGTGGAAGAACACCGCTCCTCGCAACGACATGAATGCATTTTAAAGTGAGGAATTCGCATGGACTACCGCCCGTTCGGACGCACCGGATGGAATGTTTCGACGATCAGCTTTGGCGCCTGGGCGATCGGCGCCGATTGGGGCAAAGTCGACGACGCGGAATCGTACCGCGCGCTGCGTACCGCCGTCGATTGTGGGGTCAATTTCTTCGACACCGCCGACGCGTACGGCGATGGGCGCAGCGAGCGGCTACTGGCCCGGCTGCGCAAGGAAACTCCCGGCCAGATCTACATCGCCACCAAGGCCGGGCGGCGCCTGAACCCGCACGTCGCCGCCGGATATAACCGCCGGAACCTGACGGCTTTCGTGGAGCGCAGCCTGCGCAACCTGGAAGTGGACGCCCTCGACCTGCTCCAGCTCCACTGCCCGCCTTCGGCGGTCTACGAAGACCCGGAGGTCTTCGCCGTCCTCGACGATCTCGTCCAGCAGGGCAAGCTGCGCTACTACGGCGTCAGCGTCGAGAAAGTATCCGAGGCGCTCAAAGCGATCGAATATCCCAACGTGCAGAGCGTGCAAATCATCTTCAACATCTTCCGCCAGAAGCCCGCGGAAGAATTCTTCCCCGCCGCGGCGCAGCGAAAAATCGGCATCCTGGCCCGCGTTCCACTGGCTTCGGGCCTGCTGACCGGCAAGATCACCCGCCAGACGCAGTTTGCGGCCGACGACCACCGCAACTACAACCGCCACGGTGAATCTTTCGACCAGGGCGAAACCTTCGCCGGGGTGGATTTCGAAACCGGCCTGCAGGCGGTCGACGCGCTGCGCGGCCTGGTCCCGGAAGGGGAAACGCTGACCGGGCTCGCGCTGCGCTGGATCCTGATGTTCGACGCAGTCACGTGCGCGATCCCGGGCGCCAAGCGCAGCGATCAGGTCCGCGAAAACGCCAGCGCGGCGGACCTGCCCCCGCTCTCCAGCGAGACCATGGCCCGCGTCCGCGAAGTCTATGACCGCCACATCCGCGAGCAGGTCCACGATCGCTGGTGAAAATATGCTATAATCGCGATAGCGATGCCCCAGTAGCTCAAATGGACAGAGCAAGGCACTCCTAACGCCTAGGTTGGGTGTTCAATTCACCCCTGGGGCACAAGAAATTTCCGATTTCAAATTGAAGATTTTTAGTAACTACTCAGGCGGGGTAGGAGGGCTTTTTCCCTGATGGCTGAGCAGTTATGATTTTTGAATGAAAACCGCTGCCGGATATAAATTGTAACGAAATTGTAACAATTCCTTTCTTGCAAAAAAGGGAAACCTTTGATAATATAAAGAAGACAAGCATCTGGGTGCCCCCCTCACCCGGGCGCTTGTCATTTTAACCCGTGAAAGAGTTCTACTTCACCAGTTTTTGGAGCTCTTCCCCCAGGCGCAGGATCTCCTCCAGGGTGTTGTAGTGGGTCGCTCCCACGCGCACCATTCCCCCGCTTCCTTCCAACCCCAGGCGCTCGGTCACCGCCGGGGCATAATAGTTCCCATCCCAGACGTTGATCCCCGCCTTCCCCAGGCGTTCCGCAACGTCGCGCGGCGACAGGCCGGCCAGGCAGAACGAGAAGGTGGGTACCCGGGTGCTCATCTGATCCGGGTCGCTGATCCCATATAATCGCAGCCCGGGGACGGCCTGTAAGGTCCCCAGCAAAGCCCGGTTGAGCTGGTGTTCATAAGCCTGGACCTCCCTGGCGGCGCGCACCAGGGCCGCGCGCCGGCTGGGAGCCGGCAGATCCAGCGAAGAGTTTCCCAACCACTCGAAGTACTCGACCGCGCCGAGCACGCCGGCGATCCCCTCGTGTGACTGCGTGCCGGTCTCGAATTTGCCCGGAGGCCCGGCAGGGGCAGGGCGGACCTTGTACGCGCGCAGGGAATCGAGATGCTCATATTTCCCGTACAGGATTCCGATGTGCGGACCGAATAACTTATACGCCGAGCAGGCCAAAAAATCGCAGTCCAGGTCCTGCACGTCGATCGAACCATGGGGGGCGTACTGCACCGCGTCGATAAAGACCAGCGCCCCGGCGGCGTGGGCCATCTCCACGATCTCGCGCACCGGGTTGATCGTCCCAACCGCGTTGGAGGCGTAGCCCACCGCTACCAGGCGCGGGCGCTCATCGAGCGCTTTCTGCAGGTCCTCCAGGTCCAGGGTGCAGTCCTCTACATCAAAATCCACCCAACGAATTTTGCAACCGCGGTCTTCGGCGATGCGCAGCCAGGGGGAAATGTTCGCGTCGTGGTCCAGCCGTGTGACCACCAGGGAATCCCTCGGTTTGAGCGTCAGCGCCAGCGCGCGGCTCAGGCCGAAGGTCAGGGTGGTCATATTCAGGCCAAAGACGATTTCCTCGGGGCGAGCCGCATGCAGAAAATCGGCCATGGCTTCGTGGGCGCTTTCCAGTATCGCGTCGGAGGCCTGGCTGGTGGGAAACGCGCCGCCGTGGTTGGCGTTGCATTCCAGCAGGTAGCTCTGGATCCGGTCCAGGCTTTTTTGGGCGATCTGCGTGCCCCCCGGGTTATCCAGAAAGATAGTAGGCCGGTTCAAACTGGGGAATTGTGCGCGGACTGCTTTAATATCGAGGGACATGTGCAGCTCCTGAAAGGGAAAGATGGAAAAGTGGGTTCGCGTTCGAGCGGTACGTTCACGAGAAGACCCCCAGGCTTTGCCTGGGGATCTTCTCGTGATTTCCTGAGATGAATTGGTTCAATCCAGGTCCGTATCGGCGGAGTCATCATCTTCATTCATACCCAGCTCGGTTTCGGTTTCTTCCGGCTCGCGGCGGATCCAGAGGATGAGGACGTGGCCGCTCTCGGATTCCAGAGCGCGGGCGGCCATAATCGTCGCTTCCTCGGCCATGCCCACGTCGTTGCGAAACTCCAGGGTCATCGAGGACTGGCTTTTCCAGGCCTTGCGGCAGCGTTCCACCAGCGCGGGGCCATTGAAGGCGCGCAGGCGGGTGACCGCCAGATCGTAGACGAAAGGCCCTTCGTTTAACCCGAGGGCCCAACCGTCCTGAACGATTTCGAATGTAGGAGCAGGTCCCTCTATAATTGTAATTTTGTCATCCATTCAACCCTTCTACTTTCCAAACGATAAGTCAAATCATACCACAAATCAGGTATTCTCTTCGGGAAGCTTTAATTCCCCGGTGCCCATGCGGTAGCCGAACCCGCGCACGGTGAGGATCAGGCGCGGATTGGAAGGGTCTTTTTCCACTTTCTGGCGCAGCAAAAAAATATAGCGGCGTACGGCAGCGGTGTTCTCTTCGCGGTAGCTCCCCCAGATCTCCTGGACCAGCTCGGCCTCGGGGATGGCGCGTCCCTTGCGGCGGGCGATATATTCCAGCAGGCGAAACTCGGTCGGGGTGAGAGGGATCACCTCATCGCCGCGCTTGGCCTGGCGCTTGTCCACGTCGATTTGCAGATCGCCAAAGAGGAGAATATTGCGTTCATCGGCAGCCCGCGCCCGGACGCGGGCCAGCACAGCCTGGATACGGGCGGTCAGCTCGGCAAAGCTGAACGGCTTGGTGACGTAATCGTCGACCCCCAGGCGGAAGCCGCGCAGCTTATCGGCCTCTGTGCTTTTCGCGGTCAGCAGGATGATCGGGATGTCGGAGAGCTCGCGCAGCCTGGCGCAGACCTCCCACCCATCCATCCCGGGCATCATGATGTCCAGGACGACCAGGTCGGGGTGCTCGCGGTAGGCGCTCTTCAGCCCTTCCGGTCCGTTGGCGGCGGTGAGGACCGTAAAATCGTTGTTGCTCAGGTATTCGCCCAGAAAGCGCAGCAGGGTGACATCGTCATCGATCAAAAGAAGTTTATGGTTCATCGATTTCCTGCCCCTTCGGAGTTGGTAGCCAGAAGGTAAAGCTGGCTCCGCCCTGCGGGCGATTGGCTGCGGCGATGTCCCCATTCATGGCGTGCAGCAGGCGGCGGACCATGTAGAGGCCCAGGCCGTGGCCGTAGATCGTCTGCGCGTCTCCGCTGTGGAGCCGGTAAAACTTGTCGAACAAGAGTGGAAGGGCCTCCGCGGGAATGCCTGGCCCTTCATCGACGATCGAAGCGCGCACACAATCTTCGCCCGGGAGAACGATCACCACTATTCTACCCTCAGGTGCGTATTTCAGGGCATTATCGATGAGATGGAAAAATATGCTGGCGAGGGCGCTTTCGTCGGCGAGGACGATGGGCAGCGGCTCGTGGATCTGCCATTCGATCCGCTCGGCATTGGGGTATCCGCCGATCTGGTAGCGGAATTTTTCGAGCATCTCGCTTAATGAGATGGGCGCCGGGTCGAAGGGCAGGCGACCGGCGTCGATCGCGGAAATGTCCAGGATCGTCTTGACGAAGTGGTTCAGGCGGGTGATCTCAGCCTGGACGAGGCTGAGGGACTGGCGCGCCTGCCTGGGAAACGGATGCGGATTGGAGAGGACCAGCTCAATTCCCCCGGAGATGTTGGTCAGGGGGGCGCGCAGCTCGTGGGAGACCATGGAAACGAAGTCGGATTTTACCTCGTCCAGTTGCTGCAAGGTGAGGTTCTGCTGCTCCAGGCGCGCGTACGCCTCGCTCAGGCTGCGCGTTTTTTCCGCGACCTTCTGCTCCAGGCTTTCATTCAGCCCTTCCAACTGCTTATGCGCGGCGGCGACCTGCTCGTAGGCCTGGAGCAGATCGGCCTGCTGGCGTTTCAGCTCGCTCAGGTCGTGCGCCGTTCCGGCCAGGAAGAGCTGGCGTGACCCCTCGCGTTGGAAGGGGGTCAGCGTTAGGTGAACGGGGATCGAATCACCCGATTTCTGGCGGAGCGCGATCTCCCCGGTCCAGCCGTTCTTCAGTGCCTGTCGCAGCCAGCCGGGCTCGACCACTTCGATCTCAAAAAACTGGTGAAAGTCCTGGTTGAGCAGCTCGTCTTCTTTTCCCAGGAGGCAGCATTGGGACAGGGCCGGGTTGGCCAACTTGAACTTTCCATGCTGGTCGAGGATGAATGCCGGCTCGGCCACGCTGTTGACCAGCATGGCGAACTGCTGGAGCTCTGCCTCGCCGGCAATCACCCCCTGGCGCAGAATGATCACAAAAACACACAGCCCCGCGATAATGCCGCCTGGAACGAAGAAATCATTGCGAAGCCGCCAATCCAACAGCAGATACCAGACGAAGACCACCGTCGCCGCGATGGGTAAAAGCTGAGAAACCCGAATGGCGAGCGTGGACACTGTATGATTCTGACCAACGCTCTCCCCTCTTTTCTCTCGAAGGAGGATCCCCAGGAAGATTAACGTGCTGCCTGCGACCCAGCCGACGCCAGTGGACCAATCCGGGTATGGCGAAAATTTCATATGGAGATATGTGGCAGCAATGTCGCTCCAGAGGAGCGCCAGGCATCCGAGAAGAAATCCAGCGAAAAGGATTTGAAGATCCCCTCGGGGGTTCGTCAGGCTAAGGTACAACAGCGCAAAGAACAGGGCGATATCCAGCACAGGGAAGATCATTTCCCAGAAGATGCCCGCCGGGGTGGACGGGACCTGGCTGAGAAGAGGGTTCACCAGGATCATCCCCATCAGGGTCGTGAGAGCCAGGCAGGTCACCAGCAGATCGAGGATTGCGCCCAGATTGCCAATATACTGGCGTTGGCGAGGAACCAGACGCCAGCAGCCTGAGAAAAAGGCTGGATATGCCGCTGTCAGAAACAGGCTGCCTGGGTTTAGGTGAGCATAGGCATGGGGGTCCTGGAATGCTAATATCGTATCGAGGACCAGGCCGGCGACCCAGAGGATCAAACCGACAATGATAAAATCCCATCCGCCAGGGATATACTTTGGTGCGGTTGCTGACCTGGTCTGGTAAGGATAAACCACGAAAAGGGCGGCTGCCACGGGTGCCAGCCGGAAGA
>Ga0335070_10009094_pt1 | contig 11673 bp, 11 predicted proteins | sample Lox_Sample_13_FD_206722 | JGI IMG/M metagenome (GOLD analysis project Ga0335070, IMG submission 206722) | Soil microbial communities from Loxahatchee National Wildlife Refuge, Florida, United States - Lox_Sample_1.3 | ecosystem: Environmental > Terrestrial > Soil > Wetlands | place: USA...
ATAGCGGTGCGCGCAACCGGCTCAGCGCCGCGCTGCCGGGCCAGCCGCCGCGCAATTATGATTTCGGCAATTCCGGTGGCCGCCAGCGCTTCGGCCAGGACCTCAAGGCTTATCTCGCCCTGCCCGACGACTGGCACCCCGAGGTTGTGATGGGCAATGGGCGGCGCTTTACCGACGCCGCTGTCGAGGGGCCACGCCTGATGGAGAGCCTGTCGCTGATCAACCTCGCGACGCTCGCCGAGCTCGCGCGCCAGGCCGGCCGCGCCATCGATCATCGGCGCTTCCGCGCCAATCTCTACATCGACGGCCTCGCGCCCTGGGCCGAGTTCGACTGGATCGACCGCGACTTCAGCATAAGCGGCGTCACCTTCCACGGCCTGCTCAAGACGCCGCGCTGCGCCGCGATCGAGGCCGATCCCGACAGCGGCGAGACCGGTGCCGGCCTGATCAAACTCTTGCAGGCGACCTGGGGCCATCATCATTGCGGCATCCAGATCGAGGCGGTCGGCCGGGGCACGCTTGCGGTCGGCGCGCCGGTCGCCGGCTGAGCGCGCATGGCACGGCCACCACGCCGGCGCGTGCCGCGCGGCCGGAGCGACCGGCCGGCAATCACCTCCTATCCGATGCCTTCGCCCGAGGCGGTGCGCGCGGTCGAGCGGGCCATGTTCCGCCGCCGCTTCGTCGACCAATACCTCTCGGCGCTGCTCGCGCGCGCCAGCGCCGCCGTCGCCGAGGAGATCAACGCCGACATCGCGCGGCGCGGCATGCAGATCAACCATTGGCGCATCCTGGGGTCGCTGTGGGGCGGCGGCAGCCTGACGCCGTCGGAAGTGTGCGCGCTGACGCTGATCAAGCAGCCGACGGTGACGCGGCTGGTCGCGCGGCTCGCCGCCGACGGGCTGATCCGCAAATCGGCCGATCCGGCCGACCGAAGGCTCGTGCGGCTGACGCTGACGGCGCGTGGGCGCGCCGAGGTCGGCGACCTGATCGCCATGGCCAATGAGCGGCAGCGGCGCCTGCTCGATGGGCTCGACGCCGAGCAGCTGACCGCGGCGCTGCGCCACCTGATCGCGTTCTGCGCCGCGCGGCGGCGCCGGCGGCCGGGTCGCGCCTAGTCGGCCCTTCGGCCGGCATAAGCGGCGAAGCGGCCATCCTTGAACCAGCAGTCGACGTCGGCAAAGCCGGCTTCGGCGAGCCAGTCGAGCTGCGCCGCGAGCGGCGCGCAGCGGTCTTCCTTCATGCGCGCGCGGGCGCCGGCGATCTCGGCCTCGGTCGCGCCGGCGCGCCGCACCGCGTCGAGCCAGGCGCGGTCGTAGGCCGCTTCGAGGGCCTTGGTCGGCCCGGCGACCTGCTCGGCGTTGACGAAGATGCCGTCCGGCACCAGCGCGTCGCGGCAGCGCCGGAACAGATCGCGCTTGGCGGCGTCGTCGCAATGGTGGATCGACAACGCCGAGACGACCGCATCATAGGGCCCGCCGAGCGACGCCTGGGCGTAATCAGCGACGACGATCTCGGGCGTGTGGGCCGCGCCGGCAAGGCGCACGCGCGCCAGCGCCAGCATGGTGCCCGCGACATCGACGAGCCGCAGCCGCGCGTTGGGGAATTCTGCCAGGATGCGGCCAGACAGGAGCCCGGTGCCGGCGCCGAGATCGAGCACACGGATCGGCGCGTCCTCGGCGAAGGGCAGGAGCGCGACCGCCGCGCTATAGAGGCGCTCGAAGCACGGCACGAGCCGCGCACGCGCCGCATCGTACACCGCGGCCGAGGCATCGAAGCTGGCCGCGATGCTGCCGGACCGGTCGCCGAAGTCGGTCATCGCGCCTCCGCGTTCGGGCTCAACCGCCCGAGCAGTGCTTCTCGGCCTCGACCTGCACCGGAATGGCGCCGGCCTCGACGCCGGCGAGCGTGCGCTGGAGCGCGGCGCGCGTCGCGTCGTAGCCGGAGCGCTGGGCGATGGCGGTGAGGATAGATTGCAGGTCCGGCACGACCGCATTGCGGTTCTCGCAGGTGCAGATCTGCGGCGGCTTGCCCTCCTCCGCCGGCATACCGAGGGTCTGCCACTGCTCCTTCATCGCCTCTTCCAGGCGGTCGATCATGTCGCGGTAGGCCGGGCCCTTCACCGACGCGCGCAGGCCGTCGAGCGTTTTGAGCGTGTCGGCCCATTTGTATTCGCCAAAGCGTACGCAGCCGCCATGATCCCAGGTCTGCATCAGCCAGGGGTAGAGCGTCGCGTCGCCGATCAGCTCCGTATAGGCGTCGAGGAAGCGCCGGTCCTCGTCGGTGCCGAGCACCTCGTTGTCGCGGAAATCGTCGAGGTTCGGGCTGAAATACTGGAACTCGATGAGCGAGCCCTCGAACGCCGGAATGAATGACGGATAGGTCTCGCTGAACGCCAGGTGCAGATCATCGACATGGCTCTGGTCGGTGGCGGCGGCATCAAGGATCGGCGCGAACCCCGCCTCGATCTTGCGCGCGCGCACCAAGAGGTCGTGGAGGGAGACGGGCTCCTTGCTGGCGCAGGCGGCGCGCCAGTGCGCCTTGTACTCGGCGATCTCGGCCTTGAGCGCGTCGGGCACCTTGATCAGCGTGCCGTAGTCGGCGGAAGCCTTGGCCGCGACGCAGGCGGCCGACTGGCCGCGCCCAGGCGTCTCCGGCGCCTCGGCATAGGCGCTCGCGTAGGCACCGACGAACACCGCCGCGGCGATCAACAGGGGGGCCATAACGCGCCCTGCCCCACCCGCATTCCCCCCGGCACGCGCGAGCGTCATTTTCGGTCCTTGCGGAACAGGAATTCGCGGCCGACCTTGACCATCGGCTTGCCGTCGTACTCGATGATATCGGCCGTCGCGTAGGTCTCGTGCCAGTCGTCGGGCAGGAACGAGCCGGTGCCGATGGCGTCGATCGGCGCGTTGGCGACGGCCATGACCTTGCACTTGGCCGGCGTGAAGCCCGACGAGGCGACGATCTTGACGCGCGGGAAGCCGGCGTGGTCGAGCGCTTCGCGCATGTGCCAGATCGCCGAGGCCGTGACGCCGGCGCCGACCAGGTGGCGCAGCTCGCTCTCGCTGCGATAGCCGCGGATCGAATCGGGCGCGTTGCGGTCGAGCACGGCATAGGCCGAGGGCGGATCGAGGCCCTCGATATAGCGGCTGCCGGGCGTGTCGAGGCGGAACGCCAGGCGTCCTGAGGCCGCCAGGTCCGGAAAGCGCCGGCACACCTCGAGCCCGTCGCTGACCTCGCGGCCGTAATAGTCGACCAGCACGGTGAGGTCCTCTTCGGGGAAGGCCTCGTGGAACATCTCGGCGGCGCGCACCGTAGAGCCGGCGTAGCCGACGAGCGCGTGCGGCATGGTCCCGGAGCCGCGCTCGCGGCCGAAATAGTGCGCGGTCGCGTCGGTCGCGTTGCCGACGAAGCCGATCGCGTCAGCCTTGCGTTTGGCGCGCGCCGAGCCGACCGAGGCGGCATAGGCCATCATCTCGGCCATCTCGGTGCCGGCGCAGTGGCGCGCATCGAAAGCGAGGAACGCCACTTTCGGCAGATCGACGCACATGGTGAAGGCGTTGTAGGCGGCGACGCAGCAGGCGCCGAGCTTCTGCAGGAACAGCGTCTCGAGATCGACCAGATGATAAAGGGGACCCGAGAGGTAGAGCAGCGGCTCGCCGGCACCGACCCAGCGGCTCTCGGCGTAGTTGAGCTCGATGTCGAACTTGACGCCGCGCTCGGCCGCCACCGCCTCGAGCCACTCGATCATCAGGCGCGGCGCCGAGACGACCGGGCGGCGCATGAACAGCGCGTAGGTGACGCGCTTGTCGCCAAACCGGCCGACGATCGCCTTGGTGCGGGCGAAATAGACGTCGGTCCAGCGCGCGATGTCGGCGGCGGACGGGATCACCCGCCCCGGCTTGCGACGCCCCCTGTCGCCCTCGGGCACCGGCGCCGCCCGGGGATCAGGACGCGGCCGCGATACGCGGCCCATGGGCGACGCGCTCCTGGCGCAGCGACTCGGCGATCAGAAACGCCAGCTCGAGCGACTGGCTGGCGTTAAGCCGCGGGTCGCAGTGGGTGTGATAACGGTCGGCCAGGTCCTCGTCGCTGATCGCCTGTGCGCCGCCGATGCACTCGGTCACGTTCTGGCCGGTCATCTCGAAATGCACGCCGCCAGCAACACTGCCCTCGGCGCGGTGCACGGCGAACTGCCGCTTTACTTCCGAGAGCACGCGGTCGAACGGCCGGGTCTTGTAGCCGGTCGACGACTTCATCGTGTTGCCGTGCATCGGGTCGCACGACCAGACGACGGCGCGGCCCTCGCGCAGCACGCGACGCACCAGCTTCGGCAGATGCGCCTCGACCTTGTCCGCGCCCATGCGTGCGATCAGCGTGAGCCGCCCCGGCTCGTTCTCGGGGTTGAGCACGTCGATCAGCCGGATCAGGTCCTCGGGGTCGAGCGACGGGCCGCATTTGAGGCCGAGCGGGTTCTTGATGCCGCGCGCGAACTCGACATGGGCGCCGTCGAGCTGGCGCGTGCGGTCGCCGATCCACACCATGTGCGCCGAGCAGTCGTACCACTCGCCGGTCAGACTGTCCTGGCGGGTCAGCGCCTGCTCATAGGGCAGCAGCAGCGCCTCGTGCGAGGTGAAGACGCTGGCCTCGCGAATCTGCGGGATGTGCGCCGAGTCGAGACCGCAGGCGTCCATGAACACGAGGGCGTCCGAGATGCGCCCGGCCAGCTCCTGGAACCGGTGGCCCGCCGGGCTCTCGGCCAGGAAATCGAGCGTCCAGCGGTGCACCTTGTGCAGGTCGGCATAGCCGCCGAGCGCGAAGGCGCGAATCAGATTGAGCGTCGCGGCCGACTGATTGTAGGCCTGGATCATGCGCTGGGGGTCGGGCCGGCGCGATTCGGCGTCGAAGGCGATGCCGTTGATGATGTCGCCCCGGTAGCTGGGCAGCACGACGCCGTCCTGCTCCTCGGTGTCGCCCGAGCGCGGCTTGGCGAACTGGCCGGCGGTGCGGCCGACCTTCACGACCGGCAGGCCGCCGGCGTACATCAGCACCATGGTCATTTGCAGCAACACTTTAAAAGTGTCGCGTATGTTGTTGGCGCTGAACTCGGCGAAGCTCTCGGCGCAGTCGCCGCCCTGGAGCAGGAAGGCCTTGCCCTCAGAGACATTGGCGAGTTGTGCCTTGAGGTCGCGCGCCTCGCCCGCGAAGACCAGTGGCGGATAGCCGGCCAGGGTCTTCTCGGCCGCCTCGAGGGCGGCCTTGTCCGGGTAGTCGGGCACCTGCCGGAGCGGCTTGCCGCGCCAGCCCGCCGGCGTCCACTTGGCGGCCATCAGGGGTCCTCTTGGGTGAAAGGCCTTTGATTACCTAAGGCTATACCGAGAAACCGACAACTTTTCTAGGGGCGGGCACGGCCCCGGTGAACCAAAGCCGCAGCCATGGGTTTCCCTCGGTTTCCATGATCGAAAAGGACCGCCCGATGCCCAATCCCTGGCTGAGCATTTCTTTCAACATGATGCGCCTTGGTTTCGAGGCCCAGACCGTCATGGCCCTGCGTCTGATGAGGCTCATGGCCGGCGGCGCCGCCGCCTGGAGCGAGGCCACCCGCATGGTTTCCGAAAAGGGCGGCGCGGCCATGGAGGCAGGCCTCGCTGCCGGCCTGGCGCTCGCGACCGGCAAGAAGCACCCGGCCGTCAGTCGAAAGGTGATCAGCGGCTATCGCAAGCGGGTCCGGGCGAATCGGCGCCGGCTGACGCGCTAGGCCGCCCCTACTCCGCCGCTTCCTTCACCGGCTCCGGCACCGGCGTGCGCATGGTGACGAATTCCTCGGCGGCGGTCGGATGGATGCCTATGGTGCGGTCGAGATCGGCCTTGGTCGCGCCCATCTGCAGGGCCACGGCGAAGCCCTGGATGATCTCGCCGGCGTCGGGGCCGACCATATGCACGCCCAGCACCCTCTGCGAGGCGCGCTCGACCACCAGCTTCATCAGCGACTTCTCCTGGCGGCCCGACAGCGTGTGCTTCATGGGCGTGAACGTCGAGCGGTAGATGTCGAGGGCCATGTGCTTGGCGCGCGCCTGCGCTTCCGTGAGCCCAACCGTGCCGAGATTGGGTTGGCTGAACACGGTCGACGGGATGTTCTCGTAGCTGACGGTGCGGCCCGAGGGATTGAACAGGCGGTCGGCGAGCGCATGGCCCTCGGCGATCGCGACCGGCGTCAGGTTGACGCGGTCGGTGACGTCGCCCACGGCGTAGATGTTGTCGACCGAGCTGCGCCAGTGCTCGTCGACGACGATGGCATGGTGACGCAGCTTGACGCCGACCTCCTCGAGGCCGATGCCTTTGGTCGCCGGCGCACGGCCGGTCGCGTGCATCACGAGATCGGCATCGAGCGCGGTGCCGTCCTTGAGACCGATGACGAAATGATCGTCGTGCCGGTCGATGCGCGCGACCTCGGCGTTGAAGCGCAGGTCGATGCCCTTCTTGCGCATCTCCTCGGCGAGGTGGGCGCGGCAGTCGTCGTCGAAGCCGCGCAGGAACAACGGCCCGCGATGGATCTGCGTCACTTGGGCGCCGAGGCCATGGAAGATGCCGGCGAACTCGACAGCGATATAGCCGCCGCCAACGATGACGATGCGCTCGGGCAGGTCTTCGAGGAAGAACGCCTCGTTGGAGGTGATGACGTATTCGCTGCCGGGGAACTCGGGCACGACGGGCCAGCCGCCGGTGGCGATCAGGATCTTGTCGGCCGAATAGGCGCGTTCGCCGACGACGATGGTGTGGCGGTCCTTGAGCCGGGCGCGGCCGTCGATGATGCTCGCGCCAGCGCCCTCGATCAGCCGCTTGTAGACGCCGTTGAGCCGGGCGATCTCCTTATTCTTGTTGGCGATGAGCGTCTTCCAGGCGTGGCTCCGCTCGCCCACCGTCCAGCCGAAGCCCGCGGCGTCCTCGAAATCTTCGGCGAAGTGCGCGGCGTAGACCAGGAGCTTTTTCGGCACGCAGCCGACGTTGACGCAGGTGCCGCCGAGATAGCGGTCCTCGGCCACCGCCACGCGCGCGCCATGGCCCGCGGCGATGCGCGAGGCGCGCGTTCCGGCCGAGCCGGCGCCGATGACGAAGAAGTCGAAGTCGTATTTGGGCATGTCTCTCAGCCTCCCACCGATCAGGCAGGGATTTGACCTGTCCCGGCGGGTTTGGCAAGCCCGACCGCGCGGCCGGCCGAGCGCCAGCGCCAGACGACCCAGCCGAACGCAAGGACGGCCTGGACCAGGGCCGAGACCAGCACGGCGTCGGTGCCGCCCGGCCGGAACAGCGCCGCCAGGGCGCTTTCGCCAAGCCGGTCGAGCAAGATCGGCACGAGCGCGTAGAGCACGGCCCAGTAGAGGATGGCGGCAAGATCCGCACGGCGCGGATTGGGGCCGAGATTGAGCGCAACGAGGATGCCGAGGTCGCGGGTCATGAACAGGAAGGAAGCGACCGCCATGTGCATGGCGAGGCCGGCGGCGTCGGGTGCGGCCAGAGTCTGGCCGGCCACGGCGACGGTCGCGAGCGTGCCTGCGGCAGCGAAAGCGTAGGTCAACAGCCACAGCGGCACGACCTCGAAAAAGCCGCGCACGTCGCCGGCGCGGGCTCGGCCCGCGAACCGACGCAGGCCGACGACGTCCTTCGGCTCGACGAGCGCCAAGAGATAGGTAGACACCTGCAGGACGAAAGTCGGCAGCAGCAGCCGGTAGACCGGATTGAGCGGCCCAGCGACGAAGGCCGACATGTAGATCATCAGGAACAGCGCGAACAGCGTCCAGAGCCAGGGCAGGTTGCGGAACTGCAGCTCCGCGCGCATCAGTCGCCATACGCCGATCACCGCCCAGACCGCGAACGCGACGACCGACGCCAGGGCGAATTCCGCGAACGGCACCGGCCGGCTCATCGGCCAGCCGACCTTGTCCGCGCTGTAGCCATCGATGACGATCCACAGCACGGCGACGGCGGCGAGGCCGGCCAGGTGGAACAGCGTCCCGTTCGGCTTGCGCGACGGCATCTTGTGGCGGAGATAGAGCAGGCTGGCCAGAAGCGCAGTGGCGTGGCACAGCACGCCATAGGCGATAAGCGTGACGATGTCGCGCACGACCGCGGCGGGCGCGTCGCCGCCGAGCGCGGCGACGGCGTAGACCGCGAGCGCCAGCGCCCCGCCATACCAGGTGAACACCGTGCTGCCGAACAGCTTGCCCCAGGACATCGACCAGGAGCCGAGCGCCGAGAGGCGCTGGCCGTCCCAGGTGCGGTCGCGGATCTCGTCGGTGACGGCGGCCGCGGCCTGGCGCCCGCCCCACAGCAGGATCAGGGCCAGATAGACATACTTGGCGGCGGTCGCGAGCCCGCCATAGTGCGGGGCTTCGCCGGTCCATCGGGCGATGCCGCCCTCGCCCAGATAGATCACGACGAAGATCGCCGCGAGCACCAGCGGCATGACGATCAGACGCTGCGGCGTCAGCTCGAGCCATAGATTGCGGCGGAACTCGGGATTGCCGATCATTCCGCGCGCTCCGGAGCCGGCGCGCCGGCGCGCATGCGCGCGAGATAGACGTCCTCGACGCGGGTACGGTCTTCGGCGAAGGCGCTGACCTGAAGGCCGGCGTCGATCAGATGGCGCAGCAGGCGGTATTGGGCCGCGCGGTCGCCGCGCAGCGTCACGGTTGCGGCGAGTCCGTGGATCGCCGCCTCGACCACGCCGTCAAAGCTCTCAAGCGCGCGCGCCAGCGCGTTGGTGTCGCGCTGGACCAGCTCGACGCGGATCGCGACCGTGTCAGCGCCGGCACCGGCGCCGGCCAGCGCGCGGTGCTCGACGACCTTGCCGTCGCGCAGAATCAAGACGTCGGTCGAATAGTCCTCGAGCTCGGCCAGGATATGCGACGAAACGATCAGCGTCATGCCGTCGTCGCGCAGGCCGGTCAGCAGCGACGACAGGGACCAGCGCGCCTCGGGATCGAGGCCCGAGGCCGGCTCGTCGAGCAGCAGGACCTCGGGCCGGTGCACGATCGCCTGGGCGATGGCGAGACGCTGACGCTGGCCGCGCGACAGCTCGCCCGCCCTGCGGTCGAGCAGATCGGCGATCTGGACGCGCTCGGCGGCGCGCTTGACGCTTGTGTCGATCTCACCGCGCGGCACGGCGTGCGACTCCGCCTTGTAGGCGAGGCAGCGGCGCACACTCAGCTCGTCATAGAGGCCGTAGAAATCGGCAAGGAAGCCGAGCCGGCGGTGGCACTCGCGCGGCTCGTCCTCGACGTTCAGGCCGGCGACGGTGATGACGCCGGCAAGCGGCGCATCGAGCGCGCCGATGCAACGCAGCAGCGTAGTCTTGCCGGAGCCGTTCGGGCCGATGAGCGCGGTGATGGTGCGCGGCGGCACCTCGAAGGTGACATCGTCGAGCGCGCGCGTGCCAGGATATTCGAAGACGAGGTGCTCGACGCGGATCACGGGAGGAGGCCTTGTGCGATTGGAGTCACACTAGCGTATTTTGCGCGGTATGGCCTTACGCCTCGCCAAGACTCGTCCTCAAATCCCGCCCAGGCACACGTATTTCACCTCGAGATACTCGTCGATGCCGTGGTGCGAGCCCTCGCGGCCTATCCCGCTCTCCTTGACGCCGCCGAAGGGCGCGACCTCGGTCGAGATGATGCCGGTGTTGACGCCGACGATGCCGCATTCGAGCGCCTCGGCGACGCGCCAGACGCGGCCGAGATCACGGCTGTAGAAATAGGCGGCGAGGCCGAACTCGGTGTCGTTGGCCAGGCGCACCGCCTCGTCGTCGTTCTTGAAGCGGTAGAGCGGCGCGACCGGACCGAAGGTCTCCTCGCGGCTCACCTTCATGGCGGGCGTGACGTCGGCCAGCACGGTCGGCTCGAAGAACGTGCCGCCCAGCGCATGACGCTTGCCGCCGACCACGATGCGCGCGCCCTTGGCGAGTGCGTCGGCGACGTGCTCCTCGACCTTGGCAACGGCGTCCTTGTCGATCAGCGGGCCGATCGTTATGCCCTTCTCCAGGCCGTTGCCGACACGGAAGCCGCTGACGGCCTGCGACAGCTTGGCGGCAAATTCGTCATAGACCTCGTCCTGGACCAGGATCCGGTTGGCGCACACGCAGGTCTGGCCGGCATTGCGATATTTGGAGGCCATGGCGCCGTCGACCGCGGCGTCGATATCGGCGTCATCGAATACGAGGAACGGCGCGTTGCCGCCGAGCTCGAGCGACAGCTTCTTCACGGTGCCAGCGCACTGCTCCATGAGCAGCTTGCCGACCGCGGTCGAGCCGGTGAAGCTGAGCTTGCGCACCAGCTTGTTGCCGGTCATCTCCTGGCCGACGGCGACGGGATTCGACGTGGTGACGATGTTGAATACGCCTGCGGGCATGCCAGCGCGCTCGGCGAGCTCGGCCAACGCCAGCGCGGAAAGCGGCGTCTGCTCGGCCGGCTTGATCACCACGGTGCAGCCGGCGGCCAGCGCCGGCGCGCATTTGCGGGTGATCATGGCGATTGGGAAGTTCCACGGCGCGATCATGGCGGCGACGCCGATCGGCTCCTTGAGCACGACGATGCGCTTGTCGCCCTGGTGCTGGGGGATGGTCTCGCCGTAGATGCGCTTGGCTTCCTCGGCGTACCATTCGACGAAGGCCGCGCCATAGGCAACCTCGCCGCGCGCCTCGGTCAGCGGTTTGCCCTGTTCCGAGGTCATGAGCACGGCCAGGTCTTCCTGGTTGGCCATGATCAGGTCGAACCATTTGCGCAGGATCGCCGCGCGCTCCTTGGCCAGCTTCTTGCGCCAGGCCGGGAAGGCTCGGTGCGCCGCCTCGATCGCCCGCCGCGCCGCGGCTGCATCGACATCGGCGACATTGGCGAGTGTCGCGCCGGTCGCCTTGTCGGTGACGGGGAAGGTCTTGGCGCCGGCGAGCCAGGCACCGTCGACATAGGCCTTGTCGCGCAACAGCTTTGAGTCGTGGAGCTGCATGAACCGGTCTCCGCGCATGCAATAGGAACGGCAGGAATAGCGTCGCCGTCGATGTTAGCACGGACGACGCCGGGAGCGGATATGCCCGGTTGCGGTCTCAGCTATTCAGATAGGGCTCGTACTCGATCGTGCGGCGCGTGCCGAGGCCGAACAGTCGCGCCCAATGGCTATCGCACGAATCCCGCATGCGGCCGGAGCTGAGCTCGATATAGCCCTTGGTCTTCACCGTCGTGCCGCGCCATTCCCAGACATGCTCGATGACGCGGCCGCAACCGACGGCCTCGCACAGCTCGCGCAACCGCTCGAGCGTCAGCACGACCTCCTCGAAGGCGAAACCGGCGCCAGCATAGACGCTGAACGTGCCGTAGGGGCTGATGCGGAATTCGACGGGACAGGCCTTGGGATTTTTGGGCGCGATGACGATGAAGGTCTCGTTGTCGTGCATCGCCTCATCGAGACTTGCCGCGTCGGCCATAGCGCGGGCCCATTCACGGATAGCATTCGCGGCGTTTACGCCTGCGTCGTCTTTGGTAGCCATGGGCCTCCCCAAACAGACGGATCACATCTTAACAGATTCCGTGTCGGGGCAGCCACAATCGTTCCAAGATCAATTTGTGATACTTCCTATGGTTGATTTTCTGAAAAATTGCCACAATTTTACGGATTGCGCGTTAT
>Ga0335070_10009095_pt1 | contig 11672 bp, 9 predicted proteins | sample Lox_Sample_13_FD_206722 | JGI IMG/M metagenome (GOLD analysis project Ga0335070, IMG submission 206722) | Soil microbial communities from Loxahatchee National Wildlife Refuge, Florida, United States - Lox_Sample_1.3 | ecosystem: Environmental > Terrestrial > Soil > Wetlands | place: USA: Florida...
CCTGCGCCCTATGAGGCTGACGGCTGTTCACTAGGCCTGAGGGCGCGAATTATGCATGCCTCCTCGCGAAAGGCTTGTGGCGGGACTCCTATGCCGTCCCCCGGCGAGGGCTGGCGGAGGAACGCGGGATTCTCTTGTGTTTTCTCGGGTTTTCTGCTAAGTCTTGGCGGAGATGAGCAAAAATAACGGGGACAGGACCGGGGAGGGTAGGAAGAGAAGCAATGAAGCACCGCTGGCTCTACAATATCCTCGTGCTCACCATGATCGTTTACTTCGCGGTGAATGCGGTCGTGAGCGTGTTGGAAGTGAAGCTTATACCCCCTCCGGCGAGCAGTGCGCCCCCTGTCAAGGCCTCGATCCCGAAGACGAAAGGGCTTCAGCCCCTTGAGCAGTACGCCGTCGTCTCCGAGCGAAATCTCTTCGGCGGAAGCGGCAAGGAGCAGGAGGGCGGCTCAGGCGATGCGGTAAATTTGGATCAGATCCCCCTGGCCGTGAAGAACCTGGGCCTGAAGCTCGTGGGCACGGTTTTTACCGGCGTGCCTGCCGAGAGCCTCGCCTTCATTGAGGACCTCAGCGGTCGCAAGCAAGAGGCCTATCGGGAAGGGGACCGGGTCAAGCAGGTCCTGGTCAAGAAGATCCTCCGGCAGAGTGTCATCATCAACACCGGCAAGCGGGACGAGATGCTCGCCATGGAGGAAGTCGAGGAGGCCGGAGGGAAACCTGGCGCTCCTGCGCCCAGTGCTCGATACCAACCCCCACGGCCGCCGACCGCTGCCCCGCCGCCCTCCGGCTCGACACCCCTGCCGCGAGAAGAAGTGGAGTCCTCTCTCTCCGATCTCAACCAGCTCATGCAGCAGGTGCGAGTCCGGCCGTACATGGAAGCGAACAAACCTGCCGGCTTCCTGGTGAGCGATATCAAACCTGGCAGCATCTTTGCAAAAATGGGGCTCCGGAACGGCGATGTCGTTCAGAAGATCAACGATCAGAATATCAGCAGTCCGGAGCAGGCGATCGAGTTGTACCAGGGCCTCATGGAAGGAGGAGCGGTTGCTCTGGAGATCAAGCGCGGTCAAAAGAGCGAAAAGATCAACTACGAGGTGCAATGATATGCCGGAGGCTCGACGCGGACTGAGGCTCCTTCCCCGTGGTCTTTCAGGATTCGTGTGCCTGGTGGTGCTTCTCGTCGTTCTCGCGGTGCCTTTTCTCGTGCGCTCCCAGCCCGGAGGCGGTGCAGCCTCCCAGGGCCAGAGCGGGGGCTCGGTCTCGACTGACGAGGGCGGCGGCAGCAGGGGCGACCTCTCGACGGAACAGCAGGTGCGCCCCCCGGTTCCGCCCAGTCGCCCGCCGCGGCGGGTCATCACCGAAGGGCAAGCGCCGGCTCCTGGAGCGCTGCCCACGCCGACAGCTCCGCCGGCATCATCGCCTGAGGTAAACCCGCAAGCGCAGCAAGGCACCCCTTCGGGCGGCGCTCCCACCCCTGTGCCGCCCCGGCCGTCGAGACGCACCGTGCCGACCCAGCCCACACCCGCGCCGGCCGCTCGTCCGGCGCCACCTTCGCCAGCCGCAGCCGCGGGGGAGGTGAGCCCGGATGAAGCGGAAGGGAGAACCCCGGAGACCGGCCCAGCGCTCTTGCGGGCGCAACGACGGGGGAGGATGCAGCTGTCGGCGGATCGAAACATCAGCATGGACTTCGATCAGGTGGACATCAAGACCTTCATCAAGTTCATGAGCGAGCTGACCGGCAAGAATTTCGTCGTGGACGACAAGGTGAGGGGCAAGGTGACGGTCTTCTCGCCCAGCAAGATCTCGGTAGAGGAGGCCTACCGGGTTTTCGAATCGGTGCTCGAGGTCAACGGCCTGACCACGATCCCCGGCGACAAGGTGAACAAGGTGGTGCCGTCGGTGGAGGCGAGGCAGAAGAGCGTAGAGACCCGCAAGGAAGCGACCTTTGTTCCCCGTCCCGACGACCGGATCATCACCCAGATCAAGCCGCTAGCCTACGCCGACTCCCAGGAGATACGCAAGGTCCTTGCACCGCTCATCTCCAAGGAGGGCGTGGTAGTGGCCTATGAGCCTACCGACATTCTCATCATCACCGACTACCAGTCGAACATCCAGCGGGTGCTCCGGATCATCGAGGAGCTGGATGTCCAGCTCCAGGAGTCCGTGATTACCGTCATGACCCTTCAGTACGCGAGCGCCGAGAAGCTCGCGGACAAGATCCTCAAGCTGGTGGAGACCAAGCAAAAAACCGGGCGGGGCCGTGCCGCCGGCGCGCCGCAGCTCAAGATCGTCCCCGAGGAGCGGATGAACGCCCTCATCGTCTTGGCGGATCGCCAGACGACCCAGATGATCGAAGGCCTGGTCAGAACGCTCGACCAGGCGACGCCCCGGGGGGGAGGCAACATCCAGGTGGTCCGCCTGGAAAACGCCCTGGCCGAGGACCTGGCCAAGGTCCTCCTCGGTCTTCCGACCAAGCAGGCGGGCGAGAAGGGAAAAGAGCCGACGATCTCGACCGAGGTGAAGATCGCCGCCGACAAGGCGACGAACAGCCTGGTCATCACCGCCAAGGCGGAAGAGTTCGCGGTGCTGGAATCCATCATCAAGCAGCTCGACACGCCGAGGAAGCAAGTCTTCGTCGAGGCTCTTTTTTTGGAGGTCTCATCGACCAAGGACCTCTCCCTCGGGGTGAACTGGAATGTGGCCGGCACCACGAACGTGCCCTTGACGAAAAACGACAGGGACGCCCTCATCTTCGGGGGCTCCAACCCCAATGCCCTTCCGACTGTCGTCAGTAGCTCCGGCGTGTTCACACCACCCACCGGTTTCGCCGTGGGTGCGGTGGGTTTTCCCTTCCAGATCGGCAACGTGACGATAAGTAACCTCGCGGCCTTGATCCAGGCGGCCCAGTCGGACACCAAGTTCAACATCATCGCCACCCCTCAGCTCATGACCCTGGACAACCAGGAGGCCTCAGTGGTGGTGGCGGAGAACATCCCCTACAGCACCAGACTCGATCTGGGGACCTCCACCACCGACCGGGCCATCCAGCAGTTCGAGTACAAGGACGTGGGTGTGACCCTGAAGGTGACCCCGCAGATCAACGAGAACCGCTTCGTGAAGATGAAGATCCTCGAAGAGGTGAGCAAGGTAGTGACGCAACAGACGATCGAGGGGATTCTCGCACCAACCACCCGCAAGCGGAAGGCGGAGACGATTGTGGAGGTGAAGGACGGAGCGACGGTGGTCATCGCCGGCCTCATTGGCGAGGACAGCAGCTCCACCCGCTCAGCCGTGCCCTGCCTTGGGGACGTTCCTCTGCTCGGCTGGCTTTTCCAGGCGATTTCCAAGAGCAAGCAACCGACCAACCTCTTCGTCTTCCTCACGCCTCACATCGTGGCCAACCCGCAAGAGGCGGGACAGATTTACCAGGAGAAGTGGGAGCACATCGAGGATTTGGGACAAGGAGGGAAGGGAACGCTGAGACCGCAGGGGAGTGCGGGCATGCCGCCACCATCGCCTGCTCCCACACCCCTGGCGCCCGCGCCTCCGGCGCCGCAGCCGGGCGCGAGCCCGCCACCGCCGGCTCCCGCTCAGGAGTACCCGGGAGGGTAGCGGAGGGTGAGGGGAGAGAGCAGGGAGCATAGAGCAGAGGGCGCAAGGCGTAAGGCAAAGGGCCTGCGGCCTGTCAGTAGCCAGTAGCCAGTAGTCGGTAGTCAGGAGACGGACTGAGGGTAAGGTTTGAACGAGTTCCGCGCAAGCGGAACGATAGAACGAGCGCAGCGATAGAACGATTTGAACGCCGGCAACGGCCGGAAGGCTGAAAGCTGGCACTCAGGTCAAGCTGGTCCCCGGGTAGCGAGACGGAGATCGTGAAGCCACCTAGACTTGGAACGATTCTGATCGAGCAGGGCAGGATCACCCCCGAGATCCTTGAAGAGGCTCTTGCCGCCCAGCGAGAGAAGGGCGAGCGGCTCGGCGAGATCCTGGTCCAGCAGAAGAGAATCAGCGAGTCCGAGCTTATGGCCGCTCTGGCGGCCCAGCTCAATCTCGAGGTGATGACCCACATCAGCGACGAGCACCTCCGGCTCGAGTTGGTGGAGCAGCTCCCGATCCACTATTTAAAGAAGCACCTGATCTTTCCGTTCCAACCCGACGACGGAACCCTTCGGGTGGCCATGAACGATCCTCTCCGCCTGGAGGTCCTGGACGACCTCAGGATCCTTTACGGGAAGGAGCAGATCGTCCCGGTGCTCGTCCCCGCCAAAGAGATCGTCTCCGCCATCAACCGCACCTACGGCCAGGCCAACGGCGAGGCGGAACAGATCATCCAGGACCTGGACCAGGAGGAGGGCAACCCGCTCTTCACCGAGCTGGAGGAGGGGGAAGACCTTCTGGACGAGACCAGTGATGCGCCCATTATCAAGCTGGTCAACCACCTTTTTTCCCAGGCCGTGAAGAGCCGGGCGAGCGATATCCACATCGAGCCCTACCAACAGAACCTCCAAGTCCGCTTCCGCCTGGACGGCGTGCTGTATAACATCCTCAGCCTGCCGCGGCGGCTCCATGCGGCGGTGGTCTCGAGGATCAAGGTCATGGCCCGGCTCAACATCGCCGAGAAGCGACTTCCTCAGGACGGCAGGATCGACCTCAAGATCGGCGAGCGGCTCGTGGACGTGCGCGTCTCCTGTCTGCCCACCGCCTTCGGCGAGCGGGTGGTGCTCCGGCTCCTGGAAAAGAGCGGGAAACTCCTCAGCATGGAGGAGATCGGCTTGTCGGCGGAGGCGCTCACCGAGACGAAGCGGCTGCTGCGCATCTCCCACGGCATCGTCCTCGTGACCGGGCCGACGGGCAGCGGCAAGACCACGACCCTCTACGCCGCTTTAAGCCACATCAACTCGCCCGACAAGAACATCCTCACCATCGAGGATCCTATCGAATACCAGATCGACGGCATCGGGCAGATGCAGGTGAACCCCAAGATCAACCTGACCTTCGCCAACGGGTTGCGCTCCATGGTCCGGCAGGACCCGGACGTGATCCTCGTGGGGGAGATTCGCGATCTAGAGACGGCTGAGATCGCCATCCAGGCGGCCCTTACCGGGCACCTGGTCTTCTCCACCCTCCACACCAACGACGCGGCGAGTGCAGTCACCCGGCTCATCGACATGGGGATCGAGCCCTTCCTCGTCTCCTCGGCGGTGGAGGCGATCGTCGCCCAGCGCCTGCTACGCCTCGTGTGCCCACGGTGTCGAGAGGCCTATCAACCCGATGAGGCCGAATTGGCGGAGCTGGGGCTCAAGCCGAACCCCCGACGGAGAATGCAGATCTACCGGGCCAAGGGATGCCAGGCTTGCCTCGAGACCGGCTACCGAGACCGCACCGGGGTCTACGAGTTCCTCCGGATGACCGAGGGGATCAAGAGCCTGGTCCTGAAGACCTCCGACGCAAACCAGATCAAACAGGCGGCCGTGGCGCAGGGAATGAAGACCCTCCGGGACGACGGGATACGGAAAGTGGTCGAGGGGAGGACGACTATTAGTGAGGTAATGCGAATCACGCAGATGTGAGAGAGCGGTGCGCAAGACCGTTGTCAGTGGTCCAGAGGAAGAGAGCAAGGCCTGCGGCCTGTTGGAGGCTCGAGGTTGGGGGCGGGGGTCTGACGGCCCTGGGATGATGGAATAGTGGAATGGTGGAAGAATGGGTAAGCAGACTCGCAATCTGGGAAGTGCGGAAGGATGGGTCAACGGAAAAAGCTCGCTTCAATTTCATATTCTTACCCAACATTCCCGTATTCCCGTATTCCTTTGTTCCATCGCCTCCGCCCGCTGCGCCTGAGGATTGAGGCAACCCTGATCCCTGGTGAGACTGATGCCTGTTTACGAGTATGTAGCCATCGATACGGCCGGGAAAAACCGGCGAGGCATCGTCGATGCGGACAGCCCGCGAACGGCCCGGCAGAAACTCCGGGCGACCGGCATCTATCCGACTCGTCTGGAGGAGACCCTTGGGACCGAGGCCGCCCCGGAGATAAGCCGGTTTCGGCTTCGAATGCCGCTGCAGCGGGTGCGCCGGGCAGAGCTCGTGACCACCACCCGGCAACTGGCCACTCTCCTCGGCGCCGGGTTGCCGCTGGTGACGGCACTGAATGGCGTGCTCGAGCAGGTGAAGAAGCCGGCCCTGCGGAGGGTGCTCTCCCACGTACGGGAACGGGTCAACGAAGGGGTGAGCCTCTCTGCTGCACTGGGCGAGCATCCTGCGGTGTTTCCCTCGGTCTACACCGCCATGATCCATGCCGGGGAGAGCTCGGGGACCCTGGAGTTGGTCATGGAACGGCTTGCCGATTTCGGCGAGCAGCAGGTGGCCATCCAGCGGAAGATCCGATCCAACCTCGCCTATCCCATTCTGATGTTGAGCGTGGGCCTGCTGGTCATCTTCTTCCTCATGACCTACGTGATTCCCAGGGTCACGCGGATCTTTGTGGAGATGAAGCGAGCGCTCCCCCTTCCGACCGTGATCCTTATTCAGGTGAGCAATCTCTTCTCGACGTTCTGGCCGGTTCTGATCCTTCTCATTGTTCTCCTCTGGGTGGGAGCCAAGTTTTACATCAGGACGGAGAAGGGGAGACGGGCCTACCACCGGCTGGTCCTTCGCCTTCCGGTGGTAGGAGGGATTGCACTGCGGGTGATCATCGCCCGGATTACGAGGACTCTGGGTACCCTGCTCGGCAACGGGGTACCTCTCCTCACCGCCCTCGAGATAGTGCGGAGCCTGGTGGATAACGTCATACTGGGGGAAGTGCTCGACGAGGCGCGGCAGGACATCAGCGAGGGCGCGAACATCACTACGCCCCTGGCGCGAGGGGCCGTATTCCCGTCCACAGTGATCCAGATGATCTCGGTGGGCGAGCAGAGCGGCAACCTAGAGGGAATGCTCTTCAAGGTTGCCGAGACCTATGAGTCAGAGGTGGAGACGCGGATCACGACGCTGACCTCGCTTCTGGAACCGGTGCTCATCTTGGCTCTGGGCGTTATGGTGGGCTTTGTGGTGCTGGCGGTGCTCCTGCCGATCTTTGAGATGAGCCACCTGCCAAGGTGAGGGGCCTTCGGCAGGTAGAGGTTCGAGGTTAGGGGGTGGAGGCAAGAACGGAATAGTTCGTTGGGTTGATTGGTTAAACGGTTGTCCGTGGTCAGGGGCAAGGGGTCTACGGCCCGTCGGCAGCATGAGGATGGGACTATGTACCTGGAATACTATCAATTGAGGGAAAAGCCTTTCCGGATCGCCCCGGATCCGGCCTACTTCTTCTTCTCGAGCATCCATAGAGAGGCGCTGGCTGCTCTCAACCGCGGAATCGACGAACGGTGCGGCCTGCTCATGCTCCTCGGCGAGGTGGGCACCGGCAAGACAACCCTCTGTCGCCTCGTCCAGGAGCGGCGGGGCTGCGTCTCGATCTACATCGGCAACCCGTTCTTGAGCCAGGGCGAGTTGCTGGAGGCGCTGCAGGGGTATCTGGGCGTGGCGAGGGGTCGCGGGGACGGCCACGATCGCCTCGAGCAGCTCCGCCAGTGCCTATTGCACCAGCACACAAGCGGCAAGACTGTGGTGCTTTTCATTGATGAGGCCCATCGGCTGGCGCTCCCGCTCCTCGAGCAGGTGCTCGTCCTCTCCAATCTCCAGAAGCCGGACGCTCAGCTACTTCAGGTGGTACTCGTCGGCCAGTCTGAGCTCCTTGAGATCCTCAACCATCCACGGCTCGCCTCCCTCAACCAGCGCATCGGGGTCCGCTACCACCTGAAGGGCTTGGACCGCGATGACACCACTCGCTACGTCCTTCATCGGTTGAAAAAGGCGGGCTGCGCCATGGACGCCCTCTTCACGCAGCGAGCGCTCGATGCGGTATGGAAAGCCTCGGGAGGGAAACCGAGACTCATCAATCTCCTGTGCGAGCGAGCCTTGGTCGAGACGTACCGGCGAGGGAAGAAACGGGTGGGCAGACGGGAAGTGGCGACGGTTGTGGGAGACCCCCTCCACCGCACCCTCTTCGGCACCAGGCTGCGAAGGCTTGTCCTCAGGCCGGCGCTGAGTTCGACCCTGGCGCGGTTGGGCGTCGCCCTGGTCGGGATGATTGTCGCAGGCTACGGGTGGACGAGACTGGCGCCGACGAGGTGGCCGGGAGCCGGACTTGGCGAGGAACGGGTCACCTTTGCCAAGCGCCCGATTTCACCCCTCCACGGGAGCGGCGGGCCGGAAGGGAAGAGAGGAGAGCGCGTGCAACTCGCCCGCCATCCGATCCCGGCAGCGGCTCGCAGTGACATGGTCTTGAGTGAAGAAGAGACCCCGCAGCTGCAGGAGGAACGGCAGGCACCGCGCTCGGCGGATCGAGCCAAGAGCCGGGCGGCCCAGAAGCGATATACCCAGAGAGAGCCCTCTCCAGGTGGCGACGACCAGGCCATCGCCATGCTCACGGTGGCACAGGTGGGGCGAGGCGACGACGGAGGGCTTATCGTCGGCCCAGCCCGGAAGGAGGCTGGTGAGATGCGCTCGTTGGCGGCTCCCGGTTTGGTGCCGCCTTTCACCCTGAGCGCCATAGCCTGGGATGAAGATCCCAGGCGCCGGTTCGTCGTGCTCAATGAGCGCATTCTCCATGAGGGAGAGTTTCTCGGTGCGACCCGCATCCTTCGAATCCACCTGGATCACGTCGTTCTCCTCAACCAGAATCAGCAGATCATAGAGCGGATTTACACTCGCGAGGGTGGCGACTGAAAGGGGCGGGGCATCCCGAGGCTGCAGACCGACTTGGCATGTACTGAGGATAAGGGAGCGACATGGACATGGCGAGCACCAAGAAGGCAAACCGGAGACTGGGTTCGTTACTTACTCCTGGCGAGAGAGAGGGCAAGGGAGCGCCAACCTTTCTTCTGGCTTCCCTGCGCCTGCTCTTTGGCTCGGTTTCTGGATTCACCCTGATCGAACTCATGGTGGTCATCATTATCCTGGGAATCCTGGCGGGGCTGATTGTTCCCCGCATCATGGAAGACCCGGAAAAGGCCAAGGTGGTTAAGGCCAAACTCCAGATTGAAAGCTTTTCCTCGGCCCTCAAGCGCTACAAGCTCGATAACGGCGACTACCCCAGCACCGATCAAGGGTTGCAGGCGTTGGTCGAGAAACCATCCGTGGGAAAGATACCCAACCGCTACCCCGAGAAGGGGTACCTCCCCAAGGTTCCCAAAGACCCGTGGGGGAATGACTACGTCTACTTCTGCCCCGGCGAGCACGGCGACTTCGACGTCATCTCCTATGCTGCCGACGGCAAGGAAGGCGGCGAGGGAAAGGATGCGGACATCCAGAGCTGGGAGATCGAGTGAGCCCAAGGGGTTCACCTTGCTGGAGCTTGCCGTCGTCTTGCTTCTCCTCACCGTGGTACTGGGGCTGGTCCTGCCGGAGGCCTCGTCCCTTCTCACGGACAGCGACCTCAGGACAAGTTCGCGGCGGGTGGCCGGAGCGGTGGCGGAGGCCAGAAACGAGGCCTTGCTCGGAGGACGGCTCTGGGAACTGGCGATCGATCTGGGATCGGGTACCTTCTGGATCGAGCCTGTGGGCGACGGGGCGGCGGGAGAGACGGCACCCGAGGCGAACAAGCCCGGGCCCCGGCAACGAAAGCTGGCGGGAGAGGTTCGTTTCCTGGATGTGCGGAAGGGGCAAGGCGAAAGTCAGAACACCGGGCGCGTACTCATTCGGTTCCATCCCAAAGGCCTCGTGGAGCCGGCAGTGATTCACCTGGGCGGTCGAGGGGACCGGGTGCAGACCCTCAGCGTCAGAGCCTTCAGCGGCCGGCTCTCCATCGAGGATGGATATGTAGGAGGTGCCGACGGGGAGAAGGGGTGAGGGGAGGGGGGCCTGCGGCCGGTCAGTAGTCAGTAGACAGTAGCCAGTAGGCAGGGGCCGAGAGCAAGGCTTGGCGGCCCGAAGATGGTGGCGAGAAATGCGAGAAAGGCGGGAAAAGCGAGAAAGGGAGAGGGGACAGCAGGCAGTAGGCAGTAGGAAGGGGGCATAAGGTGCAAGGCGTAAAGGGGCAGGAGTCAGAAGGGTGACGAGGGACGCGGAGATGGGGCGGGGTGTGACAGCTTTCGTGGCCGACAGGTGTTTTCGAGGGGCCCGTGCTGTGTCAAGGGAATACTCCTCGCGCATTCCAGATCTCGGAAGCGAGACCGGCACCGCACGACTGAAACCAAGGGGAATGCGCCGGTTGACCTCTGGCATCCCCCTCCCCTTGATCCCCTCCCTCCAGGGGAGGGGAAGGTTGCCCTATTGCCGTAGGCATCCCGCCTCCGTTTCTCCGCGCCTCCGTCTCGCCCCTTCGCCGCGTCTCCGCATCTCGACGTTTTGCCAACAGCGGCAGGCCGGCTTCACCCTCCTCGAGGTGCTGGTGGCGGTGGCGGTCATGGCGATCGCCCTTGTGGGGATCCTCAAGGCGAACTATGAGAGTCTCTCCACCCTGGCTGAGTCACGAGCACGGACTACGGCTGTTCTCCTTGCGGGCAACAAGCTCGCCGAGGTTGAAGCGGCCGGAGGGGGTCGCTGGAACGAGTTCCAGGGGGATTTCGGTGAGGACTACCCCGGGTTCACCTGGCGGGTGGAGAGTGAACCGACGACGGAAACGGGGCTCGTGCGTTTGGCGGTGATCGTGCTAACGCCTGAGGCCAGCACCACGGTGCGGCTGGAGGAGATCATGGTGAGCCGATGAGTGGCGTCGCCTTTACGAGATTGTTGACGAACCGGCCTCACCCGTACCCTCTTCCCCCGCGGGGGAAAAGGAAGCTAAGATGGGCAGCTGTCGAACCGCCTCGTCACGAGGGCGTACAGACCTGCGCTCAGCCGTCCGGCTTCACGCTCCTCGAGATCCTCCTGGCTCTTGCCATCTTGGCCCTGGTTCTTTCGAGCCTCTTCAGCGCCTACAGCGAGACCATCACGGCCACCGAGTTGGTGGAGGCGAGTAGAGAGGTGGATCAGGCGGCGCGATTGACCTTGTCGCAGATGGCGGACGACTTGAAGTCCCTCTACCAGCAGGAGGTCAAGGGCGATCCCAAGGACTCGCCCTATCGCTTTCAGGGGGGGACCGGGGAGTCGGACGCGAACGCGGAGGCGGTCGAGATCTTGAATTTCGCCTCCACCGCTCACCTGGGCTTTGACCCCGCCGGCCCGAGCATGAGTGTAAACCGCATCGCCTATCTCTTGGAGAAAAGCACAGGGGGAGAGCAACATACCCGGCTCCTCCGCCGGGAACGGCCCTTTGCCGATTTTCAGGGCCAGGGGGAGGAGACGGAGGTGGAGATGGCGGACAATGTGGAGGAGCTGGCGGTCACCTACGGGGATGACGCCGGGACGACCCTAACGGAATGGGACAGCGCCTCCCCCGAGCATGCGGGTCGCCCGCCGCGGCTGGTTCAGATCCGCCTCAAGGTGGCGGCAGGAACGTCGGGAGGGAGTCGGAGCTTTACGGCGCTTGTGGCACCAATGGCGAGGTAGGAGTGAATAGTTTCGTCGGTTGGATTGGTTAAATTGGTTGAGTTGGTTCAGGGAGGGGCGCAAGGTATAAGGCGCGAGGCGTAAGGAGCCAGAGTCCAGGAGTCAGAAGCCAGGAGTCAGAAGTCAGGAGCCAGGAGTCAGAAGTC
>Ga0335070_10009096_pt1 | contig 11672 bp, 9 predicted proteins | sample Lox_Sample_13_FD_206722 | JGI IMG/M metagenome (GOLD analysis project Ga0335070, IMG submission 206722) | Soil microbial communities from Loxahatchee National Wildlife Refuge, Florida, United States - Lox_Sample_1.3 | ecosystem: Environmental > Terrestrial > Soil > Wetlands | place: USA: Florida...
GATTGCCTCCAAGTCCCGCTTCATCGCCATGCCGTCTCCTCGACCGATTGCCTGTCGACGTAACGTGCACGATCGCAGATCGCTTGTCAATCAGTTAGCGGATTCTCAATAGCGCACAGCGCCGCTGTGTGCGCTCGTCAATGCGTAGCCGGGGACGGGAAGCCGGCGGTTGATTCCGCCGGCGCAGTCGTTGGCGGACATGCCCCCGAACTCAGCTCCGCTGCGCCTGGTGAAGATCCGGGGACGTCGATTGGCGGAAAAAACGGCGGGCACGCGGGCCCGCCGTCAAAGGCCCCGGTCAAGGGGAGGGGACCGGGGGGAGGAGCCAAGGCCAGCTTTCGCGCCGACCGGGTCTCGCTGCGCGCCTTGCCTGCCACTCGTGGATGGCCGACGTGGCGGCGAAGCTCAGGAACCGAGCAGCTGGTCGGTCAGCCCCTGCACCATCATCTCGTCGCGCAGGTCGAGGCTGCCCGGGTGATGCGTGCCGCGCCGCTCGCGCTGCTCGTACAGAGCGCAACGGATCAGCTCGTGCACCGGTATTCGGTAGGCACTGCCGCTGTCTGCGGCCGAGCGTTTCATATAAATCACGTTGCGGTCGTCGACGGTGCAGCACTAGGCGCCGGGCCAGGGCAGCTCGTCGACGACCTGGACGTTGGGCGCGCTGCAGGTCAGATGGAGCGTCGCGACGAGGGAGGCGGCCTGCGCGATGATGGGGTCTGTAATCGTCACCTGCCTCCGCGCTCGCTGTCATGCGCGACGCGGCGCTGAGATAGCTCGTCCAGCCCTGCTCCCAGCGGCGGCTCGCGCAGTTCTGCCCGGCGCCGTCCTCCGCTGCCTGACGCACCGCCTTCTCGTAGCCGGCCTGCGTCACCATGGAGACCAGCGCCAGGCGGTCGCGCTCAAACAGATGCTCCGAGAGAAACCGCACCGAGAACAGCTTGAACCAGTCCGCGTCGCCGCGCGTGGCCCAGGCGCACACGTTGGCAGTCTCGGCCAGCCAGAACAGGTGAGTGATCTCCTGGTCGGCGGACTGGAAGCCGTAGCCGGGCATGTCGTTGGCCTGGGTGCCGGTGCATGCAATGAGCATGGCCGCGGCGGCGACAGGCCGCAGACATCCGCGATTGATGAGCAGATCGAGTCGAAGGTTCACGCTGTCTGTTCCTGACTTGGACGTCGTTCGTCGGTAGGGTCAACGCTACGCCGGCAATACGCTCGGCACCATTGGTCCCTCGCAGGGGGATTCGGCTACCAGCGCATCGAATCGGACGAACCAGGGTCGCGGCAAGGTGTACATTGGTAGAGGCGAGAGGGGGCAGGCCGCGGACGGATTGCGGCAGGCCATACGTTGGTAGGCAACGACGCCGCCGACCTGCGGATACGGCGCGGCGAGCCATACGTCCGCAGGGGAGAACAACACCTGCGGTCAACTTGACCGATTCGCGACCCTTCACTGACGACTCGCCGCGGCGCTGCGCTTAGCATGGCTTGCGGAAACTTCGGAGGGCAAGTCATGGACTGCTTTGGTAAGTCTACGTGCCTGGCGCTCGCTCTGGCGGGCATCATCGGCGCCGCCGCTGCCGACGATGATCAGGTGCGAGCGGGACGGCAAGTCGTCGAGCGGCGCTGCCGGAACTGCCGCGGCGTCGCGGCGCCCGCGCACTGTTCGATCGGCCCGAGCGCTAACCGGATCGCCGGCAGCCGGGCGGGAGCGAATGCTTCCGGCATCCACTCGCCCCCGGTCATGGATTCCGGAATCGTACGAGACCACGTGCTGCTCCGCTTCCTGTCCAAACCGCAGCGCGAGATTCCAGGCACGGTCGTGGCCGCGCACAGCACGGACCAGATGGAGCTCGCGAGCCTGCTCGGCAAACTCGAATCGCAGCGCTGAGCCGCCGGCCTCTGAAACCCGCCAGATTGCCCGGGGGGCCTGGAAGAGGATGAAGTAAGCGAGCCGACCGTCCGGTGTGACGGGGCGGACCGCGCTGAACTGCCCGCAGCCCGTGCTGCACAGTTGCTGCGCTCCCCTGCTCGCTGCGCGCGCTGCTCGACTGACGGCCCACTTCCGACCAAACGGTGACTTTCTTCTGACGACTCGGCAGCGCTGCGCACCTAAGCTTCATCCGCATCGAATCCAGCGACTGCTTTGATACGGAGCTTCTAGATGACCCATCCTCGCGCAGTGCTGCGCCAACCCGAGTCGTACCCGGAAAGCCGGCTGCCACCGCACGTTCAGCCCCTACGCCGCCCGCCGGCGCTGGGGCGCGCCGTGGAGCTGGCCTTCCTGCGCTGGGAGAAGCGCCGGCTGGCGTCGACCGAAGCGTTCTGGCGCGACTTCGGCATGCACATCGTCAGCAAGCCCCCGCAGCGCCTGGTGGCGCGCGGGGCCGGCCCCGCGCCGTGCATCGCGATCGCCGCGCAGGGGCCGCACGACCGCTTCGTCGGCCCCGCATTCCGCATGTCGGAGGACACCGACCTCGGCCGCTACGTCAGCGAGCTCGGGGCGCGCGAGCTCGCGCCCGAATCGATACCCGGCGGAGGGCGGGGCATCGAGCTGTTCGACCCCTCCGGGCGCAGCGTGTGGCTGCTGCAGGGGCAAAGCCGGGTGGAGCCGCTGCCGGTGCGCGAGGCGGTGGTCGCGGCGACGAATACTGCCCAGCACAGGCCGCGCGTCAACCGCATGGTGCGCACGCCGATCGAGCCCGCGCGCATCGTGCGGCTGGGACACGTGGTGCTGCAAACCGTCGATTTTCCCACCATGGCCGACTGGTACATGAAGGTGCTCGGCCTCATCCCAAGCGACGTGCAGTACCTCGCGGACGGCAGCCCCAACCTCGCCTTCTGCCGCCTGAACCTGGGCGAGCAGCCCGCGGACCACCATACCGTGGTCCTGGTCGGCGGCATCGAGGAGAAATACGAGCACAGCGCCTACGAGGTCGTCGACCTGGATGCGCTCGGCCAGGGCCAGCAGGTGCTGAGGGCGCACGGCTATCGGCACATGTGGGGGATCGGCCGGCACCTGCTGGGCAGCCAGCTCTTCGACTACTGGTTCGACCCCGACGGCTTCGAATACGAGCATTACACCGACGGCGACCTGTTCACCTCCGATTTCGAGACCGCGTACTCGCCGCTAGAGTTCGGCGGGATCTGGGCCTGGGGCGAGGACGCTCCGGCTTCGATGAAGCCGAAGAAGAATCTGCGCACCCTGCTGCGCGTGGCCGGGCTGCTGCACCGCAAGGCCATCACGCCGCGACGGCTCAAGCTGCTGGGCGAGGCGCTGGACGCGCCCGCCCGCCCGTGGAACTGATTCCACCTTGCGACGCCATCATCATGCCGCGCACTATCATCCGCTACACCGCCAATGGCGCGTCCCACTGGGGCGTGCAGTTCGGACAGCTGATCGCACCGCTCGCTGCTGACACATCGAGCACTGGCGCGCTACTCACGCGCCACTGGCAGGACATCTGGTCGATTGCACCCGTGCAGGCCACGCTGCGCCGCGACAGCGTGCGGCTGCTGTCGCCGGTGACCAGCGACCAGCAGTTCATCTGCCAGGGCGTCAACTACGCCAGCCACGTGAAGGAGTCCGGCCTGAACGTCGAGGACCTTCCGTTCAACACGATCTTCACCAAGGCGCCCTCGTGCATCACCGCGGCCGATGCGCCGGTTGCCTGCCCGCCGCACGTGCGCCTGCTCGACTACGAGATCGAGCTGGGCCTGGTGCTGCGCCGGGACCTGCCGGCCGGCACGCAGGTGCGCGCCGATGACCTGTCACCGTGGCTGGGGGGCATCACCATCGTCAACGACCTGTCGGCGCGCGACATCCAGCTCCCGCAGGGCCAGTTCTACAAGGGCAAGAGCTACCGGGGCTTCGGTCCGGTGGGGCCGGGGCTGGTGCTGCTCACGGCGCAGGAATGGGCGCGCTGGCCGGAGCTGCACATGCGCCTGACCGTCAACGGGCAGACGCGCCAGGACGCCTACTGCCGCGAAATGATCTATTGGCCGGCCGCCACGCTCACCGAGTTGGCCTCCGTGCACGACCTGCACGCCGGCGACCTGATCGCCACCGGCACGCCGGCCGGCTGCGCGGTGCGCGCGCCGGGCAAGCTGGCGATGTTTATCGTCCGGCATTTCTTGAGTGACGCCGACAAGTGGCGGATGTTCATCCGCAGCGCTCGCAGGAACCCCGCGTTCCTGCGGCCCGGCGATCGCATCAACGCGTCGATCCGCACCGATGACGGGGCGATCGACCTGGGAGAACAGACCACAGTGATTACAACGGCATGAAGGGAGGGGTATGCCAAATGCATCCATGGACGCACACGAAACCGGCAGCGCGACCGCGGCGTCCTCGATCGACACCGACGTACTCATCGTCGGCCTCGGGCCGGTAGGTGCAGCGCTGGCGAATCTGCTCGGCCGCTACGGCGTGCGTGTGCTCGCGGTCGACAAGGCGACCGAGATCTTCACCAAGCCGCGCGCGATTGCGCTCGACAACGAAGCCTTGCGCATCCTGCAGTCGGTGGGCGTGCGCGACGGCGAGTTCGCAACCGTCGCCCTGCCTCAGGTACAGTACTACTCGCCGCTGTTCGGGCGCTTCGCTCGCATAAACAGCGCCGGTATCGTCGACGGACACCCGATGGTCGTCACGTTCTACCAGCCCGAGCTCGAGCAGCTGCTGCGCTCGAAGCTCGCACAGTATCCGGGCGTGGAGGTGCGCCTGGGTGTCGCGCTCGAGAGCTTCACCGAGGAGGGCCATCAGGTGCTGGCGAGCCTCAAGGACCAGGATGGCGCGCTGCTGCAGGTGTGCGCGCGCTATCTCGTGGGCGCGGACGGCGCCAACTCGCTCGTGCGCTGCCTGCTCGGCCTGGAGTTCGAAGGCCGCACCTTCGCCCAGGACTGGCTGATCGTCGACGCGCTCGACGTGCCCAACCCGATCGACCACTGCGAATTCATCTGCGATCCGCGCCGCCCGACCCCGCACATGGTCGCGCCGGGCGGGCGCCAACGGTGGGAGTTCATGCTCAAGCCGGGCGAGCGGCCCGAGGAGATGGAGCGGCCCGAGTCGGTGCGCCGCCTGCTCGCGCCTTGGTGCGACGCCGATCACGTCCGCATCGAGCGCACCGCCGTCTACCGCTTTCAGGCGCGCGAAGCCAGGTCGTTCTCCAAGGGCCGCTGCTTCCTCGCCGGTGACGCCGCGCACGTGACGCCGCCGTTCGCCGGCCAGGGTCTGGTTGCGGGCCTGCGCGACGCCGCGAACCTCGCGTGGAAGCTGGCCTGGGTGGTGCGCGGCCACGCCGACGAGAGCATCCTCGACAGCTACGACGCCGAGCGCCGCCCGCACGCCCGGAAGATCATCAATCTGGCCCGCTTCCTGGGCGCGCTGGTCATGCCGGGGAACCGCGCCGCCGCGTTCGTGGTGCACGGCCTGATGTCCGCGATCCGCCTGCTGCCTGCCGGACGCAGGCTGTTCGAGGACTTGAAGATGAAGCCGGAGAACACGTTCGACAGCGGCCTGTTCTGGCGCGACAAGCGGGCCGAGCGGCTGCGCGCCGGATCCACCTTGCCGCAGGGCTGGGTGCGCCCCGGCAGCGCCAGCGCACCGATGCTCAGCGACGATGCGCTGGGGCTGCACTGGGCGCTGATCGGCATCGGCGTGGACCCTGCCGCGCGGGTCCGCCCGGATCAGCTGGAGCGCTGGCAGCGCGCCGGCGGCAAGGTGTGGCAGTGGTGTCATCGCGCGCAGGCGCAGCACCTGGGTGCGGCGACGCAGCGGCTGGAAGCGCTCGATGAAGCGTTGCTGCCGCGCCGAGCTCCGCTGGGCTGGAGCGTGATCGTCCGGCCCGACCGTTGCGTCCTGGCTGAAGGACCGGTCGAGCAAGTCGAGGCCATGCTCGAGCAGGCGCTGCGCCGCATCGCACCCGCGGCGAAGGTGCCCGCCGCGCGGAACTCGCCTGCAAGCTCAACGAGTCTGGTCGATGCGGTGTGAATCGGTCCGCGTGCGGGCGGCCACGCTGGTGAGCTGGGGGTGCAGACGCGCGAAGTGCACGCGTTCCACCTGCACCGGCTAGCAGGAAGGGAGCGCGGCGTGCGCGCATCGGGCAGGAAGGGAGCGTGGCTGTGACTGCTGCCGGCGTCCCCCGCCGCGCCTGAGAACTGGAGAGATCATGAACGGCATTGCGAGCATGGCGGAGGTCCTGACGCTCGAACGCCTGAGTCCCAGACTGCCGCAGAGCACCTATGAGATGCTCCGGGCCGCGGCGTGGGAGCACGCCAAGGCGCCGGCGCTATCGTTCTTCCTGCGCGTTCACGACCACGCGCGGCCGGAAACATGGAGCTATGAGGCGCTGTTCGCGCGCATCACGGCCTGCGCGAACTTCTTCCATGGCCTGGGCGTCGGCAAGGACGACGTCGTCGCCTTCGTGCTGCCCAATCTTCCCGAGACGCATCTGACGATTTGGGGCGGCCAGGCGGCCGGCATCGTCTACGCCATCAATCCCATGCTCGAAGCGGCGGCGATCGCCGAGTTGCTCAAGGCGGGTGAGGCGAAAGCGCTGGTCACGCTGGCGCCGTCCCCGGGCGTGGATCTGTTCCCGAAGCTGCGGCCTGTCCTGCACAAGGTTCCGACCTTGCGGCACCTGATTCTGGTGGACCTCGCACAGCATGTCAGGGGCATCAAGGGCCGCGCTGCCAGGTTCCTGCAGCGGCGCGAGGCAACGACGCTGCGTGGACAGGCGCTCGCAGGCGGTCAGATCGCCGTGCACGACTTTGCCGATGGCATCCGCCGCCAGCCCACGGATCGCCTGGTCAGCGGCCGCGTCATCGAGCCGTACGATCTTTCCTCGTTCTTCTGCACTGGCGGCACGACCGGTGCGCCGAAGATCGCCATGCGCACCCACCGCAACGAGGTGGCCAATGCATGGAGCGCCGGACAGTTCTTCGGCGACGGCATCGGCGCCTCCAAGACCCTCTTCTGCGGCCTGCCGCTGTTCCACGTCAATGCGGTGCTGGTGACCGGCCTGCTGCCGTTCGCCCGCGGTGCTCACGTGATCCTGGGCACGCCGCAAGGCTACCGCGGCGAAGGCGTCGTGCCGCGCTTCTGGGAAATCGTCGAGCGGCACCGGATCAACTTCTTCAGCGGCGTTCCCACGGTGTACGCGGCGCTGCTGCAGCAGCCGACGCAAGGCCGCGACCTCGGGTGCCTCGAGTACGGACTGTGCGGTGCCGCGCCGATGCCGCTCGAGCTGATGCACAACTTCCAGGACCGCACGGGCCTCAAGATCCTGGAGGGTTACGGCCTGACCGAAGGCACGTGCGTGAGCACCTGCAATCCGCCTCTTGGCGAGCGCCGCACCGGCTCGATCGGGCTGCGCCTGCCGCTGCAGGAGATGAAGGCCGTGGTGCTGGACGAGTCGGGCGCCTACGTGCGCGACTGCGCGCACGGCGAAGTGGGGGTGCTGGTGATCCGCGGACCCAACGTGTTCGCGGGGTACAAGCTGGCCGAGCACAACCAGGGACTGTGGGTGGACACCGGCGAGGGCTATCCATGGTTGAACACCGGCGACCTCGGGCGGCAGGATGCCGACGGCTATTTCTACCTGACGGGCAGGAAGAAGGAGCTCATCATCCGCGGCGGCCACAACATCGATCCCGCCAGCATCGAGGAGCCGCTGCACAGGCATCCGGACGTGCAGCTGGCTGCCGCGATCGGCCGGCCCGACGCGCACGCCGGCGAAGTGCCGGTGGCTTACGTGCAGCTCAAGCGAGGCGCTCGTGCCACCGAGGCGGACCTGATGTCCTTCGTCAAGGAGCACATCGGCGAGCGGGCCGCCGTCCCGAAGGCGATCCGCATCATCCCGGCCATGCCGCTCACGGGAGTCGGCAAGATCTTCAAGCCGGAACTGAAACATCGCGAGATCGAGGACGCACTGAGCCACGCGCTGCGGGATGCGGGCGTGCAGGTGCGCTCGTTGAGGGTATGCAACGACACCAGATACGGAACCCGAGTGCAAGTGTCGCTCGCCGAGGACTCCGATCCGGAGCTCGCCAGCCACGTGCTGGGACAGTACCCGTTCGCGTTCTGGCTCTCCGACGATGAGCTCGCGCATTCTGACTGATGCCGGGCAGCGGGCGCCGGAGCCGGTGACTTCGAACGTCACCGCGAGCCGCGGCCGTGGTCCGCTGCCGGGGCCGTTTCGCAAGGAGGGCGACGACCTCGTCGTGCGAATGCCGAGCGCTGGCGTCGACCCGTCATGGCTGGGGCGAGGGCTCGAAGACCTGGGGTGGCGGGCAGAGGGCCCCGTTCGGGCTGTTCGCGTCGAGACCCCTGCTGGATGGCGCTGGAGCACCGCGGACGCCGCATTCCTCGCGCAAGTGGTGCAGCAGCTCGACAGACTGCATCACGACATTGCCCTTCGAGGACTGCCGGAGGAGCTGCACAAGCTGCTCGCACTCGCGAGAACGAAGCTCTCCGCTGGACCGGGCGCGTCGGTCGCACCCGCCCGCTTCGTCGCCCGGGTCGGACTGCTGGCGCTGCAGGGCGCACGCAGCATGCAATCGTTCGTGGACCTTCTCGGGCAGGTCGTGCTGCTGCTGCCGCGCTTCGCCGCAGCGCGCGCGCGCATCCGCGCCAAGGAGATGCTGGACATCCTGGCCGAGTGCAGCAGCAGCGCGCTGCTCATCGTCGGCGTCGTCAACGTGCTGATGGGGGCGATCCTCGCTTTCGTCGGCGCGGTGCAGCTCAAGCCGTTCGGGGCAGGCATCTACGTCGCCAACCTGGTGGGCATCGCATCGGTGCGCGAGTTGACGCCGATCCTCACCGCGATCGTTCTGGCCGGCCGCACCGGGGCCAGCTTCGCCGCCCGCATCGCCACGATGCAGGGCAACGAAGAGGTCGACGCGCTCATCACGCTAGGCATCTCGCCGGTCGAGTTCCTGGTGCTGCCGCGCGTGGTGGCGCTGAGCCTGTTGATGCCGCTGCTGTGCGTCTACGGGGCTGCGATGGCGCTGCTCGGGGGGCTCGCCGTGGCAGTGCCGTTTCTGGACATGTCCGCGACGAGTTACGTGACGCAAACGCAGCAGGCGATCGGCGCCGCGCAGTTTGCGATTGGCGGGCTCAAGGCGTTCGCGTTCGGCGCGCTCGTGGCGCTGGTGGGCTGCTACTTCGGCCTGCGTGCGGAACGCAGCGCCGCCGGGGTGGGTGCTGCGACCACCAACGCAGTGGTCAGCGCGATCATCGGCATCATCGCGGTGGACGCGGTGTTCGCCGTCTGCACCAACGCGCTGCAGGTCTGACGCCATGAGCAGCCCTGCAACCGTCCCGGCCATCAGCATCCAGAATGTCGCGGTGGGCTACGCCGGGAGGCCCGTCCAGACCGGCATCAGCGTCGACATCCTGCCACGCGAGATCTTCGCGATCGTGGGAGACAGCGGCTCGGGCAAGAGCACGCTGCTGAAGACGGTGGTCGGCCTGCTCGAGCCGCTGTCCGGGCGTATCCTGTTCGAAGGGATCCCGCTCGAGGCGCACATGCAGCGCGGGCGCCCGCCGTTCGGCATCCTGTTCCAGGGCGGTGCGCTGTGGACTTCGATGAGCGTGCTGGAGAACGTGACCGTGCCGATGGATCTTCTCGGCCATGGGGATCCGGCCGCACGCGCGGCCATTGCGCGCTTCAAGCTTGCGCTCGTGGGGCTGGCGGGCGACGAGCACCGTTATCCGGCGAGCTTGAGCGGCGGAATGCGCAAGCGCGCCGCGCTCGCACGAGCCCTTGCGCTCGACCCGCAGGTGCTGTTCCTGGATGAGCCGTCCGCCGGCCTGGATCCCCTGACTTCCAGGCGCCTGGACGAGCTCATTCTCGCGCTGCGCGACGGACTTGGCATCACGGTGGTGCTGGTCACCCACGAGCTGGCGAGCCTCTACGGCATTGCCGACCGCATGCTCTTCCTCGACGCCGAGACGCATCGCCCGGTGGCGCTGGGCAGCCCCGGCGAGCTGGCACGATCGGCGCAGAGCCGCAAAGTGCGCGAGTTTCTCGCGCGGCCGAACGCCGTTGCAAGATCCCAAGTCGAGGCCGCAACGTGACGCAAGCTCGCGCTGCCCGGACCGGCGCAGGTGTTGCCGGGGCCGCCGCAGTCACAGCGCATGGAGGACGGCAGTGAGGACGTTGGAGGGCCCAGGCATCGGCCTGTGCGCGCTGCTGATCGCCGCGTGCGCATCGTCGCCCGTGACGCTCGTCGCGCTGCCAGCCGCACCGCGCGTTGCGCAGACCCAGGGAAGCGCGTACGGCGCGGGCACCACCATACTGCTGCGACAAGTCTTCCTGCCCCGATACCTGGACGCCTATCCAGTCCTTCTCGGCCACCAGGGAAACACCCTGATCGTCGCGAACAAGATCGAATGGGCGGAGCCATTTCCCGATGCAGTCTCGCGGGTACTGCGCGATGCGCTCTCGCAACGGTTGGGCCCTTCGCACGTTCTGATCCCGGGCGACGGGCGCATCCCAGGTGCCGATCTGACCGTGGAATTCCTCGCCCTCGATCCAAGGGAGGGCGAGGTGCGCCTGGATGCGAAGTGGACGTTCGCCTGCACCGCTCCCGTCGGGGCTTCCCACAGCGGGCAGACCTCCATTCAGGTTCCATTGGAGGCTGCAACCGCATCGAGCGTTGCGGCAGCCACTGCCGTCGCCTTGGGGCGCCTGGCAGATGCGCTCGCAGCGCACGCGCAGTGCGCCTAGGGGACGTAAGAACCGCTTCGCCCCGACCTCTCACCGCGACGCCTGTCCTTGTCCCACAACAGGGCTGTTACGAAGGGGCGCTCAACCGCAACGGCGCAAAGTGCCGTCGCAAGCTAGTTTCTTGCCTCTCTGTGCGCTTACTTTGGATCTTCGATCTTTACGGTTGGCCAGCAAGAGATTTGACGTCAATGTCTCAAGGCATGACGCGGCCCGCACGCGATGAAGATCTAAATGGATGGGAAAAATCGGCGGGCACACCGACCCGCCGCCAGAAGCCCGGGTCAGGAGAGGAAGACCCGGGGGGAGGAGCCACACGCTTAGTTAGAGCCGATCATCCCCCGCTAAGCCGCGGCCAGCTCGACTGACGGCTGAAGCGGGGCACGAATCATGTCGATCAGGGCGCGCAGGGCGGCCGGCATCTGCCGGTGGCCCGGATGGTGCAGGAACAGTCCTTCGACCGGTGCGGACCATTTCTCGAGCACCCGGATTAGCTGGCCGGACTTCAGGAACGATGCAGCCAGCGCATCGGGCACGCAGGCGATACCCAGCCCATCGGCTGCCGCGCGAACGGCGAATTCGGCACCGTTCAGGATCACCGGCCCCTGCACCGGGATCCGCACCCGCTCGCCATCGCATTCGAATTCCCATTTGGAGATGCTGCGCTCGGCGCCGTTGCGATACTGGATGCAGCTGTGGTCTGGCAGATCCTGCGGCGTCCGCGGTGCCGCCCGCCGTGCGAAGTAGGACGGCGCCCCGACCACGGCCAGCTTCATGGGGCCTGACACCCGCACTGCAACCATGTCGGCCGCGCCGAGCTCGGGTGGCCCGATGCCAGCGTCGAATCCCTTCGCCACGATGTCGAGCGGCGCATAGCCCAGTTCGAGCTCGAGCTGCACCTCCGGGTAGGTCATCAGGAAGCGGCTCCACACCGGCGCGATCACGGCC
>Ga0335070_10009097_pt1 | contig 11672 bp, 4 predicted proteins | sample Lox_Sample_13_FD_206722 | JGI IMG/M metagenome (GOLD analysis project Ga0335070, IMG submission 206722) | Soil microbial communities from Loxahatchee National Wildlife Refuge, Florida, United States - Lox_Sample_1.3 | ecosystem: Environmental > Terrestrial > Soil > Wetlands | place: USA: Florida...
CCCAGCACAAACGGTGGCGCCGCGACTCCCGGCGCGCAGGCCCAGCAGTCCGCGGCTATCCACTCGCCGTTGTAACGCCGCGCGATGTGGACATGGGTAGCTGGGGCGTTGAGATAGAACCCCTCGCACGACGGATGCCCAAGCGGTGAGCCGGGCTGGACGATCGTCCCGGCTTTGATACGATCCTGGTCGGCGATGTGGAAGTAATAAAGCGTCCAGCCCGTGCGTTCATCGCCATCCATATCCACGTCAATCACCACAATCCCGTCGGCGCTGCGAGCGATGATACCGCCCACGGCGGCGAGCACGTAATTGGGCGAGACGTAGCAGTAGCCCTGCGCCGCGATGTCGTCGGGTGGCGCGGGCGGCGCGAAATCGATGGCCGCCCAACCGCTGTTGCCGTACATGTCCCAGCCGCCGTGCGGCCCGGCGGTGAGAAACCAGGTCTCCCCCTGGGCAAACGGGAGTTGAAACGTCGGCTGTGTGAGATCGGGCGGAATCAGCGGCTCAACCGCGTTGCGGAACGGATCGCCGAACAGGGACATGTAGGTGGTGAAGAACCCCTGCTGGGACACATCGTAGCCCCACACGGGGCGGTTCACGCTGCGACTCAGGAAGTACTGGACGGCAACCGTACCCGCATTCAGCGAAGGCGCATAGGCCAGCCGTGTATTGTCGGGGAAGGCCAGCACCGTATCGCCGCGCTGCTTGTAGCCGTAGTAGCCGCCGTTGAGGACATTCGTGGCCCATGCCACCTGCTGGAACAGGCCCTTGTAGCGGGGATCCTTCAGCCCTAACGGGTAGTCGATCGCGTCGCCATCGGGAATCGGGTTCGTGATCCAGTGGCTTCGATATTCCAGCAGCGCCAGCAGCAAACGCGGGCTAACGCTCGTATTCTGCGCGAAGAACTGGATGATCTCGGCGCCTGACATCAGCCGCCCACTGTAAAACTCGGAATAGACCCGGATGAACCCCGGCTGGAACCGGATATAGGTCCCGACGTCAAAATTCCGCACGCCGGGCGAATTCACCAGTTCGCTGTCGGGGATGATCTTGAAGGCGGGCGTCGTCTGCGAGGGATGCCCTGGAACCATGATCACCTGCCCGACTTGCAAGACCGACGTCTGGGTCAGACCGGGGTTGAGCGCCAGCACAGCCTGAAGACTCGTCCCGAAATCGTTGGCGATGGATGCCAGGTTGTCGCCGGACTGTACGGTGTACTGGGTCGTCGTGAGGGTCGGGACGTAGGTCGGGTTGGGGGTGGGCTGGATGGCCGTCGCCGTCGGGCCGCGCGGAGTCTGGGTAGGAATGAAGGGATTGGGCAGGGTGGGCTCCCCGGTCGGTATCCCGGGGATAACGGGCGAGGCGGTCACATAGACGATCGGGCTGGGACCCCCGCCAGTACATGCTATCGCCGCCAGCTCCAGAAACAGGAAGGGGATGATCCAAAGGTAACGCCGCATCAACGCTAATCCAGTAATGCTTTCACCAACCGTGGAATCGATACATCGTAGCGGTAATGCGTGCCGCGATGTCCGCCCGGATACTCTTCAAAGGCATGCGCCACGCCCGCCGCCGTGAGGGCCCGGCTCATCAGCCGTGCTCCAACCTGCAGATTATACTCGTCATACAGCCCGCAGTCGATGAATAGCTCACGCAGGCCCCGCAGCGCGTCGACGTGCCTGGGGATCATACGAACGGGGTCAAAGTTCAGGCAGCGCTGCCAGACATCCTCGCGCAGTGCCCCTGTCTCGAGGTCGATGGGCAGGTCGAAACCGTGCGGCGCGTCAGGATTCGGGGCAAATGTCGCTGCCCACGTCAGAATACTGACCAGATCGTAAAACGCGCCGTTCTTGGGCGTGTTTTGCTTCGCGTCTTCCATAAGTCCATCCAGCCCGCCGTAGCGGGCCAGATTCGTGTGCAGCCGGGCGATCTCCGGCATCGCCATGAACTCGAAATACGCGTCGCCGCTGTGATCGGCCACCGCGGCGAAAAACCCCGGATGGGTCATGGCGTGGTAGACCGCGCCATAGCCGCCGCTGCTGCGGCCCAGCACGCCACGCCGCTCGCCCAGCGTGCGATAGTGTGTCTCCACGTAAGGAATGACCTCATCCAGCAGGTAATCCCCATAATTTCCGATGGCGGGACTGTTCACGTGCAGCGCCCCGCCGAGTCGGGTCCACGTATCGGGCAGCACCAGGATAAACGCCGGGCAGATTCCGGTGGTGATCAGCCGATCGACCTGCTGGTCAATGCTTTCGTCCCAGGCGCGCCAGTTGAGCATCGACTGGGCCGTGTTGCCGTGACTGGACAGCATCAGCAGCATGGGATAGCGCCGCGCCTGCTCGGAATCGTAGCCGGGCGGCAGATAGATATACAGGGATCGGTCAGGGGGGTCACCCAGCCGGTTCCCCAGCAGGGCTTTGCTCTCGAATAGGACGTGCTCAACTCGACCTTGTAACATTGCACTCTCCGTGTGGTATTATAGCCGCGATTCACATTGAACTTGGAAAAGAGGAAAGAATGGCGCGTGCCAACAGCATTCAAGAAGTATTCGACAATATGTGCAGCGTCTTTGTGGCCGAAAAGGCCCAGAGCGATAAGGCCACCATCCGTTTCGAGTTCTCGGGCGATGACGGTGGCAAGTACTGGGTCAAGGTCGATCACGGGACGTGCGCGGCGGGAAGCGGGGAACCGCCGGAAGCGACGGACATGACGATCCTGTGCAACGCGGAAGACTGGCTGGCGGTAAGCAACGGCGATCTGAACTCGATGCAGGCTTTCATGGCCGGCAAGATCAAGGTGCAGGGCAATATGGGGCTGGCGCTCAAGCTCAACACCTGGTTCAAAATTGGGGCGTAGGAACCGTCCAGCGGACAGACTCTCCCGGAGCGCGGTAACACGGTCACAAGGCGAATGACGCCGACGGCTGCGGAACGATCTCGGGAGGGCGCCCACGGGCGACGGCCACGGTTCCTTGGGCCCAGGAGATTCGTACCTCTCGCGGAGCTATTCCCTTCGATCGTCACCTCTCAGCCGGCGTGAGACTCGAAAACACAGAACAAAAACCGACGATTGACAATTTCCCCTTGCCAAACCGCACAATTCCGCGAAACTATTACGGGATGCGGATTGTACACAGAGGTACTTTCTGGTAATTTCCAAAGCCTAAGAAGCGTATCGATCAGGATATTCGATGAAACGACTGGTTATCGTGGAATCACCCACGAAAGCGAAAACGATCCGGGGCTTTCTGCCGACGGAGTATCATGTCGAGGCGTCCATGGGACACGTCCGTGATCTTCCGGAATCGGCCAGCGAAATTCCTGAATCGGTCAAGGGGAAAGACTGGGCCACGCTCGGCGTCAACGTGCAGGCCGATTTCGAGCCGCTGTACGTGGTTTCTCCCAAGAAAAAGAAAGTGGTCACTCAACTCAAGAACGCCTTGAAGGAAGCCGACGAGCTGATCGTCGCGACCGACGAAGATCGCGAAGGGGAAAGTATCGGCTGGCACCTGGTCCAGGTGCTGAAGCCCAAAGTTCCGGTGCGCCGGATGGTCTTCCATGAGATCACCCGCGAGGCCATTCAGAACGCCATCAAGCACTACCGGGCTATCGACGAGAATCTGGTTCGGGCGCAGGAAACGCGCCGCATCCTCGACCGCCTGGTCGGGTATACGGTCTCGCCGCTGCTGTGGAAGAAGATCGCGCCGGGCCTCTCTGCCGGGCGGGTGCAGTCGGTCGCGGTGCGCCTGCTGGTGCAGCGTGAACAGCAGCGTCTGGCCTTCAAATCGGGCGAATACTGGGATCTACGGGCGCTCCTGTCGCCGCTGAAGGATCTCAAGAGCGAATTCGAGGCGTCTCTGACCTCGGTCGGCGGCGTGCGCGTCGCGACGAGCAAAGATTTCGACGAAACGACTGGCAAGATCGCGAAGGGCAAGAATGTCCTGCTGCTGAATGCCCAGGACGCCAAAGCCCTGCGCGATCGCCTGATTGGCGGGGAATGGCGCGTCACCGATCTGAGCGAAAAGTCGCAGATACGCAAGCCTGCCCCGCCGTTCACCACCTCGACGCTGCAGCAGGAAGCCAACCGCAAGCTGAAATTCTCGGGCAACCAGACGATGCAGATCGCGCAGAAGCTGTACGAAGAGGGGTACATCACCTACATGCGTACCGACTCGGTGCACCTGTCGTCGGAAGCGGTGAACGCCGCCCGGCAGGAGATTCTAGCCCGTTTTGGCGCCGACTATCTCAGCCCGGCAGTGCGCCGCTATGCCACGACGAGCAAGGGCGCTCAGGAAGCCCACGAGGCGATCCGCCCTGCCGGGAACCGGATGCGTTCCGTCGATGAACTGGGACTGTCGGGCAGGGAAGCGGCGCTCTACGACATGATCTGGAAACGCACCATCGCGACCCAGATGGCCGATGCCCACATCACGCTGATCACGGTGGAGATCACGGTCGCGGACGCCCTCTTTGGGGCCAGCGGCAAGCGGATCGATTTTCCCGGCTTCTTTCGCGCTTACGTGGAGGGGTCCGACGATCCCGAGAGTGCCCTGGAGGACCGCGAGGTTAAGCTGCCTCCGCTCACGAAGGGCGATCCGTTGCGGTGCAAGACGCTCGATCCGGTGGGTCACGAGACACAGCCTCCGGCGCGCTACACGGAAGCCGCGCTGGTGCAAACGCTGGAACGCGAAGGCATCGGGCGGCCCAGCACCTATGCCACGATCATTGGCACCATCCAGGATCGCGGCTATGTCGTCAAGGCGAACAACCAGCTCGTGCCGACCTTCACGGCCTTCGCCGTGAACCGTCTGCTGGAAGGCAATTTCCCCGCCCTGGTAGATATCCAGTTCACCGCCAGGATGGAGCAGGAACTGGACGATATTTCGACCGGTCAGGCGGCCTGGCTGCCCTATCTGAAGGGCTTTTTCCTGGGCGAAAAAGGGCTCGAGGCGCAGGTGCAAGAAAAAGCGCAGACGATCGACCCGCGTGAGATTTATGCGCTCGACCTGGCGGATATTCATGCCCGCGTGCGCATCGGTCGGTTCGGGCCCTACCTGGAGCAGCACAATGGCGGCGGCAACGAGCTGCGGCGGGTCTCGCTGCCCGAGAATCTCGCCCCAGCCGACCTCAATGCCGAAACCGCCACCCAGTTGATCCAGCAAAAGGAAAGCGGTCCCGATGTCCTCGGGTATCACCCGAAAACGCGTGAGCCGATCTTCGTGTTGAACGGACGCTTCGGCCCCTATGTGCAGATGGGCGAAGCCAAGGAGAAGGGTGATAAACCGCGCCGGGCCTCGCTGCTAAGGGGTATGAAGCCCGAATCGGTGACGCTCGACACGGCGGTCGCGCTGCTGAGTCTGCCCCGCCCGCTCGGGCGGCATCCCGAAAGCGGAAAAGTCGTCGAAGCGGGTGTCGGGCGGTACGGGCCGTATGTCCACCACGACGATGACTATCGCTCGCTGGCGCCCTCCGACGATGTCCTGACCGTCGATTTCGCGCGGGCGATGCAACTCCTGAGCGAGCCGAAGGCCAAACGCGGGGAACGGAAATCCCCGACGCCGCTGCGCGAGCTTGGTCCCCACCCCGGCGATGGGGAACCAGTTGTCCTGATGGACGGTCAGTTTGGCCCGTATGTGAAGCATGGCAAAATCAATGCGACCCTGCCCCGGGGCACAGACCCGAAGCGGGTGACGATGGAGCAGGCCGTGGCCCTGATCGCCGAAAAAGCGGCCAAGCCTGCCTCGAAAAGACCTGTGAGAAAATCGTCTGGCCGCACGGGTACAGCGTCGAGCCAGGCCAAGACGAAGAAAGCGCCCGACAGGTCCGGAAAGCCCAAACCCGGAGCGAAGGCGAGGAAGTAAGCCGCCCGAAATGCTCACCCACGCCGCCCGTCTTTCGCGCGAGGGGCGTGGGCCCCGATCGCCGGGGACTCTCTGCCCACCGATTCTCCTCCGCTGGCATTATGCTCTACCGTGTCGTATACTCGTAACCGAGTTGGTGGGTCTCAACACGCGGCAGAGGACACATGCAAGGTTCATTCACGCCACACGGAGCGCCTATCCGTGACGCCAAACTGCTTCCTGTACAGGCGCCCGCCCAGGTGATCGGGCGTAACCGTGAGCTGGCTTCGATGCACGTGACGATCAAAGCCGGATCAGCGGTGTTCCTGTCGGGGGAACCAGGGATCGGCAAAACCGCCCTGGCAGCGGTGCTGGCAGCGGCCTACATTGCATCGAATCCAGGTGGCGTGCTGTGGTTCAATGTCGTGGAAGATGACATGGATCAGCTTGCAGGCCGGGTCGGGCGGGCCTATGGCGTTAACACCTCGTCGGCCAATGAAGCCAGTACCCAGACGGTTGCCGATCTGCTGAAGACCAACCGTCCGCTCATCGTTCTGGACGGCATGGTCGATGTCGATGCCGCGCGCGAATTCTTGCGTACCTGCGCCGCTGGAATTCCAGCCATTGTCGCCAGCGATCAGTTTGCCCCCGGTCCCTGGACTCCGCTGGCGCTCACGCCGCTGGGCGAGGACGACAGCCAGGCCCTCCTGCGCGCCTATGCGAATCTTGCGCCTGAAGAGTACGCCGCCGACGTCGCCGGGTTGTCCAAGTTCATCGGGGGTGTCCCGCTGGCGATCGAACTGGCGGGACGGCTCATCGTCGCGGACGAACTCACCCCTGCCGAACTGCTGACCCAGCTTCCCTCCAGCACAGGTCAAGATGGCCTTCAGATGATGCTGATCCTCGTCTTCCGGCGTTTGACGCCTCCCGTACAATCGATCCTCGTCGTTCTGGCGGCCATGTTCACCGGCTCGGCCACGGCGGAATTAATGAGCGATCTGGCGAACGCCCCGGCACCGGCTTTTGTGCCGTTGATGCGCCAGTTGATAGCACGTGGCTTCGCCCGGGAACGGATCGTCTACGGGCAGTTCGCGTACACCCTCCACGAGGCCGTCCAACTCTATGCGCGCCGCTGGTTGGAGAATTACCAGCGCCTCACCGGGACCGAGAACCGGGCGCTGCAATCCATCCTGGCCTACGTAGACCGCCATGCCCATGCCACGCGCTCGGATCAGGAACGGCTCGCGGCGGAGATCGAGAATATTGTCGGGGCAGCCGCCTACGCGATCGAAGTTGGACAGGGCAGCGCCGTTCGCCGGCTGATCGAGGACATCGAAGGCCGGGCAGGCGATTTTGTCACCGAGCGGCATTTCGAGATCGAAGCCGGCCAGTTGAACAAACTGGCGACGCTGCTGGCTCCCTCGACGCCCGATGCGCCGCCGCCGCAGGCACTCGGGCTGCCCGACCTGACCGCGGTTCAGGCCCAAGGGCAGCCGCAGGCGCCGGTACCGCCCGCGGCAGAACCACTACCTCAACTGGCTGAGCCGCCAGCGGAACCGGCGCCGGTGCAGGCTCAGGTTCGACCAGAAATCCCGTCCGCCGCCGTGCCCTCGGAGCCCCTTGTGTCCGCGCCGCCTATCACCAGCGAGAGTCTTCAGGAGCGACTCGCGACCGCGCGTGCCGCCAACGATCGTCACGCCGAGGCGACTATCCTGCATGCGCTCGCCAAGTACTATGTTGACCAGGGCGACACGGCGCAAGCCCGTGACTACTATAAGCAGGCGTACGATGCCTACAGCACGGGCGAGGATTTCGACGGTGTGCAGATCGCCCTTGATGAACTGCTCATCATCAGCGCGCCGACCGATCAGACGGACGATACGCTGCTCTATGTTCGCCGGAGTATCGAGCTGTCCGAAAAAACGGGCGGCGACCTGGCGCAAAAGGGACGGCTGCTAACCCGCCAGGGCGAGCTGCAATTGGCTCGGGGCGATACCAGCGCCGCGATCGTCTCGTATCATAACGCGATCGCGGCGCTGAAGGACACGAACGATGCCGGTACACGGGGTCTGGCTCAGAGCCGGCTCGGGGAAGCGTACGCCAAGAACGGGCAGTACGCCGACAGCATTGCGTCGCTGGAAATCGCTGCCGACCTGTTTCAGAAGGAGCACTATCCCGGCTTCGAGATCCGGGTACTCAGTTCCATCGGCGACGTCTACATGCAGTTGAAGCAGTTCAGCAAAGCGGAAGACTACCACCGACGCGCCCATCGCATCGCCGTCGATCAGCTCGATCAGGCAGGCGAGGCAAGCCAGCTCGCGAAACTCGGACGCCTGCGTGAACTGCAGGGCGATCTCCCCGGGGCGGCGGACTGTTACGCACGTGCGTTGTACAGCGTCTATGTGCTCGGCAAGAGCGATCTCCAGGCTCAGTATGCGTTTGAGCTGGGGCGTGTCCTGGTGGACGATCCGAGGACGCTGACGCGGGCCATCGCCCTGCTGACGGAGTCTGATTCGCTGGTGCCGAACGACGAGACCAAACGCCTGCTCAATCGTTCCCACAAACGCCTTGAGCGGCTTCAGGCAGCGAATATCGCGGTGGCCACCGCCGGCGGCAGCAACCGCGAGTATGTGACCGCAGTCGCCGATCGGGCGATGGCGATCGCGTAGCGTTTTGTCCTGTTCGCCGGGCGTCTGGTCAATTCTCGATGATTCCGATCGGAGCGGAGTAGATCGGCAGCACAAAGGTGAAGGTGCTGCCAACATCGGGTTGGCTTTCGACCCAGATCTTACCATTCATCATTTCGACCAGCTTCTTGGTGATCGCCAGCCCAAGCCCCGTCCCACCGTATTCACGGGTTGTCGAACCGTCCGCCTGGCGGAACTCATCAAAGATGATAGCCTGATCTTCAGGCTTGATCCCGATTCCCGTGTCGATGATCGACGTCCAGACCGATCGCACCCCGCCGTATTCCTCGACCTTGACTCTGACCGTGACGCCGCCCTGTTTGGTGAACTTCAACGCGTTGCCCAGCAGGTTGGTGATGACCTGCTTGAGGCGGGTCGAATCCGCGCTGACCGGCGGCAGCGCTTCGGGCGCCTCGATCCGCAGATACAGTCCGCGTGAACTCGCCTGGTTTTCGAGAATATAGATCATCGATTCGAGTTCGTCTCTTAAATTGGTGGCCTGCATCGCCATCTGCATCTTGCCGGCATCGATCTTCGAGATGTCGAGCAGATCGTCGATCAAAGCCAGCAGGTTTCGACCATTCCTCAAGATTCGCTCGATCCGGTCGGACTGTTTATCTGTAAGCTGCCCGTAGATATTGCCCAGCAGCATCTCGCTGAAATTCAAGATGCTGTTCATCGGGGTTCGCAGCTCGTGGCTGATCCGGGCCAGGAATTCACTCTTGAGCTGGTTGGCTTTCGCCAGTTCAATGGCGCGTTCTTCGAGCGCTTTGAACAACTGGGCATTCTCAAACGCGATGGCGGCCTGACCGGTGAACAACTGCGCCAGGTCGATCTCCTCCTCCGTGAAGGTGCGAGCCTCGTCCTTGACGTACAGGTTGAGCAGCCCCAGGTGCTGCGCGCCCTTGATCAGCGGCACCGACAGGACACCGCGCAGTCCTTCCTTCCGCAGCAACTGCTTCTGCCCCTCGTCCGTAAGCAGTTCGATGGCCTCCTCGTCGGCAAACAATGGCTTCAGCCCGGTACGCTCGGAAACTGGCACCCGGCGCTCACGGACGTATTTTTCGGATAGACCCACGGCAGCGCGGGTGTAGTAGTACTTCCCCGATTCGTCGCGCGTCATCAGGCTGACGGCGGGAGTCTCAAAGATCGACGAGGCTTCCGTGACGATGTTTTCCAGTAGGGTACTCATCTGAAGCTGGCCGGTGATATTCCGGTTGCTGGTTTGCAAACTCTCCAACTGGTGCAGACGATGCTGCTCCCGCACGTGTAAACTCACGTTGTCGATGGCGATAGCGCTCTGATCCGCCAGCGATTCAAGCAACTGCATTTCGCCGGGATCGAACACCCGGCTCGGCGAGCCGACCTCGACCTCGATAATCCCGATCGTCTCCCCCCGGTGCACGATAGGAGTCAGGATGACGGTCCCTGGACGATCTTCCATCAGCTCCATGATTTCGTCGTAGGTCGCCCCGTCTGACGGCGAACTCGTGCGGAATTGAATCGAAAGGCCCTGCCGAAGCGCCTGGAACACCGCTGGAAGCTGTCGCCCCATGTCGATCCGACCGAGGATCGTTTCGGCCAGCGTGACGGTCGTCAGGGTATGAGCGCGTACGCTGAAGCTGTCGCTGTCGTCCCGCAGTCCGATGATCGTATTTTCGGCGCGCAGCGCCTGCTGCGTCTCGCGGGCAAACTGCTGGAGCAGCATGGCGAGGTCCGGCATCGCGCTGAGTCCGACGGCGATCCGGCGGAGCAGGGCCTGTTCCTTCGCCTGCCGTTGGGCCTGGCGGAACAGGCGGGCGTTTTCCATCGCGATCGTCACCTGAGTGGTCAGAGTCTGTGCCAGCCGCAGGTCACCGCTGTTAAATTCACGCGGCGCCTTAGTTTCTATCCATACGACACAGCCGATCACCCGATCGCCGGCGATCATCGGGATCGTGATCTGGGCATAAATGCCCAGGGCGTCCAACTGACCGGACTCACCCGCATTGACGGGATCGGATGCATACGCCAGACCGGGCTGATAGAGGATGATCTGTCGACGGCTCTGGATGGCCTGCACGAGGATCGACTCTTCCGAGGCGGCGAGCGGCTGCTGTACAAACGAGAGCCGACCCGCGTCCTGGCGCGCCCAGGGCGCGTGATAGTCGGCATCGACGGTGATCTGGCCGGTATCGGCATCGTAGCTCGCCAGCAGCGCCAGCGAAGTATCGAGCGCGCGCGCCATGTGCTTGACGACCGCGTTCACCAGATCGCCGTAGTCCAGAATCGAGGTCAAATCCTGCCCAATCTGATGAACGATCCGCTGCTCAAGCAACTGGCGCTGGGCCTGGTTCCACAGGCGTGCGTTTTCGATGGCGACCGACACCTGAGTCGCGAGCGTCTGCATCGCCATGCGGTCAGTTTCCTGAAAGGCGTCCACCTGCCCGATGATCGCCTCGATGGCACCCTGCGGACGGGTGCCGACCCGCAGCGGTACAACCAGAGCACTCGACGGGGGAATATCCTGTGAGGAGGGGGGCAGTAGAAAATCCAGGTCAGCGGCCAGATCGGAGACAACTTCGGCCTCGCCCTTGCGCAGCACCCGGCCCGTGATCCCGCTCTCCATCGGGTAGGCAAAACTCTCAGGGATGTAGAAGCCGGGAATATCGGATACCGACGCCTGGACCACCAGCTTCGATCCGTTCTCATCCAGCAGGGCGATACTGACCGCCTCATAGCCGATCAGCTCGTGCAGCGCCCGGACGACCTTCCGCATTAGCCCTGGTAGATCCAGCGTTGCCGTCAGATCCTGTCCAATCCGGTTGATGAGCGCCATCAGGTCGGCGCGGTTGTGTTCGGTCGTATACAACTGCGCATTTTCCATGCTCGTGGCGATCTGCGACACAATGGCACGCGTCAGTTCGATGTGGGCATCCTCGAAATTGCCGGTGCGCCGGTTGATCAGACTCAGCGTGCCGAGCGTACGGTCACGCGTGTTGAGCGGGTAAGTGATGATGTTTCGGCGCTCGAAAGACGGATCGCTGGGCGGCTCGTTGCTCATGTACGGCTTGCCGGTATGGTACGCATGCACCATGTGCCCCGCCGAATCGAGCGGCAGGGGACGCAGCTCCAGCTCGGTGGCGATCCCGTAGCGGGAG
>Ga0335070_10009098_pt1 | contig 11671 bp, 11 predicted proteins | sample Lox_Sample_13_FD_206722 | JGI IMG/M metagenome (GOLD analysis project Ga0335070, IMG submission 206722) | Soil microbial communities from Loxahatchee National Wildlife Refuge, Florida, United States - Lox_Sample_1.3 | ecosystem: Environmental > Terrestrial > Soil > Wetlands | place: USA...
TCCACAAATGGGGATTCACCCTTAAAACAGCCAACGAAAAAGGCATAAAACTCGGCGACAGCAACCTCTTGGAAGCACATGGAAAAATCAAACACCAAGCCCTCTCTAGACTAACTCCGCTCAACACCGCCATTCTAGACATGATGGTCAAAAACCTTCCAAGCCCAGTTGAAAGCCAAAAATACCGCATCCCGAAAATCTGGAAGGGCGACACCAACTCTGAAATCGGCCAAGCCATGCTAAACTGCGACGACCAAGGACCAACAACCATGTGTATAACCATGGCGCAAACTATCCCGGGAACGGGTCTGGTGGCGACTGGAAGACTCTTCTCAGGCTCCATAAAGCAAGGAGAAAAAATCTACCTAGTTGAAGGAAGAAAGGCATACCATGTCCAGCAAGTTTCAATGTACATGAGCGCGTTCAGAGAACCCGTCAACAACATCAGCGCCGGCAACATCGCCGCCCTGTCCGACCTCGATCTGGCAAGGGCTGGAAACACGCTTGTCGATTACAAACATAGAGAAGCAATGATTCCGTTCGAACACGTAAAATACGCGGCAGAACCCGTAATGACCATCAGCATAGAGCCAAAAAAACCCGCCGACCTGCCAAAAGTCATAGAAGCCATGAACAGGCTCTCGATAGAAGACCCAAACCTCACAACAACAATCGACAAAGAAACCGGCCAATACCTTATCAGCGGCATAGGAGAACTTCATCTAGAAATTGCCACGAATTTTCTGAAACAGTACATCGGCGACGTGGAGCTCACAACCTCCAGCCCCATCGCAGCCTACAGAGAAACAGTTACAAAACAAGGCAGAACCGTCATGGCCAAAAGCCCCAACAAACGCAACGAGTTCTGGGTACAAGTACAGCCCCTAGAAAGCAGATTTTCGGAGCAGAAAAAGGAAGAGCAACGTGCCAACTTGCATCTGGAAGAGTCGAACCATATCTGGGCAGTGGACAAGAACAGAAACGTGCTCGTGGACTCAAGCGGCATCTCTCGACATCTCCAAGAGGCAAAGGCCAGCATCATAACGGGGTTCCAATGGGCGTGCAGAACGGGAGCCCTTTGCGAAGAACCTCTGAGAGAAGTGGAAGCCAAGCTGATGAAAACCCAGCTTGACCCAGACCCAAGCTTGCGCGAGCCTGCGCAGATAACACGAGCCGTAAGCCGTGCAATCCTAGGCTCATTTCTCACCGCGAAACCAGTCCTTCTGGAACCAATATACAAGATCGAAGTTACCGTCCAACCACGATGGTTCGGCACATGCACCAGCATAATATCCCGCAGACGGGGAAAAGTACTCAGCACGGAGCAGAGAGGTTTGGCAGTGACAATCAACGGCTACATACCCGTGGCAGAAACCTTCGGGTTGTCTGCCGAAATGCGCTCCGCAACCTCGGGCTACGCCTTCTGGCAATTCGCCTTCGACCACTGGAGCAAGATGCCAGAGAACCTCGCTAACGGAGTGATCATGGAACTTCGCGAAAGGAGAGGACTGTCCAAAGAGATTCCTGCCCCTGAAACGTTTGTGGATGAAGCTTGACTGCACAGGATTGAGAATATGTATATCGAACTAAGCTCCTCAAGGCCGTTCACCCTAGATTTCACTCTCTGCTGCGGGCAGACGTTCAGATGGGACAAGCAAGGCGATTGGTGGCGTGGGGTTGTCGGAGAAGAAGCGTTCGAGATACGTCAATATGGCAAGACGTTAGAGTTTGAAGGCGTCAACGCAAGCTTCATCGAAAGCTACTTTCGTTTGGATGATGATTTACCCAATATATTCTTACACATCGACAAAGACAAGAACATCAGAGCAGCCATCAACGAGTTCAAAGGTCTGCGCATCCTCCGCCAAGAACCATGGGAATGCCTGATATCGTACATCTGCGCAACCTACAAGAACATCTCAGCAATAAGTCAGATGCTGGCCAATCTTTCCAGAAAATTCGGAGAAGAAACCCACCTAGACAGTCACAGCTTTTACACCTTCCCGAAACCTGAAAAACTAGCAAAAGCGGGGCTGCAAGAACTGCAGGAATGTGGCCTGGGTTATCGAGCCAAATACGTGTCTGAAACAGCGAGACTGGTCTGCAAGAAGGCTTTCGACTTTGAACGCCTGAAAAAGACGACTTATGAGAAAGCGAGAGAAGAGTTGTTGGATCTTCCAGGGGTAGGTCCCAAGGTGGCAGACTGCGTCCTACTGTTCTCTCTGGAAAAGCTTGAGTCGTTTCCCGTCGACGTGTGGATAAGACGAGTTATTCTAAAGTACTACACAAAACACTTTTCGAACGAATTCATCAAAAGGAACTCGGCCCGAGAATCGCTCAGCAGAACCGACTACGAGAAACTGAGCTACTTCGGAAGACAATACTTTGGCAGTCATGCAGGATACGCCCAAGAATACCTCTATCATCACGAACGCACGCATCGCTAGTTCAGATTTCGCAACCCAGAACTCTGTTAGCAGCTCTTTCCGTTTTTCAACGTAAAAAGATATTACGTTCAAGCAGAACGATAACCTCGAGCCCAGGACATCCAACCCAAAAACACTTAAATCAACTTGAAAACAGCAATATAAGAGAAAACAGGCAAGTCAGGGCCCGTAGCTCAGCCAGGTTAGAGCGCCAGGCTCATAAGCGCACAAAGCGTTCAGAAACCTGTTGGTCCCCGGTTCAAATCCGGGCGGGCCCACCACACTTTGGATTCAAAACACGCGCGCTAAAATATGGAACGCTAGCTATAGTGTAATCGGGATCATGTGGAGAATTGAAGGTCGTGAGGACGGAGGACCTAAAGAAAATCATACTGAGGATTTTTGGAAACAGAGAATTCTATGGTTACGAGGTTCACAAGGAGCTTGCTTCTGAAAAGGTAGAGGTCGGTCTCAGCCGTTTATATAGAGTTCTTACTGAGATGTTGCGGGACGGATTGCTTGAGGGGCGATGGGAGAAGGGCCGGCTTGGGCCTCGAAAAAGAGTATACAGAGTCGGCGAGAAAGGCAAGAAGGAACGTGAGAAGCTTCTTTTGGACGCTATTGAGACCGTTCACCGGTTCTACAGCGAGTACCAGCTTACAGTACCAGCCGAGACCAATGTTCTCAGTAGCGTGTGCAAACTACTGTCCAGTAACGTAGATAAAAAAGGAGAAATCGCATACATTTCTCCCACCTATTCGGTTATGCACGAGAGACAACTGCACAACCTACACGATGAGATGCCTGAAGCAAAGATATGCTTCGTAAAGCCAGCCTCATTGGCCGTAGACCTCAATTTTGACAACTTGTGGTTCTTAAACGGGACTTATGGTAATATCCCGTTAAGAAGTGGTTTCGTTGACCTAGGAATTGTCGTGGGACTTCCAAAAAAGGATTCTCTGAAGAAATCTCTGACTGAGTGGTACAGAGTGCTAAAGTCGGCTGGAACATTGGCAATAATAACACCAACATTTTTCATTCGCAGCTACACAGACCCATTATCGCTGAGCGACTTCATGGAGAAATATGAACATGAAGCCTCTGAGAAGGGCGAATACATGAGGGCAGAGCCGCTTAGAGAGCTGCTGCAGAAATTCTTCCGCAAAGTTGAAGAAAAACAAATTGTTCACATGACTATCTTTTTGGCGCACGAACCACGTTCTCCTCATCAGGGACCAGGAAATTGGTAGAGCGAATTTCGGGCGGGCGCTCCTTTTGAGGCCTCTGTCTCATGTAGGACCATGCTACGAGTGCAATGCCAATCAAGAGGATGATTCCGATAGAACTGTAGAAATACCATTTGCTTGCTCCACCACCATAAATGTTGTAGAAATGGAGATCCTGCACCCCGCCCAGTATTAATGCGATGATAATCAAAACAATGCCGACGTATACTGATGGCAGGCGGGAGTGGTGAGATCCGCATACACGCGCGCTTTTGCACGCATCCTCAGCGCGCGGTGAGATTGTTATGTTCCAATCTAGGGACTGACAACATTGTATTATCGCAAAAAAAGGAACGGTGAAGGAAAACAAGGGCGATTTTTGGGTTTACTTTGGTTTTCTGAACACTTGAACTGCGATGGCGAGCAGAACTATTAGACCGATGATTGAAATGGCTAGGACGGCTAATGCGTAGTTTCCTGTTGTGTCCGACGAATTCTTAACTCCTTGATCAGAGACTGTTAGAGTTCCGAGGTCTGTTTGAATGGTCGCAACGCCATTGTTTATGCCGGAAACGGTTCCGCTCAGCGTTCCGACGTTAGTCGTGATAGTTGCCACGTTACCCTGAAGGCTTACTATCTTGGCATCGATATTGCTTAACGAAGTAGTCACGTTTCCTAGATTAGTCTTGATAATCGCTGTGTCCCCTTGAACGCTCATAATCTCAGCGTTTAGCGAGCTCAATTGGCTTAGTACAGTCTGCGTGTCAAGGCTGGGGCCCATGATCGTAAATTTTACTTCGCCTCCGATTTCACAAGATAACCATATCGGCACGGTTTCCCTGCCTATATAAGCTCTGATGGTGTGTACGCCTACTTCTCCTGTTGCTGTGAATCGAATCGATATGTTGCCTCCAACATCCCATCCTATAAATCCGCCAGTTGCAACTGGTCCTTCTGTAGTCAAGTGAGACGTGTCGAAACCCCACATTACATTGTCGTATGTGAACTTTAGAACTTCTGCTTCGCTCGCGTTAGTTATTGGGAGGGCAGCCGCTCCAAGTGGTCCACCGGTGATGTTAAGGAATACTTGCTGTCCATCGGTGTAGTTGGCGGGTTGGGGACTTATCTGCATTGTTGACGCAGTAGTGAAAGTAGCATTAATTATTCCTGTTCCGATGCCGTTTTGAGTGGCGTTGACCTGGTGTGGAATATCGGAGAAGTCGCTCGGTGAAATGATGGTTGTGGTAAAGTTCCCATTTTGATCGGGTGTGATTCCGCTTTTTATGGTGTAAGTCGCCACATGGCCTGCGATGCCTGGAACATCAACGACATACCCATACCAAGACAGATCTACCGTGACTCCAGGCTGGAAACCAGTTCCACTGACTCTGATTGGTGTCCCCGGAGGGGCTGCAGGCGGAAGAAGTGTGATTGTTGGAGAATTCTCAGCGTGGACCTCCTTTGGTATCATAATGAAGCTGACAATAGCTAACGCGAGGATCACAGTTAGAAAAATGGCAAACGAATTACTGCTGTGCTTCTGCATTCTTTCTTCACCTCCAAATTTTGCTTGTGAAGAATCGCACTCGCATTCTTAAACACATACTGATTGACAGCTATAGTACCAAATAGCATATAGCGCGCGCGAAAGTCAAAGTATCCGCGTTCAATTTCCTAGTTATTGCTAAAAAACGTGCTTCAGATGCTGAGAAGATAGTCGTGTGAACAATCTGTTTTTCTTCAACCTTCCTGAAAAAATTTTCCAGCAACGCGCCAAAGGCTTTCTTATCCACCTCGGGAAGGACAGGGGAGGTATAGTGCTCCTTCGGTGCCCCCGAAAAGGGAAGCAGCACGAAACCATGAAGAGACCAAGTCGTCCCACCAGCCCGCTTCAACAGCAACAAAGGGACAAGGCAGCGCGCTAAATCAAACCTATTCTTCAAGCTTGAGAACAAGATGTGCGACTCTTCTCCCGAGTTCCTTGCAGTATTCAATCTCTTTTGCGTGTGGTGCGCCTAAGGCCGTCGAGCCGAAATGTTTGTCGTCCGATCTGCCCTGGATAATCATGCCGTGGACCAGCATGGTTTCAAGAATCGAGAGCAGCGTTGTTTCCGCACCCGTTGCCGTCCCGCCTGCGCTTGTGAAAGCCGCTCCGACCTTTCCCTCGAGTTTGCCATGTATCTTCACCGAGCCGTCGATGAAGGTCTTGAGTTTGCCAGACATTTGCCCATAGTACGTTGGTGAACCCATTATGATGCCGTCAGCGCCGGAAAGGTCATCAAGGCTTGCCTCTTCAACCTTCTTCACAGTCACCTCAACATTCTTAATCTGTTTGACACCGTCCGCAACCGCCAACGCCATTTTCTCCGTATTCCCAGTCTCCGAATCATACACAACCAGAACTTTTCCCAATTTACCTCAAGCCCCCAATCTAATGCCAATCACCCCTTAAGTATTAAGTCATTTGCTCAAACGCGTGTGTTTTGCAAGAATAGAACATTGTTCCACAAGCTATAAGTGCCAAAAGACCGCCTTAAATTGAAGATGAGGGAAGATGGTAGTTTACTCACGAGGGGAGAAAGGAGAGAAGGGAAAGAAATACAACTACCATTTCCCTCATTCAATTCCCAGTATGCATGCACATGTTGCTTTTAAGTTTTTCCTCCGTTTTTGAATCGAATTTGCAAAAACAGGACAGAAAATTCTTCCAAACCAACGTGGAACCGAGTTCTTATTTAGATTTCTCCGTTTTGACGTAAAAAGCGCCCTCTGACAGACAATGATAATATCGTTCTAGTTTTGATTCTGAGGGATCTCCCGCTCTCTTGGCGGGCGGGGCCCAGAAGAAGAACAGGCTTAACTGAAACCACTAATGATTTCGTCAACAGTCTGAATCTTCGCGCTGTAGATGTTCTTTAAGTATTCCAATCCTTGCTCATGATCTTCTTTCGTGAAAGCTTCCACACCGTCCCTTGCCACTATTATCCTGTAGCCCCTGAAGAACGCATCAGCGGCCGTGTGCCTAACGCAAATGTTGGTGTGCAACCCCGTCAGAATGACTGTTCTGACCCCTTCGCCATGGTACAGGCTTCTGAGAAGCATGTCCAAGCCGGTTTCATGGAAGCCGCTGTACGTCCGTTTTTCAACGATGTAATCTGTCTTCAGAGGTTTGAGTTCAGGGATGACCTCCGCTCCTTTCGTGCCCCTTATCGCGTGTTTTCCCCATCTTTCAACGACCTCTTCATCCACAGGAAGATGCGCATCGTTGGCGTAGATCACGGGCACCTTCTGTTTGTGAGCCGCGACAACCAGCTTCTTCAGGTTTGGAACGATGTGCATGCACCTCTCACACTTCAAGCCTCCGGTGACGAAGTCGTTCAGCATGTCAAGAACAATCACAGCCTTATTGTCCAAAAACTCAGCTCCTCGGTAGACTCTTGCGCAAAGAATAAAAAAAAGTTTATGGTCAGCTATTTTTCAGCTTCTAACTTGTACGGACCCCGCGTGAGCTTCTCCGCTTTGCCTTCTTGTACCAGGACGGTGTCCTCAATGCGAACGCCTCCAAAGCTCGGAATGTATATTCCCGGCTCGTTTGTCATAACGTTGCCTACAACCAGTACATCTTTGCTCGTCGCTGCGAACGCGGGAGGCTCATGAACTTCCAAGCCTACGCCATGGCCTAGTCCATGGACGAAATACGACCCATACCCTGCATCCCGTATTGTTTTCCGGGCTACTTGATCTATGTACTTGCCTTTTGCCCCCGCCCTTATGGCTTGATGGGCTTTTTCTTGGGCTACTTTGACAGTTTCGTAGATTTTCGCCTGCTTTTCAGAGGGTTTTCCAGCAACTATGGTTCTTGCCATGTCGGAAAGGTAATGTTCATAGCTGGAGCCTATATCCACGACAACTATATCGCTTGCGCGGATTTTTCTGTCAGCGCATCCGCCGTGGGGATAGGCCGAACGGACGCCTGAAGCGACTATGGTCTCGAACCCTGCTCCCCAACCACCCTCCTTGCGCATCGCATACTCGATTTCCGCTGCAACCTCAATTTCTGTAACTCCAGGCCTTATGGTCTCATATGCTGCCTGCATTCCTGCACTGGTAATCGTTGCGGCTTTTTGCATAAGTCGGATTTCTTCTTCATCTTTCACTCTGCGCAATTTCCACATGAAATCACTCTGCACCTTCAATCTTGCGCGTCCGCGGAAACCTTTGGCAAGCAAGCGGTAGAAATCGTAGCTCAACGTGTCCAACGCAATCTTCCCATCCTTAGAAGCCTTGAGCAGCGGGGTGAGTTTGTCAGTCAGTTTTTCGCTCGCCTTGAGAAGCTCAACCTTGAAGCCTTTTGCCTCCGCTTTCGTCTGCTCGTAATTTGTACCGTACACGAAGAGCGTGTTTTCGCCTCTTTTTGGAATCAGCAAGCAGTACGCTCCCGGCGTCCCCGTAAAATACAGCAGGTTCTTTTCGTTGCCAACCAAGAACGCGTCAAAATCCTTCTTCTCGAAAGCCAATTGCCTTAGAGCATCCACCCTGTCCAAAGTTTTTCACCGTCGAGAAGGAAGCCGTTTAGAATTCTAGGCTAAAATGCTTTGTCCCTCTGTTCAGCCGCCGCTCACGATGGGCATCAGGACCACGTGGTCGCCGTTCTTGAGTTTTGTTTCGACCCCGTTCAACTGATTAAGCAGGTAACCGTTAACTGTGGCTATGAAGTTTGACTTTATGTCCTTGCCGCCGGCCTCATAAAGGGCCTCCTTGAACGACTTCCCATGCTTCTCAGAAAGCACCGTGAGCAAGTCGCAGATTGACGCATCGTCGTCCACGTCAACGTCTTCTTCTCGTCTGTTCCCCAACATGTTCTTGATGTGACCCAGATACTCAACTTTAACTCTCAAACCAGGCACCAGAGCGCCATTATTATCTAGATTTGAGGTCGCCTTATATCTGTTTCAGTGCCTCACTCAGCTCTCGGAAGGTGCAGCTTTCCGACAATTCTTTTATGCTTCCGAGGACAGTCTAGCCTTAAGGTGCCATCCCGTGACGTACGACAAGCAAAAACTGGATGAAATCATTCGGCGCAAGCAGAAATGGGAAGCTGAAACAGTTCTGAAAAGCTTCGACAAGCTTCCAGAGAGAGGCGAGTTTTCAACAACCTCCCGCATACCTGTAAACCGAGTTTACACACCCATCGAAGCCGCAAACGTCGATTACCTGCTTGACCTGGGTTTTCCAGGAGACTTTCCTTTCACCCGAGGCGTGTATCCAACGATGTACCGAGCGAGACTATGGACCATGCGCCAATACGCGGGCTTCGGAACTGCAGAGCAGACAAACCAGCGCTTCAAATACCTGCTCAGCCACGGCCAAACAGGCTTGAGCGTAGCCTTTGACTTTCCAACACAGGTCGGCTACGACTGCGACCATCCGATTGCCCTCGGCGAAGTGGGCAAAGTAGGCGTCAGTGCAAGCACGCTGCAAGACATGGAGGTCCTTTTTGACGGAATCCCCCTTGACAAGGTCACCACTTCAATGACTATTAACGCTCCCGCAAACGTTCTGCTCGCAATATACGCCATCGTGGGGCAAAAGCAAGGCGCCGACCAAGCCAAGCTCGGGGGCACCGTTCAGAATGACGTTCTGAAAGAGTACGTAGCCAGGGGCATGTACATTTTCCCGCCTAAACCCTCGATGCGCATGGTAACAGACATCTTCGAGTACTGCAGCCGAAACATGCCTCAGTGGAACACCATCAGCATTAGCGGATACCACATTCGAGAAGCGGGTTCCACCGCCGTTCAGGAAATTGCATTCACACTCGCCAACGCCATCGCGTACGTTCAGGCCGCCATCGACAGAGGACTGGACCTGGACAAGTTCGCGGGCAGGTTGTCATTCTTCTTTGCAGCACACAGCAACTTCCTCGAAGAGATAGCCAAGTTCAGAGCCGCAAGACGCCTGTGGGCACGAATCATGAAGGACCGCTTTGGAGCCAAGAACCCGAACTCCTGGATGCTACGGTTCCACACCCAGACCTCTGGTGTTTCACTGACGGCTCAACAACCCTACAACAACATCGTACGCGTGGCGTTACAGGCGTTGTCAGCCGTCTTGGGCGGAACGCAGTCCCTGCACACGAACTCTTTTGACGAAGCCTATGCGTTGCCGAGTGAACAGGCAGTCACCGTCGCGTTAAGGACACAGCAGATAATCGCCAACGAGAGCGGAGTGACAGAAACTGCAGATCCCCTAGGAGGCGCGTACTACATCGAGTCCATGACGAACGAGATTGAGGAGAGGGCTCAGAAATACATTGAACAAATCGACGGCATGGGCGGGGCAGTCGCAGCCATCGAGAAGGGATTCATGCAGCGGGAAATCACCGAGAGCGCCTACAGTTTCCAGAGGGACGTCGAAACCAAGAAACGAACCGTGGTAGGCGTGAACGACTTCCTGAGCGAAGAACAGGTTCCGATGAAACTGTTACAGATTGACCCAACCATCGAAAAGAGACTTGTCGAACAGTTGAAACAGGTCAAGAAGCGAAGAAACGAAGCCAAGGCGCAAGAAGACTTGCACAAGCTTCGAAGCGCGGCTGAACAGGAAAACGTGAACCTCATGCCATTCATACTCGAAGCCGTGAAGGAATATGCAACATTAGGCGAGATCTGCGGAACCTTGCGCGAGGTTTTCGGCGAGTACAAACCGCCTTCCATATTCTAAGCTATTACGAAGAGCGTTTCCCCTTCGTTCACGGGCGACCCATCAGCAACGTTTACCTCTCGAATCGTCCCGGCTCGGGGCGCCGAGATTTCGTTCTCCATTTTCATGGCTTCAATCACGCACAAGACTTGACCCGTCTTGACCTGCTCGCCCTTCTTCACCTTGACCTTAACTATCTTGCCAGTCATAGGAGCAGCCACCGCACCCTCGACAGCCACCTTCCTATTTGTCCCCGTCTTCTTCACAGCAGCCTGCGGTGTCGGTTCAAAACTCGTCAGTGCCCCTCCTTTGTTGGCAGTCTTGACATCCACTTCAAACTCGACCTCTTCAACCTTGACAGGAATCTTTTTTCCCTGTTCGGGTTTGGGCAGTTCAATCTTGTAGGCTTTGCCGTCTATTTCTATGACAGAGACTTTTTCTGGCGTGATCCCGGCTTTTTGAAGTTTGATTTGCCGAGGTCTGCCGTCCACCTTGGCTGAAAAAGAGTCAGGTGATGTTCTGGTCAGCTCGATTTTTCGCGGTTTGCCGTTGATGACGGCCTCGTACGTAGGCATTCTATGCGCCTCTTTCTGCCACGTTCTGGCGGCCTGCGAGAACCCAGGGCGATATCGCACCCTTGGGGCGGCGTTGGACAAGAGCCTGCAAGCCCGAATTGCATGTAGTAAAGTTTGCTAGCGTGGCTGATAATGCTGCAACTTCTTCGAGTTCAGCGAGTCTTTCAGGCTGGATTGTCGTCTTCGTCTCCTCGCTCTCAGCCTTTCTCCTCTTGAAGAATTCTACAGCCGTCTGAGGGAAGAGCACATAGGTAATCTTGTCCTCTTCCGTCTCCAGATAAGGCTTCACCTCGTCCGGTATCGTGTCCAGTGCAGGTTTCAGCTGGTCGGCGGGACGGCCAGTCATAGGTTCCTCGTCACCGATGATTTTCTTCTTGATTTTTTGGTCTATTGGCGCTGGAGGTTTTCCATACAGGCCTCGGACATAGTCCTTTATTTCCTTGGGCACAATGCCATAGCGTTTGCCTGAAATGACATTTAGAACAGCCTGTATCCCCACTAGCTGACTGGTGGGAGTCACGAGAGGTGGATAGCCCAGTTCTTTTCTGACCTTGGGCACTTCTTCGAGAACCTCCTTCAGCCTATCCAAGGCTTTCTGCTCGCGAAGCTGCTCCAACAGGTTAGAAAACATCCCGCCTGGAATCTGATGAACGATTATCGAGGCATCGACTCTTTCAGCCTTCGGGTCGATGAGCTTTAATGGATCGTAGTATTTTTCGCGCAGTTCTCGGAAATACTGTGC
>Ga0335070_10009100_pt1 | contig 11668 bp, 7 predicted proteins | sample Lox_Sample_13_FD_206722 | JGI IMG/M metagenome (GOLD analysis project Ga0335070, IMG submission 206722) | Soil microbial communities from Loxahatchee National Wildlife Refuge, Florida, United States - Lox_Sample_1.3 | ecosystem: Environmental > Terrestrial > Soil > Wetlands | place: USA: Florida...
CGGCGGCGCATCGGGCTCAGCGTGCCGCTTCGCGATCTCGCGCCCGGCGAGTACGTCTACGTGCGCGCGGTGCAGACCGATGGCGGCGCGGCCTGGTCGAGCCCCTTCTTCATCGAGTGATGCCAGCGCATGGGACGGACACGGTGGCTGGCTCTGGCGGGGGTGGCGGTGATCGCGGTGGCGCTGCGCGCGCCGGTCGCCGGCATTCCCTTCGAGCGCGACGAGGGCGAGTACGCCTACATCGCGCAGCGCTGGCTGGCCGGCGAGGTCCCGTATCGCGACGCCTTCGACCAGAAGCCGCCGGGCGTGTTCGCGCTCTACGCCGCCGCCTTCCTGGCGGGTGGCGAGACGCCCGCCGCGGTGCGCTGGACCGCGCAGCTCCTGACGCTGGTGACGCTCGCCGCGATCGCCGCGCTCGGCGGGCGCCTGTTCTCGGGGCCGGCCGGCGTGGCGGCGGCGCTGCTCGCCGCGCTCCTCACCGTCGATCCATCCTGGCTCGGCAACGCGGTCAACACCGAGCTCGTCGCGATCGCCCCGCTGTCCGTCGGCGCGCTTCTCGCGCTGCGCGCCGAGTCGGCGGGGCCGCGCGCGTCGTTGCTCGTGGGCCTCTGCGGCGGGCTCGCGCTCCTCTGCAAGCCGGTCGTCGCGCCGATCGTCGCCTTCGAGCTGGCGGCGGCCGCGTGGCGGAGCGGACGCCCCCGCGTCCACCTCCTGGCGGGGGCCGCCGGCGTCGCGGCGGCGCTCCTCCCCGTCGCGGCCTACTTCGCGTGGGCGGGCGCCTGGCGCGAGCTCCTCGACGCCACGGTGTGGAACAACCTGGCCTACGCCGGCGGCATGTCGCTCAGCCAGTATCCGCTGTACTTCTGGGCGCAGTTCCGCGGCAGCCTGGTCCCGCTCGGTCCCGTCTACGCGGCGGCGGCCGCCGCGCCGCTGCTCCTCGCCCGCGCCGACGCGGGCGGCGCGCGACGCAGCCTCCTCTGGGTGGGCGCGTGGCTCGCCGTCTCGCTCCTCGCCGTCGCGGCCGGCGGCTACTTCCGCCAGCACTACTTCGTCCTCACCGTGCCGCCGCTCTCGCTGCTCGCGGGGGCCGCCCTCGACGCCGCAGCGCGGCGGCTTGCGCCCTCGCGTCGCGCCGCGGCGGCGCTCGCCGTGGCGGCCGCCCTCGCGCTGGTGGCGAACGCCGTCGCGCGCGGCTGGTGGTACTACGGGCAGGGCTCCGGCGAGGGAAAGATCGCGCGGCTCTACGGCTCGAATCCGTTCCCGGAGGCGCCCCCCACCGCGCGCTGGATCGCGGCGCACTCGGCGCCCGGCGATCGGGTGTTCGTCTACGGCTCCGAGCCGGAGCTCCTGTTCCACGCCGGGCGGCGCAGCGCGACCCGATACATCTTCGTGTATCCGCTGAACATGCCCTTCGGCGACGCCGCGGCGCGCCAGCGCGAGGCGCTCGCCGAGTTCGACGCCGCGCCGCCGCGCTTCGTGGTCGCGGTCTTCTCGCGGAGCTCGCTGCTCGAGCAGCCCGGCACGCCGCCCGAGCTGCGCAGCGGCCTGCGCGAGCGCATCGAGCGCGACTACGAGGTCGCCGCGGTGGTCCCGTTCGCGCGCGACCGGCGCGGGCTCGTGATCGACGGCGCCGAGGCGCGCGCCCTCGTGCAGCAGCAGCCGTCGCTCTGGGACGATCCCGCGCCGTGGGCTCCCTATCTCGTCTGGGAGCGGCGCGCTCACTGACTCATGAGCGCGCGCGGGTCCTTGCCGAGCAGCAGGAGCGCGAGCCGGCGCGTCGGCTCGTCGGGGTGCGTCGTCGACAGCTCCATCAGCACGCGCTGTCCCTCCGGGCCTGCGAACGCGAGCGCCGCGAGCGGCCCGCCCGCCTCGCGCCCGGTGTGCGTCTCCGCGAGCGTTCGCAGGCGCGGCACCACCGGATCGCCGAACGCCCCGACCGCCTGCGCGATGTCGGCGCGCACGCTCGGCGCCGGATCGAAGAGCGCGGCGAAGCCGACCTCGAGCGCGTCGGCGCCGTGCGCCGCGAGCAGCGCATGGACGGCCGCGGCGCGCACCTCGGGGGCGGGGTCGGAGCGCGCGCGGCGCGAGACCTCGGCCTCCTCGGGCGTCGAGACGAGGAAGCGCACGCCCACCGCCCGCACGGCGGGATCGGAGCTCGCGACGAGCTGCTTCGCCGTGGGGTAGGGGAGAGATCCGTCGATCTCGACCACGGCGTTCCAGGCGGGCCCCGCGAGGGGAGGCGGGCCCTGCGCGAGCGCGCCCAGCGTGGGGCGCAGGCCGGCGAGCTGATGCGACCCCGCGAGGTGCACCAGCGCGAGGCGCAGCGCGTCGGGCCGCGACGCGCTCGTCATCGCGCGCGAGAGCGAGGCAGCGGCCGGCTCGCGCAGCTTCGACTCGAGCCCGCCGACCTTGTCGATGCGCGCGGCCGCCGCCTCGGCGAGCGGCGCGGCCGCGCTCGCCACCAGCACCGCCAGCGCGTCGACCCCCGGCGACTCCTCGCGCTCCGCGGGCGCGACGCGCAGGTAGCGCGCGAGGCCGTCGAGGGTCGGCTCGTCGGGGTCGCGCAGGAAGGCCGCGCCCGACTCCGCGACGGCGAGCACGTCCGCCTTCGGGAAGCGCTGCAGCCAGAGCGAGTAGCCGGGCATCGGCCCGAGCGCGACGGCGATCCGCCCGCCGTTCTGGAAGCGCACCGGGCGGTCGGACGAGAGATCCTCCCACGCGATGCGGATCCGCTCGGAGCCGGGCGCCAGGTTCGCCGGCGCGTCGGCCGGCGCCGCGAGATCGCGCTCGACGCGCAGCCACGCGGCGTAGCCGTGCGTGTCGATCCGCGCCGACTCCTCGACCACGCCCACCACGACGCGGGTCGCGCTCTCGGCGCCCGCGAGCAGCGGCGCGCCGCCGGCGGCAGGAAGCGAGCCGCCGCCCGCACGGGCGGCGGCGAGCAGCGCGAGCGCGGCGGCCAGCCCGGCCGGCAGGCGCGCTCGGCTCAGGGCGTCACCGACACGCCCGGCGGATCGAACACGCCGTTGCCGTCCACGTCGAGGTAGAGGGCGTTGGTGAAGCCGAGCGCGCGAATCCCGTTCTCGCTCGCCGTCACGTTCTCGAGCGCCGCGAGGTTGGTGTTCTGCGTGAGGCTCACCGAGTCGGGATGCACCGGGAACATCGGCGGCGACACGCCCTGCGTCCCGCGCACGACCACCACGAACCACTGGTCCTGCGAGAGCCCGGAGAAGGTCTGCGTCAGGTGGGTCTGGAAGCGGCTCGAGCCGTTCACCGGCAGCGTCGTCACGGTGAAGTCGGTGCCCTTGTGGAGGACCAGCGTCGGGACCGCGGTGAAGAGCGTGGGCACGCCGGCGTTGCTCTTGTTCACGTGGGTCGAGGCGTTGCGGAAGATCTGGATCTGGTCGTACGGGGCCCAGGTCGGCGCCTGGATGTCGATCTCGAGCTGCACCTCGCCGTTGCTGACGCTGATCTGTGTCGGGTCGCCGCCGGGCGGTACGCCCTGGAAGGACGCCACGCCGCCCGAGCCGTCGGTGGCGAGCAGCTTGGTCTGTACGTAGATCCCCTGACCGCCGACCATCTTGCCCGCCCGCACGGAGCGCGGGATCTCCACGGGGACGATGTTCGGCACCGAGTCGGTCGAGGACGGCGTCCAGCTCCGCGCGCCGCCCGAGCGCAGGTTGTGATACCAGTGCGAGTCGGTATCGGCGACCGCCGTGGTCTTGATGCCCTGGTTGAGCAGGTTCATCCAGATCCCGATGCGGCCGTCCGGCGATCCCGACGCACACTCGGCGCCCAGGAACTCGCAGTACGCCTGGTCCTTCGTGTAGCCGTTCCACAGCTCGAGCGCGGCGAAGGCGTGGAAGAAGTTGGGGATGCTCGGGTCGAGCCGGAAGAACGACGGCTCGCCCGGCCCCATCTGCGAGGCCGGCGGCGTCAGCGAGGTGTTGATCTTCAGCGGGTCGAAGTGGCTGCTGATGTGGTTGATCTGGACCACGGTCTCGAGGCCCGCGTTCTGCGGCTTCGACACCGCGGCCGCCTCGATCTCGGCCGGCGAGAGGTTGAAGTGGCCGTAGGCCGGGAAGTCCATTCCCGGAGGCGCCGCGCCGCCGTGGTCGGTGGCCCCGTGCGTCTGGACCGCGTTCGGGTCCGTGCCCTGCGGGTAGGCGTTGAAGTGGCCGTAGTCGAAGGTGGTGATCTCCTCGCCCTGCGTGGTGAAGAGCCACGGCGCGAAGCCCAGTGCCGTGATCTCGGGCATCAGGTCGGTGAGCTTGGCGTGGTCGGTGGTGATCAGGTTGTCGACGCCCTCGCCGGCATAGGCGCGGATGCGGTCGCGGTGCGAGATGCGCGAGTCGGGGCTCCCGGCCATGTGCACGTGGTAGTCCGATGAGATGAAGCCCGTGGTGTCGAGCACGAGCGCGACGTTCGCGTTGACCGTGGTCGTCGAGCCAGCCGAGATCGCGACGTTCTGCTGCGTGAAGAGCGAGTACTCGTTCCCGCGCGAGACCGCGATCTCGTACGTCCCGGGCTCCACGTCGAGGTCGAGGGTTCCGGTCGCGTCGGTGTAGTCGGTGCGCGTCATTCCGGGGGGAATCGAGTCGCTGGTGTAGTCGTAGAAGACGTTGGTCTTGGTGTCACCCGACTTCAGCACCGTACCGGTGAGCGTCGGCTCGGGGCTCGGGTCGAAGCCCACGACCCCCACCCGCGCCGGGATCGGCTGGTGGTTCTGGTCGACCACCGAGACGTGCAGGTGCCCGGTCTGCGGCAGCACGACGTCCTGCACGGTGGTGCCGCCCGACGTCACGGTGACGAGGTGGGTCGCGGCGGTCGAGCCGCCGCCCTCGTAGGGGTACCCCTCCTTGGCAGCGGCGACCAGGTAGTTGCCCGTCCCGATGCGGCCCTGGTAGCAGCCGTCGGAGCCCGCGACCCAGTGGTCGCGGAGGATCTTGATCGAGGTCGTGCCGCCGCTGCTGTCGCGCGCCGCGACGACGCGCGCCCCCGGCACCGGCTGGCCCGCGCTGTCCCGGACGCAGCCCTTCAAGGTTCCGCTCGGCTGGGCCGTCGCGTCGAGGAAGGACTGGATCGCGTTGCTGGCGCTGCCGTCGCCGACGGAGAACCAGCGCGTGAACGAGTTGGATCCGCCGGCGGGCACCGAGAAGGTCGGAGCGGCGCCGAAGCCGAGCACCAGCGGAATCGCGTTCCCGTGCAGCACGTACGAGACGCCGGTCTGGGTGAAGGAGCTCGAGGGATAGGTGACCGTCGGCGGCTGCGGCACGAGCAGCGCGTAGTCGACGCCCGCCTGGTCGCTGTAGCCGAACAGCGAGAGCGCCTGGATGCCCCAGTTCACGAGCGCCTCGCCGACGCCGAACTGCGCGAGCGGACCCGCCGGGGTGAGGGACAGCGGGGTGAACTGCTCGGTGGTGCCGCCGCCGTTCAGGTAGTCGCCGACGTAGAGCGGCAGGTCGTCCGCCTCGTTGTTCTCGACCGTCGTGGTGAGCGTGAGCGTGCGCGTTCCGGGCGTGAGCGTGTAGTTCGTGCAGGCGTCGATGTCGTAGTCCTGGTCGTCGACGCCGTCCGGGAATGTGCCGCCCACCTGCGCGACCGCGGAGGACGCGTTGATGTCGTCGAGCAGGTCGTCGGGCCCGCAGGTGCGCACGATCGCCGGCGTGCCGTCCTGCCCGTCGTTCACGATCTCGGCGGTCTGGGCGTTGACCACGGTCTCGATGTTGAGGGCCGGCTGGACCTCCCAGAAGTTGTCGTTGCCCTGCGGCACGCCGCCCGTCACGACCTCCGCGTCGATCAGGTTTCCGCCGAAGGTGCCCGTGAAGTGCTCGTCGCGCTGCGCCGCCTTCTGGATCACGAAGCGCGCGGAGTCGTTCGCCATCATGAAGTCGCCGGGGGTGCAGTGCGCCAGCGGCCCGGTCGGACACTGCGAGGGATCGGTCACCACGAAGGCGTGCGCCTTGGGCACGGCATACTGGAAGGTGATCGGCAGCAGGGCGCCCACGGCGCCGGTCGAGCGCACCCGCACGGTCAGCGTGTTGGTGTCGCGCAGCGGCGCGCCCGGATTCATCGTCTTGGTGTAGTTCGGCGGTCCGCCGGCGAGCTGCCCGGTGATGTCGACGCCGTTCAGGTCGACCGACAGCGTGCTCGGGTCGGCGCCGGCTCCGAGCTGGATCTGGATCGTGAAGGAAGGCGTCGCGATCACCGCGCCGTCGGCCGGCGTCACCGAGTTGATCAGCGAGGGCCCGCACGAGAGCCCGCTCTCCAGGACCGCCACGGCCAGGCCGACCAGCAGCCACACCACACCCCGGAGCGCGCGCATAGAATCTCCTTTCCGACCTCGTTTCCCCACGGCGCCGCCGCGAGCGCGTCACCGAGACCGTGCCGGATCCGGCCGGACGAAGCAGTCTACGTGACGAAACGATGGAGATACAAGGTGATTCGGCGACTTCGGGCCGCGGCCGCCGGCTTCGGGAGCGAAGCGCGAGAGGTGACTCTCAGTCGGCGCGCAGCTCCTCGCACAAGTCCACGGCGCGCCGGGGGTTCTCGGCCAGGGACCAGTAGCCGCGCTGGCTCGGCGCCTCGAGCCCCTCGCCGACCGCCCGCTCGAGCTGCGCGACCAGCGGATCGAAGAAGCCCCGCGCGTTCACCAGCACCACGGGCCGGTGGTGCAGGTCGAGCTTCCGGAAGGACAGCACCTCGAGCAGCTCCTCGAGGGTGCCGAGCCCCCCCGGCAGCGCGACGAAGGCGTCGGCGCGCTCGTCGAGACCCGCCTTGCGGCTGCGCATGTCGGTGACCTCGAACATCTCGACGCCGAGGTGGTGGACGTCCTCGTCGATGAAGCGGCGCAGGATCACGCCCTGGACCCGGCCGCCCGCCGCGAGCGCCCCGTCGGCCAGCGCGCCCATCAGCCCGGTGCGGCCTCCGCCATACACGAGATCGTGTCCGCGGCGGGCGACCTCCGCGCCGAGCTCGCGCGCGAGCGACAGCAGGTCGGGCGCCGAGCGGCGGCTGGCGCCGGCGAAGACCGCGATGCGCACCGGCTCAGGCCCGCAGCGACTTCGCGCCCGGGCGCCCGCGCCTCACCGGCGGCGCCGGTGGCCGCCGCGGGGGCGCCCGCGACCGCGCCCTCCGCCTCCTCCGGCGTGCGCGGGTGCGCGCTCGGCCTGGGCATCGGCCGGCGCCTCCACCTCGGTCACGCTGGTCTGAGGGCGGTGCTCGCGCAGGTAGGCCGCGCAGATGGCCGCCAGCTCGCGGCGCCCCTCCTCGCTGGTCGCCATCTCGTCGACCGCCAGCATCCAGCGGTCGATCTTCCAGCGCCGGTCGCGCTCCGGGACGCTGCGCATCTCCTGCTCGACCTTCACCGAGAGCCGCTCGCGCAGCCGCGCCAGCAGCTCGGCGTCGGTCGGGAGGCGGCGCTCCGCGATCTGGATGCGGTTCACGTTCTGCAGGTAGCGGAAGGCGCCGATGTCGAGCGCCGAGACCAGCGAGAGCGCGACGCCGGCCTTGCCCGCCCGCCCGGTGCGGCCCGTGCGGTGCACGTAGACCTCGGGCGACTCGGGCGCGGCCCAGCTGATCACGTGCGAGAGGTCGGAGATGTCGATGCCGCGAGCCGCGACGTCCGTCGCCACCAGGAAGCGGAGCTCCCCGGCCTTGATGCGCGCCATCGCGCGCTCGCGCGCGGCCTGCGCCAGGTCGCCCGAGATCTGGTCGGCGTCGAAGCCGCGCCGCTGCAGGAAGGCCGTCACGTAGCGGACGTCGTCCTTGGTGTTGCAGAAGACGATGGCGCTCTCGGGATCCTCGTACTCGAGGATGCGCGCCAGCGCGTGCTCCTTCTCCTGCGCCGACACCAGGTAGAAGTAGTGCTCGATCTCGGCGGGCGCGATCTGTCCCTCGGACAGCGTGACGAACTCGGGATCGCGCTGGAACACCCGCGTGAGCGCGCGGACCTTCTCGGGCATCGTCGCCGAGAAGAGGCAGGTCTGGCGCTTCTCCTTGGGCGGGAGGTAGCGCTCGATCTCGCGCATGTCGGGCCAGAAGCCGAACGAGAGCAGCTCGTCGGCCTCGTCGAGCACGAAGAAGCGCACGCGGTCGAGCTTGAGGCGGCCCGCGCCGAGATGGTCGAGGATGCGGCCAGGCGTGCCGACGATCACCTGCGCGCCCGCCGCCAGGCCCTCGTTCTGCGCCCCGTAGCCGACCCCACCGTAGATGGCGAGGCACGACACGTTGCGCGGCTTGCCGAGCGTGGTGATCTCGGCGGCCACCTGGTTGGCGAGCTCGCGCGTCGGCGCGAGCACCAGCGCCTGCGGCGCGCGCAGCGCCGCGTCGATCTCGACGATGATCGGGATGCCGAACGCGCCGGTCTTCCCGGAGCCGGTGCGCGCCTGCACGATGAGGTCGCGGTTCGCGCGCATGGCCGGGATCACGGCGGTCTGCACCGGCATCGGCTCGCTCCAGCCGAGGTCGCGGATGCCGGCCTTCACGTCGTCGGGTAGATCGGAGAATCCGTGAGGATTTTCGGACATTTCTGCGGGCGCAGCCTAATCCTCCCCCCTCGCGCTGGCAAGCAAGCCCCGGTCCCCACGCGGCGCTACGTTGCCGACATGGCGCGGATCGAGCGGAGCGAGGTGGAGCGGATCGCCGACCTCGCCCGGCTCGAGCTCTCCCGCGACGAGGTGGAGCGGATGACCTCGGAGCTCGAGGCGATCCTCACCTACGTCGAGTCTTTGCGCGCGCTGGACACGGACGACGTCGAGCCCACCTATCACGCCATCCCGATGGCGACACCGCTTCGCGACGACCAGGCGGGCGCCGTGCTCGCGCCGGAGCGCGTGCTCGCCAACGCGCCGGATCGCGACGGCTTCGCCTTCGTGGTCCCCAAGGTGCTGGACGAGGACGAGGCCTGAGGTGCCGTTCGAGACCGTGCTCGAGCTGCGCGACGCGCTCGACGGCGGTCGCGCCTCGGCGGCCGAGCTCGCCGGCCGCGCGCTGGCGCGCGCCGCCGAGACGGCGGATCTCGGCGCCTTCGTGCGGCTGCGCCCCGAGGACGCGCTGCGCGAGGCGGCCGAGTCCGACGCCCGCCGGGCGCGCGGCGAGCGGCTCTCGGCGCTCGACGGCGTCCCGATCGCGATCAAGGACAACCTGATCCAGGAGGGCGAGCCCTGCGGCTGCGCGTCGCGCATCCTCGAGGGCTTCGTCGCCCCCTACCAGGGCACGCAGGTCGCGCGGCTGCGCGCCGCCGGCGCCGTGATCGTCGGGCGCACCAACATGGACGAGTTCGCGATGGGCTCGTCGACGGAGAACTCGGCCCGGGGGCCGACGCGCAATCCGTGGGACCGCGAGCGCGTGCCGGGCGGATCCTCGGGCGGATCCGCGGCCGCGGTGGCCGCCGGGATCGTTCCGGCTGCGCTCGGCAGCGACACGGGAGGGTCGATCCGCCTGCCCGCGTCGCTCTCGGGCGTCGTCGGGCTGAAGCCGACCTACGGCCGCGTGTCGCGCTACGGCCTGGTCGCGTTCGCGTCCTCGCTCGACCAGGTGGGCCCGCTGGCGCGGACGGCCGCCGACTGCGCGCTCGTGCTGGAGGCAATCGCGGGCCACGACCCGGCCGACTCGACCTCGCTGCGCGATCCGGTTCCTCACTACACGGAGGCGTTGTCAGGCTCGGTGGAGGGGCTGCGAATCGGGCTCCCGCGCGAGTTCTTCGAGGAGCGCGGCGCCGACCCCGCCGTGCTCGCCTGCGTGCGCGAGGCGGTGGCGGAGCTCGAGCGCGCGGGCGCCCGGGCGGTCGAGATCTCGCTGCCCCACACCCGGCACGCGGTCGCGACCTACTACCTGATCGCGACGGCGGAGGCCTCGAGCAACCTGGCCCGATACGACGGCGTCCGCTACGGGCGCCGCGCCGCGGCCTCCTCGCTCGGCGAGATGTACCGGCGCACCCGCTCCGAGGGCTTCGGCCCCGAGGTGAAGCGGCGCATCCTGCTCGGCACGTACGTGCTGTCCGCCGGCTACTACGACGCCTACTATCGCAAGGCGATGAAGGTGCGCACGCTCTTGCGCCGCGACTTCGAGGCGGCGTGGGACCGCTGCGACGCGATCGTCTCGCCGACCTCGCCGGAGGTCGCCTTCCGGCTGGGCGAGAAGTCCAAGGACCCGCTGCGCATGTATCTCTCCGACATCTACACGGTGTCGGCGAACCTGGCGGGGCTCCCGGCCGTCTCGGTGCCGTGCGGCTTCGCGCGCGCGCTCCCGGTCGGGCTGCAGCTCATCGGCCGCGCGCTCGACGAGGCGACGCTCTTGCGGGCGGCCGACGCCTACCAGCGCCGCACGGCGTGGCACGCCGCGCGCCCCGAAGCGGTCCGATGAGCCCGGCACCCGCCGCGCACCCCGACTACGAGGTGGTGATCGGCCTCGAGGTGCACGTGCACCTCGCCACCGAGTCCAAGCTCTTCAGCCCGGCTCCGGTGCGCTACGGCGACGCGCCCAACCACGACGTCCACCCCGTCGACCTCGGGCTCCCCGGCGTGCTGCCCGTGCTCAACGCGCGCGCCGTCGATCTCGGCATCCGCGCCGCGCTCGCCACCCACTGCAAGGTGCATCCGCGCTCGATCTTCGCGCGCAAGAACTACTTCTACCCCGATCTCCCGAAGGGCTACCAGATCTCGCAGTACGAAGAGCCGCTGGCGACGGGCGGCTGGCTCGAGATCGAGGTCGACGGGCGCGCGATCCGCGTCGGGGTCACGCGAATCCACCTCGAGGAGGACGCCGGCAAGTCGATCCACGAGGACGCGATCGCGGGCCGCGAGGGCTCGCACGTCGACCTGAACCGCGCCGGCGTCCCGCTGCTCGAGATCGTGTCGGAGCCCGACCTCCGCTCGCCGGAAGAGGCCGGCGCCTACCTGCGCGCGCTGCGCCAGACGCTGCGCTACGCGGGCGTGTCGGACGCCGATCTCGAGAAGGGCCAGTTCCGCTGCGACGCCAACGTCTCGCTGCGCCGGCACGGCGCGTCGGCCCTCGGCACCCGCACGGAGCTCAAGAACCTGAACAGCTTCCGCTTCGTCGAGGACGCCCTGCGCGCCGAGATCCGGCGGCAGGCAGCGGTCCTCGACGCGGGCGACTCGGTGCAGCAGGCCACCATGCACTACGACAGCGAGCGCGGCACCACGCGCGTGATGCGCACCAAGGAGAACGCGGACGACTACCGCTACTTCCCGGATCCCGACCTGATCCCGCTCGCGCTCGACCCGGCGGCGGTCGAGGCGGCGCGGCGCGCGCTGCCGGAGCTGCCGGACGCGAGGCGCGCGCGCTTCGCGCGGGAGTACGGGCTCCCGGCCTACGACACGAGCCTGCTGACCGAGAGCCGCGCGCTGGCCGACTTCTTCGAGGCCGCCGTCCGGAGCGTGCCGGCCCGGAGCGGCGAGCCGGGCGCGACCGCGAAGCGCGTCGCCAACTGGATGCTGCGCGACGTCCTCGCCCAGCTCAAGGAGGGCGACCGCGAGATCGACGCGACGCGCCTCGCGCCGGAGGCGCTCGCGAAGCTGGTCGCGCTCGTCGAGGAGGGGCGCGTGACGGCGGCGAGCGCGCGTCCGCTCGTCGCCGAGCTGATGGAGCGGGGCGGAGATCCCGAGGCGCTGGTGCGCGAGCGCGGGCTCGAAGCGGTGTCCGACGC
>Ga0335070_10009101_pt1 | contig 11668 bp, 10 predicted proteins | sample Lox_Sample_13_FD_206722 | JGI IMG/M metagenome (GOLD analysis project Ga0335070, IMG submission 206722) | Soil microbial communities from Loxahatchee National Wildlife Refuge, Florida, United States - Lox_Sample_1.3 | ecosystem: Environmental > Terrestrial > Soil > Wetlands | place: USA...
ACGGAATGCTGCGTCGGCTTCGTCTTCAGTTCGCCGGCGGTTTCGATATAGGGGACGAGAGTCAGATGTACGAAGGCGGCGCGCTCGCGGCCGAGTTCGTTGCCGAGCTGACGGATCGCTTCGAAAAACGGCAGGCCTTCAATGTCGCCCACCGTGCCGCCGATTTCGACGAGCAGGAAATCCACGTCATCCTGGCCCGTCATGACGAATTCTTTGATGGCGTCGGTGACGTGCGGGATGACCTGCACCGTGCGGCCGAGATAGCCGCCGCGCCGTTCCCGCGAAATCACTTCCTGATAGATGCGCCCCGCGGTCACGTTATCGGACTTCGACGAGGAGACGTTGGTGAAGCGTTCGTAATGTCCCAGATCGAGATCGGTCTCGGCACCGTCGTCGGTGACGTACACCTCGCCGTGCTGATAGGGACTCATCGTCCCCGGATCGACATTGAGATAGGGATCGAGCTTCCGCAGACGGACCTTGTAGCCGCGTGCCTGCAGAAGCGCTCCGAGAGCCGCCGACGCGAGACCTTTTCCTAAAGAAGAGACCACGCCGCCAGTGATGAAGATCAACCGCGCCATGGAATTAGACCATACTGAGACTGCATAGGCTCACTCAAGCGCGAAACGCGCTTTTGGTTTTCAAAAGCTCCACTCCTGCGCGAAAGCGCGAGACGAAACCTCTGATCGATAAAGATTTATCAGTGCGGCCTGGGAACAGCCGGAAGCTGTGGACCGACAGGCTTCGGAGCCTGTTTTGGCAACTGATAGTTCAACGAATTCGGCGTCGGCAGCCCGGGCACCACATTTGATTCGGGATGACCGCGCAGCGCGAGGAGCGTCAGCCCCAGGCTCGACAGGAAAAAGAAGATGGCGAGGATCGCCGTCGTCCGCGTCAAAGTGTCCGCCGCACCGCGCGGGGAAAACAATCCGCCCAGCCCCGAACCGCCGCCGCCCATACCCAGCGCCCCACCTTCCGATTTCTGCAGAAGCACGACGCCGATCAGCGCGATCGAAACGAGAAGTTGAACGACGAGGAGGACGGCCTGCATGGAGTTCCGGAGAAGCCAGTTTCGCGGGGGCTCCTTAGACCAATCCGGGGCCGAGGGAAAGCGCCTGCTTGTCCCCGCGCGCCCCCTCAGTCCTCAAGCTTGAAACGGACCGCGACGTCGATCTCGGCGCTCACCGGCGCCCAATTGCGGACGGCCGGCAGGTAGCGCCAGTTGCCGGCCTCGACCATCGCGGCGGCGTCGAGCTGCGGGTAGCCGCTCGACTTAACCAAATTGACGTCGCCCACTTCGCCGCTCGGCAGCACCAGCAGGCGCATCAGCACCGTGCCCTGCTGGCGATTGAGGAGCGCGACCCGCGGATAGATGTTGAGCGTGCTGGGAAAGGCAGGATCGCGGATGGGTCGCGCGCGATAGGCGACCGGCCGATGCGCCGTCGTGGCCTGCTGCGCCGAGAACGGAAGACGGAGTTTCGGCAATGTCGTCGAGACAAAGCGGGCGACGCCGAAGCCGCTGATTGTGACAAGAACCGCAATATAGGCGGCGACAAAGGCGATATGGCCATCGCGGCTCAGCCCGAAACCGTAGGCGCGCCTGCCTTCTGCCATCGATACCCCCACCCCGGCGAAAGCATGCGGGGCGGCGGCGGCGCAAGTCAACGGAGGCCGGTATCAGGATGCGAGCTTGGGCGCCGAGCGGGCTTTGATCGTGACAACGGTCGCATCCACCTCTTTGAGGTGCTCCTGCTCCGTCTTCTCCGGCGTGAAAATCGCGCTCAGGTTGAGCGCGGCGTGCCCGAGCATATGCATCGACGCATTGCGGTCGATGCCGACTTCGAGTCCTTCGATCGCCGCTTGAACGGACTCGCACCATTCGACCGCCTTTTCGAATTCGATGTCGCTGCAGCGTCGCGATATGGCGCGGGCTTTGTCGCGCAGATGCGCAAGTTCGCGCGCGTATTCCTCGCTGGCCGGATTGATGTCCCCGATGAGACGCCAGAGAATGCAAACCTGAAAGGTGTCCCGGCGGAGCTTTTCGGTGGACAGCGTGTCGCGTGCGGTCTTGAGCTCCTTGTCGAGGCGCTGTGTCGCTTCTTCCGAGGTCAGCCTTTCATGCGCCTTCATGCGCAGCGAATTGGGCGGCTCGAAGATATTGATGTTCGACGGTGTCGGATCGCCGGCGCGGCGCCGGTCCGGTCCGATGTAATCCGTCGTCACCACGAAACCCTTGCGGCGCTCGATGTGGCTGCGCACGCGCGCCTGCAGCGTCGTCGTCGAGAACGGCCGCAGAAGAAGATCGTCGGCGCCGGAATTGAGCACGCGGTTGACCAGCGCGCTGGTCTGCTCCCAGGCCGTGACGATGATCACGATGAAGGGGTTATAAGTCGTGGCGCCCTGGCGCAGGTTCTGGATGGTGTCGCAAGTCTCGGCCTCGGTGCCCTGCGCTTCGCACAGAGCAAGATCCGGCGGCCTGCGGCGCACGCTTTCGACAAAGGCGTCGATCGTGGCGACGGTCTCGATCCGCCGAAAGCCGATCTGGTAAAGCGACGCGCGCGTCGCGTTCCGGTTCGACGACACGGGGTCATAAACCAGCACTTCGGCCGTATCAAAAGATAGCCGTGACATCGATGGGTAATTCCGCCCGCTGTAACTGTCGCAAGAATGCCAGTCTGCGAGTTAAGGAACGGTGGGAACCTTTGGTTAAGACTTGCGGGGCGCAGCCCTGAAAATTTCAAGAAAATCCTTCGCTTTCAGGCTGGCCCCGCCGACCAGGGCGCCGCTCACCTCCGGCAGGGCCAGGATTTCGCCGGCATTGGTGGGCTTGACGGAGCCGCCGTAGAGAATGCGCACGTCGCGCCCCCTGGCGCCCAGGGCACCCACGAGCTCCACCCGGATGAGGACGTGCATTTGCGTGATTTCCGAATGGGTCGGGGTGCGCCCCGTCCCGATGGCCCAGACGGGCTCGTAGGCAATGGCAGTCGTGGCGCCGTCCGCATCTTGAGGCAGGCTGCCGCGGATCTGGTTGGCGACGATATCGAGCGCCCGGCCGGCATCCCGCTCCGCTTCGCTCTCCCCCACGCAAATGATGGCGGACAGACCGGCCCGCCAGGCTGCCCTCGCCTTGGCGGCTACGTCGCTATCCGTTTCGCCGTGAAATTGGCGCCGCTCGGAATGGCCGACGATCACGTAGGACGCACCCGCGTCCTTCAGCATCTCCGCGCTGATGTCGCCGGTGAAAGCGCCGGAGGGCTCGGCATGGCAGTCCTGCCCGCCGATCGCAATGCGCCCCGCAGCCTTGGCTGCCGCGCGCGCGACGAGGCTTGCCGGCGGACAGATGAGCGCTTCCGGCCCGCTCTGCGCTCCGTTTACCGCGTCTGCCACGGCTTCGATCTCGGCGAGCGCTGGGCCGAGACCGTTCATCTTCCAGTTTCCCGCCACTAAGGGGCGCATCCCTCACACCTTGCTGGTATCGGTTGATAGAGGCGCGACCTTGCCCCCCTTGATGGCCATCCCTATCATCCGCCGCCTTTTACCGCCACGTCCGGACATCACACATGCTTCAACAAATGCGCAGGCTTCCCAAATGGGTCGCCTTCGTTCTGCTCCTGCCGCTCAGCGCCACCTTCGTCGTGTGGGGCATCGCCGATATTTTCCGCGGCAGCGTCGATACCAGTCTTGCGACGGTCGGGGGCGTCAAGATCGACTCTCAAAGCTTCTCGCGCGACTACAGCAATGCGCGCCGCGCCGCAGCCCAGAGAAGCGGAGGCCAATTGTCGGCAGCGCGGGCGGCGGAGCTCGGTCACAAGCTTCTCGATGAAACCATCAACGATACGGCACTCGACAATGCCGCGCGCGGCTTCAACCTGTCGACCTCCAACGACGAAGTCTCACAGATGATCCGCAGCATTCCGGGCTTCCAGGGACCGGACGGCAGCTTCAGCCAGATCGCCTTCAACCAAGCGCTCGACCGCAGCGGCTATTCTCCGGAGGGATTCGTTGCTCTGTTGAAGCGCGAGATGATCCGCCAACAGCTCGTGCGCGCCGGCGCGAGCGCCTCGCAGCTGCCGCAGGGCTATGTCCGGGCGATCGCCATGTATCTCAATGAGCGGCGTGCGGTGCAGTACATGATCCTCCCCGCCGACGCAGCCGGCCCGATCGCGCAGCCGACCGACCAGCAGCTCGAAGCTTTCATCAAGGCGCACGCCAATACCTTCAGCACGCCGGAATATCGCCAGCTCACCTACGCAATGCTCGGCCCGGACGACGTTTTGAATCAGGTGCAGGTGACTGACGCGCAGCTCCGCCAGGCCTACGACCTGAACAAAGACTCGTATGTCGTCCCGGAGCGGCGCGACATCGAGCGGATCACGTTCAAGGACGAAGCTTCCGCGAAAGCGGCGCGGGCGAAAATCGACGCCGGTGCCAAGTTCGATGATATAGCGGCCGAGCAGCATGTCGCGCCGACGGATCTCAAACTCGGCAGTCTCGCCGAGGCCGATCTCGGTCCTGTGCAGGGTCCGGCCGCTTTCGCGCTGCCGGTCGGCGGTGTTACCCAACCCCTGAAGTCCACCTTCGGCTGGTCGCTGCTGCGGGTGACGAACATCACGCCCGGCAAGACGACGACCTTCGAGGAAGCCAAGCCCGAGTTGAAGGACAAGCTCCTGAAGCAGCTCGCCGGAAGCAAGCTCGAAGACGTCATCAATGCCTATGACGACGCGCACAATGCCGGCTCGGAGATGGCAGATGCGGCGAAGAAGGTGGGAATGAAGGTCGTCCGCGTCGCCGCGACAGACTCCCATGGCCTGGCGCCGGACGGATCGAAGGCGGACGTCCCGACCACGCCCGATTTCCTCGACCAGGTGTTCAAGGCCGATGTCGGCACCGAGACCGATCCGTTCAAATCGAGCGACGGCCGCTACTACATCGTGAAAGTCGAAGGAGTCATTCCCCAGAAGCTGAAGCCGCTCGAAGCCGTGCGCGCGCAAGCCGTCGCCGCCTGGACGGACGAGCAGCGCGTCAAACAGCTGGCGGCCAAGGCGGAAGAAATCGCCAGCCAGGCCAATGCCGGCAAAGATTTGGCGCAAATCGCGAACCAGTATCACGCAATTCTCGCGTCAAGTCCGGCGCTTCTGCGCGATCAGCCGACGGCCGTGATCAGCGCCGACTTCATGCGGAAGATCTATTCGGTTCCGGGCGGAAGGACAGTGTCCGGCACGGCCGCGGACGGCAAAAGCTTCATCGTCGCGCGCGTGACGGGGGTCTATCATCCCGAACTCGTTCCCGGCGATCCGCAGCTCGTCGCGTTCGCGCAGGAGCTCGACCGGCAGCTGAGCAACGACATTCAGGAAACCATGGGCAAGGCGGCGCGCGCAGCACAGGGCGTGACCATCAACCAGGCACAGGTCGATCGCGTGCTGGGCGGCGGCGAAGGATCGTGAGCGACCGATGGCCATCGAACCGGACGTTGCGGCTTTCGCGAAAGCCTATGACGAAGGCCGTCCGCAGGCCGTCTACGCGCGGCGCGTAGCCGATCTCGACACACCGGTCTCCGCCTATCTGAAACTCGCCGAAGGTCGCGACAACGTCTTCCTGCTCGAGAGCGTGCAGGGCGGCGAGACGCGCGGACGCTATTCGGTTGTCGGCCTCAAGCCCGACCTCATCTGGCGCTGCCGCGACGGCAAGGCCGAGATCAATCGCAATGCCCGCGGCGCGCCGGACGCGTTCGAAAAGGCCGAGGACGGCGATCGGCCGTTCGAGTCCTTAAGGCATCTCTTTCAGGCGACGCGGATGGATCTGCCGCCGCATCTGCCGCCGATGGCGGTCGGGCTATTCGGCTATCTGGGCTACGATCTCGTGCGTGCCGTGGAGCGGCTGGGACCGCCGCCCGCCGATACGCTGGGGCTCCCCGACGCGATCCTCCTTCGCCCGACGATCACGGCGATCTTCGACAATGTGCGCGACGAGATCACAATCGTTTCGCCCGTGTGGCCGGAAGCAGGCGTCAATGCGCGCACGGCGTATGCGCGCGCCTGCGAACGGGTCATCGACACGATTTCCGATCTCGAGCGCCCTGCTCCGGCCCTCCAGGTTTCGGATTCGAACATGGGGCGCGGCCCCGGCATCGAGTCGAATACGACGATTGAGGACTATCTGAAGATCGTGGAGCGCGCGAAAGAGTATGTCCGCGCCGGCGACATCTTCCAGGTCGTGCCGAGTCAGCGTTTCCGGCGCCCCTTCACCTTGCCCTCGTTCTCGCTCTACCGCGCACTTCGACGGCTTAATCCCTCGCCGTTTCTCTACCATCTGAAATTCCCCGGCTTTGCGATCGTCGGCTCGAGTCCGGAAATCCTCGTGCGACTGCGCGATGGCATGGTCACGATCCGTCCCATTGCCGGCACGCGCAAACGCGGCGGCACGCCCCTGGAAGATGCGGCGCTGGCCGAAGAATTGATGGCCGATCCGAAGGAGCGCGCCGAGCATCTCATGCTCCTCGATCTCGGCAGAAACGATGTTGGCCGCGTGGCGGAAATCGGCACGGTGAAGGTGACGGGCAGCTTCTTCATCGAGCGCTACTCGCATGTGATGCATCTCGTCTCGAATGTCGAAGGCAAGCTGCGCGAAGGCTTCGACGCGATCGATGCGCTCGCAGCAGGTCTTCCCGCAGGGACGCTCTCGGGTGCACCCAAGATCCGCGCGATGGAGATCATCGACGAACTGGAAAAGGAAAAGCGCGGCGCGGTCTATGCCGGCGCCGTCGGCTATTTCGCCGCCAACGGCACGATGGACACCTGCATCGTGCTGCGCACGGCTGTCGTCAAGGACGGCACGATGTATGTGCAGGCGGGCGGCGGTGTCGTCGCCGACAGTGTGCCGCTCGCCGAATACGAGGAAAGCGTCAACAAGGCGAAGGCGCTGATGATGGCCGCGGCCGAAGCGGAGCGTATTGCGGCCGAGACGCAACGCGGCTAGGCGCGAAGCGGCCGGGTCAGGGGTGCTCCACCGGCTGCGGACCGTCTTCGCCCTGGCGCCGAGCTTCTTGCGCTTGTGCGCGCATCGCCGCGTATTGCTTGGTCGATATGTTGGGCAATGCCTCAAGGAAAGCGACCAAGCTGGTCAGGTCTTCTTGCGACTGGCTAAAATGCCACGCCGGCATGGCCGTCATTTTCACGCCATGGCTGATGATATATCTGAGTTCGCCGGGTGACTATCGGCGCGCCGCGTCCACAAGATAAGGTGGTGTCGGTTCCAGCCCCATGACCCACTTGGCCCGTGCCACGCCGGGACCGCCGTGGCACATCACGCAGTGTTCTTCGAATTCCGCGAATCCTTGCTGAACTTGCTGACTGGAAAACTGCCTGGGCGCATCTTGTTGGGCATGCGCCTTAACCGACCGGATCATCGTGCGATGAAGCAGCCAGGCGACCATCGGCATGTGGGGTACGTCGGCGGCTGTGTTGTACCATCCGAAGCCAATGGTGGCCGCCACCAGAATTGCGGCGATGGCGCCGGCTACCGCAAATGCACCGACCACGCTGACAACGGCGAACTGCATTCGGGTCAAACGTTCCAGCATGGCGGTTTACTTCAACGTGTGGAGGTAGGCCGCCATGTCCTGGGCCTGCTGCTTGCTCAGGTGCATGTCAGGCATGGCGTTGCCGGGCAGAACAGCTTGCGGCTCCTTGATCCATCGCACCAAGGCCGTCGGTGTGTTCGGCAGCAATCCTGCAACAGTTGTGTGGACCCCGAAGTGCGCCAGGGATGGCCCGACTGTTCCCACCGCATCCGGTACTCCCGGAACAATGTGGCATTGCCCACAGCCGGCTTGCGCGATCAGCGCGGCGCCCCGATGCGGATCACCATTGAAGGGAGCCCACTCGGCACGCCGTTCGCTCTGGCCACAGGCCGCGAGTCCCAGGCAGCCAACCGCCAAGGCGATGCCCACAGCCAAACGGGTGGTCGCGCGCGCTGTCATAAGATCACACTGCCGAGAACAAAAGACAGAGTTGCGCCGGCCGGATGTAGAAGCGCGACCGACCTTGCGTTGCCGATCAATGCGTATTCCGCGATTGACCGCGCGCTGTCCACCATCTTTGTTAGCCCTGAAGCGTTGCAAGGCGGAGCACTGGCGCGCAGCCGCAACTTGTCTCGCCTTTCGTAACGCAGGGTTTCCGTTCGAAGTTCCTGACAGCCGCCCCTGGCCACGCTGTCGCGCGGCCGAAGCCGAACGCATTGCTGCGGAGACCCAGCGCGGCTAACTGATCAGCTTCGCCACCAGCGTGATCGTTGTTCCGGCAAGCGCTTTCGACACCGGACATTCCTGCTTCGTTTTCTCGGCCAGCGCCAGGAACTTGGTCTCGTCGTAGCCCGGAATCTCGGCCTCGGTTTCCAGTTCGATCCTGGTGATCGCCATACCCTCGCCGACTCGGTCGATATGTACCTTAGCGTCGGTATGGACACGCTTGGGCGTCACCTTCTCCCGCCCCAGATTGGCGACGAGCGCCATCGAGTAGCAGCCGGCATGGGCGGCGCCGATCAACTCTTCGGGATTGGTGCCCTTGCCTTCGCCGAAGCGCGAACTGAAGGAATAGGGGCCTTCGAAGGCCTTGCTGCCGAGGCGGACGAGCCCGGAGCCGTCCTGCAAGCCGCCACGCCACTCCGCATCCGCTGTCCTGACTGGCATCCTCATCTCTCCTGGAGGTGAATCTTCTGCAACGATTTAACGCCGCGGCGCGCAAGGGGCCAGAGCGGATGCTCCGGACACAGTCCATTGCGGCATAGCAGCCGTGAAGGCCCCCAGCCCCCTGTCGCGGCCCGAAAAGCCCGCTAATATTTGAGTTCGGGGATGACTTCCATTCGGCGTCCGGGACATGTCGCAATCCGGGGCTCGCCACTTCCTGAAGGGGAGATCTATGAAACGCGCATACATGATCGGCGGAACGCTCGCCGTCGCGGCCATCGCCATGGTCGCTTTCGTCGCCGCCGACGCCCCGAAGGGGCCCGTCAAATCGGATATCTATTCCGGCAAGTTCTTCAAATCGGAGGAGTCCGACACTGACGGCTCGGTCAACGGGATTTCGTATCACGCGGTGGCCGGCACGCTCGTCGTGCACGAGAAGGACTGGAACGACAGCGCGCAAAACGGCGGCGCCAAGAATCCGGACGCGAAGGCGGATGAATCATCTCCCGAAGCCTCGATGTTCTTCGTCTACTATTCCAAGCGCGGCGAAAGCCCCGAGAGCCGTCCCATCACCTTCCTCTACAACGGCGGTCCCGGCTCCTCGACCGTATGGCTGCACATGGGCGCCTTCGGCCCCAAGCGTGTCGTCACCAACGATGACACGCACACGTCGGCCGCGCCTTATCAGCTTGTCGACAATGAATGGTCGCTGCTCGACGCGAGCGATCTCGTCTTCGTCGATGCGCCCGGCACAGGATTCAGCCGCATCGCGGGCAAGGACAAAGAGAAGGCCTTCTATGGCGTCGACGTGGATGCGCGCGCCTTCTCGAACTTCATAAAGGAGTTTCTCTCCAAGTATAATCGCTGGAACTCGCCCAAATATCTGTTCGGCGAGAGCTACGGTACGCCGCGCTCTGCGGTCGTCGCCAACTATCTCGAGAATGACGATAGCGTCGACCTCAACGGCGTGATCCTCCTATCGCAGATCCTCAACTTCACCCTCTCGGTCGACGGGCCCGACACCAATCCCGGCGTCGACCTGCCTTACGAAGTGGCGCTGCCGACCTATGCCGCGACGGCGTGGTATCACAACAAGCTTCCCGGCCAGAAGCCGAAGGACCTCGTGCCCTTCGTGCAATCGGTCGAGCGCTTCGCGATGAACGACTACGCGCTGGCGCTGCAGGAAGGCGCGAGCCTGTCGCCGCAACGCCGGCAGCAAATCGCCGAGAAGATCCACGAAGTGACGGGCCTTCCGGTGTGGTACGTCATCAAGGCCAATCTGAGGATCGACGGCGGCGAGTTCGAGAAGACGCTGCAGGACCAGAGCGGCCTGACCACCGGCCGTCTCGACACGCGTTTCTCCGGTCCGACGATCGATCCGTTGAGCAAGGAAGCCGACTACGATCCGCAGTCGTCCGCGATCAGCTCGGCTTATGTTTCGGCCTTCAATGCCTATGTTCGCGGACAGCTGAATTTCGGCCAGGGAAAGATCTACTATCCCGAAATCGACGTCTTCAAATGGTGGGATTTCAAGCACGAGCAGCCGAATGCGGGCTTCGCGTTCCCCGGCGCCACCAACGTGATGCCGGATATTGCCAATGCGATGAAGCAGAACCCGACGCTCAAGGTGATGGTGAACGGCGGCTATTACGATCTCGCCACGCCTTACTACGAAGGCTGGTACGAGATGCATCACCTGCCGATCCCGAACAACCTGATGAACAACATCGAGTTCCACTACTATCCGTCGGGACACATGGTCTACGCGCATCAGGAGTCGCTTAAGGAGCTCCACGACGCCGTCGCCGCTTTCATCCGCCAGACCGACAACGTGAAGTGAGGGGCCGAACATGAAACGCGTTCTCGCCACGACAGCCGCCATCGCTGCGCTCTTCGCCGCCTCGATCGCGTTTGCGGCCGATCAGCAACAAACGGCCCCTGCGAAGCAGGATCTCTACTCCGGAAAATTCTTTAAATCGGACGAAAGCGTCACGTCGGGTTCGGTCAACGGCATCGCTTATCAAGCCGTGGCCGGGACCCTGGTCGTGCATCCGCAGGGCTGGAACGATTCCGCGCAGAACGGCGGCGACAAGAATCCCGACGCGAAAGGCGATGAATCATCCGCCGAAGCGTCGATGTTCTTCGTCTACTACGCCAAGCGCGGCGCCGATTCGAAAACACGCCCGATCACTTTCCTCTACAACGGCGGTCCCGGGTCGGCGACGGTGTGGCTGCATATGGGCGCGCTGGGTCCCAAGCGCGTGGTGACGGCCGACGACACCCACACGCCGGCCGCGCCCTATCAGCTTATCGACAACGACTCGACGCTTCTGGACGCCAGCGATCTCGTCTTTATCGACGCGCCGGCCACCGGCTTCAGCCGCATCGCCGGCAAAGACAAGGAAAAAGCGTTCTTCGGCGTCGACGCCGATGCGCACGCGTTCTCGAGCTTCATCCAGGAATTCCTGTCGAAATACGGCCGCTGGAATTCGCCGAAATATCTCTTTGGCGAAAGCTACGGCACGCCGCGCTCGGCAGTCGTCGCGAACGAGCTCGAGACGGATGACAGCGTCGATCTGAACGGCGTCATCCTGCTGTCGCAGATCCTGAACTTCACGCTGTCGGTCGACGGACCCGATACCAATCCGGGTGTCGATCTTCCTTACGTCGTGGCGCTGCCCACCTATGCGGCGACTGCCTGGTATCACAACCGCATTCCCGGTCAGAAGCCCGCCGATCTTCCGGCTTTCGTGAAGACGGTCGAGCAGTTCGCGACGACGGACTATCAGCTGGCGCTCAACGCCGGTGCGAGTCTTTCGCCGCAGCGCAAGCAGCAGATCGCTGAGAAGCTCCACCAATTCACCGGCCTGCCCGTCTGGTACATCCTGAAGGCCAATCTCAGGATTGACGGCGGTGAATTCGAAAAGACGGTGCAGGATTCGACCGGCCAGACGACGGGCCGCCTCGACACGCGCTTCTCCGGCC
>Ga0335070_10009102_pt1 | contig 11668 bp, 13 predicted proteins | sample Lox_Sample_13_FD_206722 | JGI IMG/M metagenome (GOLD analysis project Ga0335070, IMG submission 206722) | Soil microbial communities from Loxahatchee National Wildlife Refuge, Florida, United States - Lox_Sample_1.3 | ecosystem: Environmental > Terrestrial > Soil > Wetlands | place: USA...
CGCGGCGCTCTCGGGGCAGCAGGCGCAGCCCACCGTCTCGGGCGAGATGTTGTGGCGCACCATCATGGCCGGGTACATCGAGGCGAAGTCGATCTCGGCCACGCGCTCGTACAGGCCGGTGATGGGCTGGTAGACCAGGCCCCCCTTGTCCGAGACGAGCAGCTCCCAGGCGGTCTTCCACCGCTCGGGCTCGCCCTTCTTCCAGGGAACCAGGATGCCATCGCTGAGGGCCCGGTCGAGCTGCATCTGGCTGATGGCCGAGCCGGGGGAGGTCCGCGCCATCTTCTGGACGGGAACCTTGGACAGCCGGCTCAGCTCCAGGAGGCCGGCCAGCTCGGTCTCCTGGAGCAGGAAGGAGTTGCGCGAATCCAGGTGCCAGCGGCCGAAGAAGGGGTAGGAGGGCGCCTGGTAGACGACCCGCCCGTAGGAGAAATAGGAGCGGCCGGCCGTCCGCGTACGGCGACGGACCATCTCGCGGTCCAGCTCCAGCGGGACCTCGGCGCGCCGCGCCAGCGTGAGCAGGGTGGGGACCAGAAAGGCGTCACCCCAGTCCGTGACGATCGCGTGCGGGTCGAAGTGGCGGATCAGGCGATTCAGTTCGGCGAGCAGGGTTGCCGGGTCCCCCTCCTCGATCGTGGTCACGTCGTCCTGGCAGGCCACGGTGAGGGCGCGCAGCTTCCCGAGCGGGGCGCCCCGTCCCTGCTCGTCCCCCAGGCCGGTGAGGGCCATCAGCGTGAGCGGCGGCTCCGGATACTCCAGGTCCCACGCGGAGCCTTCCACCTCGTAGCGCAGCTCGGCTGCGCCAGGGGCCAGGGGCCAGGGGCCAGGGGCCGGTGCGTGCCGACCACCGTTCCGTGGCTCTCGCGTTCCATTGCCCGTCACGGATTGGTCCTCGGGTATTCCCCCGGCTTCCGTGCCCTTGCCGACCCCCACCCCCCGACCCCCAACCCCTGCCTCATCGACGCGGACCTTGGCGAGCGGGAAGATCCCGCGGGCGTGGCAATAGCTCAGCGGCAGCGGCAGGTCGCAGTCGTAGAGCGTGATCCCCGGCCGCGGCGCCGCCAAGTGGCGGAGGAGGGCCGGCTGTCGCTCGGCGTCGAGGAGGAGGCACTCCAGGACGTCGCGGGACTCGCCGGTCCAGAACTCCTGCCGGCGGGTCATCCCTACCGGCTCGGCGAGGCGCATGCGGTGCAGCTCGGTGACGAGCTGGCGGAGAGCCGCCACCGGTCCAGCGACGTAGAAGCTGGGCCGGAACGGGTCGAGCAGGCGGTGGCTTTGCCCCTCGGCATCGACGATCCACACCACCATCCCGCCATGTGTGGGGTTGTTATCGAAAATCCACCCCGTGCGGGGACGGGTGGGTGGGTGCATCGGGGACTCCCGGGGGGTCCGCTGGCGAAGTTCAGGATGTCTCACGCTCTCGGTCGGAGCGGCGCCCAGAGCTGGTCGAGTCCCAGCGTTCTCGCCATCCCGTCGAGGTAGTCGAGATCCAGCGTCCCAGCATGCGCCCGGAGGATGCCCTGAATATCCTCTGTGCTCCGTCCGGTCGCGCCTTGCCGCAGCCAGCGGAGCTTGCTGATGATGGCATCCTCGGCCGTCGCCACTCGAGCCGCAAGGCCTGGCATCAGCTCTACCATCGTGGCTCGGGCGAGGCGGCTGGCGTCGAACGCGTCGCCGGTGGAGAGCCAGAAGTCCACCTTGAATACCACGGTGCGATGGATGGCGTTGAATTCCCCGTGGCGGGTGTGCGCCTCCCTGGCGGCGTCTCTGTTGATGGTGAAATCGGCTTCCAGCGCATCGACGAGGCCTTCCAGTTGGCTCCGGCTGGGCCCAATGACGAGGTCAATGTCCTGCGTGAATCGGGGGCGGCCATGCAAGGTCGAAGCGATCCCTCCCGTGATCAGGTAGGGAATCCCGAGTCGTTCCAGGTGAGGGAGTACGCTGCGGAGGACCTGCTCAATGATCATAGACTCGTTTCCGCAGGGCGACTCGGAATTCCTCGGGCGTGTATTCGGGGTGCGCTGCGCGGATCGAAGTAGCCACCAAGGCGAAGCCGTCTTCGATCACGGCAAACACGATCCGCAGCCGCTCCTCCGGCGGCAATCGGCGCCACATCTCGACCTGGAGGGCGTCAGCCTGCTCAGGGGTCATGTTCGACTTCCTTGGGTATTGGGTCTCCCGCCGTTCGCGACACCGCCTCCCGCTCCGCTACCGTGCGCCCTCCCAGTAGGCGCCGAGCTTCGTGTGGCTGGCGACGGGGAAGTCGGCCTTCTGGCTCCGGAACGGGAGGTAGTCCTCGACCCGCTTCGCCCGCGCCCAGGCGTCGTACTCGTCGGCGGCGATGGCGGCCTCGGCGTAGCAGGCGAACTCGTGGAACCCCTCGCCCCGCGAGCAATCCATCGGGCGCATGCCCTCGGTGTGGAACTCGCGCACGTCCAGGACCGTCTCCCCGCCGGGGGAGAAGCGGAAGATCTTGGTCACGTGCGGGAAGGCGAGGACGAACCCGACGCCCTGGTGGCCGCCCGCCAGGAACGCCGTCTCGAAGTCGGCGGGCGTGCGCGGCGAGCGCGCCCACTCGAACCGCTCGGGCGTGTCGCGGCCGATGACGGAGATGTAGTAGACCTTGAACACCGACTTCCCGTCGGGCATCCGGAGCAGGCTCCGCCCGACGCACTGCCCGTGGTACGCTCTGCACGCGGTGATCTGCATGGCGGCTCCCTCTCGCTATATGCCTCCGGGTTCGTTCATCCCACGGTCGAGGGTCAGCCCCTCGCGAAGCGCGCCTGCGCGTCCTGGATGCGGGCCAGCGCGTCGGCGGGCAAGGGGCCTCGGTTGGCGCTCTCGACGGCGTGCTCGAGCTGCTCGAGGTCGGAGATGCCGACCAGGGCGGTCGAGACCTCCGGCCGGCTCAGGGCGAAGCGGATGGCGGCCTCGACGGGGCTCCGGACCACGCCGCCGTCCCGGAGAAAGGCAAAGGTCCGGGCCCGAGCGACGTCCGCCTCGTAGGCCTGTCCCGAGCCGATGGGGGCGACCGCCGGGGCGGCAGTCGGGTGGCGCTCGGTGGTCCCGGCGAGTGCCCCGCCCGCCAGGACCCGGATGACGATCACGCCGATCGCACGCTCTGCCGCCCGGGCCATGAGCTGCCGGTAGTCCTGGAAGGGGAAGTCCGGCGGCACGGACCGTCCGGCGCTGGGGTTCAGCAGGTTGTAGACGACCTGGATGGTGTGGAGCCCTCCGGCCGCGACGGCCTGGTGCAGGACCTCGGTCAACCCGAGCGCGGTGATGCCCCAGAAGCGGATCTTGCCCTGCCCCTGCAGGGACTGGAAGGCCCGCGTCACGGCGGCGAGGTCCTTCGCGGTCATCGGGGCCCAGCCGGCCGGGCCGGGAGTGCCCAGGGGGTTGTGGAGCTGGATCAGGTCGATGTGCCCGCGGCCGAGCCGCCGCAAGCTCTGATCCACCGATTCCACCACCACCGCCTCGACACGCTGCAGGTCGCCCGCCCCCAGGTGCAGCTTGGTCCCCACCAGGGCGTCGGCGCGCAGCTCGCGGAGCACCGCGCCGAGGTTGACCTCGGATTGCCCGTCGCCGTACAGCGGCGCCGAGTCGAAATAGTTGATGCCCAACTCGACGGCGCGGCTCACCACGCGGCGCATGGCCGGATACTCGCCGCGCACCAGGATTCCCCCCACCATACCGCAGCCGAAGCCGAGCTCTGACACCGTGAGACCGGTGCTGCCGAGTGGTCTGTGCTTCATCGCCCCCTCCGAATCCAGCCCCAAGACGATTCGTCGCCGTATTTGCCCCCGGTTGAAGACGGGGAGCTGGCGCACGGTCCGCGAATCCTAGGCGCACCCCGCACGGCAAATCAAGGGCAAACTCCCGAGGACTATATACCAAACATATGTATGGTTTTCAAGTGAAAACTTCTCTTTCCCCGCGTCTGCGTTCCTTTGCCTCAGGCGCCGGCACGTCATACTTTCCCGGCCAGCCCCCGGAGGGCGGCGGTGAGGCTGTCGGGGCTCGGGAGTTCCAGCGGCTCGCCGATTGCCCGCACCCGGCCCAGGAAAGTCTCCGCCTCCCGGCGCTCCTTGGGCCACAGCGCCGCGGCGAAACGCACGCCGGCCGTTCCGGCTGCCCCCGCATCGCCGATCGAGTCGCCGACGAAGACGGCCTCCGCGGGTGAGAGGGAGAGGCGGAGGAGTGCCAGGGCAAGCCCCTCGGGGCTGGGCTTGGCCTCTCCAACGTCCTCATCGGTGACGATCACCTGGAACGATCCCAGCCTCGCGTGGCGTGCGGTGATCTCCCAGGCCGCCCGGCTCTTGCCGGTGACGATGCCCAGGGAAAGCCCCATGCCGCGAAGCGCTGCCAGCATGTCGGGAACGCCAGGGTAGACCCCCCCGAAGAGCGAAGGGTGGAGGTCCCGGTACAGGCGGAGAAATTCGCGGTGGGCCGCCTCCCTGTCTGGCGGGGGCAGGGCGCGGCGCAGGAGTCGGAGCTCGGAGGTCGGGCGGAGCGCCACCAGCTCCTCCAGCGTGAGGCGCCGCTTGAAATGGGGCTCGAGAGCCCGGGTGTAGGCCTCGATATAGAGATCCCAGGTGTCGACCAGTGTGCCGTCGAGGTCGAAGAGCACGCCACGGATCATCCGGGTCAGGCCTTCCCCTTGTCGGACCTCGTTTCGGGCGCGATCGCGTTGCCTCCGGCTCCCGGTCGCGTCCCCCCCGGGGGGGGGACACTACCTTGGGTACACCGACTCGAATCGGGCCCGCACGGTCTCGCCCTCGGACAGGGCGAGGTTCTCCCCGCTGACCTCGTACCTCGGGGATGACCCCAGGAGCCCCAGAAACGCCCGCTCTTCTTCCATGCGCTCCCGACAGGTTCGCCGGCTGGTCTCCAGGCGGACGACCTGCAAGCGATCGGCGGCGAGCTCGTAGGTTCCGGAAAACTCGTTACAGCCGGCGAAGCCTTGCAGGCTGTGGGCTGCCGTGAGGAGCTGCAGGAAGATGTCTCGACGATCAGAGCTGGCCGGGAGCGGCTTCCCGCCCAGCTCCACCAGCCTCCAGTAGGTGTCCTCCAGGGATGCGGTGGCCTGCGCGAATGTGCAGCGCTCGCCCGGCCTGCCGTCGATGAAGCGCTCGACGACAATCACCTCCTGGCTGCCCCGACCATCGGGCCTCGCTCGCCGGGCGAAGCGACCCTCGAGCGAGACCAGGAGCGGCTGCTCCGGGCCCGGGCGCGCGGCCGCGTAGGCGCGCTGCAGGCTGGTGGCGTCAGCCTCCGGCGCGACGAGGAATCGTCGGCCGGTCGAGCACTCGATCAGGAAGGCCGCGTCGGTCCTGGCGGAGTACATGCCCCGCAGCGGAAGCGGCTCGGCGAACGGGTCCACCTCCGGGGCAAGGATCATGTCGTATTGCCCCGGGGAGCCCATCTCTGCTCCCCGCCTGTCGAGCATTCGGACCGTCCGGGCGTCCAGGATCGCGAGGCGCCTGGGGTTCTCCGCGTCGGATGATAGGACCAGGGTGCGCCCCCCGTCCGTGACACGCCAGCGGCCGAGGTCCCGGTGGATCTCGGCGGGATCGCCCTCGCCACGGGGACGCACCTCGCGCAGGAGGAAGATCCCGTCGCTTCGCAGGGTCAGGGTCACGCGGGAGGCGGCACAGCCGCGGCAGCCGATCACTCCGGTGAAGGTGGCCGGGGCGTCGATGGGCGGAGCGGGCGTCCGCCCGCCCCGCGGCGGCGCTGCGGGGCTCGCGGGCGCCGCCACCGGCACGACCGTGATCTCGACCTCCTTGGGCCTCCCCTCGGTGATCACGAGGTACCGTCTATCGGTGGTGAATCGCCGCGTGCCGTCGATGACGATGGTCGCGCGCACGTTGTAGGTGAACCTGGGGTTCACCTCGGAGGTGGCGTAGTAGATCCGGAACGGGATCGGCACGTGCCGGCCAAGGGTCGGGACGGTTTGGGCTGCGATCAGTCGAGCGGTGGTATCCGCGACCGAGACCTCGGCCAGCTCCAGGTAGACCGCGGCATCGGGGGGCAACGCGACGGACTCGCGGTAGGTCACGCTTCCGGAGACCACGTCCGCTGCCGCATCGTTGCGTGTGTAGGTGCCGCCGAGGTAATTCGCATCCGCCTGGAGGGTGAGGCTGCCCTGCGAGGCCAGGGCAACCCGCAGTCGCGTCTCCTGGGGCTGGGGATAGCGCTGGGTATTGGTGGCGAGGATCAGGGTGTCCCCCTCGACCCGCCAGGTCACCCCGTGCATGGTGTGAATGCCGATCAGGCCGAAGCTGCCGTCGGCATCAAGCACGATCCCCTCCAGGCCCGCGACCCCGCCGGGGATGGGCCGAACCCAGGTGCCCACCAGGGATGCCTGGAGACCTCCGATCCCGGCGGGAACGACGCGCCGTGGATCGACGGGTGCCTTGGCGCAGGCGATGAGCGCCAGCAGGGCAATCCCGGCGCAGAGGATGAGCCGACCGCTCCTCATGATCCGAGTCTCCCCTCTATCCCTGCTCCCCGTGAGCGGTCGGGGCGGGCGCGCCGCCGGCAAACAGGTCGCGTAACCTCACGCGGGCCATCCTTCCCGTGCCGCGCCTGCGCTCGAGCTCCGCCAGTCGCCCTTCGTACGGACCGAGGGCCCAGCACGCCGGCGATCCCGGTCATCTCCCCCGCCTCGGCGGCCAGGCGCGCGAGGAAGGGAACGAGCTGGAGCTGGCACATTCCCTCGCTGACATAGTGCTGGCCGGTGGCGACGGCGTCCCAGCCCCGGTCCCGCGCGGCGCGGAGCATCACCAGCTGCTCCTCCAGCGCCGAGGTCATGTCGGTGCCGAGGGGTTGCTGGTTGGTGAGGTAGATGCCGATCTTCATGGGGTCAGTCCCCGGGCGGCCTCAGGAGGGCCGCCAGGCCGGGAAGTCGGCGCAGAACTGCGCCAGGGTGAGCGGGTGGATGCGGGGGTCGGCGCCCGCCTCGGCCTGTTCCGCCGGGGTGTTGTACCCCCAGGTGGCGAGGAAAAGACTCACCTCGCCGAGGTCCGCCTGGCGCTCCACGGACTGGAGCGTCTTCAGGCGATCCTCGACGAACCAGATGTCGCGAGTGGGTACCGCCATGTCCCGGTGGAGGGTCTTGAGCAGGTCGGCCTTGGGCCGGGCGCGCTCCTTGCCCCAGACGCGATCCGCCGGCAGGGACACGCCGTTCCGCTCGAGGAGGAGCTGCGCGTACTTCCCCTCCTTGGTGGTGATCACGAAGACCTGCACGGGGCTGCCGCTGAGGGCGCGCAGGCGAGCGGCGATCCCCGCGTAGAAGTGCTGCACGCCCAGCCAGCCGTCCAGATCCGAGCCGATCCACACGTCGCGGGTGGCGTCGAAGCGCCGGGTGAGGTCCTTTCTGTCCAGGCGGTGCTTCTCCAGGACCTGCCGGCACCACTTCGTCTGGAACTCGGGCAGCAGGGCGTCCTCGGGGACGCCGTCCAGGACGGCGAGGAGCATGACGGGAAATTCCCAGCCGATCTCCAGCGCGGGCCGCAGTCGTGCGTAGGTCGCCTTGACCTCGGGCGATGGTCCGTCCCCGGGCGCCGCCCCGAGGTCGCGGAGCACCCGCCACGCGGACAGGAGCCCCTCGTAGACGCTGTTGCAGATGACGCCGTCGAAGTCCAGGGCCAGGATCTTGGGTGTGGTCATGAATTATCCCCATGGAGGTGAGCCTAGGACAGGATGCCAGATCGTACCACATCCGTCTCCGCTCGTTCACCTTCCGTCTGCGGATTCGTCCAGCGCCTGCGCCAGATCCTGGATCAGATCCTCCGGGTGCTCCAGGCCGACCGAGAGCCGCAGGAGGTTCTGCGGCGTCCCCTTGTCCGGCGGCTCGATGGAGGCGCGGTGCTCGATCAGGGTGTCGGGGCCGCCGAGGCTGGTCGCCCGCGTGATGATGCGGAGCCGGGCCGCCGCGGCCAGGGCCTCGTCCTTGCCCCCCCGGACCTGGAAGGAGAGCATGCCGCCGAAGTCCTTCATCTGCTTGGCGGCGACGGCATGACCCGGGTGCCCGGGGAGGCCCGGGTAGTGCACGGCCTCGACCCGGGGATGGCGCGCGAGAAACGCGGCCACCGCCCGGGCGTTTTCGCAATGACCCCGCATGCGATAGGGGAGCGTCCGGATCCCCCGCAGGACCAGCCAGCAGTCGAAGGGCGCGGCGACGGCCCCGCCCTGGATCTGGACGTTCCGGATCCGCTGGAAGAACTCGTCATCCGTCCTGCCTACCACCACGCCGCCCAGGACGTCGCAGTGGCCGCCGAGGTACTTGGTCGTGGCGTGCAGGGCGAGGTCCGCGCCCAGCTCGAAGGGGCGCTGGAGGACCGGGGAAGCCCAGGTGTTGTCCACAGCGCATCGGGCGCCGGCCGATCGGGCGATGTGGGTGATGGCGGCGATGTCGCTCACCCGGAGGAGGGGATTCGAGGGGGTCTCGACCCAGATCAGTCGGGTCCGGGGGCGGAGGGCGCGCCCGACGGTGGCCGGATCCGCCATGTCCACGAAGGTTGCCTCCAGGCCCCAGGGGCCCAGGATGTCCCGGAGCAGGATGATGGTTCCGTGGTAGGCGTCGGTCGGCGCGATGACGTGGTCGCCGGGCGACAGGGCCTGGAGGATGCTCATCGTGGCGGCGGCGCCGGAGGCGAAGGCCGCCGCCGCCGCGCCACCCTCCAGGGCGGCGACACACGCCTCTAGGGTGGCTCGGTTCGGGTTCCCGTGGCGGGCGTAGAAGAAGCCGGCCTTGTGGAACGTCCCGTCGGGGGCGCGCTCGAAGGTCGTGGACAGGTGGATGGGTGGGGTCACCGCACCCGTGGCTGGATCAACGGCGAGGCCTGCGTGGACTGCGAGGGTCTCGAGGTGCATGCCGGTACTCCTTCCCGGTGTGATCAAGTGCCTGCTATCCGGCAAAGATGTACACGCTCCCGGAGTCCCGGGAGGCGTCGAAGGCACTCCGGCGGTAATCGCCGTAATGACCCACGGGAGTGAATCCCGTAGTCTGGTGGAGCCGGAGCACCTCGGCGGCCGTCAGGGGGTAGAGCCAGACCTCGCCTTCGAACACGGTCCGGCCGCCCACGCGGAGCCTGGTGCAGAAGCGGAGACGCTTGCCGGACACGTCCCGGTATTCCCGCTCGAAGGTCGCCTCCTCGGTCTCGATGGTCTTCAGGGAGAAACGGTCACCACCGCGGGAGAGGATGTAGTCCCAGTTGACCACCTGGAAGATCCAGCGGCCGCCGGGACGGAGGGTGGCCTTGACGGCCTGGATAAAGTGGGCGAACGCCGTCTGGGGCAGGTGCGCCGCCGTGTTCCCGATGCAGAAGATGAGGTCGAACGCGGATCCGAGGCTGGCAATCTCCATCATGTCAAGACAGTGGAAGGTGGCGGCAGGGTAGCGGGTGCGCGCGGCCTTGACCATCGCAGGGTCGAGGTCCACCCCGCAGACCTCGAAGCCCTTCGCGGCGAATCGGCCGCAGTAATCCCCCGTCCCACATCCGGCGTCCAGGATCCGGCGGCCGGCCTCGGGGAGGCTCTGACGGAGAAACGCATGGACCTCTTCGCGGAATGGGAAGATGGACTCGTAGTGGTCTGCGAACTCTGAGTAGAAGCTCATGCCTTCACCCTGTCCCGGCATTGGCGGACCGCCAGGCATCGAGCGCTGCCGGGTTGGGGCCCGCCCGGAGGAGTCGCGCCAGGTTTGCTGCGACCGCGCCGCGGATCGCGATGGGGGTCGTGCCCCGCACATCGGCGATGGCGGCGACCACCGCGACGAGGATCCCCGGCATCCGATGGCCCCCGTGAGCCATTCCAGTCCCCTGGGGTTGTCCGTCTCCGTGAGCAGCCGGCCGAGAGGGATCCGTCTGGTGATCTCCTGAACGGAGCGGGAGGTCAGGACCTCCACGCCGGTGGTAAAGTATGCCCCATGCCGGATGAATCCGTCCAGCACATCCAGGGGGCCGGCGTACCATGGTCAGGGTGCGGTGCTCGGCCACCTCGCCCAGCACGCGGTCCAGTTCCTCGTCGGCGTACTCATCCAGGTGGGCGTGGGCCTCAATCAACGGGGGAGCCGTGGGCGGCTCGAGGGCGCCGGTGTGGAAGGTGGGGTCGGTCACGGCACGCCCTGAGGCCTGGAGGGCGGGACGGCGTCTTCCCGCAGGATGGCGTACAGGAACTGGTCGATCGTCCGGCCGTCCTTGGTCACACTCTTCCGCAGGCGACCCTCCAGGGAGTAGCCGGCCTTCTCCAGCACCCGCATGGAGGCGGGATTCCACTCGAAGACGCAGGCGTAAATCCGGCACAGGTCGAACATCCGGAAGCCGAACGCGGTCAGGGCACGAACCGCCTCGGTGGCGATGCCTCGCCCCCAGAACCGCTCGCCCAGCCAGTAGCCGATCTCCGCGGACCGGCGATGGACGTCCTGCTGCAGCTCCAGGCCGATTCCCCCCACCGCTTCCTCGCCGACGACGATGGCGAAATGGGTCTCGGGGATGGTCGAGGGGGCCTCGCGGGTCCAGCGCTCGGCGTCGGCGGAGGTGTAGGGGTGGGGGAACCGGTCCCGGAGGTTTCGCCATACCTGCCGACTGCTCGCATGCCGGACCAGGCTCGGCACATCGCGCGGGTGCCAGCTCCGGATGGTGCATCGGCTCAAGTGGACTTCCACGGTGGGCTCTTTGCTGCCTCAGCGGGGGAGGAGAGCCGAGGGTTCGCCCCAGCGGCAGCCAAAGACGATATCTTCCAGCGGCTTGCGGGTGCGCGCGGCTGCCTCGCGGTCGCGGAGCGGTTGCGGCAGCCGATCGGGCTCTCCCTGGTAGCCGACGGCGATCGCGGCGGCCGGCTCGTACCCGTCCGGGATTCCGAAGACGGCCCGGGCCTTGGCCGGGTCGTATCCGGCCATCTGGTGGACGACCAGCCCGAGGGCCATGGCCTGGATCACGAGGTTCTCGGCGGCCAGTCCCACGTCGTGTAGGGCGTGGCGGTTCGGCTTGCCGTTGTGGGTGAACTGGGTATTGGCCACCGAGAGGATGAGGACCGGGGCATGGCGCGCCCAGGGGACGTTGCCCTCGGCGAGGATGCCGAGGAACCGCTCGTGATCCGCCGGGCGCTCCTTGGTGCAGCAGATGAATCGCCAGGGCTGCTCGTTGTACGACGACGGCGCCCAGCGGGCGGCCTCGAAGAGGCTCTGGAGCTTCTCCGGCTCGACCGGCCGGTCGGCGAAGGCCCGGGGGCTCCAGCGTCGCCGGAGCAGGTCGTGGATGGGAACTCGGGTGTCGGCCGTCTTCTCAATCATGCGCCTCGCTCCTTGTGCGGAGAACGGTCCTCGCCCGCCGAGGCTCCTTGCCCCGCGCGAGCCGCTTCACCAGCTGGATCTGCCCGGCGTGATACACATCGTGCATCGCCACCCCGGCGACGATGGCCCGGGTGCTCACCCGGCTGCCGCGCGGACGCGTGCCGAGATCTCCTGGGCTGAGGCCTGCAACCGCGGTCCGGAGCTGCCGGTGCATCTCGGCGAGCAGGGCGACGTCCTGCCGCCATGCCAGGTCCCCCCCGGGGTGCGGCGGGAGGAGCCAGTTCGATCCCTTGCGGGGAAAGCTCCCGCGCTTCGCGCCCAGGATCCTCCGGCGCACCGCGTACTTCCAGTAGGCGCAGTGCAGGACGA
>Ga0335070_10009103_pt1 | contig 11667 bp, 9 predicted proteins | sample Lox_Sample_13_FD_206722 | JGI IMG/M metagenome (GOLD analysis project Ga0335070, IMG submission 206722) | Soil microbial communities from Loxahatchee National Wildlife Refuge, Florida, United States - Lox_Sample_1.3 | ecosystem: Environmental > Terrestrial > Soil > Wetlands | place: USA: Florida...
CTTGCGTCGGTCGCCGAAGCCCGGCGCCTTCACCGCGCAGGTCTTCAGGATGCCGCGGATGTTGTTCACCACCAGCGTGGCCAGCGCTTCGCCTTCCACTTCCTCCGCCACGATCAGCAGCGGCTTGCCGGCCTTGGCCACTTGCTCCAGCACCGGCAGCAGGTCGCGGATCGCGGAGATCTTCTTGTCGTGGAACAGGATGTAGGGATCGTCCAGGACGGCGATCTGCTTGTCCGGGTTGTTGATGAAGTACGGCGACAGGTAACCGCGGTCGAACTGCATGCCCTCGACCACTTCCAGCTCGTTGGTCAGGCTCTTGCCGTCCTCCACCGTGATCACGCCTTCCTTGCCCACCTTGTCCATCGCGTCGGCGATGATCTTGCCGATCGACTCGTCGGCGTTGGCCGAGATCGAGCCGACTTGCGCGATCTCCTTCGAGGTCGAGCAGGGCTTGGACATCTTCTTCAGCTCGTCGACCACCGAATCGACCGCCTTGTCGATGCCGCGCTTCAGATCCATCGGGTTCATGCCGGCGGCCACGTACTTCATGCCCTCCTGCACGATCGCCTGCGCCAGCACGGTGGCGGTGGTGGTGCCGTCGCCGGCCACATCCGAGGTCTTGCTCGCCACCTCCTTGACCATCTGGGCGCCCATGTTCTCGAACTTGTCCTTCAGCTCGATCTCCTTCGCCACCGACACGCCGTCCTTGGTGACGGTGGGCGCACCCCACGACTTCTCCAGCACGACGTTGCGGCCCTTGGGCCCGAGGGTCACCTTGACCGCGTCGGCCAGGACGTTCACGCCCGCGATGATGCGGTTGCGGGCCGAGTCATGAAAACGGACTTCCTTGGCTGCCATGTCTTCCTCCAATTACTCGATGACACCCATGACGTCTTCCTCGCGCATCACGAGGACCTCTTCGCCATGGACCTTGACGGTTTGACCCGAATACTTGCCGAACAGAACCTTGTCGCCGACCTTCAGCTGGAGGGCGCGGACGCTGCCATCCTCAAGGATCTTGCCGGTGCCTACCGCGAGGACCTCGCCCTGATCGGGCTTCTCGGCGGCGGTATCGGGAATCACGATGCCGGAGGCGGTCTTGCGCTCCTCCTCCACGCGTTTGACGATAATGCGGTCATGCAATGGGCGGATCTTCATCAGTCACCTCTTTCGTTCAGGTAGTTGGCTGATTGCGAAACTGTTTTGGAACCGGCGGCGAGCCGCCGGCTGCGTCGGGAGATTGGGGGCGCTCCAGCCGTTTTCAAGGGCCGGCCCGCGTCAGTCCAGATCCATATAAAACAGATGGTTAAGAGAAAAATCCTGATCCTGGGCGCGGCCGGACGGGACTTCCATGACTTCAACCTGGTGTTCCGGGACGATCCTGGGACCGAGGTCGTGGCGTTCACCGCGGCCCAGATTCCGGACATCGCCGGTCGCCGCTACCCCCCGTTGCTGGCCGGCCCGCTCTACCCGAACGGCATCCCGATCCGGCCCGAGGCGGAGCTGGAAGCGCTGATCGCTGCGCACCGGGTCGATGAGGTGGTGTTCGCCTACAGCGATCTCTCCCATGAGGCAGTGATGCACCTGGCTTCCCGCGCGGTCGCGGCAGGGGGGGGCTCCCGCCTGCTGGGACCGCCCGCGACGATGCTGAAGTCGTGCAAGCCGGTGATCTCAGTGTGCGCGGTGCGCACTGGCTGCGGCAAGAGCCCCGTGGCGCGTCACGTCGCCGGTCTCGTGCATCGTGCCGGCCCGCGCGTGGCCGTCGTAAGGCACCCCATGCCGTATGGCGATCTCGAGCAGCAGGCAGTACAGCGGTTTGCCAGCCTGGCCGACCTCGATCGCGCCGACTGCACGGTGGAGGAGCGCGAGGAGTACGAGCCGCATCTCGCCGCCGGCAGCGTCGTGTATGCCGGTGTGGACTACGCGCGCATTCTGGCGCTGGCCGAGAGCGACGCCGACGTCATCGTCTGGGACGGAGGCAACAACGATCTGCCGTTCTTCCAGCCGGACCTGGAGATCGTGCTGACCGACCCCCATCGGCTCGGTCACGAGCGCAGCTACTATCCGGGTGAAGCTAACCTGCTGCGTGCAGGCGTCGTGGTGTTGAGCAAGGTCGACACGGCGGACGCGGAGAACGTGAGGGCGCTGCGAGACAGCATCCGCCAGGCCAACCCGCGCGCGGCGATCGTCGAGGGTGCGCTGCCGGCTACGCTGGAGGGCGCCGAGCGCATCCGCGCTGCGCGTGTCTTGGTGATCGAAGACGGACCGACGCTCACCCACGGCGGCATGGCGATCGGCGCCGGCGCGCTGGCGGCGCAACGCCTGGGCGCGCAGGAACTGGTCGATGCGCGTCCCTACGCGGTGGGTAGCCTGGCGAAGACCTTCGCCGACTATCCGCATATCGGTCCGGTGCTACCGGCGATGGGATATGGTCATGCGCAACTTGCGGATCTGGCCCAGACCATCCAGCGCACACCCTGCGACCTGGTGCTGATCGCCTCGCCGGTCGACCTGCGACGCCTGATCTCCATCGCGCAGCCGGTGACCAGGCTCGTGTACCACTTCGAGCAGACGGGGGGTCCACTCCTGGGTGATCTGCTCGGGCCGGTCATCCGCAAGGCGCGCGGCGGATGAGCAAAGCGCCTGCCGGACAGCTCGACTTGTTCGAGGAGCCGACGACGCAGCCGGTTGCGCACCCGGTCGGACCGGCCGCGGTATCGCCGGGACTGGCGGACGTCGCGGCCCGCGTGCCCGCCGGCATCTACCTGGGCACATCGTCGTGGCATTTCCCTGACTGGGCAGGACTGGTGTACGACCGCATCAGCGACGAGCGCACGCTGGGCCGGGATGGACTCTGCGCCTACGCCCAGCATCCGCTCCTCGGCACGGTCGGCATCGACCGCACCTTCTATGCGCCGTTGCCGCGTGAGGAGTATGAGCACTACGCGCAGCAGGTGCCGGCGGCGTTTCGCTTCGTGGTGAAGGCGCCGATGGGCTGCACTGCGCCGACCCTGCGTGCGGAGCATGGCGGGCGTGGCGCGCCCAATCCGCATTTCCTGGACGCGCTTCATGCCACTCGTCGGTTCGTCGAACCCTGCCTCGAAGGATTGGGCGGCAAGGCCGGTCCTCTGGTGTTCCAGTTTCCGCCGCTCGGGCGGGCGCTCACGCGCGAGCCGCATGACTTCCTGGACCCGCTGCGCGCCTTCCTCGCGCAGCTACCGCGCGGGCCGCTGTACGCGGTGGAGGTCCGCGACCGCGAGCTGATGACCCAAGCCTACCTCGTCGCACTGCTCGATTGCGGCGTGCGCCCCTGCCTGAGCCTGCATCCGCGCATGCCGGTTGCTGCCGAGCAGGCACGCGCGCTGCACGCGACCCAGGGCGGGCCGCTGGTGGTGCGCTGGAACCTGCACGAAGGGTTGGCCTACGAGCAGGCGAAGGCGCGCTATTCACCTTTCATACGCCTGGTCGACGAGGACATCCCGAACCGCGTGGCGCTGGCGCGCCTGTGCCTGGAAACGGTACACCACGGGCACGTCGCCTACGTGATCGCCAACAACAAGGCAGAAGGGTGCGCGCCGCTGACAGTATTCAAGCTCGCCGAGCAGATCGTTGCGGCGCAGGCGCATATGACGGCGGCGAATGCTGGCGCGGATGCCGCCGGGTTGGGGCGGGAGTAAGATGCTGGGCACCCTGATAGACATAACAAGGACAGGACACATGGAAGAGGAACTCAAGGCCGCGGCACTCGAATATCACCGGCTGCCCACCCCGGGCAAGATCTCGGTGGTGCCCACCAAGGGGCTGATCAACCAGCGCGACCTCGCGCTGGCCTATTCGCCCGGCGTCGCGTATGCATGCAAGGCCATCGAGGCACAGCCGGCGCTCGCAGCCGAACTGACTTCCCGCGCCAACCTCGTCGGGGTGATCACCAACGGCACCGCGGTCCTCGGGCTGGGCAACATCGGCCCGCTGGCCGGCAAGCCGGTGATGGAGGGCAAGGGTTGCCTGTTCAAGAAGTTCGCCGGCATCGACGTGTTCGACATCGAGTTGAACGAGCACGATCCGGCGAAGCTGGTCGAGGTCATCGCCGCGCTGGAACCCACCCTGGGCGGCATCAACCTGGAGGACATCAAGGCCCCCGAGTGCTTCTATGTGGAGCGCAAGCTGCGCGAGCGGCTGCAGATCCCCGTCTTCCACGACGACCAGCACGGCACGGCGATCATCGTCGGCGCAGCCGTGATCAACGGGCTGAAAGTGGTGGGCAAACAGATCGGCAAGGTGAAGCTGGTGTGCTCCGGGGCCGGCGCTTCGGCGATCGCCTGCCTCGACTTGCTGGTCGGCTTGGGGTTGGATCGCAGCAACGTGCTGGTGTGCGATAGCAAGGGCGTGATCTACCAGGGGCGCGAGCCGAACATGGAGGAGAACAAGGCCCGCTACGCGCGCAATACCAAAGCACGCACGCTCGCCGAAGCCATCCCCGGCGCGGACATCTTTCTGGGGCTCTCCGGGCCGGGCGTGATGAAGCAGGAGTGGGTGAAGACCATGGGTCCGCGGCCGATGGTGCTGGCGCTGGCGAACCCCACGCCCGAGATCCTGCCGGAGGAGGTGAAAGCGGTGCGCGACGACGCGATCATCGCCACCGGACGCTCGGACTATCCCAACCAGGTCAACAACGTGCTGTGCTTTCCATTCATCTTCCGCGGCGCGCTGGATGTAGGCGCCACGCGCATCACGGAGCAGATGAAGCTCGCTTGCGTGCGGGCGATCGCGGAGTTGGCGCAAGCCGAGCAATCGGACGTGGTGGCGATGGCCTACGAGGGGCAGGAGCTGTCTTTCGGTCCCGAGTACATCATCCCCAAGCCGTTCGACCCGCGCCTGATCGTGCGTATCGCGCCCGCGGTCGCCAAGGCAGCGATGGACAGCGGCGTGGCGACCCGTCCGATCGCGGACCTGGAAGCCTACCGCCAGCAGCTTAGCAACTTCGTCTACCACTCGGGCTTCGTGATGAAGCCGGTGTTCGCCAAGGCCAAACAGACCCCAAAGCGCGTGATCTACGCGGAGGGAGAGGACGAGCGCGTCCTGCGCGCGGTGCAAGTGGTGGTGGACGAGAGGCTCGCCAGGCCGATCCTGATCGGCCGCCCGGAAGTCGTGGACATGCGGCTCAAGAAGTTCGGCCTGCGCATCGCGCCGGGCCGCGACTTCGATCTGGTCAACCCGGAGAGCGACCCGCGCTACCGCGAGGTGTGGACGGAGTACTCCAAGATCATGCGCCGGCGCGGTGTCTCGCTCGAGGACGCACGCACGCATGTGCGCCAGTCCACCACGCTGATCGGGGCGATGCTGTTGCGACGGGGGGACGCCGACGCCATGCTGTGCGGCACCTACGGCCGCCACAAGGATCACTTGCGGCACATCAACAACGTGATCGGGCTGAAGAAAGGTGCCGCTATCTGCGCCGCGATGAACGTGCTGCTGCTGCCCAAGCAGACACTGTTCATCTGCGACACCTACGTCAACGAGGACCCCACCGCCGAGCAGGTTGCCGAGATCGCGATCATGGCCGCCGAAGAGGTGCGCCGCTTCGGGCTCACGCCGAAGATCGCGCTGCTCTCGCACTCGAACTTCGGCACCGACGATTCACCATCGGCGCTGAAGATGGGGCGCGCGCGGGAGCTGATCGAGCAGCGCGCGCCGGAACTGGAGGTCGAGGGCGAAATGCACGGCGACGCCGCGCTGTCGGAAGACATCCGCAACCGCGCTTTCCCGGATTCGCGTCTCAAGGGCCAGGCCAACCTGTTGGTGATGCCCAACCTGGACGCGGCCAACATCTCGTTCAATCTGCTCAAGATGACGGGCGGCGAGGGCCTGACCATCGGTCCGATCCTGCTCGGTGCGGCCAAGGCGGTGCACATCCTCACGCCGTCGGCCACCGTGCGCCGGCTGGTGAACATGACGGCGCTCGCGGCGGTGGATGCGGGGCCGCACCGCTAGCCCAGGAGGTCGTTGTCCTCTCCCAGCGCGGGGTAGCGCAGCATCGTGCGCGGGTCCCGCAGCTCGGGCGCGATCGGTACCGCGACCGCCGGGAGGGCGTCGTTATCGCGGGCGGTCACGCTGCGCGTGAACAGCCCGCGATGCTGCAGGTGATCGTCGCGTATGGCTTCGTCGACGCCACGCACGATGTTGCTGCACACGTCCTTGCGCTCGAAGCGCTGCTCCCACTCCTGCGCGGTGTGGCGCGCGATGATCTGCGCCACGCCCAGGCACGTGGCAGCGGGATCCTTGGCGTCGTCGCGCAAGGCCGGCGGCAGGCCGATCAGCTCGCAGAAGTTGACCCAGAACTTGTCTTCCAGCGCCGCGACCGCGACATGCCGTCCGTCGGCCGTGCGGTACAGGTGGTAGCGCGGGCTCCCGCCGGATAGCAGCTCGCCGCCGGGCTTGGGCCACTGCCCGCTGGCCATCGCGTTGCCGATGGCCCAGTACAGGAAGGGGAACAAGCCGTCGGTCATTGCGATGTCGAGCTTGCAGCCCCGCCCGTCGATGTCGCGGCGACGCAGGGCGAGCAGGATGTTGATCACCGCGGGATAAGCGCCGCCGGCGATGTCAGCAATCAGCGCGGAGGGGACCACGGGAGCCCCGTCCGCGTCGGCGGAGATGGACAGCAGCCCGGCGTCGGCCTGATAGTTCAGATCGTGCGCCGCCACCTGCGCCTTGTTTCCGCCTTGGCCGTAGCCGGTGATCGCGCAATAGATCAGCCGCGGGTTGATCAGCCTCAGCGCCTCGTATCCCAGGCCGAGGCGATCCATCACGCCGGGCCGGAACTGCTCCACCAGCACGTCGGCTGATTCGATCAGCGGTCGCAGCCGCGCCGTGGCGCCGGTGTCCTTGAGATCGATTGCGACGCTCTTCTTCCCTCGGTTGAGCATGGCGAACGGGACGCTGGTGTCGGCGAACCGGGGCTGGTATTTGCGCAGCTCCTCGCCGTCGGTGCGCTCGACTTTGATGACCTCCGCGCCAGCCTCGGCCAGCATCAGCGTGGCCATCGGGCCGGGCAGCAGGGTACTGAAGTCCAGGACGCGGACGCCGGTCAGGGGCAGCATGAATCTCCTCGCTTTGCGATCTCGTCAGGAAGCGGGGGGATTGTAGCCGCTGTAGCGTGCGGGGAACCTCAAGTTGGTGGTGCGCGGACCGATATGATCCAATAGGCCGGCGCGCGACCGCCGGCCATCGCGAGGGAGTGCGATGCAGCTCGCCAAGGACGAAATCGCCCAGGAAAACAACAGCCTGGATATGACAGAGGTGGCCTCCGGGACGCCCGCGGCGCTCACGCTGGAGCATATCTGGAAGGCTCTGTCGGAGGACCAGTTCGTGCCGTACTTCCAGCCCAAGGTCGCGCTGCGCGGGATGCAACTCAAAGGCGTGGAGGCCCTGATCCGCTGGCGTCACCCGGAGCGTGGCACGCTCTCCGCCGGCGTCTTCCTGCCGCTGGTGCAGGACAATTTCCTGTTCGACGATCTCACCACGCTGACGCTGGAGAAGTCGATCGCTCAGTGCGCCGTGTGGCGCACGCAGGACCTGCAAACCAACATCTCGGTCAACCTCTCCCCCGACTTGTTGCGCGATCCCGGGATGGGGGACCGCATCGCCGGCTTGCTGGAGCAGAACGGACTGGTTCCAGCGCAACTGACGCTGGAAGTGTCCGAGCGCGCGCTCTTCTACGATCTGGCCGACGACCTGGAAGCGCTCACCAAGCTGCGAGCGCGCGGCTTCGGCCTGGCGATCGACGACTATGGAAGCGGGCATTGCACGCCCGAGTTCCTGGAGAAGGCGCCGGCGAGCGAGCTGAAGCTCGACCGGAAAATGCTGGCCGGTGCCTCGCGCAAGCCCGGGTTGCGCGCGCAGCTGGAGGAAGCGCTCGACATCGGCCGCGAGCTGGGCTTCAGCACGGTGGCCGAGGGCGTGGAGAACCAGGAGGAATGGGATCTGGTGAACCAGCTCGGCTGCGAGATGGCGCAGGGTTACTTCATCGCCCGCCCGATGACGGGCGAGGCGCTGGTGCAGTGGCACCGGCTCTGGGCCACCGAGCCGTTCATCTGAACAGCCACGCCGCTCCGCGCACTCCGCTCGAATCCCCGTGCACGTTGCGCAGCAGCAGCGTGTTCACGCAATCCGAAAACACCCAACGTTGCCACAAGAGAGGGACGGTCTCGTACCAACGCGCAATGTTGGACATGCCGCCCCCGAGCACGATCGCGTCCGGATCGAGGATATTGATCACATGCGCGAGTGCCCGGGCCAGCCTTTCCTCATAGCGCGTCAGTGCGGCTTCGCACGCCGCTTCGCCCGCTTGCGCGTTCTGCACGATCTGCTCGCACGATAGTAGCGCTGCGCCGGATCGCGCCTGGTCCTGTTGCATCCCGGGGCCAGAGAGAAAGGTCTCGATGCAGCCGCTGCGCCCGCAATAGCACGCCGGGCCGGGCCGCTCGTCGTCGCGCGGCCAGGGCAGGGGATTGTGCCCCCATTCGCCGGCAATCCGGTTAGGGCCGGACAGTACTTTGCCGTCGGCCACGATGCCGCCGCCGACCCCCGTGCCGAGGATCACGCCGAACACGACCCGATGCCCCGTGCCCGCACCATCGGTCGCCTCCGACAGCGCGAAGCAGTTTGCGTCGTTCTCGATCCGCACGTCGCGATCGAGCCGCTGCATGAGATCGTGGAGCAGAGGCTTGCCGTTGAGCCACGTAGAGTTGGAGTTGCGCAACAACCCACTGGCGGGCGAGATGGCGCCGGGCGTGCCGATGCCGACGGTGCCGCGTGCGCCCAGGTCATGCTCGGCCTCGCTCACCAGAGCGGCGATTGCGTCCAGCGTGGCGCCGTAGTCGCCTCTCGGCGTGGAGATGCGCCGCCGCCGCAACTCGCGGCCGGACTCGTCCAGCGCAATGATCTCGATCTTGCTGCCGCCTAAGTCAATACCTAGTCTAAGCATTTGTTTCGGTTGTGGATTGCGCGGCGCTTTCGACTGCCGGCTATTCGCTGACTACACCCGTGCACACTACCCGCGACGGACGCTGAGCCCAAGCGTAGACTGTAGCCATCGGTCGCTACTACAAGCCGCTAGGCCAGGTTGCGGCGGGGTGGAACCTTACTGAACTGAGCACTGGTTTCCCGCACGATATGGCACATCCACGGGATCCAAGACCCGAAGCGCGGCCGCCTGCTCACCTACCGGCTTAGCGCTGCGGACGAGGAGAAGGTCTTTCATAACGAGGTAGCGCTGCGTCACGGTCTACCTTAGGTCACCGTGTTGGGGGATCTCAGGGGCCAGCCAGTATCTCGGTTATCAGGCTGGCGACCATGATCACCAGCCGCAGCACCGCTGCGGCGACAAGGGCCAAGACCTGGCCGTCGCTCACGGCTCTCTGGTCCGTCCGACGTTGGAGCGCCGGACTCCGTTCTTGACCTGCATGGCGATCTCGGCGTACTCCCGCGCCTCGCGGCGCAGGCCGCTCTCCTCGCGAGGCGATCGGCGCTCGTTCAGGGCGGCTAGGAAGTCGCTTTGCTCCTCGACCATCTCCGCGACTGCCTGCGAGATGGCCCCGGCATCGACGGCCGCAGCAGCCCGTTCCGGAACGGGGCAGGCCGCTCGGATCTGCGGCGCCGGCACCGCCCGGGGCTCTAGGGGCATGGTGGTTCGTGCCGCCCAGATCGATCCCTAACCGTAGCATTCAGCTCATCCCAGCGACCCGCGCAATCTCCCCGTCGAACAGCGCCGATCCGTCAGGCCTCATCCCGCGATGCTCGGGCGAGTTGGTGCACAAGCATAGGCCCGACGATGTCACGGCGCGGCCGCCTCCACACGATTCGCGTCGGCAGCGGCCCTCGCCTCGATGCGCTCGATGCGAACCAGCGGCACCAGCAGCCATACTGCCGCCGTTGTCGCTGCGGAAATCAGCACTAGCCGGGTGTACGCCGCCTGCCCTTGCCCGAGCACGGTATACAGGTGCGCGCCCACGCTCTGGGACGCTTGGCTGGCCAGATTGATCAACGACATCATCAGTGCGAAGAACGTCGCTTCCACACGCTGCGGACACGCCTTGGCCGCAAGATCGAGCAGCGCGAGCTGCGCGATCATGCCTGCGCAGCCCCACAGCGGTTGGATCGCCGCCGCGGAGTGCGCGCCGCGATAGAGCAGATAGGCCAGCGTGGACAGCACCGCCAGGCCGATCGCCAAGTTGATCAGCCGGCGCAGGCTCATGGCACGCGAGAGCGGGGCGTAGATTAGCGCGCCGACCACGCTCGCCGCCGAGTTGATCGAACCCAAGATTCCGATGAACTGCTGGTCGAAGCCGAGCACGTCGGTTTCGTAGAACAGGAATGCCGGGCCGAACGACGGGCTGAAGGTGAACAGCACGATGAACCCGGGCACCAGCCACATCGATCGATCCGCAAGCACCGAGCGCGCTGCGAGCAACGTGGAGCGCAACGCCGTGCGGTCCGCGGCCACGGGCTTCTCGTGTACTGCCAATACCGTTGTCAGCAGTACGATGAGCGGGAACAGCGCAGCCACCGCGAACGCCGCGTTCAGGTCGCGCTGCTGCGCAAAGTGTCCTCCGAGCATGCCGACTATGATCGCGGCGCAGGTCACGCAAGCCCACTGCACTGACTGGAAGGCGCCGGTCAGGCCGAGCGGCTTGCCGTTCTCCACCATCAGCGCATCGGTCAACACGTCGGTGAACGCCAGCCCCAGCCCCATACCGGTATAGAACAGCGCAAGGGTCCCGTACGAGTGCTGCGGGGACAGCGCCGCCAGGGTGCCCATCGCGCACGCGACAGCCGAGGACAGCATCAGGTAGCTCTTGCGGCGGCGTCCGAACAAGGGAACGAAGTCCGACAACAGGCCGTAGAGCGGCTTGATGAACCACGGGACCGACGCTAGTAGAAAGAAATACGCAACCTGATCGGGCTGCAGGCCGCGGTCCTTGAACATGATCGCGATCGTCTGGTCGGCCAGGGCGTACATGCCCTGGGAGAAGTAGACGATCGCGAACAGCGCCGCCAGCCGCTTCGAATCGGCAGTCTGGAACGGCTGCACGCGGCGCAGCCAGCTCAGCATCTGCGGCTGCGGACGCGGCGGTCATGTGGGGCGTCGCGCAGCCTCAGCTCCTGATTGCCCGTTGGGTTGCGCGTGTGTCCGGTGCCAGGAGCGCCGAGATTGCCGCGGCCGTCTGCTTGAGCTGCGGCACCACTTCCTGGGTGAGCTTCTGGATCGGCCAGCGCGAGGCGTGCGTGCCGATGTTGAGGGCGGCGATCGGCTGGCCGGTGCAATCGACGACCGGGGCCGCCACCGAGCGCAGGCCCATTTCCAACTCTTGGTCCACCAGCGCCCAGCCCTGGCGCCGGACGGCGTCGATCTCGCGCAGCAGTTCGGCAGGATCGGTGATGGTCTTGGCGGTGTACTTGTGCAGCGGTCCCGCCTTGCGCAGCATGCGCTCCACTTCGTCGTCGGGCAAGCCGGCGAGAAGCACCCGGCCCATCGAGGTCACGAAGGCGGGCAGGCGAGTGCCGATGCTCAGGTTGATCGACATGATCCGCGCCGCGGTCGGCACGCGCGCGACATACACCACCTCGGTGCCGTCGAGCACCGCCATCGAGCAGGACTCGTGGATCTTC
>Ga0335070_10009104_pt1 | contig 11666 bp, 6 predicted proteins | sample Lox_Sample_13_FD_206722 | JGI IMG/M metagenome (GOLD analysis project Ga0335070, IMG submission 206722) | Soil microbial communities from Loxahatchee National Wildlife Refuge, Florida, United States - Lox_Sample_1.3 | ecosystem: Environmental > Terrestrial > Soil > Wetlands | place: USA: Florida...
ACCACGCGGGCGCCGCGCATGCGCGCATCTTCGATATGTGATTCCACGATGCGCACTTGCTGCTCACTGATCATTGGGCCAATCTCGGTGGCGGAATCCATGCCGTTGCCGACGCGCAATTTGCGCGTCTTCTCGGCGCAAGCGTCAACAAACGTTGCGTACAGCTTTTCGTGGACGTAACAACGCTCGACCGATATGCACGTCTGTCCGGCGTTCATGAACGCGCCCCATACCGCGGCGCTCGACGCCACGTCGATGTCAGCGTCATCAAGCACCAGCATGGGATCCTTCCCGCCCAATTCCAGCACAACGGGGAGGAGCCGTTCGGCAGCGATCTGCGCAATCTTCCGGCCAGTTGCGACGCTGCCGGTGAAGACCACTTTGTCGATCACGCTTTTGACCAGCGCCGCACCGGTCATGCCATCCCCCGCCAGCACCTGGAAGACATCGTCCGGAAGGCCGGCTTCGCGCAGAAGGGAATGCAATTCGAATGCGATGAGCGGCGTGAACTCCGAAGGCTTGAGCACGACCGCGTTGCCCGCGACCAGCGCTGAAAGAATCTCGGTGGCAGGCGTCGAAAACGGATAGTTCCACGGGGAGATGATTCCGACGACGCCGTAGGGTTCGCGCAGGACGCGGCCGATCTTAGCCTTGAGCGCGAAATTGCCGTGCGGGAGCTTCTCTTCCCGCAGGATCGAATAGGCGTTTTCGATCAGGAAGCGCACCGCATCGAGGACCACCAGAACTTCGGTCAGCAGCGATTCGACACAAGGCTTGCCCGCTTCCTGGGTAATGCGGCGGGCAATGTCGTCTTTGCGTACCAGCAACAATTGCTGGAAGCGGCCCAGAACTTTAATCCGGTCGCGGATCCCCCAGGAATCCCATTCCGGCTGGGCGGCGCGCGCACGCAGGACGGCTGCGCGAACCTCGGTGGGTCCGGCGCAGTCCAGTTCGCCCAGAACCTCGCCCGTGGCGGGATTCACCGATGTTATGCGTGACACCAATTGGGCTTCGGCAGGCATCAGTTTCGACAGTGTAGTCCAGAAAGCAGCAATCAGCACTCAGCAATCAGCGCTTTGGCTCAGAACGTCCTTCCAAAGTGCAAGCGATTGCGGACGGATGGTTGCTGGGTGCTGAATGTTGAATACTGAGCACCGATTTCAGTACTCCACGCGTACCAGGTACAACCCGCTCGCAGGAGCGGTAGCGCCGGCAGCCGAGCGATTGCGCGCAGCCAGAATCTTCCGCAGGCCTTCAGAATCCAGGCTTCCCTTTCCAACCAGCAGGAAGGTTCCAACCAGGTTGCGCACCATGTGATGAAGAAATCCGTTCCCGCGCACGGTGTAGATAAATTCCCCGTCTTTGCGAGTCCACTCGGACGAAAAGACTGTCCGCACATTGTTAGCGCCGTCCGCTTTCCCAGATGATTCCCCATGCCCTCTGTCGCTGATGGTTTCTTCCGCCGCTATACGCTGAACTCTGTCGGGGTCTACCGCCGCAAATGAAGTGAAGTCGTGCTCTCCCACGACCACGCTTGCCGCCTGCGACATCGCAGACTCGTTCAGGGGGAATGGATAATGCCACACATATCTCGAAAGAAAGGGGGGGCACACGTCGCCGCGATAGATCCGATAGTGATACGTCTTTGCCTTGGCCGATTTGCGCGCGTGAAAATCGGCAGGAGCCTCGCTCACCTCCAGCACGCGAATCGAAGCCGGCAGGCCGTCGTTCAGGACCTTCCGCCAATTCTCTATCGGGATGGGAGAGGCCGTTGCGAAAGTCGTCACCTGGCCCAACGCATGAACTCCGGCGTCGGTCCGGCCGGAGCCTTGGGGGAGTACATTTTCTCCAGTCAAACGTCCAATGACGGTGGACAGTGTGCCCTGAATAGTGGGCAGCCCCGGCTGCACCTGCCATCCGACAAACTCGGACCCGTCATAAGAAAGGATCAATCTGAGATTGCGCATGTCATTTTCGAGTCGCGCGACCGAGTGCGCTCATCCAAAGATACTTAAATTCCAGGCCTGTGATGGCTTCGCGAGCACTGTAGCAGTTCCGCTTGCGTGGCCTGATGGGAATAACGTGCCGCTCTGTCAGATATACTGTGTGCTTCACGGGAATGCCAGCCAGCAGACCGGGGTATTAACCCCGGTCGTGGACGACGACCGTGAAGCAGCGGGAACAATGCACCCGGCGTGCCGCCTTCCCGCCTCCTTTTTCAGGAACCCGAACGCTCCCGGTTGCGTATCAACATCCTGAATAGAAATGTGAATTCCCGGCAAGCCCAGCAGTGTCAGGTCATAACCAGGTCTTTTTTTTGCTGCACGATCCTAATTTGAACTGCTCTTAACTGAACGGAGATGAGTAGATGCAACGCGCACCCTTAGCTTCGACGGTCCGGCTCACTGTTTGTGCTGTTCTATTCGGAACCATCTCACTGGCGGGCTGGGCACAGGAACCCCCAGCCGCACCCTCCGCAACACGGTTGCCGGTGCTGGACTACACCAAGCCGGTATCGCATTTTCCGAATCCGATTGGCCCCTATATATCCCGCCGATTGTCAGATCCGAACTTGAACAATACCCCGCGTATTGAACAGTTGATGCGGGAAGGCAAGCTTTATCTCTCGCTCAACGACGCGATCGCACTGGCGCTGGAAAACAATCTCGATATTGCCATTGCGCGCTATAACCTGAACATTGCCGACACCGATATCCTGCGGGCCAAAGCCGGCGCCTCCACCATCGGCGTGAACACCGGTATCGTTCAAAACACGCCCGGGGGCGGCGTTCTCGGACTGGGCGGCCAGGTCGGTTCCGGGTCAGGTGGTACCACGCTGGGCGCGGGCGGTGCGGGTGCCGGCGCGGGTGGCCTTGTTGGTTCGACACTCGGATTTGGCCCCAACATCGGCAGTTTCGATCCCGTCCTGACGGGCACCTTGCAGGAAGATCACTTCAGCCAGAAGTCGAGTAGTGCATTCTCTGTGCCACTGCTGACCCAGAACACTGGAACGGTAAACTTCGCTTATAACCAGGCGTTTCAGTGGGGCACCAGCATGTCCGTCGGCTTTAACAACCAGAGGGTCACGACGAATAACTTTTCGTCGAGTTTGAGCCCGCAGCTCGGTTCCAACTTCAGGTTCCAGCTCACTCAGCACTTGCTGCAGGGATTTGGCTTCGCGCCGAATACGCGTTTCATCCGCATCGCGAAGAACAACCGGGAGCTCTCAGACGTTGCGTTCCGGCTGCAAGTCATCACCACCGTCGATCAGATCCAAACGATGTATTGGGATCTGGTATTCGCATATGAGAACGTGCGCGTGCAGAATGAGTCCCTCACCTTCGCACAAAAGACCTTAAGCGATACGCAGAAGCAGGTCGAGATCGGCAGTCTGGCGCCCATCGAAGTTGTGCGGGCGCAAAGCACGGTCGCTCAGGACATGCAGGCGCTGACGGTCGCGGAAACAAACCTTCAGTTGCAGCAACTGCTCATGAAGAACGCATTGAGCCGGACGCTCCGCAATCCTTCGCTGGCCGGCGCCGCGGTAATTCCGACCTCGATGATGGAACTGCCGGAAAAGGAGCAGGTGCAAGCTACCGAAGATCTCGTGAACCAGGCGATGGGACATCGGGCGGATCTTGCGGAAGCGCGCATTCAGCTCAATACGACCGACATCAGCAATCGTGCAGTTCGCAGCGCTCTTAAGCCGACGGTTGACATATTCGCATACTACGGCGGCTCGGGTCTGGGCGGGTCACAGAACCCGGCATCCGTCTGCCAGGCTCCGGATCAGCAGTTCTGCGCATCTTCCAACCCGGATCCCGCTTTGAACCAGTTTCCGATCGCCCCGACCGTAAGTTATGGCGGCACTCTGAACCAACTAGTAAACTCGACCGCGCCCGATAAGGGAGTAGGCCTGTCGGTCAATATCCCCCTCCGCAACCGGGCGGCCCAGGCCGTTCAGATCCGTTCCGAACTGGAATACAACCAGGCGAAGATGCGTCTGCAACAGCTCGAAAATCAGATCAATATCGAGGTGCGGAACGCCCAGTTTGGTGTGGAACAGAATCGAGCGAGCGTCGCCTCCGCCCAAGCGGCAGTGGAATATGCTCGCCAGTCGCTCGATGCGGAACAGAAGAAATATCAGCTGGGCGCTTCGACTACGACCCTGGTGCTGCAAAACCAGAGCGCCCTGGCTACCGCCGAATCCACGCTGGTCTCGGCGATGGCGGCGTATGAAAAATCCCGAATCGAACTGGACCGGGCCGTCGGGGTCACGCTCGATACGGTCGGCATCAGCATCGACGATGCCGCACGCGGCCAGGTCTCGCGCTTGCCCAACGTCCCCTACGTTGCGCCGCGCAAGGATATGCCGACGGCACCCCCTGCCCAGCAGCAATAGTGCATTTTTGTGATCCGAGGGCCTCGGCCCTCGGATCGCTTCCCAGCCATGGAATATCTTTTCCGACGAAACCATCCAGCAGCGAGACTTCCTCTAACAATTCTTTACATTCCATCTTCGCGTCGGTCCCTTTGCACCCGCTAAGATGAATGGTTCTCCGCCTCCTGCCGTTCCCGCGGAGACGGAATCCTGATTAGGAAATGGATCGTTGCCCTCCAGAGGAGACGAATCAATGTCTTTTACCAGTTGGATTTGTGCTCGACCGCGGCCAGCGTCTGGTCGACCGATTGTAAGCCTTGCTGCATTCATGCTGTTGCCATTCGTGCTGAGCGCGCAAACTCCGCAGACGGCCAGCCCCCAGTCCTTGCCGCCGGCCCCGCAGCCCGCCCCGATACAAGCGGTTCACTTGAAGGATTACTCGATTCCGGTCTCGTCATTTCCGCATGTGCTTCAGCCCTACACGCCGCGGAAACTCGATCAGCCGAACTTCAGCAATTCTCCGCGCATCGACATGCTGTTTCGCGACGGAAAAATCTATCTCTCGATTGACGACGCGGTGGCGCTTGCGCTCGAGAACAATCTCGACCTCGACATTGCCCGCTATAACCTGAACATTGCCGAGGCCGACCTGCTGCGCGCGAAATCAGGCGCGAGCATCCTGGGCGTCAACACCGGAATCGTCCAGAACACGCCGGGTGGCGGGATCGGTGGATTGGGGGGAACTGTCGGGTCTGGCACTGGCGGCACCACCATCGCCGCAGGCGGCGCGGGAACCGGCACGAACGGTCTTGTGAGTTCGACGCTCGGAGTTGGATCGCCAATCACCAGCTTCGATCCCGTCATCACGGCCACTCTGCAAGGGGACCATGCCTCATCCCTCTCTACGAGCCCATTTGCTCCTGTGCCCGTTCTGCAGCAGAACACCGATACGGCGAACTTCACCTATACGCAGGGCTTTCAGTGGGGCACGAACCTCTCGGTCGGGTTCAACAACACCCACTTCACCACGAACAGCACGACCAGCCTGCTGACTCCGCAAGTGAACTCCGGGTTTCAATTTCGCCTTACGCAGAACTTGCTGCAGGGCTTCGGATTCCTGCCGAATACGCGATTCATCCGCATCGCCAAGAACAACCGCGAGATATCCGATGTCGCCTTCCGCCTGCAGATCATTACGACCGTCGACCAGATCGAGAATATGTATTGGGACCTGGTCTTCGCGTATGAGAACGTCCGGGTGCAGCAGGAAGCTCTGAGTTACGCGCAGCGCGCGTTGCAGGACACGAAGCAGCAAGTGCAGTTCGGAACTGCGCCTCCGATTCAGGTTGTCAGCGCGCAGAGTACGGTGGCAACCGGACAGCAGAATCTGATTCTCGCGGAAAACAACCTGCAGTTGCAGCAGTTGTTGATGAAGAACGCGCTTAGCCGCAGTGTGGACGACCCGGTGCTCGCCGAAGCGGAAGTGATTCCGACCTCCACGATTGATGTGCCGGCGCAGGAACCGGTCACGCCGATCCAGGAACTGGTCGGCTCCGCGCTCTCCCATCGCGCGGAGCTGGTTGAGACGCGCATTGATTTGAATTCCCGCGCCCTTAACAACAAGGCCGTGCGCAATGCCATGCTGCCAACGCTGAATGCCTTCGCCTACTACGGCGGATCGGGCCTGGGCGGAGACCTTAACCCGAACTGCGAATTTGGGGGCGTTCCGTGCTTCAACCCGGCCAAGGCGCCGCCGCCGTTCCGCAACGGAGGCCCGGTCAGTTACGGGGGCACTCTCAATCAGCTTGTGAATTCGACTGCGCCGGACAAAGGGATCGGGCTCACTCTGAACATTCCAATTCGCAATCGCCTGGCGCAGGCCAACCAGGTGCGAGCAGAGCTGGAATATCGCCAAGCCGAGGTGCGCCAACGTCAGCTCGAAAACCAGGTGCGGATTGAAGTGCGCAATGCGCAATTCGACGTGCGCCAGAATCGCGCGGCGGTGCAGGCGGCGCAGTCAGCCGTTGACCTCGCCAAGCAGACGCTCGACGCGGATCAACAGAAGCTCCGCGTTGGAGTAACGACACAAACCGCGATTCTGCAGGACGTGGCGACGGTTAGCGCGGCCGAATCAAATCTGGTTTCTGCCAAGGCGGCCTATGCGAAGTCGCGCATTGAACTCGACCGCGCGACCGGACTGCTGCTGGACCATGCCGGCATCGACATTAACGACGCCGAACGCGGCCAAGTGAATCACATGCCAGCGATTCCCTTCACCGTACCGCGCCCACCCGACCAGCCGATCCCTGCGACCGCGCCGGAGCCACAACCCAAGTAGGGAGCGGCAGAAAATGCAAAACTACGGCCCGGGTGCTCCCCGGGCCTCTTTTCTGCGAGCAACCGACAAACGACTAGCGACCTGCAGCCAGCGACGAGTATCCTTCCAGCGTGACGCTCTCGGTCGTCATCATTACCTACAACGAAGAAGCCAATATTGGACGCACGCTCGCCAGCGTCCAGCCTCTTGTTGGAAACGGCAGAGGCGAAATCATCGTGGTTGATTCGGGATCGGCCGATCGCACGGTGGAGATCGCAAAATCCTGCGGCGCGAAAGTATTCGTCGAGAACTGGAAGGGCTACGCGGCGCAGAAGAATTCGGCGATCGACAAAGCAGAAGGAGACTGGGTTCTGAGTTTGGATGCGGATGAAGAAGTCAGCCCGGAGCTGCAGGCTGAGTTGAGCGGCCACCAGTCCAAGAATGACGACAAGGTTGCGAATGGCTATTGGTTTCCCCGTAAGAACTTCTTCCTTGGGCGCTGGATCAAGCATGGAGGTTTCTGGCCCGATCCGAAGCTTCGCTTGTTTCGTCGGGGATACGGAAGGTTCCAAGACCGAGCGGTTCACGAAACACTGAAGGTCGAAGGATTCACAGCAACGCTGAAGAGCGGCGCGCTTTTTCACCATTCCTATCCAACCCTTTCCGACTACATCGATCACATGAACCGGTATTCGTCGCTGGGGGCCGAGATGGCGGTCGCCAAGAGTTTGAGTGGGTTCAGCATCTTCAACATCGTCCTGCGCCCAGGGGCAACTTTTCTTTATAACTACGTTTTCCGCCTCGGCTTTCTGGATGGCCACGAAGGACTGCTGCTTCACCTCTACCACGCTGTCTATGTCTCGTGGAAATACGCGAAGACCTGGGAACTTTCCCGGAAACAAAAATCGAAGTAGAGACGCAGCCTGCGGGACCCACTCTCTCTCTTCTCTGCGATGAAAATGATGTAGGGTAAAACCAACCTCCCGGTCGGTTCGTAACCTTGTCGCTCCCGCAAGGCTCCTCTATCATCAAACTCAGCGTGGGGATCTGATGCCAGGGAAAAAGTCAACCAAGCCATCTGTTGCAGAGAATCCGATTTCCGATGTTTTCGACGGCCGCCATCCGAGCCAGTCCGAGAAGAATTGGGCCGAAAAAACCCTGGCTCCCACGCTGGAGAAATCTCCCGAAAAACCGATCGGCGCTGCCACCGGTACGAATCTTGACGAAAGCGGGCATGCCCGCTTCAGCACTATTTCGAACGCTCCGATTCGCCGTCTCTACACGCAAGCCGACCTGCCGGCCGACTGGAATTACGAACAATATCTCGGCTATCCCAGCCAGCCGCCCTACACGCGCGGCATTCACTCGACTGGCTATCGCGGCAAGCTCTGGACGATGCGAATGTTCTCCGGCTTCGCTTCGCCGGAGGAAACGAACCAGCGTTACAAGTATCTGCTCGAGCATGGAGGCGGAGGACTGTCAGTTGCGTTCGACCTTCCCACCCTGATGGGCTACGACTCGGATCATCCGGCGAGCGAAGGCGAGGTCGGCAAGTGCGGCGTCGCAATCGACTCGCTCGAGGACATGGAGATTCTGTTTGACGGCATCGATCTGGAGAAGACGACAACATCGATGACGATCAACTCTCCTGCCAGCATCTTGTGGGCGATGTATCTGGTGGTGGCGGAAAAGCAGGGCGCCGACTGGAAGAAAATCTCCGGCACGATTCAGAACGACATCCTAAAGGAATACATCGCACAGAAGGAGTACATCTATCCACCCGCGCCCTCGATGCGCCTGGTGATCGATACCTTCGAGTTCGGATCGAAGTTCACGCCGCGCTTTAACACGATTTCGATTTCGGGCTACCACATTCGCGAAGCAGGATCGACCGCCCTCCAGGAACTAGCATTCACGATTTATGACGGGGTGGAGTATGTCGAGTGGGCCCGCCGCCGCGGACTGGATGTCGATGAGTTCGGCCCACGTCTGAGTTTCTTCTTCAATGCACACAACGACTTTTTCGAAGAAATCGCAAAGTATCGCGCTGCGCGCAAGATCTGGTATCGGTTGATGAAAGACCGGTTCGGGGCAAAGAACGCGCGCACGCAACTGATGCGGTTCCACACCCAGACTGCGGGAGTCTCACTTCCCGCGCAGCAACCGATGAACAATATAGCCCGTGTAGCGCTACAGGCTCTCGCCGCGGTGCTCGGCGGCACACAATCGCTTCATACCGATGCGTACGATGAGGCGCTTGCTCTGCCGACGGAAGAAGCGGCGCGCATTGCGCTTCGCACGCAACAGATCATCGCCTTCGAAAGCGGAGTAGCGAACACGGTCGATCCGCTTGGCGGCAGCTATTTCGTCGAGAAACAGACGCTCGACATGGAGAACGGGGCTTTCGATTATTTCGAAAAACTCGACCGCATGGGCGGGATGGTGAAAGCCATCGAGCGCGGCTATCCCCAGATGGAAATCGCCGAAGCCAGTTACCAGTACCAGCGCGCCGTAGAAGCCAACGAAAAGATCACCGTCGGGGTAAATGACTTCGTCATCGAAGAAGAAGCGCCCGAGATTCTCTACATCGATGAATCGGTCGCGCGCGCGCAGGAAGCGAAACTTAAGGTATTGCGGGCCCGCCGCTCGAATGAAGAAGTCCAACGCCGGCTTGTCGCCTTGAAGCGCGCGGCCGAACAAACACCGGGTACCGGTAGCAACGGCAACATCTCCGAAGCGAACACTATGCCGTACATTGTCGATGCCGTGCGCGCTTACGCGACCGTTGGCGAGATCTGCGAAGCTCTAAGGCAGGTGTACGGCACATACACGGAAGTGAGTATCACGTAGTTCGCACAGTCCCACTCAAGACGGATCGGCGAATCGGATTTGATATTTCGGCCGCCAACGCAGCCTGATTGCTTTCGCCCCGCCTTCCCACCTTCCCCGCGATTTGATACGATTTCTCCCCCAATTGCCCCCGTCCCCCCCGACGATGGCTGGGTAAAGGGAACGATCAACTTCAGATTTTTGTTCCACTCATGGCAGCCTTCACAGAAAGGTAGGTCGCTTTGCTCAAGAGATTTCTTCTCTCGCTCGTGGTGTCGTTGCTCGTGCTTTGTAGCATGGTTGCGGCGCAGACCATACAAAGCCTCACGCACCAACCTCCCGCCGGCGCAGGTATTGGATTCCTCCTGACCGATGGCACGGCCATGTTCCAGGCCAACAATCTTAGCGACTGGTACAAGCTCACGCCTGACAACACCGGCAGCTATCTGAACGGCACGTGGACCAAGCTCGCCAGCCTGCCTTCCGGCTACGTTCCTGACGCCTTCGCGTCTGCCGTCCTGGCTGACGGCCGCGTCATCATCGAAGGGGGCGAATACAACTTCAACAATTTCGCGCTCACCAACAAGGGTGCGATTTACGATCCCGTAGCCAACACATGGACTGCGGTGGCGCCTCCGCCGGGCTGGAACAATATCGGCGACTCTCCATCCGTTGTGCTGCCGAACGGCATTTACGTGATCGGCAACAAGCTGACAAAAGAGATGGCGGCGCTTGATCCCGCCACCATGCAATGGACCGCAATTCCATCGAAGAACAAGAAGGACTTCAACGCCGAAGAGGGGTGGACCCTCATGCCCGATGGCACGATTCTCACGTTCGATGTGAAGGCCGCTCCACATGCGGAGCGCTATCTGACCACCAAGTTGAAGTGGATCTCGGCGGGCAGCACGGTGGTCGATCTGCACTCGCCCACCGACATCGTAGGATGTATCCAATACCCGGGCGGATGCTATTACCCGCCCGGAGAAGTTGGCCCCGCGATTCTTCGTCCGGATGGCACGGTGTTCGCGACCGGCTCTTACACCAACGGCGGAAGCGGCCCCGGGCATACTTCCGTCTACCATCCTGGTGCAACATTGACGAGCCGCGGCACATGGAAGCCCGGCCCCGACTTCCCGAACCAGGACAATGCCGGAGATTCCTTCGCCGCGCTTCTTCCGAACGGAAACGTTCTTGTCGCTGGCGTCCTCGGGCGATTCTATGAGTTCGACGGCTCCAACTTGACGTTCACCGCGTCCGGATACGGTTCATTGATGATCCTACCGACGGGGCAGGCGATCATCGGGAATAATCGCGTATCCCTGTACACTCCGGCGGGAACGTACCTGGCGGAATGGGCACCGGCAATCACGGATTTCCCGGCAACCATCAAGCGCGGATCCACATACCAGGTCTCGGGGAGACAGTTCAACGGACTCTCGCAGGCCGCCGCGTTCGGCGACGAGTATGAGACTGCCACCAACTACCCGCTTGTGCGAATCACCAACAAAAAGACGCATCATGTTTTCTACGCGCGCACGCACAATCACAGCAGTATGGGCGTGGCAACTGGATCGGCAATCGTGTCCACGAACTTTGACGTGCCTGCCGGCGCCGAGAAGGGCGCCAGCACTCTGGAAGTCATCGCGAACGGAATTCCGTCACCCGTGGTGAGCGTCAAGGTGCAGTAAAGCATCGCGAAAAAGATAACTCCCACCTTCCCCTTATGCGAGGGTGGGAGTTGTTGCGGCTGCCCTGTGAACACCGCTGGTTGCCAGCTTTCCTATCTGCATGCGAGTTCGCACCCCCCTCACTTCATTCGGTTCCGGTAGAGGCTGCCATCAACCTGCTGCGTCATCGCTTCGATATTGAGTGGAACTTCCAGAAAATCTGCCACTGCCTCGGCCGTCGTCTGCGGTTCTCGTAGAACCCGGTGGTAGTGCACTCGCAGCACTGCGATGTTCTGTTTTCCGGTGAGCCAGCGATTCACCTCGATCAGATGCCGCTGGAAAGCCTCTTCAATTGCCGAATAGTCACCACCACCTGCGGTGTTGCCGCGCCGCCGCAACATCTCATCCTGCGACTTGAGGACTTCCGGCAAAGGACGCTGCATGAAGATGACGCGATAGTCGTGTCCAG
>Ga0335070_10009105_pt1 | contig 11666 bp, 14 predicted proteins | sample Lox_Sample_13_FD_206722 | JGI IMG/M metagenome (GOLD analysis project Ga0335070, IMG submission 206722) | Soil microbial communities from Loxahatchee National Wildlife Refuge, Florida, United States - Lox_Sample_1.3 | ecosystem: Environmental > Terrestrial > Soil > Wetlands | place: USA...
TTCCTGTTCTCAAAAAAATTTGTAAAGAAGAAGGTGAGTTATGAGCCTTGAATATCTCAAGAAGTCATTGTATGAGGCCCCGATTGTGAAGAAAGGTGATTATAATTATGTGGTTCATCCGATCACGGACGGTGTCCCGTGTATCACTCCCGAATTGTTGAATGAAGTCTCAGGCGAGATGAAGAAACTCATCAAGAGATGTGGAAAATTTGACCGCATCGTGACGATGGAGGCCATGGGTATACCGCTTGCGGCTGCTCTCTCGCTTGATCTCAAAATCCCTTTCACGATCATCAGAAAACGCGAGTACGGGCTCCCCGGTGAGGTCTCGGTTGAGCAGGTGACCGGGTACTCGAAATCAAAGATGTACATCAATGGACTCAAAAAAGGAGATACTGTGATACTGGTTGATGACGTGCTCAGTACTGGTGGGACATTGAAAGCTGTTCTACGGGTCCTCAAAGAGATGGGTGTCACGGTGAAAGGCGTGTTCATCGCTATCTACAAAGGAACCTGCAAAGAGGATGTTACAGAGATGTATGGCATTCCAATTACGACAATCATTGACATCGACGTCATAGATGGAAAGGTTGTAATAAAATAATTCTTTATTCCCTACAGCACAGCTTTTCTGATACTCATCCGAATAAGAAATACTGATTATTCCAGACCAATCAACCCATGACATAAACGAGGTGATCACAAGAGCTCTGGAGGCAGGTAATCTCCGTAAGACTGTTGTGCCTCTAGGAGTCGTTGCTGCTGCTCCTTAAGGACCGTAAACACGACCGCTGGTGTGTCCAGCACTCGCGTCTTGAAAATCGTTGTCATTCTCTCAATCTTCGACAGGTTCTCCTTGATCCGGGTCGTGAACTGCTCGAAATACTGTTCGTGCGTATACTTCTTCTGCAACACTTCGCGAAATAGCTCTTCGAGATCCTTATAGCAGGGGATAGATCCTGTCGGCGTGATCAGCGCCTCCACCTCATCGTTCACGCGTTGCTCCATCCATTTGAGCCACACCGCCTTGTCGTTCTTCTCGTTCAACCAGCGGCCATCCTTGGCCTTCAAAAAATAATTGACCGCAAAGATCCGAGGAGGGTGCATGAGGCCTTTCCTAAAATCCAAGTTATGCTGGATGTACCGCCCGATCGGGATCGAGAGGAAATCGATGTTCGACATCGGATTGAAGACCCTGACGCCCTCGGCCCCGAGCGTCGCTGCGGTGGTCTCGGATTCAAGGCACGCTCCTTTGGTGATGATACCGTGTTCCCAGTTGAACGACTCCTCGACCGGTACCGACGTGTCAGAATCCCGTCCCCCGTAAATGATGCCATGCACCGTGACACCTTCAGGATCGTTCAACCGTGGGTCGACGTTCGGGAGGATGTCGAGGCGGAACGTGAACCTCGCGTTCTTGTGCGACGCAGGGATCTCTTTTCCGTTTCCATCCTTTTTCCCCTTGAACCAGTCCCCGGAATAGTTGACGCCAGACGTCGGAGGGACCCCGGGTTTTCCATTCCAATACACATCACCGTCCTTGGTCACAAGCACGTTCGAGAAAACAATCTCTTCAGGATGCATCAACGCCTGCCACTGCAATGGGTCGTTTGTGTCATTGATGCCATCGATGATGCCGAAGACCCCTGACTCGACGTTGACCGCGCGTGCCTCACTGTCGATGCCCCGGAGGTACACGATATCGTCTCCGACGATTGTCTCTCCGTCCATCATCGCAGTCGAGGTTTTGCCACACATCGACGGGAACGCTCCCGTGAAATACCGAATGCGACCGTGATGCCCGTGCACTCCCATGAGTAGCATGTGCTCGACCAGCCAGCCTTCCTGTGACGCGCGATGGATCCCGAGACGCATCGCGAGTTTCTTCAAGCCGAGGCTGTTACCCCCGTACTGGGTGTTCATGCTGTAGATGATCTCGTCTTCGAGGTCGATGTACACCCGTCGTTTCTCAACGTCCCTGCTCACTAAAAGTCCCAGCCCAGCCTCGGCAAGTGCTCCCTGGGAATGCACGAATTTGAAGAATCTGGCTGATGCACCTGGCCTCAGGAACTCTTGGTACCCCTGGCGATAGAGCAGGTCCTCACTGTGGGCGACGTACGCGGAGTCGGTGAGCTGGATGCAGGGTATGGAAAACACGGAGTGTGCAGGTCCGAGACAATAGAACTTGACGAAGAGCTCATGGTCTGCCATGATGTTTGTCATGATCTCCTCAAGCTCTTTGAGGCCTTGCTGGCGGTCCATGGTGTTCAGCTCCGGCCCGAGGCTGGAGATCGGAGGAAGGAGGAATTTCGTATGGACCTTGTCCCTCGCTTGATCAAAATAGCCGTCGAAATGAATCGTGTGGCCCTCCCTGGCAAGATCTTTTTCTTCGTGGTTGTTCAACGCTGCTTCTCGTGTGTACCGAATGTCCTGCTGTGCATCGGTCGCGACAAAAATCTTTCGAGGGTTGCATCGCTTGACAACACCAGTGATGAGCGCCTCTATTGCTGGGTTGGCTAGCCGCGCGATTTTCTGGTACCCGTCCGGACCTAATCTTTGTTTGAGGAATAATTGTCTGTTCTTTTTCCCTACTTTTTCCCCTCGGATGGTTTTCTCCTCAATCATAGTCGATCACGTGTTTTGTACTCTTTACAACCTTTCGTGAATCGATATGTAAACCTGTAGATTAATATTGGTTTTTCCCCTCAAAAATGTCGTTCATGTTATTTTGGGATCACCGTAATTTCAATGGTTCATCATCAGGGATGAAAGAAAAACCTTATTATACAGATGCGCCATATGTGAATAACGGGAGAAAGATGAAGAAAATTCCTCTGTTGGCAACACTGGGTAGTGTGACCCTGTTTATGGGAATCGCCCTGATGCCGTCGGTTTTCTCTGCTCAACAACCCTCTTATCAAATTATGGATACCATTTCTACAGAGCGTTCATCTATCCTGGCACCGTCATCATCCACCAAGTACTTTGCGGTCATTGCGGCCTGCTCGAAATACAATAACTCTGAGTATAACCTCCCGAAGAAATTTCTTCCTCCGTTCTCTGATAAGAAGCTCTCGGTGCTGTACGCCAGCCTTGTGCAGTCCGGGAACTGGAATGAAAGCAATATCATCTTGTTGTTAAATGACCATGCGACCAAACGCAACATCACGGATGCCCTCGTGCACATGGCAGAGTCAGTCGGACCGGATGATATCTTCCTTTTCTCCTGGTGTGGTCATGGGACTGAGGTCAACGACAGCGATGGCGATGAGAGTAGTGGTGGTGTGAATGATACCACCGATGAGGCGATCTGTCCTTACGATGTTGTCAAGGTCGACAATTATACGAAGCTGAACGTTCTCACCGATGACGAGCTCGGCCGTCTGTTCTCGAACATCACCTGCAAAGGGATGTGCCTGGTCTTCGATTGTTGCCTGAGTGGTGACATGGTGGATCGGGAAACCAATCAGACGGCGGGTGACTCAAGGACGTGTTCGATAGACTCTTCGTTCACGACAGGGTTCTGCGCGGATCTCACAGGACCAAAGGCAACGGATGTGAATGGGAACAACCGGGTTATTCTCATGTCGGCAAGGCCTGGGTTGCTTGAACGCGGCATCTATCTCACCGGGTTTCCTCTTGAGTTCGGGTTGGCGTACGCCTGTTCCCATGCAAAACTTTCGGACAGAAACCGTGACGGCATGATCTCCGCTGAGGAAGCGTTTGGCATCGCGCGACCTCTCGAATACATCCAGTCGACGATCTTCTGGATCTCCTGCTGGCCGTACCTCTATCTCTACTACTCCCTCTTTGGTATTCATTCCCCGCTCTTTGCTCTCATCATGGTCCCTATTGAATATATCCTTGCGCAGCTCGTGATGAAAGCGATGGACGGGCATTACTTTGGTAATTTCCCGTTCATGCAGGATACGTACGAGGGGCAGTTGCCGCTCATCCAAGAATAGTGTCAAAGATAATAAGGATAAGGCAGCACCTATTCCGCACCCTTTTATTCCTTAATAGAAAGAAAAACTATTTCAGGAGGTGTCGTATTGCTGCGAATGAACACCATGACAGAAAAGATACCTCAACACTCCCATTGTCAGATCTGCGGGAAAGCCATCGCTGCGGAGGACACCATGTGCTCCGATGAGTGTAAACAGCGGTACAATGGGATGATTAAACGAAGAAAATACCTTAGTTACATCCTGTATGGGTCGATGATTGTTATCGTCGTATTACTCCTCATGTCGTCCTATTTAGGAAAATGATCGGAATTGTAGTCTTCCTGCATCTGAACAGAACGAAATATTGAAAAAATCCGTACCGTGGCCATTTTTTCGATGAGTGACAGACAAAAAGGTTACTCGCTGAGTTCTTCCTGGAGATCGATGACCATCTCGGTGAGCACGTCCTCGAAAATCTGGTGACGGTACTCCTTAACCGAGCCATTCGCAAGATGGGCCCGGGCGACGAAATCTCTCCCGTCTTTCAGGATCTCAATGTGACAAACGGTCTCCATGATTTTCCCTTCTAGTTTTAACTCCCGTATTCATCAATTATATTTATATTTTTTGTGCCAAAGCTTAATGTGTTTCCTTCCTATGTCGCAGCGGTATTGGTACTATGGTGAGTCGTACGCGAAATGCGGTCGTCGCAGGCCAGTTTTACCCAGGGACAGAAGCCCATTTACGGCGGCAGATCGAAGAATGCTTTCTTTCTGAGAGAGGCGTAGGGAAACTCCCAACGATCACCCAAAAACCTCCACGAGTTCTGGGATTGGTGGTTCCACATGCGGGGTACATCTACTCGGGTGCTATCGCATCACATTCATATGCAATGCTTGCTTCCCGTGGGTTCGCGGAGACATTCATCATCCTTGGGCCAAACCACACCGGGATGGGTTCAGGGGTCTCGCTCATGACCGAGGGGTCCTGGAAGACGCCTCTTGGGACTGTCACCATAAACACATCACTTGGTAAGATGCTTCAGACAGGAATTATCGATAGCGACGAGCGGGCGCATGCGTACGAGCATAGCATCGAAGTGCAGCTACCCTTCCTGCAATACTGTGCGAAAGCCAAGTCGTTTGATTTCGTCCCGATCTGCATGATGATGCAGGACAATCAGACCGCATCGGAGGTCGGCGAGATTCTCGCTGGCGCGGTTAAAAAATTGAAGCGCACTGTGACGATCATCGCGAGTAGTGATTTCTCGCATGCGGGGTTCAACTACCAAAGCATGCCTCCTGAGGGGATGCGCGTGGACAAGTACGCGGAGCAGCAGGACCGCCTCGCGATTGACCGGATTCTTGCACTAGACCCATCAGGTCTTGTCCAAACCGTGGAGGACCACGATATCACCATGTGCGGGTACGGCCCGGTCGCAGCGATGCTGACCGCGACACAGAAGCTTGGTGCGACCAAGGCAGAACTTTTAAAGTATGGCACCTCGTACGAGGTCCACCCAGACAGCTCCTGTGTCGGGTATGGAGCAATCGCAGTATCGTAAGGTGAGACAATGAAAATGGAACCTGTCAGAGACATCCAACTGAAAAAGGGTATGACCACAAACCAGCTCGTAAAGGCGTTCTACGACGCTGGAGGTTTTTCCGCGAAGCATGTCGCTCTCGGCGTCAACATCCTAGAGAAGATGATGAAGGAACACGATTGTGTGAAGTTCCTGTCCTTCCCCGCCTGCATCGTATCGACCGGCACGCGTGGCGTCATTAAGGAACTCCTAAGACGCAAGCTGTTCGACGTGGTGATCACGACCACAGGGACGCTCGACCATGACCTGGCACGCGTCTGGAAGAACTATTACCATGGTTCCTTTATGGCTGATGACCGGAAGCTTCACAAGCAGGGCATCAACCGGCTTGGGAACGTGTTCATCCCTATCGAATGCTATGGTACAGTCCTCGAGGAGCGGATGCAGCCCATCCTGCGAGAAATCTTTCAAGAACGACAAAAATGGTCTACCAAGGACTTGATATGGGAGTTCGGGAGGCGACTGGAAAAGGAAAAACGCGGTAAAGACTCCCTTTTGTACTGGGCTTGGAAGAACCGGATCCCAATTTATGTCCCCGGAATTACTGATGGTGCCTTTGGGTCACAGCTCTGGATGTACTACCAGGAGCATCGTAATCTGACGATTGATTTGTTCAAAGACGAGCAAGAGCTTTCCGATATCGTCTTTGAGGCGAAAAAGACCGGAGCGCTCATCATCGGTGGCGGCATTTCCAAGCATCATGTGATTTGGTGGAATCAGTTCCATAGCGGGCTTGACCATGTCGTGTACATTACCACCGCCATGGAGTACGACGGCAGCCTCTCTGGTGCGCAGACTCGTGAGGCGATCTCTTGGGGGAAAATCAAGGAGCGCGCGGACAACATCACCATCGAGGGTGACGCGACCGTATTGCTGCCGCTCATGCTCAGCGCGCTGATACAACGAGTGTGACGAAAAGATTATGCTTTAACGTATGGTTGTTCCTTCTTGTCGAACACGCGCTCGACTGCTTCCTTGCCGGACGGTGAATGGACCCAGTCCCCGGGAGAAATTTTTTGGCTTTCGGTAGTGCCTCCCTGTCGGTTGTGTTTTCCTTTGCCAATTGTATCGAATGCCTCACTGACAAAGTCTAGTTCTTCTGCTGTTGGGTACCAGCTGATGATGCCTTTCTCTGTGAAGAAGTTCGGCGCGGTTTTATCAAATTGGATGCTCAAGACAAGCTCCCCTGACTCTTGGTCTTTATCAAGTTGCAAAGCCACATAAATATTATTGGGTCGTTTCATGGTTCTCCCATCCTATAGTTGACAAACAATAACGTTCGTTATGTTTTATACTTTTCTTTTATCTAAAAAAAGATCGATGAATACCATTAAGATTCCTATCCGAATGCGTCAATTTCCGAAGAAACTGTCGTTGTTCACTTCTCTTCCGAGACTTCCCTGACAAGGTCATTTTTTTGTGCGGTTGACGCAAGGAACTTTAGGATCAGTTCTTTTTGCTGCGCGGTTAGTGCCATGTGCTCTCCTATTCCCCCGTGTCTACATCGAGAATTTCAAAGAACTCTTTCTTGATGATGACGCCACAGCTTGTTTTTTTTATGAGGTCGTGTTTCAGGCAGAAGTTGATGACCTCGTCCTTCTCCTCTTGGTTGAGCATCTCTCATTCACCTCTTATAAGCCAGAAGTATTGCTACTTCATATCATGGTATCTGTTGGCAGTCATCATATATAAAGCTACCTTGGTAGAATGACAAAAAATATCAAAAGAGAACCGTGAAGAGATGCCTCAGAAGAATTCCCCTTCACACCCAGAACATGGAACGAATCAACCGCTGCGTCTTCTTAGGTAGCTCTGCTATGGGTTTTCCCTCTACGATATCGAGGGCAGCCTGCGCGAACGTCTCGACCACCTGCTGAAAGAACCAGCGACCATAGTCACTATCCGCCTTCGCTGGGCTTCCCACATACCCGTCCTTAACTCCGACGTCCTTCAGCGTCTTACCAAGCATGACCGGTGAGTATAGATCACGAAACACGCTCGGCAGTCCTGTGTAAAAGTGGTCCACAAGATAAGGATATTGATATTTCATCAGTGATGTCTCGCGGAAGTCCCCATGCACCTCTTTGGTGGTATCAAACCCGACCTTCGGCTGCCGCTGCTCCACCTCGTTACTGTAAAAATAAGGCCCCCAGGGCTCAGCGATCCGGATTTCAGGGTAAGCAGCTGTGACCTTGCGAATTCCACGATAGATCCCTTTCAGATGCCCAAGATCCATATGAAATGTACAAATGACGAAATATTTAAATCCGAACTGAGCAAGCGAGCCTACGGTATCAGTGACGATGGAGGTAATCGTTTTCGCATGGGTCGTGACCGTGCCAGGAAACCCTGTCGTGACCTTCGCGTACCCCAAGGGAATTGAAGGATACATCACCATGGTGAGCCTCGGCTGTTTCTTCGACACAAGCTTCATCGCTTCCTTCGCTGCATCCCGCGCGGTAAGCAGATCAGTTCCTACAGGAAGATGCGGACCGTGTTCTTCAAGGGGGCTGAGAGGAATAAAAAACACTGTTTTCTCCCGGGCAAGCGCCTCGATCTGTTTCCAGGAGAGTTCCTCCAACTGGATGAGCTTCACGTCGTTTTTCCCATTATTCTTTGCTGCCTTCATGTGATGACCTCACAGCCGTTCTCTTTCACGATCACGGTGTGCTCCTTCTGGGTGACGATGCCGCCTTTCGCCTCAAAAAGCTGCGGATACTGTTTTATGACCCCGAGCAGTGAGAGTTTCTTCAGTGCGAGATCCCCGCTATTCGGGAAAGTCTCATTGTACCACCGCTCTGCGAACGGAAGGGTGCCAAACTGAGCTGCCATCCTCTCGAATAACATTTTCGTCCTGTTATCCCTGATAAGCTTCACCTTTATGGATTTGTTGCACAAGTAAATGTTGCTTCCTCCCCCTGAGATGACGTGCCCAAGACCGTTCGTAGCGAACGGCTCGATGGCGAGCACATCGCCCTCCCTCGGCTTCATCTTCAGCCCCAGGCTTTTCACATTCGGGACTGAGAGGCCTGAATGCAGCTCGAAGCGACCAAGGCCATGTCCCATGAGGTTGTCGATTGGTCTGTAACCATACGAGGTGATGGTGTCCTGCACGGCCGCTCCAAGGTCTGAGAGTGGGACGCCTGCTTTGAGCACCTCTATTGCTTTCTCCAGAGCTGAGCTTGAGGCAAGGACCATCGCCTCAAATGAATGCGAACCGATCTCAAACGTAACTGCGGTGTCGGCGATATATCCATCCACATGGGCGCCGACGTCAAGTTTCACGACATCACCTTGTTTGAACTCTAAAGTGTCGTCATGGCGCGGGCTGTAATGCGCCGCAAGTGCGTTGACCGCGATGTTCACAGGGAAAGCAAGACCAGCACCACTATTCTTAATTCTTGCTTCGATGCTGGCTGCGACATCCAGGCAACGAGCCCCGGGCTTGAGCAATGAGACGCCGTAGGTGCGTGCGTCCGCGGCAATTGCTCCTGCACGTTTGTAGTTCTCATAGATTGTGCTATCCATGGGTCATCACATCCAGCAGTTCCTGCTCCGTGATTATTCCTTGCCGCACCACCCGTAAGACCGAGGTGCTGAGGTCAACGATTGTGGACGGGGTAGCTACTAAACGTCCAACGTCAAGCGAGACAAGGGTTTTTGTCTGTAATTGCATCAGAATATCCTTTATAACCCCTGGCGTTTTTTCATGATGACGATTCGCGCTCGTCACAGTGAGCGGTCCGTACACCTTAAGCAGACGTAGGGCGAGCGGATGATTTGGGATCCTCACCGCCACAGTCGCTTCCCCGCTTGTGACAATCGTCGGAACAGATGGTTTTTTCTGTAGAATGACGGTAAGAGTACCGGGGAGGAATCGATCAATAATACGATGCGCATATTCAGGAAGCTCTGCAACAGTTTCAATCTCTTTGACAGAAGCGACCGCGATCGGGAGAGGCACGGAGAAGGGACGTTGCTTGAGATTGAACACCTTTCGTACGGCATCCTCGTTATAGAGGTCCGCACCAAGAGCGTACAAGGTGTCCGTTGGATAAATGATGGCCTCCCCGTTTCTCAACGCGTGAAGCGCACGGGTGAAAACAGTCTCGTTCATGACGTGACTCTTATTTGTCTGGCTTGATGAAGTCGCCAAGGGTGTACTTCATTTGCGATCGCGTCTGTTGTATGGTCGTTGTCTCTTTGACTTCCTCGAGGAGTGCAATCCCTAGCTCCTTTTCCAGTTTCGTGATCATCTGATCGGAAGGTCGGAGGTCTCCGTTTTCGAGTTTCGCGATCGTCACCGTCCGCTCCCCGATTTTAAACCCGAGCTCCTCCCGGGTGAGCCCTTTTTTCTTTCGAGAGGTTTCGATGAGATGGTTCCAGTTGGACACCAGCTCCTTGTTCATGGTTTTGTAGATGTCTTTCGGTGGTGCTTGTCGTGGCTTGTACGTCGGGGGCCTGTGAGGTTGCAATGCTCGATACGTTCCTTGGCTCACAGGTTCTTCGTGCTGGACCCCACCTTCTGCGTACTTGATGCAGTCAGGGCACACGTACATCTTCGCACCGTCGATAATCGCCTCTTTACAACCCTTAGCCTCCCTTCCACACAATTCACACGGCATCGCGTCATCCCTCCAATGCATCCTGAACGATTACAATAATCCTGCCTTTTGGAGGATCATGAGATCCTCGGTGCTGAGCTTCTCGCCCCTCTTGAAGCGTTCAAAGACCTCATCGGCTTCTTTCTGTGCGGCAGACACGTCTTCCATTTTCTTCTTCTTTTCTTTCTTCTTCTCCGTGTTTGCGATGGTTTTCTCCAGCTCGTGGATCTGGTTCACGTGGTCGATGAAGTCCTTGTGGACCTTGTCCGCCTCGATTTTCGTGATGACGATGTTCTCCTGGATTTCTGTGGTACGTTTCATGAGCTTATCAAGCTGGGTGAGCTGCTCGATCATCAACTGGTGCTCTTCCTGGGCCTTGGTCGCCATTTTCTCGACAAGGTCATGCTGCTTCTCCGCTTTCTGCTTCAGGATCTTCTCTTCATCAATCGCTTTCTTAAGCTTCGGATCTTTGTTGAGTGTCTCTTCCGCGTCCTTGATCTTCAAATGGATTTCTTTGATCGTTTCAATTAACTTCTTCTCTTTCTGCGAGGACATGGGTTGGGTCATGTGCTCGTTCTCAAGCTTCCTGAGGTGTTGCTTGAGTTCGTTGATGTTCACGCCCGAGCTGGTGCTACGCTCCCGCTCGAGGTCCTTGATGGTTTTTTTCAATTCGAGATGACTCTTCGAGAACTCGTTCCGGAGTTCCTTCGCATGCTTCACCCGCTCGTTGAACTCATCACGTTTCTTCTTATGCTCGCCGACCTGGTTGCGGATTTGACGAACCTTCACGTTCAACTCGTCGCGCTCTCGCGCCATCTTCTTCGATTGCTCATGCAGCTCGTCACGCTGGCGCTTCAGCTTATTCGCTCTCTCTTGTAGCTGATCTTTCTTTTGAATCATCTCTTCGAGCGGGACCTCGTCCATTATCTGCCTCTGTATTGTTTGAGCGTCAGTCAGGTAAAATATCGGGGATGTATTAAAGATTATCTGAGTGTTTCTTCCAAAGCCCCCTGACCGTCTTCTTTTTTTTACCTAAAACAAGATTCTTTATAAAAGGGTATCGGAGTTGATAACGTAACAATGAACCACGATAGAACGTCTGTCTCGCAGTACTCCAAAGTTTACGTTAACCCCGAGATTGTTATGTTTAAATAGCCAAAAACAATTTACAGTGCAAGAATTTTGAGGAGAATGTCTATGATAGACGACGAGTCACCTGAGCCGCAACCTGAGATGAAAGGATTAGGATGGAGAGTATCGCTGTCGATTCTCGTCAGCATCGGCTGGCTTGTTTTCCTTGTGCTATGGCTATTCTTCTATGCGAAACAATACCCTTGGGAAAAGAATTTCGCGATCTTTCTCTTGTCTATTTTTCTCCTGGTACTTATTGTGGGTGCACCCTGGGCGATATGGGGATTACGGTTCCGCAGTCCGAAGGAAAAAGAGCTGTGGAGCACCACCGGGTTCCGTTGGCGCCTCTGGGTCTCCTGCATCTTTATCCTTGCGGTCTTT
>Ga0335070_10009106_pt1 | contig 11666 bp, 10 predicted proteins | sample Lox_Sample_13_FD_206722 | JGI IMG/M metagenome (GOLD analysis project Ga0335070, IMG submission 206722) | Soil microbial communities from Loxahatchee National Wildlife Refuge, Florida, United States - Lox_Sample_1.3 | ecosystem: Environmental > Terrestrial > Soil > Wetlands | place: USA...
GAATTGGCCTAATACCTGGTGCGGAATTGAATGATGCGCCGTCGATCGCGCTTCGAGGGTCGAGCCGCCGGTGCGGGTTCGAACATCTGCATGGCGCGGCGTTCTTCCGCAGCCTTCTTCCGGGCTTCTTTGCTCTCTTCGGTTTCGTGGTAGAGCGCCTGAGCCACCGGGGCTGCTCCGCGCAACTCGCTCAGTTCGAGTACATCGATCTCGAACTCTCCACCTTCGGTAGTCACGCGCAATCGGTCGCCTACATGCACTTCGCGCGCAGGCTTCACCGGTTGGCCCGCCACCATCACTCGCCCCAGCTCACAAGCCTTTTTGGCCAGTGCGCGAGTCTTAAAGAATCGCGCAGCCCACAACCAGACATCCATTCGCACGCCCGTCATGCCTCCATCTTAACCGCACTTCCGCGCCTCGCCGTGCTACATTGCCCACATGGCGGACGCGCCCACAATCCTGACCGAAGGCCTAACCCGGCGCTTTGGAGACTTTGTTGCCGTTGACAATGTGAACCTGTCGGTCGCGCCCGGACAGTTCTTCGGTTTCCTCGGACCCAACGGAGCGGGCAAGTCGACCACCATCAAAATGCTGACCGGCCTGCTTGCTCCCACCGCTGGCAGTGTGCAGATTCTCGGTCTCGACTTGCACCGCAATCCCGTCCAGGTGAAGCGCCAGATCGGTGTGGTGCCTGAAGGCATGGCGCTCTTCGGACGCTTGACCGGACGCGAGTATCTGAATTTCGTCGGACGCATGTACGGGCTCGACCGCGCGACCGCAGCCAGCCGCAGCGATGAACTGCTGGAGTTCATGCAACTGGGCGATGAGCCCAAGAAGCTGGTGGCTGATTACTCGCATGGCATGCAGAAAAAGTTGGCCCTCGCCGCAGCCGTCATTCATGGCCCGCGCGTTCTTTTTCTCGACGAGCCATTCGAGGGTGTCGATGCGATTGCCAGCGGCACGCTGAAGAACATGTTGCAGCGCATGATCACCCGCGGCGCGACAATTTTTCTTACCTCTCACGTGCTTGAAATCGTGGAGCGACTCTGCAGCCACGTCGCAATCATTCATCAAGGCAGGCTTGTCGCTCAGGGCTCGCTTGAGGAGCTGCGCGCCGGCGTGGCCGCAAGCACTGTGCCCGACAGCGCAGTGCCTGAGCGCCTCACCCTCGAGCAGATCTTCCTCCGCATTGTCGGCGGCGAACGCTCTGCCACGGAGCACGAACTCTCATGGCTCTCCTAGCCGGGATGGCAGCCGAACAGTTTGCAGCAGTGTCGCGCATGCGCTGGCGAACCTTCGTAAACAGCATGAGAACATCGCGCGGGCGCGGCGAGTTCGCGGCGACTCTACTCGCATTCCTCATCCTCTTGTGCCTGAGCATTGGCCCGGCGGTTGGAATGGCATTCGGGGCAGCAGCCGCAATCGAACACGACTCTGTTGCGCTACTCGCGGTCCTGCTGTGGGTCGTGTTTCTTGTATGGCAACTGTTCCCTGCCATTTCGCTCAGCATGACTGAAGGGTTCGATACCACATCCCTGTTGCGCTACCCGATGCGCCTCTCTACCTTCGGCGCAATCTGGATCACCTCGGGCGCGCTGGAGCCCTCGACTGTAGTCTGCACTGTCTGGCTGGTCGGAATTGCAATCGGTGTCGGCGCAAGTTCTCCTGCATTACTTCCGCTAGCCGCGTTCGCGCTTCTTCTGCTCGCACTTGCGAACCTGCTGCTCTCGCGTTTGCTGATGGCGTGGCTGGATCGGCTTCTGGCGAAACGACGCACACGCGAAATCGTTGGCATTCTCATTGTGCTTTTGAGCCTCGGCGCTCAGGCCGTCGGACAACTCTCGTACAGGTTTGTCCCCGCGATTCGCGCGCTTCGTCCATACCTAAGCCTCATCGGGCACGTGCAGGACTGGATGCCACCCGGCGCAGTCGCTAGCGCCATCATCAATCACGGCCAGGCTGAAATCGTGTTGCGATGCGCGGTTGTGTTGTTTGCATATCTCATTGCCTTGGCCTTTCTTCTCGGCATCCGCCTGCGTGCGGTATATCGCGGAGAGTTCGAAAGCGAGCGTGTTCGCGCCAAAGACAAACTCGAACGCGCAACTTCCCCGGGCACCGGCATTGAGCGCCTTGGATTCTCAAACGAAGTCTCCGCCATATACGAGAAAGAACTGCGCACCGTCTTCCGCAGCGGCCAACTCATTCTGACGCTGCTCGTCATGCCGCTTTTCCTTATCCTCGTCTTCTCCCGGGGCGGGCGCATGCATCTCACGGGCACAATATTCGGGGCTGGGGCAGCTTACTGCATCCTTCTGCTCACGCAACTGACTTACAACCAGTTCGGCGCCGACCGCGGCGGAGTACAGCTTTACTACGTCACGCCGGTGCGGTGGAAACAAGTCGCAATCGGCAAGAATCTGGCACACACGACCATCCTGCTGCTGCAGTGCGCGCTGATGTTTGCGGGCTTATCGATCTTCGGCATAACGCCTGATGGGCACACGCTCGCACTCACGGTTTTGAGCGTAAGCGTCGCGGCCATTGCGAATTTTGCCGCCGGCAACCTGCTCTCGTTCTACTTCCCCAAGAAAGTCGATTACGCGCGTATGAGTCGCCGCCAGGCCTCAACCGCCGCCGGACTGGCCGCCCTCGGTGTACAGCTTGTTGTGTTCGGCATCACGGTGCCGCTTTTCTACGCCATGCAACGCTTCTTCAAGCTGTGGATTGGAGTCGCCGTTTTTGCACTGCTGAACGCGGCCGTGGCTTGGCTCTACAGCGCGGTGCTGCAGCAAGTCGATTCGATCGCGGCCCGCAAACAGGATGAGCTTATCGGCGAGCTCTCGAAGGCGGCGTAGGTGGCGCGCCAGCACAAGTTCGATGTGGTCATTGTGGGTGCGGGCGCTGCCGGGCTGATGTGCGCCATCGAGGCCGGGAAGCGCGCGCGTCGCGTGGCCGTAGTGGAACACGCAGACCGAATCGGCAAGAAGATTTTGATTAGCGGTGGCGGGCGTTGCAATTTCACCAACCTGAACTGCCGCGCCGAAAACTTCATCTCTGCGAATCCGCACTTTGCAAAATCGGCGCTCGCGCGCTACACGCCTTCCGATTTCATCGCCATGGTGGAGCGGCACCGAATCGCTTACCACGAGAAGACCTTGGGGCAACTCTTCTGTGACCTCAGCGCGCAGCAAATTGTGGATATGCTTTCGCGCGAATGCGAACGAGCGTCTGTGCACATCTTCACTCGCACCGCAGTCCGCGAAGTGCGGCGTAACGATGAGTTTGTGCTCGATTGCGGCAACGAAGAATTCCGTGCCCCTGCCTTGGTTGTAGCCACAGGCGGCCTCTCAATTCCAAAGATGGGCGCGACGGGTTGGGGCTATGACGTCGCGCGACAGTTCGGATTGAAAGTGCGGGAATGCCGTCCTGCGCTCGTACCGCTCACGTTCGGAGCAGAAGATTTACGCCGCTTCGGCGATCTCGCCGGTGTCTCCACCGAGGTCGTCGCCAGCACGAATTCTGTGAACTTTCGGGAGAAGATGCTGTTCACGCATCGAGGGCTGAGCGGCCCGGCAATCTTGCAGTCATCCTCTTACTGGAAACGCGGCGAAAGCATCCGCATCGATCTGGCGCCGGGCGCTCACGTCATAGAGCCGTTCGGCAATCCCACGCAGCGCAGAGATCAAGCTGCTCTGCGCGCTGCTCTACGAAACGCGCTACCCAATCGTCTCGCAGATCGGTGGATTGAAGTGAATGCGCCTTCTCGGTGGAACAACGCTGCGATGGAAGAGTTCGAGTGCAAGCTGCACGCGTGGAACTTCACTCCGAGTGGCACGGAGGGCTTCGAAAAAGCCGAGGTCACTGCAGGCGGCGTAGATACAGACGGACTCTCTGCGAAAACAATGGAATCGCGTGGCGTGCCCGGACTCTACTTCATCGGAGAAGTCGTCGACGTCACCGGGCAACTCGGCGGCTACAACTTCCAGTGGGCGTGGGCAAGCGGTTACTCCGCAGGCCAAGCTGTGTAGAAGGGCACCGTCTGAAAGCTCCCGACTGAGTTTCACACCACTCTGCTTTGCCGTGCCCATTGTAAATAGTTGTGAAATTCCCAATGAATTCGCTAATTTGCCCTGCAACGTGCGCCCGGGGCTGGCCATCCCCGGAGAACAACACGCATCCATATTGCTCGACAGAAAACCACCGCTTTCGGAGACCCGGGTGCCCCACTTCAGTTTTTATGCTCTCCTTCCTCAGGATTTCAGGCTCACAAAAAGCATTTTGATTTTCGTGACTACGCTTCTGCTCTCGGCGCTCGCAGCCGCGCAGTGCACGTTGAACACGGCATCGCCATCGGTGACCATCTGCACGCCCACGAATGGTTCCACCGTTACATCGCCGGTACAAGTCGTTGCCGGCACTACGGACAACGCACATCCCGTCACTGCGATGACGTTGTACGTCGACAATAAAAGCGTGTACTCGGTCAGTGCCAAGCAGTTGAGCACAAGTGTCACGCTCGGCGCAGGCCAGCACAACATAACCGTCAATGCATGGGACAGCTCGGGCGCGGTTTTCAAGTCCACATCCATCATTACGGTTTCCGGAACCGGCACAGCACCTGTCTCAGTGGCGATCGACCCTAACACCGCGACGCTTGCGCCCGGCGCAACGCAGCAGTTCTCCGCAACCGTGCTGAATACAGCGAATACTGCCGTGACCTGGTCTGTCGATGGATTCATCAACGGCAACACGACCGTGGGCACCATCACGAACAGTGGCCTGTACACCGCGCCTGCGACGGCGGGCACTCATAACGTAGTCGCCACCAGCGTGGCTGACAGCAGCAAGAGCGACACGGCAATCGTGACCGTCACAACAAGCGGCGGTGGAGGCGGCGGCGGTGCTTGCACACCGGCATCGGGTCCACCTTCGGTGACCATTTGCAGTCCTGCTGCAAACGCAACCGTCAACGGTCCCGTAACCATTTCGGCGGTCGACAGTTCGAGTACAGCGATTTCAACAACGCTCGTCTACATCGACAACGTCCTGCAGTACTCAACAAAAGCGAGCTCCGTTAACACTCAACTCAACGTCGCGCCCGGAACCCACTTCCTCGTTGTGCAGTTCTACAACGGCACGTGGATCAAGAAGGGCGAGAACTTCACTGTCTCGACCGGTCAGACGATTGGCGTCTCGATCTCGCCGACTACCGCGACCATCGCTCCCGGAGCGACGCAGCAATTCACGTCGAACGTAACTGGCTCAACCAACACCGCTGTGAATTGGAGCGTCGATGGAGCTCCGGGCGGCAACTCGACCGTTGGCACCGTCAGCAGTACGGGCCTGTACACTGCGCCCTCCACGACGGGCACTCACACTGTGACGGCCACCAGCCAGGCCGACTCGAGCAAGAGTGCTTCAGCCGCGGTCACCGTGAGTAGCGGAGGTGGAGGAGGCGGCATTTGTTCCGCAAACGCGCCTGCGCCATCCGTGACCATCTGCGCTCCGGCAGCAAATTCCACGGTTACCAGTCCCGTGACAATCACAGCTGCGGATAACTCCGCATCCGCGATTTCAACGACGCTCGTCTATATCGACAACGTGCTGCAGTACTCAACCAGCGCTAGCTCCGTGAACACTCAACTGAACCTCGCGCCCGGCACGCACTTTCTCGTCGTGCAGTTCTATAACGGCACGTGGATCAAGCAGGGTGAGAACTTCACGGTCTCGACCTCAAAGGGTGGTGGCGGCGGCGGTGGTGGTGGAACACCCGGTCACGCAAACGTTCTGACGTATCACTACGACCAGTATCGGCGAGGCGCGAATACTGGAGAGACCACGCTCACTCCGTCAAACGTGAATTCCGCGAGCTTTGGCAAGAAGTATTCGTTCCCGGCGGACGCGCAGGTGTACGCGCAGCCGCTCTACATGTCGAACCTCACCATGAACGGTGCAACCCGCAACGTGGTCTTCTTTGCGACTGAGAACAACACCGTCTACGCCTACGACGCTGACAGCTCCAGTAACGTGCCGCTGTGGCACGTTCACCTCGGCACACCGATCACAACCAACGACACGTACGGAATTAAGCCTTGGGTCGGAATTACCGGCACGCCGGTCATCGATTCGGGCAGTGGCACGCTGTACGTCGTCACCACCGAGAGCGGCGGGATTTTCCGACTGCACGCGCTCAGCGTAACCAGCGGCGCTGAGAAGTTCGGAGGGCCAGTGCAGGTGAAGGCTTCGGTTCCCGGTACCGGTAAAGACAGTTCCGGCGGAGAGCTCCCGGTCAGCGGCTCTTGTTATCAGCGCCCCGGACTCGCGCTCTACGGAAACAACGTGTACATCGGCTTTGGCCACTGCGGGCACGGATGGGTGTTGAACTACAACAAGTCCACCCTGCAACTGCGACAGGCGTGGAATAGCACTCCGGATGGCGCGGGCGGCGCGCTGTGGATGGGCGGCGGTGCTCCGGGCTTCGACGATCTCGGCAACCTGTTCTTCACCACCGGCGTCGACTTCAACGACCCCGCACCGGGCTATCCCGACTCGATCATGAAGATGTCCCCCTCGCTCACCGTGCTGGACTACTTCAAGCCCGCGAACGAGGCCACGTTGCGCGCCAATGACGCCGACCTTGGCAGCGGCGGCGGCGTGGTGATGCCCGACAACTCTTCGGCACACACCTACGAGTACATCGCCGGCGGAAAGGATGGACGCATCTTTGTGCTTGACCGCCTGCACATGGGCGGCTACGGCACAACGGACAATGTCGTGCAGATTGTTCACACGGGAACAACGCAGTACGACAACCTGTATGACACGCCGACGTACTGGAATGGCAGGCTCTACGTTCACCCGGCGAACGATGTCGTGCACGCGTTTGGATGGTCGAACGGGATGCTTACGAGCTCGCCAACTTCGTCGGGAAGCAAGGTGTACGGCGTTCACGGAGCCACCGGCGCAATCTCCGCGAACGGATCGAGCAACGGCATCTTGTGGGAGATCGAATCCACTGCTTACCCGAGCGGCGGAGCAGCCATTCTGCACGCCTACGACGCTACAAACGTGGCCAAGGAACTCTACAACAGCACACAGGCTGGATCGCGAGATGTCGCCGGTCCCGCGGTGAAGTTCGTAGTGCCTACAGTTGCGGACGGCAAAGTATTCGTCGGAACCGGCAACGCGGTCGATGTGTACGGATTATTGCCCTAGCAACAACCATTTTGCGGGTGCATCCATGTTCCGGGTGCCCCGTCCAAGCTCTGCTTGGGCGGGGTTTTTGTTGTGGCCAATGCAGGCCTCTGTCCGTTGCATGATGCAAAACTTAAGCCGCCCATACCGAGAGGCTTTGTGAGTCACGCAGCGCGATTCGTGAACTGTCTCTGCCACGTGCTGAACGGTTCGCGATTTCTCATTGCATAGATCCCCGCTCCGATCGCGCCCAACGTCAATGCCGTTCGGATGGAAGATTTCGGCATCCACTTCATGGCTCCGATCACCACTTGCGGAGGCTGGTTGCGTTGCGGAGAGGACCGCCCTACCCTGCTGTGCCGCTCCATCGATGCGCCTTTCGCAAAGTGCTGGATGATACCCTTTACGAATGGAACCATGTCCTGCGGACCGCGGCTCGTCATCAGGTTGCCGTCCTGTACCAGTTCTTCGTCGAGCCAGGTTCCGCCTGCGTTAATCACGTCATCGCGAATGCCCGCCCAGCTCGTCAGCACTCGTCCCTCCAACAGTCCTGAGGACGCGAGCACCCACGGTCCGTGGCACAGGCTTGCAATCGGCTTGTGCGAGCGGTCGAAAGCACGAACGAAATTGCGCGCTTTCGCGGACTGTCGCAACAGGTCCGGGTTGATGTATCCGCCCGGAATCAGAAGACAGTCGTAGTCGTTGGGATTCGCCTTATCGACAGTCTTATCCACGTGAACGCGATCTGCCGGTTCGTGCATGTTAACCCCGCGAATATTCCCGCGGCGCAGTGAAATGATGTCGACGTGCGCGCCGGCGGCTTTGAGCGCAGCAACCGGAACCGTCAACTCCACCTTTTCAAAGCCATCCGCCGCGAGGACAGCAATGCGTCGTCCATTAAGTTCTTCTCGATTCACTTGACCTCCTTGCGGAACAAGAGGTCCAATCCTCCTCGGATCGGACCTCGATGAGCTAAGCTGCCCAGCGGTCGCGGTACCTGCGAGACGATGAGCCAAAATGGTGCCTTGCTCCTGAGTTGTCGTCGTAATTGGTAAGGCCCGCGATCGTGGTTTCGCCACCGCCTTGGCCATAGAAGTAAGCAGCGTCAGCCGTGTCGTACAGATTGAGGATCTTCGGAAGCGCTGCGCTGGTTGCCGCCACCCCGTAGTCGAGAATGCCGTGTGTCTTGAAGTTCCACACCCGGAACACTCCGTAGTGATAGTCTGTCATCAGCGCGTTCATCAACACGCTCGCACCCAGCGCTGTTGCAGCGTGCCCTGCTTTCCTGTCACCTCGCTTATAGAACATGGCGGCAGCAACAAAGTTCGTGCCCGCGTGAATGTAATCGATGATGGAATGTGTTTTCGAAGAGATGACCGGTGGGAAGAAGTCATCGAATCTCAAACCTGACATCGCAATCTCCTCTAATTCGCTACGCGGCCTTTGCGCCGTCTGCCCATGGATCCAGGACGACTTTCGTGCAGTTGTCCTGCTTGTCGCGGAAGACCTTGTACATCTGCGGAGCCTTGTCGATCGGAACCCGATGGCTGATCACAAAGCTGGGATCGATCTCGCCGCTCTCGACCTTGTCTAGCAACGGCTTCATGAAGCGCATCATGTGCGTTTGCCCGGTCTTCATGGCAAGCGCCTTGTTCATGAACGCGCCCATCGGAATCTTGTCGTCAAAGCCCGCGTACACGCCGGGGACAGAAACCGTTCCACCTTTGCGACATGCCTGAATGGCCTGCCGCAGCGCAATTGGACGATCCGTTTCAATGCGCGCCATCTGCTTCGCGCGGTCCATCATGTACACCAAGCCGTGGTCGTGCGCTTCCATGCCCACGGCGTCAATGCAGCGGTCCGGACCGATGTTTCCGGTCATCTCCTTCAGTGTTTGGACAACATCATCCACCTCTTCGTAGTTGATCGTTTCTGCGCCGCCCTGCTCCGCCATGCGCAAACGGTAGTCGAAGCGATCGATCGCAATCACGCGTTCCGCGCCGAGCATGAAGCACGAGCGAATCGCAAACTGCGCGACCGGACCGCAGCCCCATATGGCCACGGTGTCACCCTCTTCAATGTCCGCGTTGACGGCACCGAAGTATCCTGTCGGGAAAATGTCGGTGAGGAATACCAGCTTCTCGTCAGGGATACCGTCTGGCACTTTCAAAGGTCCGACGTCCGCAAACGGCACGCGCGCGTACTGTGCCTGCCCACCTGCGTACCCGCCCATCATGTGTGTGTATCCGAACAGCCCCGAAGGGGAGAAACCCATCATTTCTTCCGCCATCCAGTAGTTCGGGTTCGAGTTATTGCAGCACGACCACAACTGGCGCTTGCAGAAGAAGCAGTTGCCGCACGCGATAGTGAATGGAACCACTACGCGATCGCCCACTTTCAGCTTGTCGCGATTGATTCCCGGACCCACCTCCACCACCTCGCCCATGAATTCGTGGCCCATGATGTCGCCCTGTTCCATGGTTGGAATGAAGCCGTCATAGAGGTGAAGGTCGGAGCCGCAAATGCAAGTGCTCGTGATCTTTACGATCGCATCTCGCGGGTTGAGGATCTTCGGATCTGGAACGTTCAGCACCCTCATATCTTCAACGCCCATGTAACAAACGGCTTTCATGCGCCCCTCCTTCGTTCTGCATAGACCTGTCCAAAGTTCTCGCCTCGAGGAATCGAACGTGACGGGTCGGCGAGGCGTGCTACGCCGGTCACAAAATCCCGCGGTCCGTGCGACTGGCCCTCGATGGTGGGAATCTCACCGGTCTCGAGCAGCGCTTCGAGCCGTCGCATGTCCTGCCGCACGGCAAAATCCGCCCCTTTACTCAGGAAGTTCGCGAGTGTGCTGCTCATGCCGAGCGCGGGAGTGAATTCCAGCCGCACCCTCACGAATGTTCCGCGTCCTTGTGGTGCCTCTTCGAACTCCACTCGGCCATCGACTTGGATCTCCGAGTTAGGCAGCGAACGCCAGGCGATGTATTCGTTTTCGCGTTCACCGGTGATCTCGGTTTCCCACGAGATACGCCGGCCCATTGGCCCGATGGCGGTCCAGCGCGAGCGGCGATTATCAAGCACAGTTACACGCTCCAGCCGGTTCATGAACCGTGGCAGGTTGTTGAAGTCCCGCCAGAACTGATAGGCCTCTCGCGGTGAAACTCCGATCAGAATGGTGGTGGATGTTGAAGGTTTACGATTTTGGGACCGTTGGTTGGTTCCAAGAAGAGCGAGCGTGCCGCCACCCGCCGCGAGGGCAACTCCCAGCGGGGAGCGCCTTGTGATGCCGTAGATCGCCAGCGCTCCGCCGCCGATCAATGCACCCCATCGCTGAACTGTGACAGTGCGTGACCTGCCACGCCCAGCACCTTGCGTGCGCATTCCTGTAGTTGAAGCCATTAGGGTTCGACCTTTTTGTTGGGATTCCTTTTAGGATGCGATGCGCCCTGAGCCGATGCCCGCCGTGCCCTCGATGGCGATGCCATTTTTGCCTGTTCGTTCATTGGGGACGCTGGAGTTGCTCCGGGAAAGCTTCAGGTTCGTACGCGGGCAAAAGCCTGTTGCCGTTCCTCTTACGGGAACCCGCGAACGTGCAATCGAAGGCTGATTGCACCCGACCCGTGACTTTTGTCATAGAATGAGCCCCCGCGAACTTCTACTATCGCGGATGTCGCAGCCTGCCCGCCGCGCTGCGAACCAGAGAACCTCTGGTGCTGAAGGATTTCGAAAGTAAAAGTAAAGTCATCTTCCACATGCGTAACCAGGATTGACGATGAATGCGTCTTCCAAGATTGCCCTGATTCTGGCAGTGCTGGTCGGAGCTCTGCTCGGCCTCGGCGGATACACCTTTATTTATGCAAAGGGGTATTCGTATCTCTCCAACAATCCATCCGCTTGCACCAACTGCCACGTCATGCAGCAGCAATATGATGGTTGGGTCAAGTCGAGCCACAGAAACGCTGCCACCTGCAACGATTGCCACACACCTCACAATTTTGTCGGCAAATACGCGGTCAAGGGGCGCAACGGATTCTTCCACTCCTTCTATTTCACGACGGGATGGTTCCCGGACAGCATTCAAATTAGCGAGTCGCAGAAGAAGGTGACAGAAAACGCTTGCCGCCACTGTCACTCAGAGATCACCACAGCCATCGATGCGCATCGCAATGCAGCCGGAGTCAACTGCACGCGTTGCCATAACTCCGTCGGACACTCAGAGAGCACGGCCGGACTTCACCATCCCGAGCATGATCTGATTACCCGACTGCAAGGCGTCACCAATCTCACTTCTCCAGGAAACATTCATGACGAGCGATAGCAATTCTCCCAAGCAGGGCAAGCGGCCCGCGCTGCTGATCGCGATAGTAGCGCTGGCAGCAATCGCCGTGGTCTCTATCACCGCGTTGCTGGTAAACATCTTCGAGCGCAAGCAGGAAGCTCGCAACCCGTTCTACCGCGTGGTGGAACTG